>Ga0105248_10001912_pt1 | contig 23108 bp, 2 predicted proteins | sample KBSS34metaG_FD_81524 | JGI IMG/M metagenome (GOLD analysis project Ga0105248, IMG submission 81524) | Switchgrass rhizosphere microbial communities from Kellogg Biological Station, Michigan, USA - KBS S3-4 metaG | ecosystem: Host-associated > Plants > Roots > Rhizosphere > Soil | place...
CAGAGAGCCGGTGCTGTTTCTGGCAACAGTCCGGCAGCTGATCCAGGACGGCTGCACCACGTTCATCGAGATGAGCCCGCACCCGATCCTCGTGCCGGCCGTCCAGGAGATCCTGCGCGACGCCAGGCTGCCCGGCCTCGCGATCGGATCGCTGCGCCGCGGAGAAGACGAACAGGCGGAGATGCTCGGGGCGCTCGGTGCTGTGTACTCGTTCGGTCGCGACGTGGACTGGGCGCGTCTCTATCCGTCCGGCGGACGCTCGCTCCGCCTGCCGTCCTATCCGTGGCAGCGGGAGCGCTACTGGTATGACGCGCCGTCTCAGGCGACGCGCCAGCGCCGTTCGTCGCCGGCCGCCGGAGAGCACGCCATCATCGGGAGGTGTGCGGCGTCCGCCGTTCACGCCGGCACGTATTTCTGGAATGCCGATCTGACCGCCGACGCATTGCCGTTCGTGGACCACGAATCGACGGGCCGATCGGTCGCGCCACTGGAAGTGCTGCTCGAAGCCGTGCTTGCCGGAGCGGCCGAAGTCTACGGCTCCGATGTCGCCGGGCTGGAGCACGTCGACGTCAAGGAACCGCTCGTTCTCGATGAGAACGGTCCCGTCGCTGTGCAGATGGTGCTGTCAACGGGCGCGCTGGGGAAGGCATCGTTCCAGGTGCTGAGCCGGCGTCCGCCGACTGCCGGCGAGAACCGGGCGTGGACACCACACCTGACAGGAACGATCGACGTCAGTGACGCCAATCGCCGCCCCGGCGCCGACGCGCCGGTGGACGTCGCGGAAATTCGAGCTCGGGTACTGCGCGAAGCCAAAGGCGGTCAGCTGGTTGAACAGCTCTGGCAATCGAATGGTGAAGCGCTGGCTCGCTTGAAGGTGTCCGACGATTCGCGCGGAAAATCGCCCGTATCGCCGGCGCTTCTCGCGGCCTGTCTCGGCGTGCTCGCCGGCGTGCGAGCCGGGGACGACGCAACCGGCGGCGCCGCCCTCGTGCCCGTTGGGATTGCGCAGTTGCGTATTCATCGCGTGCCCGACTCCGCGGCCGCGATCTGGTGCCACGCGGTCGTTTCAGTCGACGCCGGAACGAACTCGATCGCACGAGGGAACGTCCGGGTGACGAACGAGGCCGGGGAGATCGCGATCGAGATCACCGGTGTTCGCCTTCGCACGGTCCTGGCTGGCGGCCTGAGCGGCGCGTTCTACAAGATCGGCTGGGAACGACAACCACGGGAGAAAACCACCCCGGTGGCGACACCGGCCGGTAAGGGCGGCGCCTGGCTCGTCTTCTGCGACCGCGCGGGAATCGGGGAGAAGCTCGCCACCCGTCTCGAGACCGCTGGTGAACCGTGCGTCCGCGTCCACGCGGCCGAGGCGTATCAATCGCAGGGAAGAGCGACCTATCAGCTGAATGCGGGTCGTCGGGACGATTTTACACAGCTGATGCAGCAGATCTCCGCGCTGGGGGATCCGGTTCGAGGGATCGTACACCTGTGGAGCCTCGATCTCCTCGCGACGGACAGTCGATCGGCGATCGATGGCGGCGGATTGGACGTGGGCTGGGCCAGCGCTCTGCACCTCGTTCAGGCACTTGCCGAACTTGGTTCGGCTGCCGCCCCAAGGCTTTGGCTCGTGACGGCTGGCGTGCAGGCGGCCGGCCCGGACGAAGCCGCGATAGCAGTGGCCCAATCGCCGCTCTGGGGCCTCGGCTCTGCGATCGCCAACGAACATCCCGAGTTCGAATGCACGCGGCTGGATCTGAGCGGGTCGCCCGGCGATGTCGAGGTCGAGGCACTGCTGGCCGAACTTCGCTCGCCCGGTCCTGAAACGCAGGTGGCCCTCCGCGGCGGGGATCGGTACGTGGCAAGGCTGGTCCGGTGGATTCCAGGAACGCAGCCCGCTTCAGCGCCCGGGATTGCCGTCGAGCCGGTCGTCGCGTCGTCTGATGCACCGTGTCGCGCCGTATGTCAGCCGGGCCTGCTGGACTCAGTGAGGTTCGAAACGGCGCCGCGCCGCGATCCGGCACCCGGTGAAATCGAGATCGAGGTGCGAGCCGTCGGCCTCAATTTCATCAACGTGCTCTCGGCGCTGGGTGCGTGCCCCGGATACACGAAGGGCATGGGTCCCCTCGGTATCGAATGCGCCGGCCAGGTCGTGCGCGTCGGCGAGGGCGTAAACGGATGGCGCCAGGGCGACGAGGTCGTTGCCATCGCCCGCGATTGTCTCGGCCGCTACGCCGTCACCGATGCCCGGCTGGCTGCGCCGAAACCCACCACACTGACGTTCGAAGAAGCCGCGACCCTGCCGATCGCGTTTGTGACGGCGCACTACGCCCTTCGCGAGCTTGGGCGGCTCCGCGCCGGCGAGCGCGTGCTCATTCATTCCGCCAGCGGCGGTGTCGGACTCGCGGCGGTCCAGGTGGCGCGTCAGGCGGGCGCCGAGATCTTCGCGACGGCCGGCACCGAGGACAAGCGCGAGTTCCTGCGGTCCCTCGGCATTCGATGCGTCATGGACTCACGCTCGACCGCCTTCGCCAACGAACTGATGACGGCGACTGGCGGAGAAGGCGTCGACGTCGTGTTGAATACGCTCGCCGGACCGGCCATGACGCTGGGATTCGACGTGCTGCGTCCGTACGGCCGTTTTCTGGACCTGAGCAAGCGCGACATTCATGACGATCGTCAGATCGGCCTGGCGCCGTTCCGAAAAAGCCTCTCGTATTTCTCCATCGACATCGATCGCATGTCGGCCGAGCGTTCAGACCTCGTCGGATCGCTTCTGCAGGAAGTGATGCTCGGTGTCGGCAGCGGAACGCTGCGGCCGATTCGCGCGACCACGTTCGATGGCGCGTCCGTTGGCGATGCATTCAAGCACCTGGCCGGAGCCCAACACGTCGGCAAGGTGGTGATATCGCTGCCGCCGCAGTCCCTGCCGATACACCGATCGCGCCTGGACGCGGCCGATTGGAGTTCGGGCACCTATCTCATCACCGGCGGCCTCGGCTCGCTCGGGCTCTCGGTCGCGCGATGGATGGTTGAGAACGGCGCCCGGTATCTCGTGCTCATGGGGCGCCGCGGGGCGTCGCCCGAGGCGGCATCGGCCATCAAGGCGATGGAAGAGCGGGGCGCCTCGATCACGGTGGCGCGCGCCGACGTCTCACGTGAGACGGAGCTCGCGGCCGTGCTGGCGCAGGTGGAGAGCTCGGCCCAGCCGCTGCGAGGCGTCGTGCACGCCGCCGGCGTTCTGGACGACGGAATTCTGCTGCAGCTCGACGTGCAGCGGTTCCGATCGGTGATGGCGCCCAAGGTGCAGGGCGCCTGGAATCTGCATACGTTGACTGCCGGCGCGCAGCTCGATTTCTTCGTCACGTTCTCGTCGGTCGCGTCGTTCCTGATTTCGGCCGGACACGGCAACTACGCGACGGCGAATGCGTTTCTCGACGCGCTGGCGGCGTTTCGACGTTCGCGAGGGCTTCCGGCCACGTGTATCAACTGGGGCCCCTGGGCCGAAATCGGTCTGGCGGCCGCGCAGTCCGATCGCCTCGAACGCCTGTCGGAGCGTGGCTTGAATACGCTGTCGAGCGCCGACGGACTGCGGGCACTCGGCACGGTGCTCGACGGCTCGCCTGATCGCGTTGCGGTCATGCACTTCGACGCGCGTGCCTGGTGCGCGGCGCCGGACCTGGCCACGCCGACCTCGCTGTTCTCTCATCTGCTGGAGGAGACAGCCGCCGAGGAGGCGCACACGTCCGACGAGAGCGGCGAAGAACGGAATCTGGCGGAGGCGTTGCTGGCGGTTGACGCCGGTCCGCAGCGTCGCAGCATCATGGAGGGCTACCTGCGCGAGCAGGTCGCGCGTGTGCTCCGCTTGACGCCGGCCCGAATCGACATCAGCAAGCCGTTCCGAACCATGGGCCTCGACTCGCTGATGGGCCTGGAGCTGAGGAACCGCCTCGAAGCGCGGACCGGCATCACGATTCCAGCCACGCTCATCTGGAACTATCCGACCATCACAAAGCTCTCGACGCAGCTGGGTACGAGACTCGGCGTGGCGCTCGATAGCGAGCCTGATCCGGCGCCCGGCACGGCCGTTGCGGCTGAAACGCCGCAGGAGAACGACGGTCAGCTGGCCGCGCTGCTCGACGAGATCGAAGAACTGTCGGATGACGACGCCCACCGGATGCTGGTGGAATGAGCGATAAGGTGACACGCGTCGATGTCTGACCTCTCGGAACGAATCGCGAAGCTTTCACCCGAAAAGCGCGCCGTGCTCGCCAGGCGGCTGCAGGCGTCGGCCGACGCGTCGCGGCCGCCGGCGCCGGAGCCGATTGCCATCGTCGGCATGGGCTGTCGCTTTCCTGGTGCAGAGAGCCCCGAGGCGTTCTGGCAGTTGCTCGAAGAGCGGGGTGACGCGATTCGCGAAGTGCCCGCGGATCGCTGGGATGGTCAGGGACTCTACGATCCGAATCCGGACGCGTCGGGCAAGATCGCGACCCGTTGGGGCGGCTTTCTGGATCGGGTCGACGAGTTCGATGCGTACTTCTTCGGCATCTCACCGAGAGAAGCCACGCGGATGGATCCGCAGCAGCGGCTGCTCCTCGAAGTCGCGTGGGAGGCGTTCGAGGACGCCGGGCAGACGGTCGAGCGGCTCGGCGGCAGCCAGACGGGCGTTTTCGTCGGCCTCCACAGCCACAGCAGCGACTATTTCTGGCTGCAGTTCGACGATCTGGCGTGCATGGACGCCTTTACCGGGCCGGGGACGGCTCACAACATCGCCTCGGGACGGCTCTCGTATTTCTTCGATCTGCAGGGCCCCAATCTCGTCGTCGACACGGCTTGTTCCTCCTCGCTCGTGGCGGTCCACCTCGCGTGCCAGAGTCTGCGCGCCGGCGAATGCTCCATGGCGCTCGCCGCAGGCGCGAACCTGATGCTCACGCCGCTGTGGACGCTGCCGTTGTCACGAATGCGCATGCTGGCCGCGGACGGTCGCTGCAAGACCTTCGACGCGAAAGCCGATGGGATGGTGCGCAGCGAAGGGTGCGGCGCCGTCGTGCTCAAGCGCCTGTCCGCCGCCGTGGCCGACGGCGATCGGATCCTTGCGGTGATCCGCGGATCGGCCGTCAACCAGGACGGCCGCACCAACGGCATCACGGCGCCCAACGGCCTGTCGCAGCGGGCGCTCCTGCAGCAGGCGCTGCGAAATGCCGGGGTGACGGCGGGCCAGATCTCCCATGTCGAAACCCACGGCACGGGAACAGCACTGGGCGATCCCATCGAGGTCGAGGCTCTCGCCGAAATTCTGGGCCAGCCCCGGGCCGAATCCGGAATGTGCTACCTGGGAGCCGCGAAGACGAACATCGGGCACCTCGAAGGCGCGGCAGGCATCGCAGGGCTGATCAAGGTGATTCTGTCCCTCCGGCACGAGACGATTCCTCCGCTCGCGCATTTCACGACACTCAACCCCCACATTTCGCTCGAAGGCACGCGGTTTGTGGTTCCGACCGCCTCACAGGCGTGGTCAACCGGCGAAGCCCGTCGTCTGGCCGGCATCAGTTCCTTCGGATGGTCGGGCACCAACGCGCACGTGATCGTCGAAGAGGCTCCGCTGTCCGCCGCCCGTCGCGATGACCAGAGTGTTGGAGGCAGAGCGCATCTGCTGCCAATCTCCGCGCGCAGCGCGGCGGCGCTCGTCGCCCTGGCAGGACGATATCGCGATCTCCTGGGTTCGGCCGACCCGGATTCGGCTCCACTCGAGGACGTGTGCTTCACGGCGAGCACCCGTCGCAGCCACCACGAGCACCGCGCGGCTGTCGTCGGTAGTTCATCGCACGAGATTGCCGATGCACTGGACGCGCTCGTGGCGGGCGAACCCCGCCGCGGTTCGTCCATCGGCCAGCTTCGGCCTGGTGGAAATGCATCGGTGGTGTACGTGTTCTGCGGCCAGGGACCGCAATGGCTCGGCATGGGCCGCGAGTTGCTGCGAGAGGAGCCGGCCTTCAAGGAGGCGGTCGCTCGCTGCGACGAAGAGATTCGGACGCTGGCGGGATGGTCGCCCCTCGACGAGCTGGCGGCCGAAGAAGACCGGTCTCGGCTCGATCAAACCGAATTTACCCAGCCCGTCTTGTTCACGCTGCAAGTCGGCCTTGCGGCACTGTGGGCCTCCTGGGGTGTGACGCCCTCCGCTGTCGTCGGGCACAGCGTCGGTGAAGTCGCCGCGGCGTACGTCGCCGGAGCATTGACTCTCGCGGACGCCATCCGCATCGTCGTCCATCGCGGCAGAATCATGCAGCAGGCGACCGGCCGCGGAAAAATGGCGGTCGTGGAGCTGCCGGTGCGTGAAGTCGAACGCGCCCTGGCCGCTTTCGCCGGTCGAATCTCCATCGGGGCGGTGAACGCTCCATCGTCAACGGTCGTGTCGGGCGAACCGTCCGCGATTGACGCGCTCGTCCGCTCGTTGAACGAGCAACAGGTTCTCGTTCGCCCGATCCCGGTAAATTACGCCTTCCACAGTTATCAGATGGAGCCGTGCGCGCGGGAACTGACCGCGGCGCTCGCTGGCCTCTCGCCGGCCGCGCTGCGCCTGCCGATGTTCTCAACCGTTACCGGCCGGGCCTGCAGCGGCCCCGATCTTGACGCGAGCTATTGGGGAAGGAATGTCGCGCAGCGTGTGCGCTTCGCCGACGCGATTGGCGGGCTGGCCACGGACGACGCCAGGGCCTTTCTCGAAATCGCCCCGCACCCGGTGCTGACGAGTGCGATCTCTCAGTGCCTCGGTGAGCGGACGTCTCACAGCATTCACCATTCGCTTCAACGTAACAGCCCCGAGCGGACGTCGCTGCTGTCGGCCCTTGGCGGTCTGTACGCGGCAGGCTGTCAGCTTGACTGGAGCCCGCTGTTCAGCGCGTCGGCCCGTTGTGCGCAGCTGCCGAGCTATCCATGGCAGCGCGAGCGATATTGGATTCCGAGCGGGCGTGGACGGTCGCTTGGCGAGCAGCTGTCTGGACGCGCTTCGCGGAGCAGCGAGACAGACCTGTCAGCCGAGGCCACGGAGCAGCGCCTGAAGGACTGGTTCTACACGATTGAGTGGACTCCGGCTCCTGCCCGGTCGCCAATCGAGCATGCTTCGGGATCGGAGCCCGCTGGTGGCACGTGGGTCATCTTCCCGGATCGTGCCGGGCTCGGCGTCCGACTTGCGGCGCGTCTCGAAAGCCTGGGCAAGAAGGCGGTTCTGCTGGACGGTGATGATCCGGCGGAGTTCGACCGCCGGTGGACGATGCTCAATCGCGATGTCACGTCTCCGGTGCAAGGCATCCTTCACCTCTGGAGCCTCGACTCGATGTCGTTGTCAACCGGGCCAACGCTTGAATCCGATCAACGTCGCATTTGCGGCAGCGTGCTGCACATCGTCAACGCGATGGCCGGGGCGCGCTCCGCGTCAGCGCCTCGCCTCTGGCTGGTGACCCGAGGTGCTCAGGCGGTCAAAGACGCTGAAGCAGTCGCCGTCGGCCAGGCGCCGCTGTGGGGGCTCGCGCGAGCGCTCACGCTCGAACTGCCGGAAATGCCTTGTGCTCGAGTGGATCTGGATCCGTCCGCAGGCTCGGACGATGTCGACGTGCTGCTGGCGGAAATGCGGGCCACCGGCGAAGACCAGGTTGCTTATCGCGGCGGCGCCCGATACGTCGCGCGGTTAGAGCGTCTGTCGCCTTCGGTGCCACAGAGCTTTGTCTTTAAGGCTGAAGCGACTTACCTGATCACGGGCGGTCTGGGCGCTCTCGGCCTGCACGTGGCTCGCTGGATGGTGGATCGTGGCGCTCGGTCTCTGGTGCTTTCTGGCCGCAGGGGTACGGAAGGCGCGGCGAAGCCGGCGTTAGATCAGCTGAGGGCCGCGGGAGCGCATGTCGTCGTGGCGCAGGCTGATATGGCGCGTCGAGAAGACGCGCAGCGCCTGTTGGCTGAAATCGCGGCTTCTCATCCACCACTGCGGGGGATCGTGCACGCGGCGGGGGTACTCGACGACGGAGTTCTGTTGCAGCAGGACTGGGAACGGTTCGCCCGCGTGATGGCGCCGAAGATCTCGGGGTCCTGGAACCTCCACAGCCTGACGCTGGATATGCCGCTCGATTTCTTCGTCTTGTTTTCGTCGGCGTCCTCCGTCCTCGGCTCGCCTGGCCAGGCCAACTACGCCGCAGCGAACGCCTTCATGGATGCGCTGGCACACCTGCGCCGCTCGCAGGGCCTTGCGGCACTCAGCATCAACTGGGGCGCCTGGAGCGTGTCGGGCATGGCGGCGACGCTTGACGAGCGCGACCAGCGGCGCTGGGCAGAGCGTGGTCTTGTGGCGATGTCACCGGCCGATGCGCTCGCATGCCTTGGCGACCTCCTTGCCTCCCGCTCGACACAGGCGGCCGTCTTGCCGATGGACTGGCAGCGCTATTGCGGGCAGTTCCCCGGTGCTTCGGCGCCCGCGTTCCTGTCACGGGTCGTTCAAGGCCAGTCGTCCGTGGAGGCCGTGCCCGTGTCGGCTGCCGCGCGGCTGCGTGCCGAACTCGAGGGCGCGGCGCCGCGCAAACGCCTCGATCTCCTGATGGAGCACGTGCGCGATCACGCCCTGCACGTCCTGGGACTGCCTCCGACGTTCTCGCTCGACGCTCAGCAGGGCCTGAGGGATGTCGGCCTCGACTCATTGCTCGCGCTGGAACTGCGGAAGCGGCTGCAATCGGCGGTCGAGTACCCGCTGCCGGCGACGCTCGCGTTCGATTACCCGACGGTCGCGGACCTGGCCAGGTACCTCGCCACGGACGTGCTGGCGCTCGAGCTCACCACGCCCTCCGAGCATCCCGCGCCGGAGAGCACGGCCCGCCAGTCGGCGCTCGAGGAAATCGATGAATTGTCGGATGAGATGGCCGAAGCGCTCTTGAACGCGGAACTCTCGGGCGTCCGCGGTGACGGTGGCGAGCGGAACTGACATGGCGAGCGAATCCGAACGCCTCGAGCAACTGTCGCCCGTGAAACGGGCGCTGGTTGAAGTGCGCGAGATGCGCGCGAAGCTCGATGCGATCGAGAAGGCGAGGATCGAGCCGATCGCCGTCGTGGGGCTTGGTGCCCGCCTGCCGGGATCGGTCTCGACCGCGGATGCGTTCTGGCGGCTGTTGCACGACGGACGAGACGCCATCAGCGAGATCCCATCCACCAGGTGGGACGTCGACGCCTTTTACGATCCCGATCCGGACGCGCCGGGAAAAATGTACGCGCGCCGCGGCGGGTTCATCGACGGCGTCGATCTGTTCGATCCGCACTTCTTCGGCATCTCGCCGCGGGAAGCCGCGAGCCTGGATCCTCAGCAGCGGCTGCTGCTCGAGGTGAGCTGGGAGGCACTCGAACACGCCGGCATACCGGCGGCCGCGCTCTCCGGCAGTCAGACCGGTGTGTTCGTCGGTGTGACGAACAACGATTACTACCGGATGCTGTTCACCAACGTGCCAGACATCGATGCGTATTACGCGTCCGGCACCAGTTGCAGCGCCGCCGCCGGACGGCTCTCATACGCCCTGGGCTTCCGGGGGCCGAGCCTGGCGGTTGACACGGCATGCTCGTCGTCGCTGGTCGCGGTGCACCTGGCCTGCCAGAGCCTGCGGGCGAACGAGTGCGAGCGCGCGCTGGCCGGCGGCGTCAACCTCATCCTGTCGCCGGAGTTGAACATCGCCTGCTCGAAGGCGCGAATGCTCGCGCCCGACGGGGCGTGCAAGACGTTCGATGCGAGCGCCGACGGCTACGTGCGATCGGAAGGCTGCGGGATCCTGGTGCTGAAGCGGCTCTCGCAGGCCGTCCGGGACGGCGATCGAATTCTGGCGCTGATTCGTGGTACCGCCATCAACCAGGATGGCCGGAGCAGCGGCTTGACCGTTCCCTACGGTCCGTCGCAGGAAGCGGTGATCCGCGCGGCCCTCGCAAACGGCGGCGTGTCGCCCGACGAAGTCAGTTACGTCGAAGCGCATGGCACAGGCACGTCGCTGGGCGATCCGATCGAGCTGCAGGCGCTCGCGGCCGTGTACTGCCGCGGACGCTCGAGTGATGCGCCGTTGGTCGTCGGGTCCGTCAAGACGAACATCGGGCACCTGGAATCGGCCGCCGGAGTCGCCGGGCTCATCAAGGTCATCCTGTCGTTCGAGCACCAGGAGATTCCGCCTCACCTCCACTATCGGGCCGGCAATCCGCACTTCGCCTGGGAGACGACGCCGATCGTCGTACCGCCGCAGCCGATGCCGTGGGCCGCTCAGGACGGCCGGCCCCGCCGCGCCGGCGTCAGCTCGTTCGGCTTCAGCGGCACCAATGCGCACATCGTGCTCGAAGAAGCGCCGCCGGAGCTGAAGGAGGCCGGCGGTGACGATCGTCCCATTCACGTCGTCGCCTTGTCGGCAAGGTCCGAAGCGGCGCTGCGGCAACTCGCCGAACGCTACGAGGGAGAACTTCGCCAGCGGCCGGGCCTTGCGCTCGGCGACGTCGCGTTCACGGCGAACACCGGCCGGTCGCATTTCGGCCATCGCCTGGCGGTCGTGGCAGACTCCGCCGCGCAGGCCCGGGCGGGACTGCAGGCCTTTCAGCGCGGTGAAGAGCATCCGTCCATCCATTCCGGAGAAGCTGCGACGGGCAGCGGGCGCGAGGTTGCGTTCCTCTTCACCGGACAGGGCGCGCAATTCCCCGGCATGGGCCGCCGTCTCTTCGAGACGCACGCGGCATTCCGCGCGACGCTGCTTCGCTGCGAGGAGCTGTTGCGGCCGTATCTCGATCGCCCGTTGCTCTCGGTGATGCACGCCGAGCCTGGCGATCCGCTGCTCGATCAGACGTCTTACACCCAGCCCGCGCTGTTCGCGCTCGAATACGCGCTCGCCGAGCTCTGGAGATCGTGGGGAGTCGAGCCGGCTGCCCTGATGGGACACAGCCTCGGCGAGGATGTGGCCGCCTGTGTGGCGGGCGTTTTCACGCTGGAAGACGGCCTCAAGCTGATCGCCGCGCGCGGGCGCCTCATGCAGTCGCTCGCCGACGATGGCGAGATGGCGGCCGTGTTCACCGACGAGGAGCGCGTCCGCGGAGCGCTGGCCCGCTATCGTGGCGAGGTGTCGATCGCGGCCGTCAACGGCCCCAACAGCATCGCGATTTCCGGACGCCGCGCGGCCATTCAGTCGATCGTCGAGCAGTTCAGGCACGAGGGTGTGTCCGTCAGGCCGATGTCCGCCGGGCGCGCGTTCCATTCGCCCCTGATGGACCCGATGCTCGACGAGTTCCGCAAGATCGCGTCGGAGGTCCGGTTCTCAGCCCCGACGATCCCGCTGCTCATGAACGTGACCGGCCGCGTGGCCACAGCCGAAGACGTGCTCGGTGCGGATTATTGGACACGTCACGTTCGGGAGGCCGTCCAGTTCAAAGCCGGGATGGAGACGCTTCATCAGCGCGGCTGCGGCCTGTTCGTCGAAATCGGACCGGGCGCGACGCTGCTCGGCATGGGCCGCCGTTGTCTCCCTGACGATGTGGGCGTCTGGCTCAACTCGTTGAGAAAAGACCGGGACGACTGGCAGGAGATCCTGGCGAGCCTGGCCAGCCTGTACGTCCAGGGTGTTCAGGTGGATTGGCCTCGCTTCGACGCAGGCTATCGCCGCCAAAGAGTCGTGGTGCCGGCGTATCCGTTTCAGCGCGAGCGCTACTGGACCGAGCCCGCGCCGTCTCTGGCCCGCGAGCGGGTGGCGACGGAGCCCGCCGGCAGCCATCCGCTGCTTGGACGCCGCGTGCGATCGGCGCTGAAGGAGATCCTGTTCGAACAGAGGCTCGGCGCCCAGACGCTGCCGTTCCTCGCCGACCACCAGGTGTTTGGCACGGTGCTGTTCCCGGCGACCGGCTACATCGAAATTGCGGCGGCGGCCGCGCAGGAAGCGCTCGGCGCCGGACGGCACACGATCGAGAACCTGTCCATTGCCGACCCGCTGGCACTGACTCACGACGGGACCGTGATCCTGCAGGCCGCCCTCACGCCGGACGGTGACGACTCGGCGGTCTTTCAGCTGTTCAGCGGCGACGAAGCGGCGGATGGCCGGGTTGAAGGCTGGCGGTTACACGCAAGTGCCGTCGTGCGGCGCGCCGTCGTTAGCGGTGGCCAACTCCAGACACCGGCGCTGGACGTGTTGAAGCGACAGTGCCAGGTGCGAGTCTCAATCGAAGACGAGTACGCCGCGCTGCGCGCCCAGGGCCTCGAGTACGGCGCGAGCTTCCGCGGGGTCACGGAACTCTGGAGCGGCGACGCCGCGACCCTCGGCGCGGTGGACCTGCCGGCGGGGGCTGGCGACCCGTCGGCGTTTCATCTCCATCCGGCGTTGCTCGACGCGTGCCTCCACGTTATCGGTCCGCTCCTCGCGCGCCTCTCCGACTCAGCCGCGGGTATTCACACCTATCTTCCGGTCACGGTCGACCGGGTCCGTGTGCTGCGTACGCCGGGGCGGCGCGTCTGGAGTTGCGCGACGATTCGGTCGACGACCGCAGGTCCGCAGGAAACGGTTGTTGCCGACCTGTCGGTGTTCGATGAGACAGGCGGAGTCGTCGCGACGATCGAAGGGCTTCATCTCAAGCGTGCGACGCGAGAAGCGCTGCGCCGCGCAACACAGTCAGCGGTCGGCGACTGGCTCTATGAAATCGCATGGCGGCCGGGCGCAGCTCTCGCGGCATCGGATCGGCAGGCCCCCGCCGGAACGTGGCTCGTGCTGAGCGACGGCACGAGCGTGAGCGTGGAAACGGCGCAGCGCCTCTCCGACCAGGGCGCGCGCGTGATCGTTGCCGAGCCGGGGTCGCATTATGAAGTCGTTTCCGACACCCGCGTTCGACTCAATCCTGTGGCGCGGGAAGACTTCGACCGGCTGGCGCGCGAGACGCTGGCTGCCGGCGGTGCATCGGTCGCCGGGGTCGTCTTTCTGTGGAGCGCGTCAAGTCCAGCCGGGGAAACGCTGAACGCGATCGAGGACTTCGAACGTCTTGGGTGCGGCGGCCTGCTGTCGCTCGTCCAGTCGTTCGGCCAGAGTACTGAGGCGAATCCGCCGCGGCTGTGGATTGTGACGCGTGGCGCCCAGGCGGTGAACGCTCCGGGAGCGAGCCCGGCGCACGCCTCAGTGTGGGGGCTGGCTCGTACGATCGCCGCCGAGTACCCGGATCTGAAGTCCGTGTGCATCGATCTGGGCGACTCGCCGGACGAACGCGACGGTGAAGCGCTCTGGCGCGAGATTTCCGCGGGCGATGGCGAGAGTCAGGTTGCCGTTCGGCAGGGACAGCGTTACGTGGCTCGTCTCACGCGGAGCACGCCGCGGAAGGTCGCGCCAGCCTCGGAGTCTGCCACGGATCGACCGGTGCAGCTTGCGATCACGTCGCGCGGCATTCTCGACAACCTCCAGCTCCAGCCCGTCGAACGGCGTCCGCCCGGACCGGGCGAGGTCGAAGTCCGCGTCGCCGCAACCGGGTTGAACTTCCGGGACGTGCTCAACGCGCTCGGCATGTATCCCGGCGACCCGGGGGCGCTGGGGAACGAATGCGCCGGAACCGTGGCGGCGCTCGGCGCGGATGTCGCCGGCCTGAAGATCGGCGACGAAGTCGTGGCCATGGGTGCGGGCACGTTCAGCACTTTTGTGACGACACCGGCCTCAGCCGTCGTCGTCAGGCCATCGAATCTGACCGCCGAGGAAGCGGCGACTATCCCAATCACCTTCCTGACCGCCGAATGGGGGCTCGGTCGCCTCGCTCAGCTACGTCGCGGCGAAAAGGTGCTGATCCATGCCGCCGCGGGCGGCGTCGGCCTTGCCGCCGTGCAACTCGCACAGCGCGCCGGCGCGGAGGTGTTCGCAACGGCCGGGAGTGCTGAAAAACGCGCGTACCTCGAATCGCTCGGGGTGACGCACGTCATGAACTCCCGTTCGGTGGAATTCGCCGAGCAGATTCTGGCCGAGACCGCTGGTGAAGGCGTTGACGTTGTCTTGAACTCGCTGAATGGGGAAGCCATCCCGGCGAGCCTCCGGGCGTTGCGAAGAGGCGGCTGCTTCCTCGAAATCGGCAAGAACGGCATCTGGAGCGCAGAAGACATCGCCGCTGCCCGGCCCGACGTCAGGTACTTCGTGATGTACCTGGGAGATCTCGAGCCCGCGACGAGTCAGGCGATGCTGTCCGACCTGATGGGCGCGTTCGAGACCGGTGCGCTTCGACCGCTGCCGCTCAAAACGTTCCCGCTCGCGGACGCGGTGGCCGGGTTCCGCTTCATGGCCCAGGCGAAACACATCGGCAAGGTCGTGATCACGCAATCCAGGCGCGAACCGGCCGGCCCGGCGGAAACCAGGATCCGGCCTGACGGCACGTATCTGGTGACGGGTGGCAGAGGCGGCCTCGGGCTGCACGTGGCACGGTGGCTCGTGGAGCGAGGCGCACGCAATCTCGTGCTGATGGGGCGGCGCGCGCCGGCCGCACCGGCCTCGCCGGGCGAGCTGGAAGCCAGCGGCGCCCGGATCGTTCTCGCACAGGGCGACGTCGCCGTGGAAGAGGACGTTCGGCGCGTGCTCGCCGAGATTGCCGCGGACATGCCGCCGCTTCGCGGCATCTTTCATCTCGCGGGTGTCCTTGACGATGGCGTGCTCGCGCAGCAGACCTGGCCGCGATTCGAAAAGGCGATGGCGCCGAAGATTGCTGGAGCGTGGCACCTTCACCGGCTGACCGACGCGCTCGATTGCTTCGTGCTGTTTTCCTCGATGGCGTCCGTTCTCGGAGCGCCGGGTCAGGGCAACTACGCGGCGGCGAACGGGTTCCTCGACGGTCTGGCGCACTTCCGGCGCGGTCGCGGCCTGGAGGCCCTGAGCATCAACTGGGGGCCCTGGGACGGCGGAGGAATGGCCACGACGCTCAGCGCGCAGGACATCCGCCGCTGGGATGCGCAGGGCATCGGCATGATCCCCGTCGAACAGGGTCTGGCTGCGCTCGAACAGGCCCTCGCGCGATCGGATGCGCAGCTCGGCGTCCTGCCGGCCAACTGGACGAAGGCGCTGGCGCAATATCCGCCCGATGCGCAGCCTTCGCTGCTGCGCGATCTCGCGCCGCGGAATCAGTCCGCCGCGAGCGCTTCCCGCGCTCAGCCGGAGGCGTCGTCGTTGCTGGCGCAGGTGCGGCAGTTGCCCGCGAACAGCCGTTCGGCATTCGTCACCGATCACGTGCGCGAGCAAGCCATCCGCGTGCTCGGGCTGGACCCGTCCTATCCGCTCGATACGCGGGTCGGCTTGCGCGATCTCGGCCTCGACTCGCTGATGGCGCTCGAGCTCAGGAACCGGCTGCAGCGCAGCGTCGGCCAGCAGCTGCCGTCGACGCTGGCGTTCGACTGTCCGACCGTCGACGCGCTGGCCGGCTATATCGTCGGCAAGTTTGTGCCCGACGGCGAACTGCCGGCACCGGTGGCTGTCGTGGACGCGGAGATTGCGACGCCGGGCGACGATGCGATCGCCATCATCGGCATGGCGTGCCGCTTTCCAGGCGGCGCGGTCACACCCGAGCAGTTCTGGCAGAACCTGCACGAGGGTGTGGACGCGATCGGCGAGGTGCCCGCGGATCGATGGAACATCGACGCGTTCTACGATCCCGATTCGACGGCGCCCGGCAAGATGCAAACGCGCTGGGGCGGATTCCTGCGCGGCGTCGATCTGTTCGATCCGCAGTTCTTCGGCATCGCCCCGCGCGAGGCCGCGTTCATGGACCCGCAGCAGCGGCTGCTCCTCGAGGTCAGCTGGGAAGCGCTCGAGCGTGCGGGACAGGCGCCCGACTCGCTGTCAGGGAGCAAAACCGGCGTATTCGTCGGCGTGAGCACGAACGATTACATGCAGCTGCAGGTGCGTGCGGGCGATTCCGCCCGCCTGGGTGCGTACTCGGGCACGGGCAGCTCGCTGAGCGTGGCGGCGGGGCGTCTGTCGTACACGCTCGGACTGCAGGGGCCGAGCCTCTCGCTCGACACCGCCTGTTCCTCGTCGCTCGTTGCGCTCCACCTGGCCTGCCAGAGCCTGCGCGCCTCCGAGTGCCGGCTGGCCCTTGCCGGCGGCGTCAACCTCATCCTCCTTCCCGAAATCAGCGTTGTCCTCTCGAAGGGCAACATGATGTCGCCGACGGGACGATGCCGGACGTTCGACGCCAGCGCCGACGGTTACGTACGCGGCGAGGGGTGCGGCGTCCTCGTCCTGAAACGGCTGGCTGATGCGATCGCAGCCGGCGATGAGATTCTGGCGGTCATCCGCGGAAGCGCGGTCAATCAGGATGGCCGGAGCAGCGGCTTGACCGTGCCGAGCGGCGCCGCGCAGGAGGCGTTGATCCGCGAGGCGCTGGCGAAGGCCGGCGTGAAGCCTCGAGAGGTCGATTACGTCGAGGCGCACGGCACCGGCACGGTGCTCGGCGATCCGATCGAGGTGCGTGCCCTGAGTGCCGCGCTCGGTGAGGAACGCACACCGGATCGTCCCATCGTCATCGGATCGGTCAAGACAAACGTCGGGCACCTGGAGTCTGCGGCCGGCATGGCGTCGGTGATCAAGACCGTGCTGGCGCTGCAGCACCACGAGATTCCCGCGTCGCTGCACTTTCGCGAGCCAAACCCGCACATCGCCTGGAGCGAGCTGCCGGTAACCGTCCCGACGGCGCCGACGGCCTGGACTTCCGACAACGGGCCGCGGACCGCCGGCGTGAGCTCGTTTGGATTCAGCGGGACGAACGCGCACATCGTGCTTCAGGAGCCGCCGGCCGTTGAAAAGGCTGCGCCGGCGCCGGTGTTGGAGCGCCCGCTTCACGTCGTGGCGCTGTCGGCGCGGAGCCAGAGTGCGTTGACCGAGCTCGCGGGACGTTTCGCGCGACACGTCGAGGAGCATCCTGAGGCGAGCGTGGCGGATCTGGCTTTCACTGCCAACACCGGACGAGCGCAGCTCGAGCATCGGCTTGTCGCGCTGCCATCCTCGATCGGACAGCTTCGAGAGCAGCTGGAAGCCGCTGCCGGCGGCAGGGCAGCGGAGGGGCTGATTCGAGCCGCCGACCCGGTGACCGGCAGAGCACAGGTCGCATTCCTGTTTACCGGGCAGGGATCGCAATACGTCGGCATGGGCCGGCGGCTGTACGAGACGCAGGCGACATTCCGTCAGACCATCGATCGGTGCGATGAAATATTGCGCCCGCTGCTCGATCGATCGCTGGTGTCTCTGCTTTATCCCGGAAATGAAGAGCCCGCGGCGCTCGACAACACAGCGTACGCACAGCCGACGCTCTTTGCGATCGAGTACGCGCTGGCCGAGCTGTGGAAATCGTGGGGTGTGGAGCCGACCGTTGTGTTGGGCCACAGCGTCGGTGAATACGTTGCCGCCTGCGTGGCTGGCGTCTTCGGGCTCGAGGACGGGCTGCAGTTGATCGCCGCGCGCGGGCGGTTGATGCAGGAACTCCCTTCCGGTGGAGGAATGGCGGCGGTATTCGCCGACGAGACACACGTGAGGGCGGCGCTGGAGCGACGCGCCCTGTCCGTCTCGATTGCGGCGCTCAATGGCCCGGAGAACACCGTCATTTCCGGATCGCGTGCGGACGTGGAGGCGGTCGTCGGCGAACTGGCCCCGGCAGGCGTCGGTGCGGAGTGGCTGAAGGTTTCACATGCGTTCCATTCGGCCCTGATGGAGCCGATGCTTGCCGAGTTCGATCGCGTCGCAAGCCGGGTGAAGTACGCAGCTCCTCGCATTGCGCTCGTCTCGAACGTCACGGGTAAGGTCGCGGGGGCCGATACCGTCGCCAACCCGGCCTATTGGCTGCGACAGGTCCGCGAACCGGTCCGATTTGCCGACGGCGTTCGGGCGATCGCGGATCTCGGCTGCCGCACGTTCGTGGAAGTGGGACCATCGCCGATCCTGTCGGGCATGGCGCAGCGGCTGGTTCAGGACCGGCAGCTGTCTTTCCTGGCGTCCGTTCGAAGGAGCCGCGACGACTGGGCGCAGATGCTCGAGACGCTGGGCGGACTCTGGGTGCGCGGCGTGCGCGTCGACTTCGCCGGTTTCGATCGCGAATATTCGAGACGCAAGCTCGTGCTGCCGACGTCCCCGTTCGAGCGCCAGCGGCACTGGCTGGATCTGGCGCCGCCCCAGGCTCCCGCGGAGGGCGCCACGTCAGGTCTTCACGGCCGGGTTCATCCCCTGATCGGCCAGCGCCTGCGTTCGCCAGCCATTCGGGATGCGGTCTTCGAGACCAGCACGGATCGGATCGCCCGGCTGTATCCCGCAAGCTCGCGGCTCGACGCGCTCGCCTGCGTGCCAATCGAGGCGTTCGTGGAGATGGCGCTGCAGGGCGCCGCCGAAGTGGTCGGCGGCGCTGTCACGCCGGGCATCGAGGACCTGCGTGTCGAAAACCAACTCTTCATGCCGGCACAGGGTGAGCGCCTGATTCAGCTGGTGATCGGGACTACGCAGACGGAGGAGAAGCCGTTCGAGATCGTGAGTTCGGAACAAGGCGACGAGTCGACATGGACGCGTCACGTGTCCGGACGTCTACGGATGAACGCGGTCGAAGGCACGGTGCCGGCGGTTGTCGATCTCGCTGCCATTCAGGCGCGTTGCCGGGAGTCTCTCCGGTACGAGGGCTTGTCGGGCATCCGCACGGGAGATGGTGAAGCACTGGCATCGGTCGCGTTCGTCGAATCAGCGGGCGGTCGAGGCCGGCGCGAGATGTTCGATGTCTGCGGCCAGCTGATCCTCGCGGTGTTGCCGGCCGGCGGACCGGCCGGCAGTCGTCTGGCGATCGCCTTCGGGCGGTTCGATATCCACGGCGACCTCGGCACCGCCGTCTACGGCCACAGCGTGATTCGGCCGCACGATGGAGCGACTGGCGCTGATGTCGTCGGCGACGTCGAACTTATCGACGCCGATGGCCGCGTGGTCGCGAGCGTTACCGGCTTACGGTTGACGCAGGCCGATTCGGGCGCTGTCGCGGAGCAGGATGAGCCTGGCGGCTGGACGTACCAGGTAATGTGGCCACAGACGGCGGTGGCCGACCATGCGGCGCGATCGCTCGACGGTCCATCCAGAAGGTGGCTGGTGATGGGCGACGGCGCCGGCGTGGGCGTCGCTCTTGCGGATCGTCTTCGTGCCCGGGGCGATCACGTGGTCATCGCCTTCGCGGGCGATCGGTTCGAATCCACTGCCGAAGGTACATGGACGATCAGGCCGGACTCCGCTGAAGATTTCGCGCGCGTGTTGCGCGAGGCGCAGCCGCGCACGACGGTGCCGCTGAGCGGAACCATCTTCCTGTGGGGGCTCGACGCGGCGGCCGCCGCCACGATGACATCCGCTGATCTCGAACAGGCGCAAAGGCTCGGCGCCGGCGCGGTGCTCCGCCTGGTGCAGGCGATGCGGGAAACCGGTGTCGCCGGGTCGTTAAAGATCGTCACGCGCCACGCGCAGCGCACGGCAGCGGAAGACAGCGCCGTGGCGGTGCTTGCGCAGGCGCCGCTCTGGGGCCTCGGTCGGGGGATTGCGGCCGAGCATCCTGACCTCTGGGGCGGGCTCATCGACCTGGACGCAGCCGACCATGACGCTACCGCGTCAGCGCTGCTGGCGGAGTTGGATCGACAGGACGACGAGGACCAGGTCGCTCTCAGGAAGGGACTGCGGTACGTTGCCCGGCTCGAGCGCGTCCCCGTCGCCGGCACACAATCGGTGACGCTGAAAGCCGACGGCGCGTATCTCGTCACCGGCGGGCTCGGGATCCTGGGACTGAAGATCGCGCTGTGGCTGGCGGAGCAGGGCGCGCGTCATCTCACGTTGATGGGTCGCACCGGTTTACCGGATCGAGCGACGTGGACGTCGGTGCCCGAAGAGAGCCCCGTCTTCCGACAGATTGCCGGCATCCGTGCGATCGAACGGCTCGGGGCGACCGTCGACGTGGCGGCGTTGGATATCGCGGACGAGGCACAACTGACGGGCTACCTCGACCGCTTCGGGCGAACGGCGCCGAGGCTGTGCGGAATTGTGCATGCCGCCTCGGCGGCTGGGTCCGGCCGGCTGCACGAGATGCCGATAAACGCATTGATGGCCATGCTCAGGCCCAAAGTCGCCGGGACATGGGCGCTCCACCGGGCAACTGAAACGCAGGATCTCGATTTCTTCGTCCTGTTTTCATCGATGGCCGCGCTGCTGGGCTCGGTTGACCTGGGGCACTACGCCGCCGCGAACAGCTTTCTCGACAGCTTCGCGTCGTATCGCCGCTCGACCGGCCGCGCGGCGGTCAGCATCAACTGGGGACCCTGGGCGGATATGCGCGACCGGGCTGAGCGGGAAGACGTGTTTGCCAGTTCCGGCATGCGCTTCATGCCAGCCGATCGGGCGCTCGCGACGCTGGGTCGTCTCGGGACGAGCGAGATGCCACAGTGGGGCGCCGCATCGGTCGATTGGGCGACATTCAAACCGTTGTACGAGGCGCGGCGACGGCGGCCGTTTCTCGATCACATCACTGCCGTTAGCGCGTCATCACACGTCGCGAGAGAAGACGACCACGCGATCGTGCGAAGGCTCAAGGCAGCAAGCGCCGAGGATCGCCTGATCCTGCTGAGCGATCACGTCCGGGCGGCGGCCGCCGCCGTGCTCGGTCTGGCTGTTGACCAGATTGATGTTCGAAAAGGTTTGTTCGATTTGGGAATGGATTCGCTCATGTCGGTCGAGTTGAAGAGCCGCCTCGAGGCCACCATCGGATGCGCTCTTCCGACGACGCTGACGTTCAAATACCCGACGGTGGTCGCGTTGACCGACTTCCTCGCGGAGAGACTGGGCTTCGGGCCTGCAACCGCTGGGGCATCCGACGCCCGGGAGGAATCGGCCGTCGAGTCGTCGCACGATGATCTGTCGGAAGACGACCTCGCCGCGCTGCTGACTGAGCGGCTGGAACAGCTGCAATAACGATGTCCGAGAATTCGCCAAACGCGGATCGCCGCGACCTGCTGAAGAAGGCGCTTCAGGCGCTCGACGAGATGCAGGCCAAGGTGCGTGCGATCGAACGGTCGCGCACCGAGCCGATTGCGATCGTGGGCATGGGCTGCCGTTTTCCAGGCGACGCCGACAGCCCGGCCGCTTATTGGCAGTTGCTGCGCGACGGCGTGAATGCGGTCACCGGCGTGCCTCCCGGCCGGTGGGGCCGCGAGCGCTACAACGCGCTCGACCCCGAGCTGGCGGCGACGCTGCCGTCGCCTGGGGGCGGCTTCCTGTCTGACGTCGAGGGGTTTGATCCCGGCTTCTTTGGCATCTCGCCGCGCGAAGCCGTCAGCATGGATCCGCAGCAGCGGCTTGTCCTCGAAGTCAGCTGGGAAGCGCTGGAGCACGCGGGCATCGACCCGACCGGCCTGGCCGGAAGCGCGACAGGCGTGTTCGTCGGCGTGACGGCCAGCGACTACTGGGGACACCTCAGGAGCGCCGATCCGACGCACCTCGACGTGTACATCGCCACCGGCAACTCGCACAACGCCACGGCCGGCCGCGTGTCGTTCACGCTCGGTCTGCAGGGTCCGGCGATGGCCGTGGACACGGCGTGTTCGTCATCGCTTGCCGCCGTCCATCTGGCGTGCCAGAGCCTGCGTCTCGGCGAGAGCAATCTGGCGTTGGCCGGCGGCGTCAACACGATACACAGCCCGGACTCGTTTTTCGCGTTCTTCAAGTGGGGGATGACCGCTCCCGACGGGCGCTGCAAGACCTTCGACGAATCGGCCGACGGCTTCGTGCGGTCCGAAGGCTGCGGGATGGTCGTGCTCAAGCGCTTGTCCGATGCGGTGTCGGATGGTGATCGCATCCTGGCGCTCATCCGCGGGTCCGCCGTGAACCAGGACGGCGCGAGCAGCGGGTTTACGGTGCCTAACGGGCTTGCGCAGGAGGCGGTGATTCGTCAGGCGCTCCGGGTTGCCGGCGTGGAGCCGGCGGCGGTGAGTTACGTCGAGGCCCACGGCACCGGGACGTCGCTCGGAGATCCGATCGAACTGGAATCGCTCGACGCGGTGCTGGGACAAGGCCGCGCTCCGGATCGGCCGCTCATCGTCGGATCGGTGAAGACGAATCTCGGGCACCTCGAATCGGCGGCGGGAATGGCCGGGTTGATCAAGGTCGTCCTCTCGCTTCAGCACGGCGAGATTCCTCCGCATCTCCATTTCACGACGCTCAATCGGCGTGCATCGTTCCGCGGCGCGCCGCCGATTGTGCCGACGCGCGGCATGCCCTGGCGGCCCGATGGGCCCCGCATCGCCGGCCTGAGCTCGTTTGGCATCAGCGGCACGAACGCGCACGTCATCATCGAAGAAGCGGCCGCCGGGCATCGGACCGAACCGGCGGTCGAACGTCCGGCGCACATCCTGACGATCTCCGCGCGCACGCCGGCGGCGCTGAACGACCTCGTTCGGCGATGGCAGGAATGCCTCTCGTCCGACAGCGTGCCGTCGCTGGCCGACGCGGCCTTCACCGCCAACACCGGACGCGCGCATTTCGCGCACCGAATCGCGCTGGCGGCGCCGTCGATCGACCGGTTGCGAGAGCAACTGTCGGCTGTGGCGAATGGAGAGACGCCACGCGGAGTCTTCCGCGGCGAAACGCGTTCCGACCAGCGGCTGAAGGTGGCGTTCCTGTTTACGGGGCAGGGGTCGCAGTATGCGGGAATGGGGCGGCGGTTGTATGAGACGGCGCCGGTGTTCCGGCGGGTGCTGGACGAGTGTGCGGAACTCCTGCGGCCGCATCTGGACCGGCCGTTGTTGTCGATTTTGTATCCCGCCGCAGGGGACGAGGGGCTGATCGATCAGACGGGGTATGCGCAGCCGGCGTTGTTTGCGGTGGAGTATGCGCTGGCGGCGTTGTGGCGGAGTTGGGGCGTGGAGCCGACGCTGCTGCTGGGGCACAGCGTGGGCGAGTATGTGGCGGCCTGTGTGGCGGGCGTGATGGCGCTCGAGGACGGGTTGCGGCTGATTGCGGCTCGGGGCCGGTTGATGCAGGCGCTGCCGGGTGGCGGCGCGATGGCCGCGGTGTGGGCGCCGGAGGCGCAGGTCCGGGCGGTGGTGGCCCGGGCAGCGATGACGGGGG
>Ga0105248_10001913_pt1 | contig 23106 bp, 22 predicted proteins | sample KBSS34metaG_FD_81524 | JGI IMG/M metagenome (GOLD analysis project Ga0105248, IMG submission 81524) | Switchgrass rhizosphere microbial communities from Kellogg Biological Station, Michigan, USA - KBS S3-4 metaG | ecosystem: Host-associated > Plants > Roots > Rhizosphere > Soil | place...
GACCTCGTGCTGCCGCGGATGCGCGGCGTCGTGATGAGCTTCTACATCCTCTCGATGACGATCGTCGGGCTGGGCTTCGGGCCGTACACGGTGGGCATGGTCAGCGACCTGAACGGCCACGACCTCGGCGCCGCGATCCTCAGCGTCTATTGGATCGGGCCGCTGATCGTTCTGCTGATCCTGCTCGGCATCTGGCGCCTGCCCAGGGACGAAGCGAGCATGCTCGCACGAGCGCGGGCGGCGGGGGAGCCAGTGTAATGATGATGTTGATCGCTCTGCCGCTTGCGCTCGCTACACCTGCTCCGAGCGATCCGACCAGCACACCGGTCCTGGTCGAAAATCCGGTGTCGGTTGAGGACGACTATCCTACGGACTCTTTCCGCGCGGGTGAGCAAGGATATGTCCTCTCAAGCGTTGTCGTAAGTCCCGAAGGCAAGGCGCTTCGCTGCGATACCACAGAGTCGACCGGCTATAAGCGACTTGACGATGCAACTTGTGCGGCTGTTCTTAAGCACGGGCGATTCAAACCAGCGCGGGATGCCGAAGGGAAACCCGTCCATGGCATATTCAATTTCTCATTCTTTTGGCTGAATCCGAACTACCCCTCTCAGATGGAAGCCGTGCAGAAGAGAGGGCGGCCGTTCATTCCAGACCTCGATATCACAGTTGCGAAGTTGCCTCAGAGCGAACCCGGCCCGGTGATCATCCGAGCAGCGGTCGTCGTCAGCGCCCAAGGTGAGGCACTCCATTGCGCGGCGCAGGGACCAGTTGCACTCCCGGCGCTGGCTAGCGTCGCGTGCCAAGAGGCGATGGCAGTGAATTTCCCGACACCGGTCACAGATAGTCGAGGTGCCGCCGTGGTGTCGGTCCGTGGCGTCGTCGTTCGCTTTTCGGTGTCAGGGCCTGTCCAATGACGTGCGGTACTAGCGCCGCTCAAGGAAACGCATGCGTGACTTCGATCTCTCCCACGATCGCCCGGTTGAATTCTTCGAGCTGTTCGGCGGGAATCCAATATTCACGGTGCGCCCGACCACCGGCGTCCTGCACTTCAAACTGGTCGAGATAGTCCTTGCGCACCGCGAACCGCGTCACGAAGCCCGCGCCGCTGTCACGCACGTTCCAGTCGCGCGCGATCTTGACGGCATAGTCCTCGGTCGTGACCGGGTAGAAGATCGGCTGATCAGGCAAGCGCGGCGGAAAGGCGTGCAACCCACTCGCACGGATCAGTTCGAGTTCGGCTGGGCCGACCGGTCGCCAGAGAGTCACTGTTTCGGTCATGTCACCCGCCACACCCACAGCTTGATTGACCGCGCGAACCGCGCGCCCGAGCAGATGAAGATCGAGCGGTTCATCCACTCATAGGGCCCGACCGGCGCGATGAACTCGGGGACGGTGCGGAAATAGTAGTCGGCCGGGTCGACCGTCTCGCCGGCGCCGAGCCGCGCCATCACATCGGGAGGGCCGTGCCGCAGCCCGCGGTTGCGGATCTGGATGATCGCGCCGTCGTCGGTCTTGAGCGCATAGATGGCGTCGGCAACGGTCACGCCATCCGGACGCGTCAATTGCCAGTCGGCGGCGTTGCCGAGCAAGGCCCCGCGTATCAGCGGGCCCTCGACTCGTCCGCCGCCCACGATCGGGATGATCCGCCGCGTGCCGTCGGGCACGTCGCCGATCGGGATCGGCGCGTCGAGTGCGCCTTCGGCTTCGTAGACGAATTCGAGTCCGGGGCGGATTGCTCCTTCGGGCGCGTCCATGTCGCTCTCCTGCGTTTCCTGCCGCGCCTAGGCAGGACGCGACGAGATGCCAAGCGGCTTGCTCCCGGGAGCGGCTGTCTTTACGCTCTCGCAGCAAAGGAACCGCGATTGGCCAAGATTGCTCTGCTCGACCCTCATGCTGCGAACGACGAACCCGGTGTCGGCGGGCTCGACGAGATCGTCGGATTCCACATCCGGCTGGCGCATGGCGCGGCCTATCGCCACTTCATGGAGACGTTCGCGCACCTCGACCTGACGCAGAAACAGGTCTCGGTGCTGTGGCTGATCGACGATCATGCCGGCATTGCCCAGGCTGATATCGGCCGGCGGCTGCAGATGGACCGCGCGACGACGATGGCGATCATCAACCGGCTCCAGGCGCGCGGCTATGTCGTGCGCGGCCGCTCGCCGCACGACGGCCGCCGCCAGACGCTCACGCTTACCGAGGGTGGCCATGAGGCGCTGCTCGAGGCGCGCGAGGCGATCGCGCAGCATGAGCGCTGGCTCAAGGAGCGCTTCACCGACGGCGAGCTCGAGACGCTGGTCGCGCTGCTTCGCCGTATCCACGACTGAAAAGCTGCTTGCGCTTCCCCGAGCACGGCCCCTAAGAGCCGCGCCGTGACAGGTGCCCGCGCGAGCGGGAGAATAGGGAAGCCGGTAGGGGGAAACTCAAAGCCGGCGCTGCCCCCGCAACTGTAACCGGCGAGTTGCCGCGTCAAAAAGCCATTGGGCCCCGGCTCGAGAAGGCGACGCGGCGGCTGAGACTCGGGAGCCAGGAGACCTGCCGGTCACGGTCGATCCACTGCGCGGACGGGGTGTGCCGGGCGGACGAGGCCGAAACCCTCGAGCGAGCGACGCCCCAAACGGGTGTGGCGCCATCATGGCAAGGCACCCGACAAGCAGGTGTCTTTTCCGATGAAATCCTTGTTCTTGCTCTCTGCCGCCGCGCTGGCGGTGCCCATCGCCGCCGACGCTCAGACGGCCGACGGTGCGCAGAGAGAGGTCGTCGTTGACGAAGTGCGCGAAGTCCCGATCATCGTGACCGCCGGAGCGCCGCAATATTATCGCGAGATTGGCCAGGACGTCAGCATCGTCACGCGCGAGACGATCGAGCAGCGGCAGGCCGTCCAGCTCTCCGACCTGCTCGCGACGCTGCCCGGCATCTCGGTCACGCGCAACGGCGGCCCCGGGGGATTCACCGGCGTGCGACTGCGGGGTGCGGAGGGCGAGCAGACGCTGACGATCATCGACGGCGTGCGCGTCAACGATCCCTCGTCGCCGGGCGGCGGCTTCGATTTCGCCAATCTGCTCGCCGGCGGCGTGGATCGCATCGAAGTGCTGCGCGGCCCTGATTCGGTGCCGTGGGGCAGCCAGGCGATCGGTGGCGTGATCAATATCGTCACCGCCGAACCGCGCGGACCGCTCGAGGCGCAAGCCGCAGCAGAATATGGCAGCTTCAACAGCGTGTTCGCGAATGCCCGCATCGCGGCCAGCCAGGGTAGCGTCTCGGGCGCGCTGACCGCGGGGTATCTGCGCACCGACGGCATATCCGCGGCAGCCAATGGCAGCGAGCCCGATGGCTATCGCCAGGCCGGAGCGACCGGGCGGCTCGACGCGCGGCTCGGCGGCGGTTTCGCACTCCATCTGCGCGGCTATTATGCGCACAGCCGGATCGAGCAGGACGGCTTCCCGCCGCCCACCTATCAATTCGCCGATGACGGCGAATATGCCAAGACGCAGGAAGTCTATGGCTATGCAGGGGCGGAATCGTCGCTGCTCGACGGTCGGCTCATCAACCAGCTCGCCGTCACGCTCGCCGACGTCAACCGCGACAATTTCGATCCTAGCCTCGGCACCGCGCCGAGCTTTTTCGCGCGCGGCCGTAGCGAGCGCTACGCCTATCAGGGCGTATTCCGCGCGATCGAACAGGCGCGGCTGATCCTGGGCGCCGAACATGAAGACAGCCGGATGTCCGAAGGCAGCATCTTCGCACCGGGCGTGACCAACACCTATCGGACCGGCGTGACCAGCGTCTATGGCGAGGCGATCGTGACGCCGGTGGACGCCGTGACCGTGACAGCCGGCGCGCGGCACGATCAGCATCGCGACTACGGCAGCCACTGGACGTTCAGCGCCAATACCGCGGTGCGGCCGATCGAGGGCACCACGCTTCGCGCAAGCTATGCCGAAGGCTTCAAGGCGCCGACGCTCTATCAACTGTTCGCGCCCTTCTATGGGACGCGCACGCTTGTCCCCGAGACGGCCCAAAGCTATGACGTCGGCGTCGAGCAGCGCGTCACAGGCACGCTCCGGTTCAGTGCGACCTGGTTCCACCGCGACACGCACAACCAGATCGCCTTCGATCTCAATAGCTACACCTATCACAACATCGCCGCCGCTCGCGCCAAGGGGCTCGAGCTGAGTGCCGAAGCGCGGGCGTTCGACGGGCTCACCCTGTCGGCCAACTATACCCACCTCGTGCCTGAGAACCGCTCGGCCGATGCCAATTTCGGGCACGACCTTCAGCGGCGTCCGCGCGACATGGGGAGTATCTCGGCCGACTATCGGTTCGATGGAGGCTATTGGTTCGGCGGAACCTTGCTCGCGGTCGGCGACAGCTTCGACGACCCCGCCAACAGCAAGCGGCTCGCCGGCTATGTGCTCGCCAGCGTGCGCGCCGAGGCACCGATCGGCAAGCAGCTGGTGGTCTACGGACGCGTCGAGAATCTGTTCGACCGGAGCTACCAGACCGTCGCCGGCTACGGCACGCCAGGACGCGCGGTCTATGCGGGGATAAGGCTGAAGACGCGATGATTCGTGCGACGCTCCTGCCGCTGGCGATGTTGGCCGGGTGTGCCACCCCGCCGGCGGCGGAGCGTGGCGTCGTTTCGCTCAACCCTTGCGCCGACGCGCTGCTGGTCGAACTCGCGCCCGACCAGATCGCGTCGCTAAGCCATTACTCGCGCGATCCGGCGGCGACCTCGATCCCGCTCGATGTCGCGCGGCGCTATTCGTCCAATGCCGGCACCGCAGAGGAAGTGATTGCACTGCGCCCGGTGCTGGTGATCGCGAGCAGCTTCACCTCGCCCGCGATTCGGTCGGCGTTCGCGCGCGCCGGACTGCGCACGCTCTATCTCGATTCGCCGACGACGATCGCAGCCAGCCAGGCGCAGGTGCGCGAAGTCGCCGCTGCGCTGGGCGCGCGCGCGGCCGGCGAGCGGCTCGACGCACGTATCGACGCGGCGGTCCGCGCCGCGGAGACCGATGCTCGCCCGGTGCCCGCACTGCTGTGGATCGGCGGCAATCTCGTTTCGGGCGGTGGGACGCTGCTCGACGAGATGCTGCGGCACGCGGGCTTCGCCGATGCGGCGGCGGATTATGGCCTGCAGCACACCGGCTATCTGCCCGTCGAGCATATCGCTGCGCATCCGCCCGCCATCATGCTGGTTCCCGACGAACCGGGGCGCGATGCCGGCTCGCGCGCCGCGCAGATGCGGGCACGCGTGCTGGCGCATTTCGCGCGGCCGGTGCCGCAGGCGCGCTTCCCACGGCGGCTGGTCAATTGTGGCGGCCCCGTGATCGTCGATGCGTTGAACCGGCTCGCCGCGATCCGCGGGAGCCTCGCGTCGTGAGGCGCTGGCGGGTCAGCCTGACGCTGGCAGCGCTGACGGCGTTGCTGTTCGCGGCATCGCTGATGGCGGGCAAGGTCTGGGTGCCACTCTCCGCCTGGTTCTCGTCCGATCCCCTGTGGTGGATCATCGTCGAGCTGCGGCTGCCGCGCGCGCTGCTCGGCGTCGCGATCGGTGCGGCGCTCGGGCTGTCGGGCGCGGTGTTGCAGGGGTATTTGCGCAACCCGCTCGCCGACCCGGCAGTGGTCGGCGTGTCGTCGAGCGCGGCGCTCGGCGCGGTCGCGATGATCGTGCTGCTATCAGCCGGGCCGGTGCTGGTGTTCGCCGGAGCGATGGCGGCCGGGTGCGGATCGATGCTGCTGCTCGCCGCGCTCGCGTGGCGCGCGCAGGGCAGCGTCGCATTCCTTCTCGCCGGCACCGTACTCGCCAGCCTGTCGGCGGCGTTCACGGCATTTCTGATCGCGATCGCGCCCAATCCCTTCGCCACCGCCGAAGTGATCGACTGGATCATGGGCGCGCTCACCTACCGCAGCTTTGCCGAAGTCGGCCTCGCCGCGCCATTCATTGCCGCCGGTTGCGGCCTTTTGCTGTTGACCGGCCGCGCGCTCGACGCCCTGACGCTTGGCGAGGACGCCGCACGCAGCCTCGGTGTGCGGCTCGATCGGCTGCAATGGCTGGTGGTACTCGGCACCGGGCTCGCGATCGGCGCCAGTGTCGCAGTGACCGGCGTGGTCGGGTTCGTCGGATTGATCGTGCCGCATCTGCTGCGCCCGCTGGTCGGCGCGCGACCGTCGGCGCTGCTGGTGCCGAGCGCGCTCGGCGGAGCCTGTCTCGTACTCGCCGCCGACAGCCTGTGCCGGCTCGCCCCCGGCGCGGCCGAAGTGCGGCTCGGCGTTGCGATGGCGATGCTCGGCGCGCCGTTCTTCCTCGTGCTGCTCCTCAAGCTGCGGCGGTCGGCATGGATCTGACGCTCGACGGCATTTCGCTTCGCCTCGGCGGGCGGTCGGTACTGCACGACGTCAGCGCGGTGCTGCGCCCGGGCCGCGTGACGGCGATCCTCGGACCCAATGGCGCCGGCAAGAGCAGCCTGTTGCGCAGCATTGCCGCGCTCGCGCCGTACAGTGGAGCCGCACGGCTGGGTGACCGCAGCATCGCCGCGCTTGCGCCGCGTGAACGGGCTCGCTTGCTCGGCTATCTGCCGCAGCAGGGCGCGGTGCATTGGAACCTCGCGGTAGCCGATGTCGTCGGGCTCGGGCGGTTGCCGCACGATAGTTCGCCAGCCGAAGATACCGCGGCGGTGTTCGCGGCGATGGCGGCCACCGGCACGATGGAATTTGCAACGCGCACGATCGACACGCTGTCGGGCGGCGAGCGCGCGCGCGTGCTGCTGGCGCGTGTGCTGGCGGGCGAGCCGCGCTGGCTGCTCGCCGATGAACCGCTCGCGAGCCTCGATCCCGCGCACCAGCTCGAGATGCTCGCGCGGCTGCATGAGGTGGCCGTGCGCGGGACCGGCGTGGCGATCGTGCTGCACGATCTGGCGCACGCCGCACGCATCGCCGACGATGTGCTGCTACTTCAGGATGGCAGGCTCATCGCGTTCGGTCCCGCTGCGGAGACACTCACGCCGGAGCGCCTGCGCGGGCTGTTCGGCGTCGACGTCGTCTTGATCGATACACCCGACGGGCGGCTCCCCGTGCTGCTCGGCCGGGTGCCGTCCCAAGGCTGACACGGCTCCTCCGCTGTGCCAAATCCCGCTTTGGCGTGACGAGTCGATCCGCGCAAAGTAGATGGTAAGGCTATGCGCGTAATCGATTATCTTGTCGCCGACTACGCGGGCTGCGGCGCCGTCGCACTTCCTGCGATCGGGTGAGATGGTTGGAATGGTTGGAGAAGGCCCCCCGTTCGAGATCGACGTCGATGAAAAGGCGGGCGTCGTGCGCATGGTGCTGCGCGGTTTCTGGACCTTGGCGGATTTGCATGCATTTGGTGCGCAATTGGCGGAGGCGGTCGGTCGGGCGGCGCGGCGCCATGCCATATTCGCATTGATCAGCGATTCGACTGGCTTCAAGATTCAGTCGGCCGAAGTCAGCGAGGCATTTGGGCGCATGATGGGTGCCGGCAATCGGGTGCACGCGGGACCCTCGGCGATCGTCGTCGGTTCGGCGCTCAACAAGCTCCAGGCCGAGCGCCTGCTCGGCAGCCCGCGCGTCCGCATTTTCACCGATTTCGACGCGGCGGTGCGCTGGGTGGATACGGCGCTGGCGGAGGCCCGCGCATCAAAGCTTGGCTAGGCTTCGATCCGGGCCTGTTTCCGCGTGAACCACGGCAGCGCCGCCGTCTCGAACGCCTCGTGGTAGCGCGGATGCTCGGTGCCCATCCAACGGTCCCACCAGGTGAAGTACAGGCCATAGTTATAATTACCCTGGCTGTGGTGCAGATCGTGGTGGGTGGTGGTGGTCAGCCAGCCGGTCCAGCGAGCCTGTGAAGCCTGGCCAGGCGAGCTCGTGCCCCATATGCCCCAGCACGTTGCGGAAGATCTGGTGGAGCACGAACGCGACGATGACGCCTGCGTGCATCGGCACCAGCAACAGGAACAACGGCATGAACGCAGCTTCGAACACGCCTTCGATCGGCGCGAAGCTATACGCCGCCCAGGGCGTCGGCGTGTACGAGCGATGATGCTCGAGATGCGCGCGGCGGAACATCCGGCGATGGTGCAGCCCGCGGTGCATCCAGTAGAAATAGGCGTCGTGCGCGACGACGATCGCGGCAAACTCGCCGAGGCCAAGCCACATCGGCGGTGCCGCGCCAATTACGCGGTACACGCCGGCGTTGATCATCGTCAGGATGAAGATGCCCACGAGCCCGAAGATCGTCACCGTCATCAGCGAGTTGGCGAACTCGCGCCGCCGGTCGCTCCAATCGGCGATGCGCGCCTGGATCCGCCGCGGCAGCGTCCATGCCGATCCCAGCCACAGCAGCAGCGACACGCTGCCAGCGGCGACCAGATAGCGCGCCAGCTCGACGCCGAACACGTGCAGGCCATGTTCGGCCAGTTGCCGGATTCCATCGATCATCATTCCCTCCGTCCGTCGAAGGACAGGCGATGCCGTAGCAGCGTATCGCCGTCTCCTCGCAACCGGAAAAACCCGCGCGATTTCGGAATCGATCAGCGATTTTCAGCTTCAACGATCGTCGCGCGCCGATAGTCGGTCGGCGTCTGGCCAGTGGCATCCCGAAACGCGCGGTTGAACGGCGCGAGGCTGCCATAGCCGAGGTCCATTGCGATCGTGAGCACGGGCAGGTCGACCTTGGCCGGATCGCCGAGCCACAGCTGGGCGTCGGCGATACGGTGGCTGTTGAGGAAGTCGGAGAAATTGCGATAGCCGAGCCGCTGATTGATCAGCGCGCGCAACCGGTGCTCGGGAACGCCGAGCTGCTCGGCAAGCCTGCCGATCGTCAGCGCCGGCGCGCGATAGACACCGCCCGCGATCGCTGCCTCGAGCTTCTGCCGGAGCACATGCTCGGCGGGTGAGAGCGGCGCACGCACCGGGAGCGGCGCGGCACGCGGATCAAACAGCAGCTCGGCATTGCCGGCGAGCATCACTGCACCGAAGCCGAGCACGGCGATCAGCGTCGTGCCCGACTGCGCGATCATCAGCCCGATGAGCGTGTGGTGATAGCCGAACCAGCTTTCGGCGAGCACGATCCCGAAAGTCTGCGTGCCCACCACCACCACGAAGCCGGTGCGGAACGCGCGGCGCCTTTCGAGCAGGTCGTCGCCGCGCCGGGCGACCGCGATCGCCATCGCGTGGCCGGCGAGCAGCAGTGCGAGCAGATGCTGTGCGACGTCGGCGCCCATTGGCTGCCGGTGCGTGACGAAGTGCGCGTGGAGGAACGCCATCCAGCACAGCAACGTAACCGCCGCCGCGCCGGCCAGAAGCCGGAGATCGACGCGGCGTTCGAAGATCAGATGCGCGAACAGCCACAGCGCGAGCGGCGTCGCCTGCGACGCGAGCTGCACCGGCGGCCAGATCGCAGTGTGACGCAAGTCCAGCGCGGGCGAGACGTCGGCGAGATAGGCGGCGACGCACAGCAGCAGCGCGACGGTCGCCGCGCGGACGCGCAGCGGCACCGGCGTGCGCGCTACCACCAGCGCGACCAGCAACAGCTGTCCCGCCGACAGCAGCCGCAGCACCGTATCGATCAGCACCAGCGGCGGCATCGCGCGGCTTATGCCGTTACGCTCGCGCAGCGTCCATGATGTACGCACGGAATCGCCGCGAGAGGATCCGCGTCGCCGCAGCTTGGGCTCTCGGCGCCGCGCTGGTACGAGAGCAACGAGATTCGCATCGCGATGCGGCTGATCGACGAGCGGGCAAAGGGAGAGCAAGATGTCCGACCGCATGCGCATTCCGCCGCGCTCGCCGTTCGAAGAGGAGATCGGCTTCACTCGGGCGATCCGCGTCGGCGATCGCATTCTCGTCTCGGGCATCACCGCGGTGATGCCCGACGGCTCAGTCCCGGGAGAGGCCGGCGCGCAGGCCGATCGCTGCTTCGCCGAGATCGTCTCGCACATTGAGGAACTCGGGGGTCGCGCGACCGATGTCGTGCGTGTGCGCATGTTCGTGACGGATATCGTCGATGCCGATGCCGTCAGCGCGGCATTCTCGCGCGCAATGAAGCCGGCGCGCCCGACCGGCACTTTGGTCGCGGTCGCCGCGCTCTACCGCCCCGAATGGAAAGTCGAGATCGAAGCGGAAGCTGTCATCGCCGCGACATGACCGATCGCATGTCGCGCCGCGTCGCGGCATGCTAGACACGCTCCGTTCGTGCGAAGAGTGACCGATGGACTATTCTTTCGTCTATGACGAAACCCGCGTGCTGCTGACGGTGATACAGCGTGGCTATTGGACGATCGGCGTCTTTCGCGCCTTCGAGCGCGAATTTCTGCACTGGCACGCGAGGATCCGCCTGCGACATCGCAATTATCGCGTGTTCGCCGAATGTGCCGAATTCAAGGTCCAGTCGAATGATATCGGGGAGGCATTCGGCGCGCTGTTTGCGAAGCTGATGGAGGAGAACCACGGCCACTATGCGATCATCGCCGGCACCACCCTCAACCGGATTCAGGCGAAGCGTGTGATCCCCCACCCCCATGTCGAGGTGTTCACCGACCGCGACGAGGCCATGGCTTGGCTGTTCGAACCCGGCAGCCTGCCCGACGAAGAGGCATGAATTGAGCCAGTTCGAACTCAGCGAAGACCAGCGCGCGATCCAGGAAATGGCGCAGCGCTTCACCGCCGACGCGATCACGCCGAACGCCGCCGAATGGGACGAAAAGCACATCTTTCCGCGGGACACGATCAAGGCGGCGGCCGAACTTGGCTTCGCCGCGATCTACGTGTCCGAGGAAAGCGGTGGGATCGGGCTGGGCCGGCTTGAGGCCGCGCTGATCATGGAAGCGCTTGCCTATGGCTGTCCGTCGACCAGCGCGTTCATTTCGATCCACAATATGGCGAGCTGGATGGTCGACCGCTTCGGCACCCAGGCGCTCAAGGACAAATATCTGCCCAGCCTCGTCGCGATGGATGCGATCGCAAGCTATTGTCTGACCGAGCCCTCGTCTGGCTCGGACGCGGCGGCGCTCAAGACGCGCGCGGTCCGTGACGGCGAGCATTATGTGCTCTCGGGCACCAAGCAGTTTATCTCGGGCGCCGGCGCGAACGAACTCTATCTGGTGATGGCGCGCACCGGTGTCGAAGGTCCCGCCGGCATCTCGTGCTTCGTAGTCGAGAAGGATATGTCCGGCGTGTCGTTCGGCGCGCAGGAGCGCAAGCTCGGCTGGCATTCGCAGCCCACCGCGGCAGTGATCCTCGACGGCGTGCGCGTGCCTGCGGAGAATTTGGTTGGCGGCGAAGGCCAGGGCTTTCGCATCGCGATGATGGGGCTCGATGGCGGCCGGCTCAATATCGGCGCATGCAGCCTTGGCGGCGCGCAGCGCTGTCTCGACGAGGCCGTCAGCTATACGAAGGAACGCCAGCAGTTCGGGCGTCCGATCGCCGACTTCCAGAACACCCAGTTCATGCTCGCCGACATGGAAACCGAACTCCAGGCCGCCCGCGCGCTGCTGTATACCGCCGCCGCCAAGGTCACGGCCGGCGCGCCCGACCGCACGCGCTTCGCCGCCATGGCCAAGCGCTTTGCGACCGATACCGGCTCGTCGGTGGTCGACCGCGCGCTGCAGCTGCACGGCGGCTACGGCTATCTGATGGACTATCCGATCGAACGCTTCTGGCGCGACCTGCGCGTGCATTCGATCCTCGAGGGGACCAACCAGGTGATGCGAATGATCGTCGGGCGCGACCTCACGCGGCAATAGGACCTGGTTCACCACCCGACGCCCCGCTCGACGAAAGCTTTGCGCGGCTGCCCCCGGATGAGGCATGGACTCGCGAATAGCCGTCCGGCGCGAAGGGAAGACAAAATGGCCAACTACGAAACGATTCTCGTCGAGCAGCGCGGCGCGGTCACGCTGATCACGCTCAACCGTCCGCAGGCGCTCAATGCGCTCAACAGCCAGCTACTCGGCGAACTGATCGAGGCGCTCGCTGCCTATGACGGGGATGCGAGCCAGGGCTGCGCAGTGCTCACCGGCAGCGAAAAGGCGTTCGCCGCGGGCGCAGACATCAAGGAAATGTCGGACAAGGGATTCGCCGACATGTTCGGCGGGAACTTCTTCGCCGGGTACGACCGCGTGACTGCCACGCGCAAGCCGGTGATCGCGGCGGTCGCCGGCTATGCGCTCGGCGGCGGCTGCGAGCTGGCGATGATGTGCGACTTCATCCTTGCCGCCGACACCGCCAAATTCGGTCAGCCCGAGATCCGGCTCGGCGTCGCGCCGGGGATGGGCGGATCGCAGCGGCTGACGCGCGCAGTCGGCAAGGCCAAGGCAATGGAGATGGTGCTCACCGGGCGCATGATGGATGCCGCCGAGGCCGAGCGCGCCGGGCTGGTAAGCCGGATCCTCCCGGCCGCCGATCTGCTCGCCGACGCGATCAAGACCGCCGAGACGATCGCCGGGATGCCGCCGCTTGGCGTCAAGGCAAACAAGGAAATGGTCAACGCCGCGTTTGAGACCAGCCTCGGGCAGGGGCTGCTGTTCGAGCGGCGACTGTTCCACGGCCTGTTCGGCACCGCCGACCAGAAGGAAGGCATGGCGGCGTTCGTCGAGAAGCGGCCGGGCAACTGGACAGGCAAATAGCCAGGGCGCGCTGAACTAAGGACACGTCGTCCCGGTCCCCGCATCCAGGTCCAGGCACCGCCCGTCGACCTCTCCCGCAGCGAGCGGCAAATGGATCAGCCCGGCCAGCGTCGGCGCGATGTCGACGGTCTCGACCGATAGCGGCTGCTCGAACCCGGTCATGCCCTTGCGCCAGAACAGCATCGGCACGCGGCGGTCATAGTCCCAGAAGCTGCCGTGCGTCGCGACATTGCCCTTGGTCGGGTCGGCGATCGGCGTGACGCGCGGTTTGAGTGCCACCACGAAATCCCCCGAGCGCGCGTCCTCGAACGAATCGCGTGCGCGTTCGATCAGCGTCCAGGTCTCGGGCGGTCCCTTGGGCGCCGGCGTCGCCGCGATCTGCGCGCGCGTGAACACCGCAGCGACCTGCGGGTGCTCGGCGAAGCGCTTGACCGCTTCGGCGAGCACCTTGTCGTGCTGCGCCTTGGTCAGCTTGGGATCGACCCAGACGTCGCCGAAATTTCCGCCCCACAGCAGCTGCCCTTGCAGGCCCAGCGCCGACGCGACTGCCTTGCCGATCGCATCCGCGCTGAGCGCCGGGTCGACGCGCTCGGCCATCGGCGCACCATGCTCGCGATTGCGTTCGGGCAGATCGTGGCCGCCATGATCGGCGGTCAAGGTGACGGCATAGTCGACGCCGGTCTGGTCGAGCACGGCGAACAAATTGCCCAGGCTGCGATCGAGCGCGAGCAGTTGCAGGCACATCTCGCTGCCCTCGGTGCCATAGGTGTGGCCGACATAGTCGGTCGCCGAGGCGCCGATTGAAATGATGTCGGTGGTCGCGCCCTGGCCGAGCTTGAGGTCGTTGATCAGCCCGGCCGCGAGCGCCAGGATCGCCTCGTCGAATTCGGGCGAGGCGCGGAACTTGCTGCGATCGCCTGCCGGGCGCGCGAAGCGCCCATCGCCGACGATCTTGCTGCCGTCGCCGACCGGAATGCCGCGCGCGCGCGGCTTGCAGAAGTCGGGAAGTTCCATCGGCGGCGCAGCTTCGGCGAGATGCTCACCCACCAGTGCGTTGATCTTGCCGACCATCGCCGGCGCGGTGCGGCCGGCATAGGAGACGAACGCCTTGCCGTCCCACCACCAGAGCTCGTCGACCTTGTGCCCGCCCATCATCACCGCGGCCCGGTCCTTCCCTGCGACCGACACGACGCGAGTCGCGGGAATCGCGGTCTTCATTCGCTCACCCAGCGTCGGGACGCGCAGATGCCTGTCCGAGACGGTGTAGTGACTCGAATCGCTGCCGGGCACGGTCTCGTCCTCGGCGCAATAGATCGTCTTGTCGGCGCGCGCGGCCTTGAGGTCGACCCAGTCGTTCGCGATGATTCCGGTGCGCGCGGGATGGTCGCCGGTCAGGATCGTCGAATGGCCGGGGCACGTCTCGGTCGCGGCATGACTCTGATAGCCTGAGGGAAACACTGCACCCTGCAGCAGCCGCGCGAATCCGCCGCGCCACTGTGAACGATATTCGGCGAACAGGTCCGCCGAGAACTGATCGACCGAAATCACCACCAGCAGCTTTGGGGGCGTCCGCATCGACGGTGCCGGCGCGGGTGCCGGCTGCGCCATCGCGGGTGCAGCGACCAAGAAGGCAAGGGCAGTCGCAGCGTGGCGGAAGGTCATGCAAGGCTCCGATGGCAAACCGATCCCGCGCTGCTATGGTCGACCCTCGGCAGCACGGCAAGAATTGGGATGGCGGCATTGCGTTTCGCTTTGAAGACGATGCTGGCGGCGCTGTTCGCGCTGCTGGCGGTTCCGGTGACGGCGCAGGTGCCCGGCGCTCCGTCCGGCACCGGCCCCCATATCCATATCGACCTCGTGCCTGATACCGAGCAGCCCGCGCCGGGCAGCACGGTCACGCTGGCGTTCGTGTCGCGGCCCGAGAACGGCTGGCACGGCTATTGGCGCAACCCTGGCGATGCCGGCCTTCCGACGCGGCTCGATTGGCGGTTGCCGCAGGGCGTCACTGCCGACGCGCTGCAATATCCGCTGCCGCAGCGGCTGCTGATCGCGGGGCTGATGAACTATGTCTATGAGGGGCCCTTCACCCAGCTGGTGACGCTGCATGTGCCCGCGGGCCTCAAGCCTGGCGCGGCACTGCCGATCAGCGTGGCCATGGACTACCTCGTGTGCACGCTCCAGGTGTGCGTGCCCGAGAAGCAGACGCTGTCGACATCGTTGACGCTCGGCGACGGCAGTGTGAGCGCCGACCGGGCGGCGCGGTTCGCGCGCTGGCGCTCGCTGATCCCGATGCCGCTCGAATCGCAGGGCAAGTGGCAAGTCGTCGAGGGTCGCGACAAGGACGGCAAGCCGCAACAGCGCTTCCGCCTCGCCGTACCGATTGCGGCCGGCGCCAAACTGTCCGATCCCTATTTCTATCCGATCAGCGAAGGCGCGATCGACTATGCCGCGCCGCAGACCGTCGCGCGCGACGGCGACAATCTCATCATCGAGACCAAGGCCGGGCGCGGCACCGACAAGGTCGAAGGCGTGCTTGCGATCGGCGGCGGGCGCGGACTCCAGTTCAGTGCAGCCAAGGGTGTGGTCGCGGCGCCGGTGCAGGCCGGGGTGGCATTCGACTGGCCGGCGGTGCTGGCTGCGCTGGGTGGCGCGCTGCTCGGCGGGCTGCTGCTCAACGTGATGCCGTGCGTGTTTCCGATCCTCAGCCTCAAGGCGCTCAGCCTCGCGCGCGCCGGCGAGACCGGCAGCCAGGCGCGCCACGAGGGGCTGGCGTACACTGCCGGCGTAGTGCTGGTGTGCCTCGCGCTCGGCGGCGTGATGCTCGGGCTGCGCGCCGCAGGATCGAGCATGGGCTGGGCGTTCCAGCTTCAGAACCCGCAAGTCATCCTCGTCTTGCTCGTGCTGGTCACCGGCATTGCGCTCAACCTCGCCGGACTGTTCGAAATGAGCGCACCCGGCTTCGTCAATCGCGCCGCTGCGAACGGTCCGACCGGCGCATTCGCGACCGGAGTGCTTGCCGCGTTCATCGCGACGCCCTGCTCGGGCCCCTTCATGGGGGTCGCGCTCGGCACGGCGTTGGTGCTGCCGTGGCCGGCGGCGCTCGCAGTGTTCGCCGGACTTGGGTTCGGGCTGGCGCTGCCGTTCCTGCTGCTCGGCTTCGTGCCCGCGCTGCGAAAGCTGCTGCCGCGGCCCGGCGCGTGGATGAACACCTTCCGGCATATCCTGTCGGTGCCGATGTTCGCCACGGCGCTTGGGCTCGCCTGGGTGCTCGGAAAGGAAGCCGGCGTCGACGGCATGGCGATCGGACTCGGTGCTGCACTGCTGCTCGGCTTCGGGCTGTGGTGGACCGGCCAGCGCCAGGCGCGCGGCAAGGGGTTCGCCTGGGCCGCAGGCTTGCCCGCCGCCGCGCTTGCGCTCGCCGCGGCAATACTCGTGCATCCCCAGGCCGGGCCGGCCGCGACGGTCGCGGTCGCCGATGGCGCCGAGCCGTTCAGCGAGGCGCGGCTCGCCGAGGCGCGCGGACAGGGCAAGCCGGTATTCGCCTATTTCACCGCCGATTGGTGCGTCACCTGCAAGGTCAACGAAAAGACCGTGATCGAGACCGACAAGGTCCGCGCCGCGCTACGCGCCGGTAAGGTGGTGGTGATGGTCGGCGACTGGACCAACGGCGATCCGGCGCTCGGTCGCTTCATCCAGGCGCACAATCGCGCGGGCGTGCCGCTCTATCTGTGGTACGCCCCGGGCCGGGCGGAGCCCATGGTCCTCCCCCAGATCCTGAGCCAGTCGATGCTCGCCGGCCTTGCGGCGCTGCCGCGCGGCGGCGAACGGAGTTAGCACACGGTCGGCCCGGGCACCGCCGGAATAGGTGTTGCGGTCTGATTCACGCCTCGACGCCTGGCTGAATGGGAGCCGGGGCGGTCGTCCATCGTCCACGGGCGCAGAGCAGGGCGATAAGGCCGAGGACCGCCAGCATCCCCGCCAGAATGCGCCAAGCGAGCTGATGGTCTGCCTGCGGCAACACGGCCGAGAAGAAGACGATCGGTGCATTGATCGATCCATGTGCGATCGCCGGAAGCACGGCGCTGCCCGTCGACCGAACCCAGAGCAGTGAAAGCAGAATCGACAGCCCGCCGATCGCAAGCGCAAACCAGAAGGCGTCGTTCACGCCTCCAAGCAGGATCGGCACGTGCCAGAAATACCAGATGACGCCCGTGACCAGAACGGCCCGACCCTGGCCTTGCCTGATCGCCAGGGTCGGGAGGAGCCATCCTCGCCAGCCCATTTCCTCACCGATGCCAACGGTCAGTGCCTGCAGAAGAAAGTGCGCGAGGAGGAGCGGCCACGCTCCCGCAATGGCCGCAGCCAGGCTCGCCGCCGACGATCCGGCCGCGGCATATGCGGTCACGACGAGCGCCAGCGCCGTCGGCGGCAGAAATAACGCCCACCATCGGACCGGCGACAAAAGTCTCCGGCGCAGAAAGGGCCTCACCGCGGAGGAGCTCGAGGTCGCGGCCACTGCTGCGACCGCGCCGCAGGCCGGGCCGATCACGACGAAGGCGCGGCCGAGGTAAAGTTCCGCCACGTCATGGATGCCCGGAGCCCATGCTCCGACCATGAAGAGTGCCGGCATGCCGAGGCCATAGGAAATCAGAAACGTAACGGCCACGAACACCGCGACCGGGTGCTTCCGGAGCCGATCGCGACTTCGCGCGCCTGTCGTCGATTTCGCCATTTGCGGCAACGCGCCCACCCTCCGCCTCGCTCGCACGACGTACCAGTCCTGCTCGCCGGGGCAAGCGCCGCAAGTCGGATTGCCACCCTCCAGTTCCGGGGAGGATTGCCCTTGTGCAACGCAGCAAAGCGGTGCAGCATGGAGCCACTAAGCCAATCCGGCACTTGGAGTGCGAATGGGATCAGGGGCGTACGACGAGATCTGGGGACACGGCGGACCCGCCGCGCCGCGTAGCGAATTCGCCGCCCTGTCACAGTGGCTCGAGGATACGCCGGGCGCCGAGTTGCAGCGCCGACAGCAGGCCGCCGAGGCCGCTTTCCGCCAGCTCGGCATCACCTTCGCAGTCTATGGCGACACCGACGCAGCAGAGCGCATCATTCCGTTCGACATCGTCCCGCGCATCTTCCTGCCTGATGAATGGGCACGGCTGAGCGAAGGCCTGATCCAGCGTACCCAGGCGATCAACCTGTTCCTCGAAGACATTTACGGTCGCCGCCGCATTCTCGCCGAGGGAGTGATTCCGCCCGAACTGGTGATGCTCAACGAGCAGTTCCGCCCCGAAGTCGACGGCATCCGTCCACCGCACGGCGTGTTTGCCCATATCTGCGGCATCGATCTGGTGCGCACCGGACCCGATCAGTTCTTCGTGCTCGAGGACAATGCGCGCACCCCGTCGGGCGTTTCGTACATGCTCGAGAACCGCGAGGCGATGATCCGTCTCTGCCCCGAGCTGTTCCGCAGCTTCCGTGTCGCGCCGGTCGACAGCTACCCCGATATGCTCCACCACACGATGCGCTCGGTGGCGCCGGGCGACACCATCAGCCCGGTGTGCGTCGTGCTCACCCCGGGCCATTTCAACTCGGCCTATTACGAACACAGCTTCCTCGCCGACTCGATGGGAATCGAGCTGGTCGAGGCCGCGGACCTCGTGGTCGACGACGACGTCGTCTATATGCAGACGATCGCCGGGCGCGTGCGCGTCGATGTGATCTATCGCCGCATCGACGACGATTTCCTCGATCCCGTCACCTTCCGTCCGGATTCGTTGCTCGGCGTGCCCGGGCTGATCGCCGCCTATCGCGCCGGCAACGTCGCGCTGATCAACGCGCCGGGCAACGGCATTGCCGACGACAAGGCGATCTACAGCTACATGCCCGAGATCGTCCGCTTCTATACCGGCGAGGACGCCAAGCTGCCCAACGTCGAGACGTTCCGCTGCCGCGAGCCTGGCGCGCTCAAATATGTGCTCGACCATCTGAGCGAGCTGGTGGTCAAGCTGGTCGATGGTTCGGGCGGCTATGGCATGCTCGTCGGGCCGACGGCGTCGAAGCGGCAGATTGAGGAATTCCGCGCGGCATTGATCGCGGAACCGCACCGCTACATTGCCCAGCCGACGCTCGCGCTGTCGACCGTGCCAACGCTTGCCGACCAGGGACTCGCGCCGCGCCACGTCGACTTCCGCCCGTTCGTGCTTACGGGCAGCGACGGCGTGCGCGTCGTGCCCGGCGGGCTCACGCGCGTCGCGCTCAAGGAAGGGTCGCTCGTGGTCAATTCGAGCCAGGGCGGCGGCACCAAGGACAGTTTCGTGCTGGTCGAGACCGGCCCGAGCCAGACGCAACACCAGGACGGGATGGCGCAGTCGCAAGGCGCAGACGCGTGAGGGGGCTGCGCGCATGATGCTCTCGCGTACTGCCGCCGCGCTCTACTGGCTCGGCCGCTATGTCGAACGCGCCGACTTCATTGCGCGGCTGGTCGAGGCGACGATCCGGCTCGATGCGCTTTCAGCGCGTCCGGCGGGCGAGCAGGCCTGGCAAAGCGCGCTCACCGTCACCTATACCGAGGAAGCGTTCGCCGCGACCGGGCTCGATCTGACGCAGGATCGAGTCGCGCGCTTCCTGACGCTCGACGAAGAGCATCCCGGCTCGATCATCCGCTGCATCGACATGGCCCGCAATAACGCGCGCGCGGTGCGCACGGCGCTCACGCGTGAGGCCTGGACCGCGATCAACCGCGCCTGGTGGGTGTTCCACAATCGCCCGACTCCCGGCAACGCCACCGCGACGCTCGGGCTGGTCGAGACGGTCAAGGCCGAGACACGCGGTTTCGAAGGCTCGATCCACCGCATGATGCGCAACGAAGGCGCCTGGCTGATCCAGCTCGGCGCGGCGATCGAGCGCGCCGACAACACCTCGCGGCTGCTCGACGTCAAATATCACTTGCTGCTTCCCGCCGGCGAGCAGGTCGGGGGGGTGGTCGATCGCGACCAATGGACCACGATCCTCCAGACGGTATCGGCCGTGAACGCCTATCGCTGGCTCTATCGCGACGGCCTCACGCCCGCGAATGTGATCGACCTGCTGATCACGCGTCACGAGCTGCCGCGCAGCCTCGCCGCGTGCGTCGAGGAAGTCGTGCAGCTGCTCAACCAGCTGGCCAAGCATACGGGCAAGCAGGGCGAAGCCGATCGCATGGCGCGAGCGCGCATGGCGGCGATCCAGAAGACGCGTACCGCCGATGTGATTTCCGGCGGACTGCACGAGTATCTCGGGGCGTTCATTCGTGAGAATGCGCTGCTCGACAGCGCGATCGCGCGGCAGTTCCGGTTCATTTGAGGGGCGTATGCGCATAGCGGTCGATCATCGCACGCACTACCGCTTCAGCGATCCGCAGGCGCGGATCGTCGAGATGCTGCGGCTCACGCCCGGCGACACGCGCGACCAGACCGTCGTCGCCTGGGATATCGAGGTCAATGTCGACGCTCGTCTCCGCCGCGCGCGCGACGGGTTCGGCAACATCATCACCATGCTCTATGCCGACGGCCCGATCGAAGCGCTCGACATCGCCGTGACCGGCGAAGTGCTCACTGCCGATTCGAGCGGCGTCGTGCAGGGCGCGAACGAGCCGCTGCCGCCTTTGCTGTTCCGGCGCAGCGGACGGCGCACCCGGCTCACTGCCGAACTCGCCGATTTTGCCGACACCGCGGCCGCCGGTGCGAGCGATCCGATCGATCGGTTGCATCGAATCAACCTCGCGCTGTTCGAGCATTTCGAGGCGATCGCGCCGAACCGTGACCAAGGTTTCACGGCGGGCGCCGCGTTCCGGCTCGCGCAGGTCGCGCCGCGCGACCTCGCGCACATGTTCATCGCCACCGCGCACGGCATGGGCCTGCCGGCGCGCTATGTCTCGGGCTATCGCCGCGTCGCCGACGAGCCGAGCTGCGCCGCGCATGCCTGGGCCGAGGCCCATGTCGAGAAGCTCGGATGGGTGTCGTTCGATCCTTCGGCGGGAATGTCGGCTGACGAACATTATGTCCGCGTCGCGGTCGGCCTCGATGCCCAGAGCGCCGCGCCGATCATCGGCCAGCGGATAGGTCCGGGCAGCGAGGCGCTCGACGTTGATGTCCACGTCGATCAGCTGGGCGGGGAAGCGGAGTAGCTCAGGGGCCGGACGATTGGCCCGTGGACTTGGGCTCTAGGCGCGTACTTGTGGACTGAACGAGCCGGTTATCGCGGGACAAAGATGACCTCAAATACGACAAGTTAGCGCCTATGGGCCTTCGCCGGGGAAGGAGCCAGATAGTGCTTCCGCGCTGCCCTACGCCAGCGCTGGCGCCCGCATCGGGAACGATGCCAGCGCTTCCTCGTCCTCGAGCAGCGTCCAGCCGGTCGGGCCGAGCACTTCGATCGGGCGATAGCGCGTCTTGTACGCCATCCGCGCGCTGCCCTTCACCCAATAGCCGAGATAGACATAGGGCAGCTCGGCGGCGCGTGCACGCAGGATATGGTCCATGATGATGAAGTTGCCGAGGCCCGGCCGGCCTTCTTCGTCGGCGAGGAAGAAGCTGTAGATCATCGACAGCCCGTCGATCTGCTGGTCGGTGATACATGCCCCGACCAGCCGGCCGCGCTCGCCGTGGCGCGAGGGCTCGCGATATTCGATGACATAGGAGCTGACCGGCGACTGCTCGACCATGTCGGCATAGTCGTTCTCGTCCATCGTCGCCATGCCGCCACCCGGATGGCGCGACGCGAGATAGCGGCGGAGCAGCTGATATTGCTCCTCGGTCGCCCAAGGCTTGCACGCCGTGACTTCGATGTCGGCATGGCGCCGCAGCAGCTTGCGCTGCGTCGCGTTCGGCACGAACTGATCGGCGACCACGCGCACCGAGACACAGGCGGTGCAGCCTGCGCAGCTCGGACGATAGGCGACCGACTGGCTACGGCGGAATCCGATTCGGCCGAGCGCATCGTTCAATTCGCCGGCGTGCGGACCCGAGAGCTCGGTGAAGATCTTCCGTTCCTGCTTGCCCGGGAGATAGGGGCAAGGCGACGGGCTGGTGACGAAGAAGCGTGGAAAGCGGGAAAGTGCAGTCACGGTCCTCCGGCCCCCTCTACGACGCCGAGCCTGAATCGGCTCTCCTGGGGCCAATTATGCTGCGCAAATCCGATGATGAAAAGCGACTTTACCATGAAAGAGGGTTAACAATCGCATCCGCAAGCGGGAGGTCAATAACAAACGGCCAAGTCGTTCCGGAACCGAACGGAAACCAGCTTTGGTAACCGGGTTTCCGGCACTCGCGGCGCTGGAATTGCCCCCGGATCCCGCTGTTGGTGCGCAGCATATCGCGTGGGAACCGAAATCAGAATCGCGTCACGGCTCGATTCGTCGCGCGTGCGATTCGCTTCGGCGCGCAGCTGTGGAGAACAATGGGTCGCATCCTCCCAACCGTCACCCCGGTCTTGTGCCGGGGTCCACCGGGAGGCACGAGAATCCATCGAGCCTCTACGGATTCCAACGCGGTTGAGTGAGCCCCGGCACGAGGCCGGGGTGACGCGGACTTGCTTGATCCCGCGCAGTCTACTGCAGCTCCACCTGGCTCACTTCGTACTGCGCGCGCCGCAGCGCGGTCAGCAGCCGGTCGAGGTGATTGCGGTCGCGCGTCTCGCATTCGATATCGGTGATCAGGCCCTTCGCCGGCAGCGTGGTGAACACGCGCTGGTGATAGACTTCGATGATGTTGACGCCCTGTTCGTGGAAGATGCGCGCGACGTTGTAGAGCGCGCCCGGCCGGTCCTGCAGCCGGATGCGCAGCCGCGCGAGCCGGCCCGAGCGCGCCAGATCGCGCAGCAGCACGTTGGCGAGCAGCCGCGTGTCGATGTTGCCGCCGCACAGCACGATGCCGACCTTCTTGCCCTTGAACCGCTCGGGTTCGGCGAGCAGCGCAGCGAGCCCGGCCGCGCCCGCGCCTTCGACGACGGTCTTCTCGATCTGCAGCAACAGGCTCACCGCTTCCTCGAGCCGGCGCTCGCCGACCAGCACCATGTCGTCGACCAGCGCCTCGACGAACCGCGACGTGATCGTGCCTGGCTCCTTGACCGCGATGCCCTCGGCCAGCGTGTCGCCACCGCACGGCATCTCGGTCTGGTGGATGCGGTTGTACATCGACGGGAACAGCTCGGCCTGGACGCCGATCACTTCGATCGCATGGTCGGCGGCCTTCGCCACGGTGGCCATGCCCGAGATCAACCCACCGCCGCCGATCGGCACCGCGAGCATGTCGATTTCGGGCACGTCCTCGAGCATTTCGAGCGCAACCGTGCCTTGGCCGGCGATGATCCGCGGATCGTCGAACGGGTGGACGAAGGTCAGGTCGTTCCTGGACTCGAGTTGGCGCGCGTGCGCATAGGCGGCGTCGAACGTCTCACCTTCGAGGATCACGGTGGCGCC
>Ga0105248_10001916_pt1 | contig 23093 bp, 17 predicted proteins | sample KBSS34metaG_FD_81524 | JGI IMG/M metagenome (GOLD analysis project Ga0105248, IMG submission 81524) | Switchgrass rhizosphere microbial communities from Kellogg Biological Station, Michigan, USA - KBS S3-4 metaG | ecosystem: Host-associated > Plants > Roots > Rhizosphere > Soil | place...
TCAACGCCGCCATCGATGGCGTAGTTTTGCAGCCAAACCAACCAACCCTCCTCCAAGCAACAGTATCGTCGTTGGCTCGGGCGTTGGCACGGGCGTTTGGAAGTCGTAAGTAACGCTCTGGAATTGGAAGATTGGATTTCCATTGGCAAGAAACAAGACCTGGAGGTTAACAGTTGCCATGCCGCCACCGATCACATCAACAGTGGAAAACGTAGGCTGAAAACCACAGGGGAATGGACAGACGTGTAAACCAGCCGAAAAGGTAAAAGGGCTGGTCAACGTAAGATTCGACGTGCTGTTCGGCACAGTGATTGGAGAGCCACTTAGAATGATTGTTCCTCCGACGACAGAGTAGAGGGTACCATCAATGTTGATGCTGCCAAGAACGCTCGAGCCGCCGAAAAACCCGCCGACACCGATGGTGGCGCCGCTCACGCAGGGAAAGCATGCCATCTGAGGTTGGGAGCTCCCTTGCGATCCTCCAGCGCTTGCGGCAAAGTTCAGTCCCGTTACATTGAAAGAGGGGCCGCCACTGAATCCCGTGACGGAACCCGTACCGCTGGTAATTACAAGTGGATCAGCGTTAGCCGTTGCAGGCGTCAATGCAGCCATCATTAGTAGAGTGGCAAATAAGCAGAGAATCTTCGACATACAGAACTTCCTTTCTGGGTCCTGGGAGGGGAAGCCATTGAGCAGTCGCCTCTTTGTAAATGGGAGAACGCTTATATACTCGGTAGAACGATCTGCTGTCAAGGATTACGTGCAGTCGATACCGCGCCTCTCGATTGCTTTCGTTGATAAGCATAAACCCTAAGATCACGTGTCCGAGTTCGTGAAAGAGTGTCTTGAATGGCAGTTGAGCAAGCGAGTTAATTGCGACCTGACGCTTGCGTGCAAAGCCTTGAACATTCCGTCCGTGTGATCGGATGGAATGCGCTCAATACTCAACGCAGCAATGGCTCTCTCTGCGTCCCACTCCGGGACCGTAATCGTTCAAGTTCCTGTCCGTCAGTCTGGCTCAGAACGAACCACGCGCCTTGTAGACAAAGCTGGTAAGGGTGTGTTCTTCGTGTGAATCTTCCTCGCGACGCTTGCAAGTTACCGGCATGCACATGGGTGAGCGCCGGTTCGCCCCGTTTCACAAAACGTCCTAAGTCTTTCCACTTCGGGGAAGTGTTAATCGGGTCGCGCTGTAATCCGCGCAACTGAGATTGCACGACGGCCAAAATCTGGTTTTCAACGGAAAACTGGTGAAAGCGCGCGAAGGCATCGGACCAAATCCGGGAAGTGATGTCTTGCAAGGCAGCTTGAGTATTGAACAGATGTGTCAATTGGCCCAGGTAAGTCGTGCCGGCTTCTATCGCTCGTTGCAGGAACACCTGCCAGTGAAAGAAGAGATGGAGGTGCGCTCTACCATTCAACAGATCGTGCTGGAACATCGGCGCCGCTACGGCTATCGACACGTGACTGCAGAATTGCACCGACGCGGGATGCTGATGAATCACAAACGCGTGACTCGGCTAATGCGGGAAGACAACCTGCTGGCAGTGCAGCCACGCGCCTTCGTGGTAACCACTGATTCGAAGCACGAGTTTGAGGTGTATTTGAACCTTGCCAATCGAATGAAACTGACTGGCATCATTCAATAATGAAGGTTGACCTGCTTTTCAAGTTTGAACCGCAGCCGGCACGACATCGCTCGCTGTTTGCGCTGTCTCGTCTCTTTCCCATTTCACCAGTTTCAAATCGAGAACGAAGATCGAATAGATGACCGGCACAAGTAGCAACGTGATAAACGTGGCGACACTTAAACCTCCGATCTGGGCGTAACACAACGGTTCCCATAATGGTCCACCGTGCGATGCCAATGGGAACAGTGCGATCACTGTTGCGCCCACTGTTATCAGTACCGGACGCAAGCGCGTGATGCCCGCATCTAACAACGCTTCGATCAGCGGCTCGCCGTCGGCATGTTTCTCTTCAATGAAATCGAACAGCACGATGATGTGACTAACAATCACACCTACGAGACTCACGATCCCGCCAAAGGCCATGAACCCGAACGGCGCTCCCATGATCCACAGCGCCGCCAGCGCGCCCACCATGCCGAACGGTACTGCCGCAAAAACGATGAATGGCTTGATAGCGTTCTTGAACTGCAATACCAGCGCCACGAAGATCCCCGCCACCGAGATCAGCAGCACGATGGTCAAGTCGATAAAGCCCCTCACTTGTTCTTCTTCTTCTCCTCCAACCTCCATGCGATAACCGGCCGGAATAGTCTCTTGCAGTTCGTTCAGTTTGGGCCTCGCGGCAGACATAACTTCCGACGCGAGTTTTCCTTCTACAGGAATCGCTGCGATCGTGATCGTGCGAAACTGGTTACGGGATCTCATCTTCTCGATCTGTATACCGTACTCAGTCGACGCTACCTGTCTGAGCAACACCTTTTGCTTGCTCGCGTCACCGTAGACGTACAAATTCTTCAGAGCGCCCAACTGGGCCCGCTCCTCCATCCTCAGCTTCGCAACTACCGGAATCTGCTTATCGCCCTCGCGCAACGTCGTCACCTGTTTACCGTAAGTTGCCGACAGCGACGCCATCGCAACGTCGTGGTTTGTCAGTCCCGCGATGTTCGCGCGATCTGGATCCGTTTTCAAATGAACCGCGAAACTCTGATCGCCCCAGTCGTCGCGCACCCTTTCGGCCATCTCTGTTTGTTCGAGAATCGCTTTGACGCGGCTCGCATACGAACGCAGCATCTGCACGTCCTGGCCGCTCACACGAATTGCAATCGGCAACCCGACTGCCTTACCCGACTCGAGCTGGCGCACGTCAATTCGCGCCCCTGCGACTCTCGCCGACAAAGCCTCCTGCAACGGATGGATCAACTTCTCCGTGTCATGTTTGTCTTTGACCTGAACAATGATTTGCGCGTAGTTGGACTGTTGTAGCTCAGGTAAAATTGAAAACCAGAACGTTGGTCCACTACCGCCCACAAAAGTCGTCAGCGATTGCAGGACATCGCGCTGATTTCCGTCGCTATCGAGGTGATGCTTGCCATATTCCTCAATAACTTCGCGAATGATTGCTTCTGACTGCGCTGTGGCGTCGTTGGTCGCAGACAGTGGCGCGTCGTTCGGCAGCCAGATATCGACGTACGACAAGTAAGACAAATCCGTCGGAAAGAACTGCGTTTTGAGCTGACTCATGAGTACGCCGCCCAGAAGCAGGACTCCGAGGGAGCTGGCCATGACTTTCCAACGATGATTGATGGCCCATGTGCCAAGGCGGTAGTACTGAGCGGCGAAACCTTTTTTGCGGCGCTCTTCGATCGTCAGCTCAGCTTTAGGCCGCAGCAAGTAATAACCCAGCAATGGAATGAAGGTCATGGACACTAATCGCGACGCGATCAGCGAACAGACGAGGACTATAGGAAGTGAGTAGAGAAACTCACCCACCGGTCCCCTGAGCATCATGAACGGCAGATAAGCAAGGATATTGGTAATCGTTGCATAGACGATCGCTTTCGCGAGCTTTGTTGGGCCAAGCCAGGCGGCCACAGATCGTTTCTGTCCCTGCGCCAGCTCGCGTTTGATTGCGTCGCCGGCCACAACGGGATCGTCCACGAGCAAGCCGAGCGCGATGATCAACGTCGCAATCGACACTTGCTGAAGATCAATGCCGAGCACGTACATTATGCCGAGCGTCATTGCGAGCGTGAGTGGAATCGACAAAGCCATCAGTAACGCCGAACGCCATTCCCAGAATCCGATCAGCGCAACAAGCACCACTAAAAAGATCGCTTCGTACAGGCTCTTCATGAAGAGGTCGATAACCTCCTCGACCTGCAATGGCTGGTCTGAAGTGCGCGCGTAGATCAGGTCTGCGGGGAGCTGTTGTTTTAGTCCGGCTATTGCGACGTCGATTTGTTTACCGAATTCGTCGATCTGTTCTCCGGAGCGCATGTGCACGGACAGTGTCACCGCACGGCTGCGACGCCAATTCCCCTGTGCATCGCGCGAGTTGAAATAATTCAAATAACGCGCCGGAGTTTCGTAACCTCTCACGATGTGTGCGAGATCTCTTAGGTAAACACTGGACCCGTTGATGGCGGGAACCAGCACGTCACCAATCTCGCGTTCACTCTTGAACTCGCCCGACGGATCGAGATTTACATTTTTTCCCTGGACGTTAACCTGCCCGCCAGGCGTCGTGATGTTGCGGGCTTTGAGTACGTCTTCAAGATTGTTCGGCTGCACGCCGTACGAGGCAAGTCGCTCCTGTGAATAGATGAGGTAAACCGTTTCCTCAAGATTTCCTGACCGCGTTACTTTCGACACTTGCGGCACTGTTTTGAGCGTCTTTTCAATCAGATCGGTGAAGTCGTCGATTTGGCGATACGTATATTTATCGCCGGCAACGGCGCTCAACTTGGTCAGGGTTTCCTGTGGATTGTGGACCAGGAAGGGCGGCCATGCATCCGGATGAAATTCCGACGACTGCATTCGTTCAGTTACGAACTGTTCGACATAACCCAGAATCTCCGGTTCGGTTTTATTTGAGACACCATCGAAGGCGATAAAGCCATCGCCATTGATAAGGTGCAGATCGTTGGCAAAGCCAGTCTCTTTGGCAAAGGCCTGAAACATTTCCGTGGGGGCTCGCAATAGACCGCGGTCGACAGCGTCCGTAATCGTAAGGACGAGCGTGAACCTCGACGGGTCGGTTGGATTACTGGTAGTTGCACGTGCTGCTTCGATGGCGGATTGGATGGCTTTCGCGCGCAGCGCAATCTCTGCTTCATCTGTCTTAGGGGTGGCTACCGTTAGCATCAGTGCCGGGGTCTCGCGGAAGTCTTTAATGAAATTGATTGGACCGGCGCCGCTGGGCAAATCGGCGATCGCATCGAGTTTCAACTTGATGTCGTCGAATTCTTTGCCTGTGTCCTTGAGGTTCTCATCCAGCTCGAAGTAGATTACGGCGAGACCCGTGCGAGAGACGGATTCGATCTTGGTCACCTTCGCGTTCGCCGCGATCCGTTCTTCCACCTTTTTGGTGACTAGCTGCTCGACCTTCTCTGCACTCGCGCCCGGCCAGGGCACCAGCGACACAGCCGTACGTACCTGGAAATCCGGATCCTTGCGGTGCGGCATACGCAGGTAGCCGTAGGCTCCCCAGAGGCAAGTGCCGATGAGCAATACCCAACTGACGTGACGCTTCTTGACGAAGAATCGCGCCGTGTTGCGCTTGCGGCTGATCCTTTCCTCATCTGTTTTGCCGCGGGACATCACTGAATCTCCAATTCCTCTCGTATCTGTCACTTATTGGACCGCTAACACTTGCTCACCATCGGCGACCTGGCTGACGCCAGTTGTAACGACGAGTTCGCCTTTGGTTATTCCGCTCTTGATGACGATCGCATTGCCCACAGTTTCTCCCAGTGTCACGGGGCGAAGTTCAGCGAACGTCTTTCCTTCATGCTGCTCCATAACCATCACTGCATATACTTCGGGATTGTCGGGCGCGTGCGTGATGGCGGTGAGCGGTACGATTAGCGACGGCACTTCTGCCGCTGTTCCTTCGCGCGTGTTTAGGGAAGCAATCATTCCCGGCTTCAATAGTCCCTGTTCGTTGGGAATCGTGACTTCGATTTCAAACGAACGGCTATTCTGGTCCGCCGACGGAGAGATGCGCGAGATGTGTCCTATGAATTCAGTTCCCAGTGTCGCCTCGCTCGTGATCGTCAACGTGTCGCCAAGCTTCAGGCTCTTCAGCGACGTGTCAGGCACACCGAACACCGCTTTGACAAACGTCAAGTCGGCGAGAACAAATGCACCGGCACCTTGTCCGACAAGCGTGCCGATTTCAATCCTGCGTTCGATCACGACCGCACTCATCGGCGCCTTCAATTCTGTGTCCTGAAGCGGGATGCTGGCCGAAACCGTAGTTGCTTCGGCAGTCTTGATCCTCGACTTGGCCGCCGAGATCTGCGCCTGCGCTGTGGCTACTCTCGCTTCCGCAGCTTTCAATTGGCCCTGGGCCACTTCCAGTTTCGCGGCCGCGATTTCGTATTGTGCCCTGGTCGCGTCGTAATCCGGCTTTGTAATGCTTTGCGTTTCAAACAGGGCGCGCGCTCGGTCGTAATCCAGTTGCGCCTTTTGAAAGTAAGCCTTCACGTCGCTTACCTGCGCGCGAGCCGTATCTACGGCCGCGATCGCTTCCTGAAGCTGAGAATTGTTCGCATCGAGGGCTGATCGAGCTTCACCAACCTGCGATTTCGCCGCGTTTACAGGCGCCGCATAATCACTCTGGCGCACGCGCGCGAGTGTTGCGCCCTTGTGCACCATGTCACCAGCCTGGATGTAACGCCACTGGCCCTTCGGATTTTTTTTTCGCGCGATGTCGTCGATGTAACCACCGACTTTAAAAGCCACTTCGACTTGCGCCGCGGGCGCGATACTCGCGGAGTAACGCACGTCAGTTAGCGACGAGTGTGTTTCGACTGCTTTGACCTTTACCGGTTTTGCGTACTTCTGTTTCATCGTTTCTTTCGCGCAGCCCGACAGCAAGCCGATTATCAGCAGCATGGCAGTGAGAACTTGTTTGGTAGTCATTTGTCTTCTCCTAAGGCTTTTTCGAAATCAGCCTTCGCGGTCCAGAAAGACAGCACCGCCCTCTGATACTCGTAGTCCGCGTTAGCCAGCGAGGTTTGCGCCGTTAACACATCCTTTAGCAGCACGGCCTCAAGTCGATACTTGTTAGCCGCGATCTGTACGTTTGCGCGCGCGGCTTTTTGTGCAAGCTGCGCGATGCGAATGAGCTGGCAGCTTTCCTGCAAGGTGCGAAACCTGCTGTTTACTTCCAACAACACCCTGCTCTCTGTTTCGAGGACGGCGTTGTCAGCTTGCTCAATGGTGCGCTTCTTCTCTGCGAGCTCATGCTTTTTGCGGCCCCAGTCAAAGACCTCCCACTCAACCTGGATACCGACTCCATTGACGTTGCGCGGCACGAAGTTCGAATAGTTCATCGTCGTCACAGTATTGACCGTCAGACTAACATCAGGGATGCGTTCTGATTTCTTTATTCGCCTATCCAGGTCCGCTTGCTGTAGTCGCAACCGGGCTTCGCGAATCTCGGGACGTTGTTCCAGGGCACGTTTACGCGCCGCCATCAAATCCGTTTGGCGCATTGCTGCCTGCGCGATTTCGAGGCCGTCCGCGACACTGAATTCGGTCCATACGTCGCGTCCGAGAAGGTGGTTCAGTTGTTCTTTTTGTGCGCTAAGCGAGTTGTTCAAAGCCAACACTTCGTACTCGGCTTTAGCGACTTTTGTTTGTACGTCCATCAGATCGGTCTTCAGTGCGACCTGCTGGACCACATACTCGCCCGTCACACGATCCAATTCCTGATACAACTTTACTGACTCTTCAGCGGTCCGCACTGCACCCGCGGTTTGCAGAATCCCGTAATACGCACGTTTCACGTCGTTAACTAAAGTTTGTTCGGTAGCGTGCAATTTCGTTTCGGAGATCTCTACGTCGAGTTTCTGCTGCTTGATCTGAGCATTGATGCGGCGCAGTTGGGTAATAGGCTGAGTAACTTCTCCGGCAAGAAGTAGAGTCGTGTTCGTAGACGACTTGATTACGGTATCTTGAAGCGGCACCGGAACATTGCCTGGATAAACGCCGAAAACACCTCTTTCGAAGAGCGTGTCAAAGCTGTTCAGCGGCTGCGAAATCAGGGAACTGATTTTGAAAGATGGCAAACGTCGCGTGCGATACGCGTGAAGTTTGTCCTCCGCCTTTTCGATTTCGAGCTGCGCGTTTTTCGCTTCGCGGTTGTTCTTTAACGCGATTTCGATCGCCTGGTCCAGCGTGAGGACACGGCTGGTTGTGGCGTCATCCTGGGCATTAGCTAGGTGAACCGCGCAGACCGCGGCCAGTAACAGTGAAAGAAGAAATTTGTTCATAATTGGTAACGTGCTCGACTGCCTCAATGACTCGCTCCACGAATAAGTGCGCTCGATCGCAGCGTCCACCGATAGGTTCTTGCTGGGTAACGCGTCAAAAGAGCCCAGAAAAGGTCCTCTCAGGTGAAGAAGCATTTTGAGAAACTTCTTAGTGATAGTTAGTAATGTGACGCCACGTTCAGCAACTTCTGACTCTTGGTGGCCGCGGATTAAACATCAAGGAGTGGAGGGGAAGGTGAGTTTTATGTTTCCAGCGTAGCCAGACCGTGGAAGCTTCGACTGCACTTGCCTCGTGATGTAACACTCGTTACACTGCATTTTTACGTTACCTATGACCCGTCCGAAAACAACCTCGGTGCACGAATGGGTTCTACTGATTCATCAGTTGCCGCCCAAACCAACAAACCTGCGCGTAAGGATCTGGCGCAAGCTGCAAAAGTTGGGAGCGGTCGTGATCAAGAACTCTGTCTACGTGCTGCCCGCAACCGAAAAGACTAACGAAGATTTTCAGTGGTTGAAGCAGGAGATCGAGTCCGCTGGAGGTGAAGCCTCAGTTTTCAAGGCTGCTTCAGTCGAGGGTGCAACCGATCAAGAGATCATCACTGCATTCCGTAATGCACGTGATGCGGAGTTCGCTGCGCTGGCTGCTGAGTTCGACGGTTTGACAGGAGCAATTCGCGAACAGTCTCGCGGCAAACATTTGTCCGCCGGCAGACTCTCGGCGCATGAAAGTGAGCTCGACGGATTACACAGTGAGTTAGAACGTATCGCCGGCAACGATTTCTTCAATGCGACTGGTCGGGCGACGGCGTTCGCCGCTTACGCGCGATGTCAAAAGGAGCTTCGAACCGCCCAGGGACCAAAAACAAGCACTCCTTCTTCAGAAACCAAACGTGGAAAACTCGACGTTGCGAGGTATCAAGGTCGACGTTGGGTGACTCGCCGCAATCTCCATATCGACCGGCTCGCTTCCGCGTGGCTGATCAAACAGTTCATCGATAAGCGTCCGCGCTTCTACTTCGTTGCCGAAGGCGAAACGATCGAAGGGGCAATTCCCTTTGACATGTTTGGAGCCGAGTTCACTCATCACGGGGAAGACTGCACCTTCGAGACGATGCTGAAGCGATTTGGACTCAGCGAAAACAAAGGGTTGCGCGAGGTCGCGGAGATCGTTCACGACATCGACTTGAAAGACGACAAATTCCACCGCCTCGAGGCCGCGGGACTGAAGGCGATTATCGATGGACTTAGTGAACTGCTGCGAGACGATCGCAAGTTACTCCAAACGATAGGCCCGGTTTTCGATGGGCTGCATGCATTGCTGAGCAAGGATGCAGTGAGGCCGGCACGCAAGAAGAAACAAAGTGGACCAACGTCTAAGAAGTAACGTCTCGGCACAAGCCACCGGGCAAATGCCGTTGGTGACAGATGAAGCCGCCGGTTGGCGAGTTCGAGTCACTGACTATCTTGCACTCGAACACAATGTCACGATTGCGTCAGCGGCAGTTTTCCTAATAGGTTTTGGTGAAGAGTTATGGAAAAAGTTTTTACCTAAATATCTTGAGGCGCTTGGTGCTAGTACACCGATCATCGGTCTCTTCGGCACGGCGGCAGATTTTTTCGACGCCTGTTATCAGTATCCCGGAGGGTTTGTTGCTGATCGTTTTGGACGTCGGCGAGCCTTCTTGATCTTCATTACTCTCGCCACGCTCGGGTACCTCGTTTACCTTTTCAGTACTTCGTGGCCGTTTCTATTTCTCGGTCTCGCTCTAGCGATGGCCTGGCAAAGCATGGCGTCTCCTGCAATCTTTGCCGTAATCGGCGATTCTCTGCCCCGCGAACGTCGAGCAATGGGCTTTACTCTGCAATCGATATTAAAACGTGTGCCCATAGTGATCGCGCCAATCGTCGGCGCCACTTTCATCGCCTCGAAGGGCGTGGTCGATGGTGTGCACGTTGGTCTGCTGATCACTCTTGCTTTAGCAGCGGTGACGTTCATACTCGCTCTTAAACTCAGAACTCCTGCCCAGCGGCCACACCTGATCAACATGCCGGGCGTTTGGCGCTCATTTCATGTCGTACTGAAGCGTCTATTGATTTCCGACATCATCATCAGGACCTGCGAGGGCATGACCGGCGTGGTGGCTATTCTCTATGTGACAAATGTTCACGGCGTCAGTGTCGTCGCGTACGGGATTCTGATCGCTGTTCAAATGATCACATCGATCCTCGTCTACATTCCGGCAGGAAGAATTTCCGATCGAGTTGGACGAAAGCCTTTTGTGATTCTGACGTTCTTGAGTTTTGCGCTGTTTCCTGTCGCAATTATTGTCGCCTCAAGTTTTGCGTGGCTGATGGTCGCTTATGTGATCGGTGGCCTGCGAGAGATTGGCGAGCCTTCAAGAAAAGCGATGATCGTGGATCTGGCTCACGACAACATTCGCGCCAGATCGGTCGGTCTCTACTACCTCGTTCGCAGTCTTTCAATCACTCCAGCGGCCGCAATTGGTGGTTTGCTCTGGAAGATTGCTCCGGAAGCTCCGTTTGTTACTGCCGGGTTGATCGGACTCGTTGGAACCATTGTGTTCATTATGACCGTCGAGGAACGTTACGCCAGTTAGGAGTTGATTATGGAAGGACTGCTTAGAGACATTCGCTACTCTGTTCGTTCATTACGCAAACGGCCGGCATTCTCATTGCTCGTGGTGCTGGTATTGGTCGTAGCAATCTGCTAATAGCTCGATCTTCAGTATCATGAACGCTGTGATTTTAAAGCGCTTGTCTTTCAAGGAGCCAACTCAGTCAGCTAACGCGATGCAGATGGAGGAAACGGGAATGCGGGCCCAGATACGAATGACTTGTAATAAACCAGGGAGGCAGAACGAAAATGAAACCTGTATCTCGGCGAAATCTAATTTTGACACTGGCAACGGGTAGTGCGAGTTTGGCACTCCCGGGTTTTTTAAGTCCAGACGAAGCCAGCGGGCAAACCACTGGTCCTTTGGCTAAAGCCTTTCAGGGACAACACACGCCGAAACCACTACCGTTCGATCCGGCAAAGATCAAGGGCTTGTCCGAAAAGCTGATCCGGTCACACTGGGAAAACAACTACGGCGGTGCTGTTAAAGCACTGAACACGATCGAACAAAAACTTGCGGCCATGCTGCCCGACAAGGAGCTACCGCCTTATATCTATGGTGACTTGAAACGAGAGGAGCTTGTTCGCACAGGTTCAGTTGTGTTGCACGAAAACTATTTCGCCAACCTCGGCGGTGATGGCAAAGCCAGTGGTAGGGCCCTTGATGTAATCAAGCAATGGTTTGGAAGCTACGAGCAGTGGGAATCGGAGTTTAAGAAAACCGCTAACGCGCTCGGTGGTGGTTCAGGCTGGACAATTCTTTCCTACAACCAGCACACGGGAGAAGTTCACAATTATTGGGCGTGGGATCACATGCATAACGCGCCGATGGGGTATCCGCTGTTGGTACTCGATATGTACGAACATGCTTACCACATGGATTACGGTGCGGCTGCCGCGAAATACGTAGACGCTTTCATGCAAAACGTGAATTGGGATGAAGTGAATCGTAGAGTTGAAGCGATTGGCGGTCGAAAGTAATGGGCCGTGAATACTTGGAGTTGAGATGATGTAAGGTTTACTAACAGATCAAGCGCGATTAGTGATGCTGATGGTATTGTGCGGTGTTCTTTGGGCGCTCGAGTCGATCATTCCGCTTTACCGCTTTCGTTACAGTCGGGTGCGACATGCAATGACGAATTTCGCCTTGACGCTCCTGCTTGTGATCGCGAATCTGAGCCTCTCGTTTTCCTCAGCCTACCTGGCCGGCTTCTCTGTTCGTCATAGCATTGGGGTACTCGTTTTGTTCGATCTTCCGTCCTGGGTTCAAATCATCTTTGGTGTGCTGGCGTTAGATCTATTTGCTTATTTCGCTCACGTTCTGTTGCACAAATCGTGGCTTGGTTGGCAGTTCCATCGCGTGCATCATTCTGAGAACGCTGTTGATGTGACCACCGCTTTTCATCAACACCCCGGGCGAAAGCGTTTGGCGAATTCTTTTGCAGCTAGCTGCAATCGTGGTGTTGGGAATTCCGCTCTGGGTCGTCGTGGTGTACTTGAGCCTCTCCGGACTCAACGCCCAATTGGAGCATGCCAACATCCGACTCAACTTTCGAGTCGATCGCTTGTTGCGGCTATTGGTAGTTACGCCAAATATGCACAAGGTCCATCACTCGCGGGACCAAAGCGAAACGGATTCAAACTACTCGAACATCTTTTCTGTTTGGGACAGAATCTTCTGCACTTACACGAGTTCAATTGATTTTCGCAGACTGAATTACGGACTTGAGGAATTCGATGTTAAGGAAAGGCAAACCCATTTGCTTAAGATAGCGTTTCAGTTCTTTTAGCACAACCGCTCGATCAACCGAGAAGTATCTCTTTGCAACCAAAAAGCCTTTCCGACACCAGCCCGCGTTGCCGGCACTCTTCCACCAATCTGTCCGACTCCACAATCGGACGCGACTCGGGCGTGTATTGGATCGAGGTGAGATAGGTCAACCAGGGCTCCTGACCCATCGCGTAGACGTAAACTTGTTGCGGCAGGAGCTTGTCAACGATACTGATCGCCTTCGGAAAATCGGAGCCGTTCGAACGCCGCGACTGGTCCACCTTCCGCGGCAGCGGCTTCGTTAGCAGCGGGCCATACAACCAGCTCAGCGGTGCCCCATCGCACTCCATGCCGATGAAGAGGATATCGACGTCGCCGATGCAATCGCGAATGTGATCGTAGAGTTTAGGCTCGAGGTTCTCCGAGTCGGCAACGAGCAGACTCGTTCTTCCATGCAACTCTATCGCGTAGGCCATCTTCGTTCGGATGTGCAGATCGGCGTGTTCACCAAAGAAAGGCAGTCCGGTGATGCTGCCGCCCGGAATGTGGACCACCTCAGTTTCGTCAATCTCGCGAATGTTGTTGAAACCCAGGTGCTGCAACACGAATTTCATCGAAGGGTCAGCAAGCCAACCGCCGTTGTTCTTCGGCACGAGGATGTGCTTGATCTTGTGACGCAGTTGGAGCAGCGTCTCAAACATGCAGTGGTCCTGATGATTGTGAGTGATCACGACGTAGTCGATGCTGTCAGGCAAGTCAGCATAGGCGTAGCGCGGCACGTCGCCGTCGATGTCGTAACTGACGACCGGATCGCAGAGCACGCTCGTCTCATTCGTTTCGAAGAGAACGCAAGCGTGCCCGAAATAGTGAATACGCACGTCGTCGCCGGTGTACGACGGATTCAAGTGCGGAGGTTCTTCGGTAAAGAACGTTGAGAACAAGTCAGACTGCTCTTTGCTGATCGCAAGCCGTTCCGCGATTTGCTCCAGCGGCCGCGGTATGCGTTTCATGCTGAATAATTCGTCGAGTCCTTCGTGGCTGAAAGGTAGCTGAAGGTTTAACCAGTTCGCCCGCTCCAGCCGCGGTGTGCTGAAGACAAACGACCGGTCATCGCGATCGGTGAGCGAGAGCGCAATGCTTTGTGAAGCGGTGTTGTAGTATCGGCTTTGGTAGAGAAGTCCTTCGATGAACCGCATCGAGGGGCTGTGGTTCAAGTCGTAGACGAGTTCGACGTACCCCTGGAGCGGTTCGGGCACTTTCTGGTAAAGCGGTTCGAGCGAAAGGCCAGTAGCCTCTTCAGTGAGAATTTTGTCGAGAACCTTGATGGCCTCAGCAAACTCGAGCATGTGGGCCTGCTCCTTTTGCGTTCGCTCCAACAGCGCTTTGATCTCGTTTGCCCTGTCCGTCCCGTAGTTAATAAAGGGGCCACCGAGGTTTGCAGGATTCTTCAAAGCCGAGACGTGCAACTGGGGCGCCGTCACGAACGACTGCATGATTTTCAAATGCTGATTGGTCACGTACATCGAAGAGGTGGCGGGCGCGATGAGGTTGGACCACGCGTACCACTGGTTGAATAACGGTTCGACCAACACGTTCGATTTCAGATACAGATTCCTTACTGTCATCTTCTTGTACCACTGCTTAGCGCAACGCGCATAGTTATTCGAATAAATGAAGATTGAGCCATTTGGGATGCGGCGTAATGCGTTCCAAATCGTGCTTAAAGAGAATGAACTGGCCTTCGTGCTTCAACTCCTTGAACCCTCCAAACTTGTAAGTAAGCAACATCAATCGATTGCGATCGTTTGATAGAAACTCGGCGTGCAGTTGCACTCCCACCCCGCGCGCGAGGTTCAGGATGTGATTCATAAACACCGTCCCGACACCGCGAGACATGACCCGGCAAGACATGAGAAACAACTTGATGGTCCATACTTCAGTTCCCTTCTCGATCAACGCCAGGCCAATCTTCCCGTACGTGCCGAAACGATCATCAAGAGTTGCTACCAGCAACAGGTGATCGGGCGATTGACGGAAGGCGTCCAGCTCAGCCAGCGAGTAGGTATAGCCGGTCGTGTTGAGTTGATGTGTGCGAACGGTCAACTCTTCCGCGCGCTTTAAGTCTTCCTCCTGAGCGGGAGCAATAGTGAACTCCATCTTTAACGTCGCCAGAAACTCCTCACTCGGTCCAACAAACTCCTCTTCCGCACGTTTCCGATCAATATCCGCGCTATACATCTTTCTCCGTCGTGCGGAATCGTCGGTGATGAATAGCGGATTGAACTCGGGCCGCGCGGCGAGGCCCTCCAACTCCCTTGCATCGATGGTCAACACCTCGGGCAGAGTGTGTTTGACCTCTTCTCGCTCAAAGAGTTCGTCGTCGATGAAGGCAACCGTGTCCATGCCGATGTTGAGCGACTCGACGATGCGGCGAATGTTTGCGGCTTTCGAATTCCAGTTAACCTGCGGGTACAGGAAGTACTCGTCAAGACCCGCCTCTTTTAATTTCGCCATGGCGAGATCATGATCGTTCTTGCTGGCGAGGGAATGCAGAATGCCACGCTCGTCGAGGGCCTTCAGTGTCGCCACGAGTCCATCGCGGATGCGCAGACTATCTCCCTCGAGCAGAGTGCCGTGCCAAAGCGTGTTGTCGAGATCCCACACGAGGAGTTTTATCGTTTTCCGTTCTTCCGCTGTGGCTATGCTGCTCATCTCAACTCCTTTCAGTGCTACAACTCGCCTGGGGGATTTTTGGCGATACTAATTTGCTGGATCTGCGTGCTGCCTTCGATGATCTCCGTGACTCTTGCATCTCTCAAATAGCGCGCAACGGGGTAGTCTTCAGTCAAACCGTTGGCGCCGTGAAGTTGGACCGAGTCGTTGGCCGCGCGCACTGCAGCTTTTGAAGCGAAATACTTCGCCACGAGGGTCTCAGAGGCCGCGCCGGGATCACCGTTCTGTCTCAAGTATCCCGCGCGGTAACACAAGAGCCGGGCGGCACGCGTGTCAGTAATCATGTTGGTTAGTTTCCGCTGCACCAGTTGATGCTGGGCCAACTCGACCCCAAACTGCCTGCGCGAAGAGGTATATTCAAGGCACGCGTCGAGACACGCTTGAGCAATCCCCACCGCCCCCCACGCTACACTGTAGCGACCGTGGTCCAGTGCAGTACCAACGACATGCGACAAGCCGAAACCGATTTTCCCCACGAGATCGCTCGCCGGCACAAAGCAATGATTGAACTCGAGCTCCGCGAGCAGTGATGCGCGGGTGCCGACAATGCCGCGGAGCGGCCGGCGCGCGAAACCTTTTGCATCGGCCGGCACGAGAAAGGCGGTCAGCTTTCCCTCACAACGAACTAACGTTAGGAACAGATCAGCAATCTGCCCATACGTGATCCACTTCTTACGTCCATTGATGACATAGCCGTCTCCTTCCGCACGAGCCTCGGTTTGAACGCCCGCGGCATCACTACCAACGTCCGGCTCCGTGAGGGCTAACGCGCACAGCGATTCGGCCCGCGCGGCAGCCGTTCCGACCCTCGTTTTCAACTCGCGGCTGCCCCAGCGCCAAACCGCCAGTGCCACCATGTCGTGAACGGTGAGTAGGGATCGCACGGAGGAACACCCGCGGGCGAGTTCTTCGGTGAGCAGCCCGTAGGTGATCGCGTCGAGGCCGCCGCCGCCCGCATCAACCGAAAGCGGCGAACCGAGGTACCCGTTTTCGCGAAGGCGCTCGATAAATCCTATTGGTACGCGCTCCTCCCGATCCCACTGGCCAGCGTGAGGCGTGATGTGTTCGCGCACGAACTCACGGAACCGCAGGCGCGCTTCGCGCTGCGCGCCCGACAATTCCATGCGCATGCCCGGTTCTTCCATTAACATCTGCTGCCTTTGCATTCTGTTCAGACCGCAGCTTGGGACACGAGCTTGCGTTCGAGCAATTCATCCATGCTGTTGAGCGTCCGGAAATTGTCGAGCTCGAGATCTTCGTCGCCGATCGTGACGCCGAACTCCTTCTCCAGAAACTGCACAAGCTGGAGTGCGGCCAGCGAATTGATGAATCCGAGCGCAAAGATGTCTTCGTCGTCTTTGAGATCGTGGTTGCGCATCAATCTGGAGAGAAACTCTTTGATTTTTTCTTTTCTAAAGTCCACAGTTCGTTCACCTCTCAGGCCTGGTAGTTATAAAAGCCGCGGCCGCTTTTGCGACCCAGTAATCCGGCACTGACCATCTTCTTGAGCAGCGGGCACGGACGATACTTTGTGTCGTTGTAGGCGTCGTACAAAACCTCGAGTGAGAGCAGGATCGTGTCCAGGCCGATCAGATCTCCGGTCTCGAGTGGTCCCATCTTGTGACCGAAGCAACTCTTGAAGATGCGGTCTACGTTTTCCGCAGTGGTCACCTGGTCCTGCACGACGAAGATGGCCTCGTTGACGGTCAACATGAGTACGCGGTTCGAGACGAAGCCCGGCATGTCGTTGACGACGATGCAGTCTTTGCCCATCGCCGCGAGCAGCGCCTCTCCACGATCGAGAGTCTCCTGCGAAGTGTGATAGCCCTTGATAACCTCGACCATGGATTTCAGCGGCACGGGGTTCATAAAGTGCATACCGAGCACACGGTCGGGCCGCCTTGTGGCTGAGCCGATCCGGGTGATCGAGATGGCTGAAGTATTGGCCGCGAAGACGCAATGTTCCGGACAAACGGCGTCGAGGCGCCGGTATACCTCCGCTTTGACTTCCCACTTTTCCACGACGTTCTCGACAATAAAATCCGTCTGGCCGAATTGGTCGTAGTCGGTAGTGAAATTGATGCGACGCAGCACCACGTCGCTCTGTTCTTTCGGCTCCTTGCTTTTCGTGAAGAAGCCACGCATTCGCAGGTTCTGATGAATCGCGGCATGCGCTCGATCGAGTTGCTCATTAGCAACATCCACCAGCACCACTTGGTGGCCTGTCTCCGCGAGATTTTGAGCCACCCCGACTCCCATTACTCCGGCGCCAACAACTCCCACTCGATCCATTTCACATGCCTCCCTCTTAGCATTTTGCCGCTACGTCCGGCAGACGATTTTCCAGGTCACGAAGCGGCTGATAAAGAACCCCTGCTATCACTGCAAGCACCGTCACTGCACCAAGCACGACAAAGAACACCGCAATCCCGCGACCCGGCCCGGTACCGACCAGCCCTCCGACCAAACGAGCCAGCGGCCCTTGCGCGCCCATCCATGGTTCGAAAACCCGATCGGTGAGCGGGCCGGCAACAACGTACGCCAACGGCAAGGTGGACCAGGCCACCAGGCGACGGATCGCGAAAGCACGTCCCTGCACTTCGGCCGGAACCTTGGTCTGCCAGATCGTCTGGCTGCAGGTGAAGATAACCGGGTCACAAAACAGGAAAATGAACGCGGCTGTGCCGATGAGAACCGCGCTCGGTTGCAACACCGCAAGGAACAGGACCACTCCCCGCACAAAACCCACGATGAAAATCGCGTGCATCCTGCGCCGCGGCCCTCGCCAGATACTGAACAAGACACTCCCCGCCACAACACCCACGCCGCCCGCGGACATGATCGTCCCCAGCGCCTCCGGCGTCGTGAAACTCAAAATGAACGGCGGCAACAACACTTGCAGGATTCCGGTGGAGAAGTTCGTAATCGCGAACAGCATCAACAGCGCCAGCAGCTCGCGTTGTCCGGTCACGAATCTCCAGACCTGCACAGCTTCGCGCCAGAAAGAGCGTGACACCTTGTTTGCTTCCGACGATTGTTCAGGCTGAGGGATGCGCACAACACAGAGCGTGAGCACGGCGAAGGCATAAACCCCCACGTTGATCAACAACACTCTGGTCAGCCCCAAGGCTTGGAAAAAAACACCTGCAAGCACCGGCGCCACCACCATCGCTATCGACGTACCCAGTGAAACCATGCCATTTGCACGCGAAAGATTTTCCCGCGACACGAGCAATGTAATGGATGCCGAGAGAGCCGGAAATTGAACCGATTCAAAGGCCGAGCTGATCATCAACATCAGGTAAATGTGCCAGAGTTGGAGTTGGCCCATGAGGGCCAATGCCGCCAGCACAAAGCCACACAGCCCGCTTCCCATAACGCCGACCAGCATCACCCAGCGTCGATCAAATTTGTCGACGATGACTCCGGCAACAGGCAAAAGCGCGATCTCCGGAAGCACCGTAAACAAATAGATCAGAGAAAACGCGGTGACTGACCTGGTCTGTTGATAAACCCAAACGCCGAGAACAAAGCCGGCGAGGTGCGCGCCAAACAGAGATGCCACCTGCCCTGCCCAGACGACTCCGAACGCCGCGCCGCCATAGAGACGTTCGCTGCCGCTCAGCCTTTTCCTGGCCAACAGTTCGGGTGAAACATTACTCATGCCGCAGGCCCTGTGCAGGGTCGAGTTTCAAGAGTCGTAACATCGGCAGGTAAGTCGCCGCGAAAACCACGAGCAACAATATGCCGGCCGGAATCAGCAGGATCTCGGGCGCGGTGGGCCTCACCTGATACAGAAGGCTGGAGAGCAGGTGACCCAGCGCGAGCCCTCCGGCCGAGCCGATGATCAGGCCCAACACCGCCAGCAGTGTCCCGCGCGTGACGACCAGCTTGACCAAATCGCGCCAGCGTGCGCCGAACGCCAGGCGGATGCAAAACTCCCTTGTCCTGCGTGTCACCGAATAAGCGGTCACGCCGTAAATGCCGAGGGCCGCCTGAAGCAGTCCGAGCCCGGCGAATAAACTCGTGAGCAGCGCCGCGAAACGCTGTGGTCCAACAAACTCTGAGAGGTGCTGGTCCATCGTCGTGATCTGCGACACCGCCTGATTCTTATTTAACGAACTGACCACACCGCGGATTGGTTCAACGAGATTCATTGGCGCAGTGCTGGTGCGGACGAGAAGCGTTACCGGTCTGGTGTTCTCCACCTGGAGATAGGGCAGGTACCAGACCGGGCGATCGATCCGGAAGTTGAAACGATCTTCTTTAACGTTGTCGACAACGCCGACGACGGTGTACCAGGGCGTGGTCGCCGCAGGCGGATGACCCGGCCGCACGCGCTTGCCGACGGGCGATTCATTGGGCCACTCACGGTTTGCAAACTCTTTACTGATGACCACGACCCGAGCCGTGTCCGCGCGATCCTGTGGCTCGATCATGCGACCTTCCAGCAGCGTCAAACCCAGCGTTTCCATATACCCGGGACTGACCACGCGATGTGCAGTGATCGGAATTTCGCTGGCGTCGTTTGGCGGCTTCCCTTCGACGGTGTACGACGCATCGAGACTGGAAACACTAATGGGAATGTTTGTTGTGATCCCGGCGGACACTACTCCCGGCAAACTCGACACTTTGTCCAGCAGCAGGTTCGTAAACTCGGTTCGGTGGACATACTGCGGGTAGTCTGCGTCCGACAAATACAATTCCATCGAAAGCAGGTTGTCAGGACGGAAGCCAAGCTTCGCCTCATTCAAACGTTGGAAGCTCCGCACCATCATAATGGCGCCGAAGAGCAGCACTGTGGCGACGGCAATCTCGGCTACGATCAAAAACTCGAACGAGCGCCGCCCTTTCTTGCCGATGCCGCCGCGTTGACCACCCTGCGAGAGATCAGCGACCAGGTTGTCTGACGTAACTACAAATGCGGCCGGCGCGAGGACGAAAATAATTCCCGTTAACAACGACACGCCAAACGTGAAGGCCAACACGGTTCCGTTGATCGGTACCTGTTGGAATGTATCTTTCATCGCAAAGAAATAGACGGGCTTGAGGGCCATCAACGAGGCGGTCACAAAGCGCGCGAATAACAAACCGGCAATACCACCGAGTAGTGAGAGCAAAATGCCCTCTGTGAGCAATTGGAGAACCAACCGCTTGCGGTTGGCCCCGAGGGCGAGTTGAATTGCCGTTTCGTATTTTCGTTCTAAAGATCTGGTCAGCAACAAGGTCGCCACGTTGGTGCAGGTGATCACCAGGAGAAAACCGACCACGCCCATCAACAGCAAGAGTGTCGGGCGGATGGTTCCCGTGATATCGCCGAGTAGTTGCTGCCGCAGAGGAATTAACTTGAGGCCCCAGCCTTTGCGCTGCTCCGGATACTGTCGCTCGAGATCCTGGGCTATGTTCTTTACTTCCACGTTCGCGTTTTCAATGGAAACACCCGGCTTGAGCCGCGCGACGAGAAAATATTTATGGGCCGCCTGTTCCTTGATTGGCAGTGTCTCCATGTTCAAGGCCAGCGGCACCCAGATTTGCGTGCTGAGCGGAAGATCGAAACCCTGCGGAAGAACTCCGACGACTGTGTAATTGCCGTTGCCCATCGTCAGGCCGCGCCCAAGGATGTTTGGGTCGCCGGCGAAACGACTCTGCCAAAGGCTATGACTTAGTAGCGCAACGGGCGCCGCGCCTACCTTGTCGTCTTCCGGCAGAAAAGGACGGCCGAGGATCGGTTTGATCCGCAGCGTTGTGAGATAGTCGCTGGAGATCGCGGCCCCTGAAAGACGCTCCGGCCTATCCGTTCCGCGCAGAGAAAAAACTTCATACGTTCCCAAGCCGATATCGCTGAACAAACGTCCCTGTGTCTTGAATGCATTGGCATCGAGGATAGACGCCTCAAAGGGATCATCTTCGGTGCGCATATCAAGCGTGAACACCACCCGGTCGACGTCCTCCACGGGAAGGGGCCGAACAAGCAGTGCGTTTACTACGCTGAAGATGGCAGTATTCGCCCCGATTCCAAGTGCGAGGCACAAGACAATCACGGCGCTCACCATCTTCCTGCGAAGCAGCCGGCGAAATGCGAGACGGATTGAGTACAGTAACGTGTGCATCAGTTCCCTTTCGAATAGTCGAATGAAAAAGCTACAAACTACCGACCGAAGCACTCAGCGTCGGAAGTCTTTCATCGTTCAGGAGCTCGCCGAGACGCGCTGCCAGCACCTTCACGGGTGGTCCATTGACGATTGAGTAGTGGTCACCTTCAATCTCGATCACGTTGAGGTCGGCCGCGTAAGGCGTCCAGCCGCGCGCCAGGTCAGCATCCGACGCGGCACTGCTGAACATCGTGACCTTGCCTGCGTATGGTCGCGGTTCATAAGCGAACAACGCCGAGAGATTGGCGCAATAGATTTCAAATAGTCGTTCCAGATCCGCCAGCCCGAGATCGTCAGGCGCCAGATCCGACGCTCGCGCCCGATCCAGCAGAACGGCCAAACTCTCTTTGATCGAGAGCTGCGGCAAGTCGGCGAGCGAAAGACCAAGGCTCCTGCCAGAGACGCCTTCGAAGTCCTCGACAAATGCGCGCAGCAGGTCGTGCTGTTCAACCGTCGCGATACTTTGCGGCGCATAAGAATCGATCAAAGCCAGTAGCTCGACGCTCTCGTCCTGTTCATCGAGCTGGCGGGCGATCTCGAACGCGATGACGCCGCCCATGGACCATCCGCCAAGACGATATGGACCCTGCGGTTGAACCGCCCGTAACTCTTGCAGGTAATGCTCAGCCAGCGCCTCGATCGTGTGTCGCTCTAAAACGGGCGACTGGAACGCGTAAACCGGCTGCTCAGGCCCGAGCTCGCGCGCCAGTGCGGCGTAACAAAGAACATTGCCTCCCACTGGGTGAACGCAGAAGAACGGCGCGCGCGTTCCCTCGGCGCGAATCGGTACAAGATCCGAACGCTGCAAAGGAGTCCCATCCTGTCGCAGCCTGCCCGCGAGTGCCTCGATCGTTGGGTTTTGCAGGAGAAAACCGAGCGACACCTCACGGCCAAACTGCTTTCTGAGCCGAGACACCAATCGTATCCCCAACAGAGAGTGGCCGCCAAGGTCGAAGAAGTTATCGCGGATGCCAACTCCTTCGACGCCGAGTAATCTCTCCCAAATTCTCGTTAAGCCAAACTCGATCTCATCGCGAGGCGCGAGGTAAGCCTGGGCTTCTTTGACGCGCGCGCTCGACGTTGCCGACTTTCGTCGCTCCTCTACACGGCTTAATAGTTCCCGATGCTCCTCTTCCGTCAGTAACGAGATTTCCGATAGACGTTTGTCCGGCGCGAGCACGATCTGTTCAAGCAAACGCGCGTAATGATCGAGCATCCGTTTGATGGTGCCGGCCTCGAACAACTCGCTGCTGTACTCAAACGCCGTTACCAGCCCGCTCTCGCTCTCTGTGATATAAAGCGTGAGGTCAAACTTGGTCGTGCCCGCCGCCGCTTCCAATACTTCCGTGTTCAAACCAGCCATCTCCAACTTCAACGACGGAACGTTCTGTTGCACACAGAAAACCTGGACCAGCGGATTGCGGCTGAGATCTCGCTCGGGCTGCAACTCCTCAACCAGCTTCTCAAACGGCACGTCCTGATGCGCGTACGCATCCAGCGCAGCTTCGCGCACCTGTCCCAGTAACTCGCTGAAACTCATCTCATCCGACAACTCGGTGCGCAGCACGAGAGTGTTGACGAAAAATCCGATCAGGCCTTCGATAGCTTCGTGATTGCGGTTGGCCACAGGCGTACCAACGACGATGTCGTGTTGTCCTGTGTACTGACGCAGCAAAGCCTTGAAAGCCGCCAGCAGTGTCATGAACAGCGTTGCGCCTTCCTGCACGCTGAGAGCTTTCACCGCCTCGGTCAACTCCGCGGACAAAGCCAGACTCTCGTGTGCGCCGGTGAAGCCTTGCACTGGCGGGCGTGGTCTGTCGGTCGGCA
>Ga0105248_10001918_pt1 | contig 23077 bp, 23 predicted proteins | sample KBSS34metaG_FD_81524 | JGI IMG/M metagenome (GOLD analysis project Ga0105248, IMG submission 81524) | Switchgrass rhizosphere microbial communities from Kellogg Biological Station, Michigan, USA - KBS S3-4 metaG | ecosystem: Host-associated > Plants > Roots > Rhizosphere > Soil | place...
CGTCTTGCCGCCGATGACGATATTGGCGAGCTGCGGCCAGGGCAGCCCGGCGATAGCTTTCATCTGCTCCTCGTTCAGCGGTGCTTCGACGAAGCCGATGTCGGCGCCGGCCTCGCGAAATGCATGAGCGCGGTCGATCGCCGCGGAAAATCCTTCGACGGCGATGGCATCGGTGCGGGCGACAATCAGCAGGTCGGCATCCGCGCGGGCGTCCACCGCCGCCTTGATCTTCTGCACCATCTCGGCTGCGAGAATGACCTCCTTGCCCTCGAAATGGCCGCAGCGCTTCGGGAACACCTGGTCCTCGATCTGAATTGCGTCGGCGCCGGCGCGCTCCAGCACTTGAACGGTGCGCCGCATGTTGAGCGCATTGCCGAATCCGGTGTCGGCATCAACCATGAGCGGACCGGCAAACACGTCGCGGATCGCAACGACATGATCGGTGAGCTCGGTCAGGGTGACCAGCCCATTGTCGGGAATGCCGAGGAACGTGTTGGCGATGCCGGCACCGGTGATATAGGCCGCGCCGAATCCGCAGTCGGCGACCACGCGCGCGGCGAGCGCATTGGCGACGCCCGGCAGGATCACGGCCGCGCCGGGCTTGAGCATGGCGCGAAATTTTTGGCGGGTGGTTTCCGGCATCAGGCAATGGTGCCGGAACGGGCGCAATCCCTCAAGTGATCTTGCCTTCTGAGATATTGCCTCAAGGGATCAGCACGACGGAACCGGTGGTCCGGCGCGCCTCGACGTCGCGGTGGGCCTGGGCGGCCTCGCGGAGCGGATAGCTCTGGCTGATCTCGATCTTGATCTTGCCGCTGCCGACCATGGCGAACAGGTCGTTCGTGGTTTCCAGGAGTTCGGCCCGGGTTGCGACGTAATCGATCAGGCTCGGGTGGGTGACGAACAGCGATCCCATGTTGCCAAGCTGGCGCGCGGTTACTGGCGGCGGGTCGCCCGAAGATTCTCCGAACGAGGCGAGGATGCCGCGCGGCGCCAGACACTTGAGCGAATTCTCGAACGTCGCCTGGCCGACGGAGTCGTAGACCACCGGCACGCCCTTGCCGCCAGTGATCTCGCGCACCTGCGTCGCGAAGTTATCGTAGCGTAGCACGTGATCGCAGCCGTAGCTGCGGGCGATGGCGTCCTTGTCGTCGCTGCCGACGGTGCCGATCACGATGGCGCCGAGGTGCTTGGCCCACTGGCTGACGATCATGCCGACGCCGCCGGCCGCGGCATGGATCACGATGGTGTCGCCGGGCTTCACCTTGTAGGTGGCGTGAAGCAGATACCGCGCGGTCATTCCGCGAACCATCATCGCGGCGGCGACACGGTCGTCGATGCCGGCAGGCAATCTGACGACGCGAGCAGCCGGCGCGATACGCGCTTCGGCATAGGCGCAGTCCGGGCGGCAGACGGTGGCAACAAAATCGCCGGCGACGAGATCGCTGACGCCTTCGCCTACCGCCTCGACCACGCCGGCACTTTCGGTGCCAAGCCCGGACGGAAATGATTTCACCATATGCTGGCCGCGCCGGACCAATATGTCGCGAAAATTGAGCGCCACGGCGGTGTGCCGGATCCGCACCTCGCCGGGGCCTGGCTCCGGCAGCGGCACGTCCTGGAAGCGGAGCACCTCGGGCCCGCCGTGCCGGTCGAAACGGAATGCCTTCATCGCGTAAGTCTCCGCGACAGTGATCGCACGAATGCAACGGGTGAAAAAGAGGTTGTAGAGCGCTTGCGGCTGGACATCGCTCCAGGCAGCATGACAGCAAATCACCAGGGAGAGCGACCATGGCCAGGGCAAGGACGAAAGTCAGGGCGCGGGCGAAGAAAGCGGACGTGCGGCGCAGCACGGCACGGCCGGTGCGGGCCAAAGCCAGCGCACCGAAGGCCCGGCGCCAGCACAAGTTCGTGGCGAGCCATCTGACCCCCGACGCCTTCAAGGCCGACGGTCTGCGCGCCTACGCGCATTATCGCGACCTCGGCGTCAAGGACGCCACCCGTGGCATGGCGCTCGCCCATGTCATCCGCTTCGTTGGCCAGTGCGATCCCAAGATCGTGTCGAAGAAGCACATCCATCAATGCGAATTCCAGATGATCTATGTGCTCAAGGGCATGATCAAAACCGAGATCGAAGGGCACGGTATTCACACCATGAATGCCGGCGACTCCTGGCTGCAGCCGCAAAGCATCGTTCACAAGGTGCTCGACTATTCCGACGGCTGCGAGGTGCTGGAGATCGTGCTGCCGGCGGAGTTCAAGACGGTCGAATTGGAAAAGTAAACGCGTGCTGGCGAAGCAGGACGCCAAAGCTCCGCCCGCGGCGGAGATGATCGCGCGGACGCGGGCGATGATCCCTAAGCTGCGGGAGCGCGCGCCGCAGAGCGAACGTGAGCGGCGGCTTCCGAAGGACACCATCGCTGACATGCAGGCGGCCGGGCTGTTCAGGGTACTGCAGCCCAAACGCTGGGGCGGCTACGAGCTCGACATCCTGACCTACTTCGACGTGCAGATGGCACTCGGCGAAGGCGATATGTCGGTTGCCTGGGTCTACGGCGTGGTCGGCGTACACCCCTGGTTCGTCGCGCTGCTCGACGACCGGGCGGCAAAGGACATCTGGGGCAAGGACGACACCACGCTGATCTGTTCGTCGCTGATGCCGACCGGCACGGCGAAGTCGGTCGATGGCGGTTTCCGCATCGGCGGCCGCTGGAAATACGCCAGCGGTTGCGAGCACTGCGAATGGGCATTTCTCGGCGGCGTGGTGGAGGGAAGCCCGGACGACCGGCGGCTCTTTGTCATTCCGATGAGCGACTACAAAATCGTCGACACCTGGCACGTGCCGGGACTGAAGGGCACCGGCAGCCACGACATCGTCATCGAGGATGCATTTGTTCCGGATTACCGCACGCAGAAATACTCCGACAATTTCCGGGGCATCGCGCCCGGGTTGGCGCTCAACACTGCGCCGCTCTACCGGCTGCCGTTCGGGCAGGTATTCTTCCGCGGCGTCTCGACCGGCGCAATCGGCGCGCTGCAAGGCATGCTCGACGCGTATCTCGACTACGGCAAGAAGCGCATCCAGCGAAACTCCGGGGTGGCGGCGTCGGAGGAGGCCGTGATCCAGTTGCTTTGCGCCGAAACCGCCGTGGCGATCGACGAGATGAAGACCATCCTGCACCGCAACTTCAAGGTGCTGGAAGGCTATGCCGCGCGCGGCGAGATGCCACCGCTGAAGCAACGCGTCGAATATAAATTCCACAATGCCGTGGTGGCGGAGCGCTGCAGTCTGCTGGCGTCGCGGCTGTTCAAGGCGGCCGGCACTGCCGGCATAGCCGCTGATCTGCCGTTTGGGCGGATTCTCAACGATATCACCGTTGGCCGTCAGCACATTTCCAATCAGTTCGAGCAGGCCGGCAAGAGCTATGGCGCGTTCCTGTTCGGCATCGAGAACAACAAGGACTTTGTGCTCTAACGGGCGTGCCAACACTGGCCAAGATCGGCCAAAATCGGCTATGTCCGCGCTGGAATTGACGTCATGCGCTGAGGCGCCCGTGGGGAGTAGAACATGAAGCTCTGTCGATACGACGATGACCGGCTCGGCGTGGTGATCGGGGACAAGGTCCACGACGTAACCCAGGCGCAGACCGAGATCAGGAATTCGACCCCCTACACGGCGAAGGTCGACCCGGTGGTGGCGGCGCTGCCGAAATGGCGCGACAAGCTCGAGCAGATGGCCAAGGCCGCGCCCGGCAAGCCCGTCTCGCAGGTCAAGCTTCTGCCTCCCGTAGCCCGGCCGCCGAAGATCATGGCAGCGCCGACCAACTACGCTAAGCACGTCGAAGAGATGCAGAAGTTCCGCGACACTGTTCCGGGCCTGGCGCGATTCTCGCCCGACATCGAGAAGGCCGGCATCTTCCTCAAGTCCAACTCTTCGCTGGTCGGTCCGTCTGAAGGCATTCCGATGCGGTTCCCGGATCGGCGCAACGATCACGAGGCCGAGCTGGTCATCATCATCGGCAAGCAGGGCAGCGACATCCCGAAAGAGAAGGCGTGGGACTACATTGCGGGCTATTCGCTCGGTCTCGACATGACCGCGCGTGGCCAGGAGGACCGGAGCTTCCGGAAGTCGATCGACGGCTACACCGTGCTAGGGCCGTGGATGATCACCGCCGACGAACTGCCGAAACCCGGTGACGTGCCGTTCACGTTGCATGTCAACGACGAGAAGCGGCAAGACAGCAACACCAGTTTCTTGATTTTCGATATTCCGAAGCTGATCGAATTCGCCTCGAAGTTCTACACCCTCTACCCGGGCGACCTCTATTACACCGGCACGCCGGAGGGCGTCGGCCCGGTCAAGCCCGGCGACACGGTGACGATGCGGTCGCTGCCGCAGCTTGGCGAGTTGAGCATCAAGGTGCGGGCACACCAGACATGATTGACGTTCTGCGCGTCGGACACGCGACCTTCACCACGCCCGATCTTGATCGGCAGGTCGAGTATTATTCCGACGTGCTCGGCCTCATCGTCACCGAGCGCGACAAGAACCGTGCGTTTCTGGCAACGCGAACGGGGCTTGAGGCGATCGCGCTGGAGCGGGGCGATAAACCCGAGCTGACGCGGTTGTCGTTCCAAGTCGCGGCCGATGCCGACTTTGCCGCCTACGCGCGCGAGCTGTCCGGACACGGCATCAAGAGCGAGCAGAGGAACGGCATCTCGCCGGGCGCGGCGCGGGCGCTGACCTTCACCGACCTCAAGGGAACGGTGATCGAGCTTTACTCCGACTACGTGTTCGCCAAGGACGACGGCAGGCAGGCCACCATCACGCCGCTCAAGCTCGGTCACGTCGCGCACCGCGTGGAGGACGTGCAGAAGGTGGTGAAGTTCTACACCGAGGTGCTGGGCTTCCGGGTCTCGGACTGGCGAGACGACACCTTTGCGTTCCTCCGCTGCGGCGTCGATCACCACACCGTCAATTTCGTAGTCGATCCCAAGCCCCAGCTTCATCACATCGCCTTCGAGGTGAAGGACTGGCCGGAAATTCACCGCGCCTGCGACTTCCTCGGCAAGAACAACATCCAACTCGTCTGGGGGCCTGGCCGCCACATCATCGGCCACAACGTCGCGGCCTATCACCGCAACGCCGACCAGGTCCGTGTCGAGCTGTTCTGCGAGATGGACCAGATCAAAGACGAGGCGCTGGGCTATTTCGATCCCCGGCCCTGGCATCAGGATCGGCCGCAGGTGCCGAAGACCTGGCCGAAGGGTACGCTCCGCAACTACTGGGGCTTCGGCTCGCACGGCACGTTCCCGGGCTACCCCTAGGCCGCGGCTGGCCTGAGAATCGGGGCTTCGCCACAATGGTTAACGGAAGGTGAATCCTTCCGTTGGATTCGCAAAAACAAAATTTGGGACTCCCGCCTCGCGACTCGGGCACACCCGCGGCATGCGCTGGAACGATGCTCACGCCGAGGGGTGTGTCATGTGGGAAAGCACGCTGTTCTGGGGCCTCTTGGCCGCTAGCCTGACCAATGTGCTGTTTCTCTGCGTCTACCTTTGAGAGGTTGGCGAAACGGGACGTTGCCAACTAGGCCATCTGTGTGCGCGAAGCTTGCAAGGCCTCAGTGACGCGTTGTCCAGACCAGCCAAATCGCCACCAAAGCCAGCACCACGGATAGGATACGGCGCGCCGCCTGTTGGCGCGGACCCACCATCAGCCAGGGCCGAAGCTGCGCCGCGAGAACCACAATGGTCCCGTGCACCGCGCTTGCGATCCCGACATAGAGGATCCCGAATACCGCCATCTGAACAGGCAGTCCCGGAGCGCCAGGTCCGGTACCGACAAAGGTTGGAAGCACCGATACAAAGAACAGAATGGATTTCGGATTAAAAACATTTGAGAGAAACCCGCGCAGAAACAGCGGGCCTGCCGTGGCGATACGATCGGTGTGCGCCGGGGAAACTTCCTTTGCGGTTCGCCAGCCTTCCCACGCCAGATACAAAAGATAGCCGACTCCGATCCAGCGCAGCACGTCGTAGAGCAGTGGATATTGCTGGATGAGCACGCCGGCTCCCAGTCCGGCCACCATCGCATGCACGGCAAGACCGCAGGCAACTCCGGCCGTAGCGATCAACCCGGCCGCGCGTCCGCGCGACAGCGCGAGCGTTGCGAGGTAGCCCATGTTGGGACCGGGCGTCAGTTCAAGCAGCAGGACCGCCAGCAGAAACGTGATGACGTCCATTGCTCCGCTCGAGAAAACTTGCGATGCCATTTTGGGACGCTATCGCTTTTATTTCGCGCAACTGGCGATGACTTGGATTGCTGCAAGTTAGTAACAAAGACGTCGGCTGGCCACCACTTCGGCCGCTTGCGGGACTGACGTGCGACCCACTGGTTGCAATCTGAAATGTGAAGAGCTTCACTCCCGTCCTGTTCGGACTGTGACTTCGCGCACTTCAGATTTGCACGCGGCGAGACAATGTGGGTGCTGAGAGCCTGTGGAGGCTTCCATGAGCAAGACAATTCACAGCACCCAAATTGTCACGCCATTCGGTAGCGGTTACGTCCCGGAGGACCATGCTCTGGATTACGGTGCCAGTCCCGCGCTGGAACAACCCAGGAAGCGGGGCGGCAGATTGGCCATCGCGCTGACGGTTGCGCTGTTTGGTGCGACGACTGCGGCAGCGGCGATCTCGGCGTCAAGCCGAAACTGTGCCGCCGTGCCGAAGCTTTGGCAGCAGAACCCGCCTTCAATGCTGATGAAGCTCCCGGGGTACTATGGCCTCGACGAACCACTGTTTTGAGGCAAGGTCACGTAGCCGCAGAGGTCGCATCTCAGCCGGCTCAGGACGGCGCGGCGGCGCGCAGGTCATCTACAGCGGCGATGATGGCGGGTTGCTCAATCTTACATCAAAAAATCGTACTTCTGGCCCGGCGCGTGGCGACGGTGGCCACGATGCTGCTGGTTGACCTTGCTTCGCTTGCTGGCTCATGGTGGCCGGCAAAGGAGCCTCACCATGCGTTATGCCGTCGCAGCCGCGAGTGTGCTCGCTGGCTGTATCTGCTGGGCCGATGTTTTGAGCGCACAAGAGGCCTGCGTTTCCGCGCCGAACGGCGCGATCGTTTGTGGGCCCATCGTGCAGCCTAACTTTGGGGCGCCTAATTATGGGCCGCAGCCGCGACGACCGAATGACGCGCCACGTCGCAACTTCGAAGAACGCCGGGACTATGACGAGAATGAGCGCCGGGATGATCGCCGTGGCGAACGGCCTGACGTTAGGCGTGGCGAACCACCCGATGTACGGCGTGGCGAGCCGCCTGACGTACGGCGCGGCGAACCACCGGATATGCGCCGAAGTGACCGACCCGATGAACGCCGAGGTGAACGGCCCGAGGAACGGCGGCCGGACGAGGGCCGCGACCGGGATCGTCGTGGCGGGCCTAACCCATGCGCCCGTTATGGTGCCAACTTCATGCTGCAAGACGGCGAATGCAGGCCTTACATCCGGCGCTGACCTGACAATTCGCACTTCACGGTGTCGGCTCTTGCCGCGCGAGCACTATGCGAAGGAGTTATGCGACGCTCTCGGTCATGGCAGCTTCGAGCTCCTGGCGCGCCATGCCGAAGCATGCCTCGATCCGGTCGAGCAGATCTCGATAGTCGCTCGGCGTAATCTGAAACGCCGAGTGTTCGAGCGTGCGCGCCAGCTCTGAGACCTGAAGAAGACCAAATGTTCCCGACGCTCCCTTGAGCTTATGCGCTTCTTCCTTGATCGCCATTCGGTCGTTGTCACAGGAATGCGCTCGCAGGCGCGCGAGTTGTTGCGCGGTCTCGGCCAGGAACCCGTCCAGCGTGACGCGCACGCCCTGGATATCGATTTCCTCAACCAGCGCATCAAGCACGGCGTGGTCCAGAACCGGCGCCGTGTCGGTCATGGCAACCGCCGCTGGGGCCACCATCGGCAGATCGTGATGCGCCGTCGTCTTCGCCGCTTTGCGGCGTTGCGGTGAGGCGGAGACCACATTGGCCAGCTTCTCGATCAGGATTTTCTTGCGCAGCGGCTTTGCGATGAAGTCGCTCATCCCGGCATCGCGGCACGCTTTGATGTCGTCGGCAAACGCGTTCGCCGTCAATGCGATGATCGGCATGTCGGCCAAGTGACCTCCGAGCGCACGGATTTTGCGCGTTGCCTCGAGGCCATCCATCTCCGGCATTCGCATGTCCATGAAAATGGCGTCGAAGGTGCCGCTGGACGCGTGCTCCACCGCTTCGCGCCCGTTGTAGGCGATGGTGAGCTGCACCCCGATACCCTGCACCATCTTGCTGAAGACCAGCTGATTGGTGCCATTGTCCTCGGCCAGCAATATCTGCAAGGGCTCGGTCAAGTTTGCGAGCGTACGGCTGGTCCGGTCTGTTGCTTCGGGTCCTTCGGTAAGCTTGACCACCGCAATATCGGACAGCGGCAACGTGAGCTCGAACGAGAACGTCGCGCCATTGCCGGGCGTCGACTTCACCTTGATCTTGCCGCCCATCTGCTCGATGATTTTTTGGCTGATGGCCAGTCCAAGACCGGTGCCGCCGAACTTGCGATTGATCGATTCGTCCCCCTGGGCGAAATTTTTGAACAAGTGATCGAGGTGCTCTGGTGCAATACCAACGCCGGTATCGCGGACTGAGCATTCGATCGTGGCCATGCCGTCAGCACGCGATAAGCATCGCACCGTGATCTCGACCAGCCCGACCTCGGTGAATTTGATGGCGTTGCTGACGAGATTGAGCAGCACCTGACGGATCCGGATCGGATCGCCGAGCAGGGTGTCCGGCAATGCCGGATCGATCGACGAGGTGCAAAGCAACCCCTTCTCGATCGCTTTGGTCTGAAGGATGCTGATGGTCTCGTTGATGACGGCTGCCGGCGCGAAGGGAATCGTCTCGAACTGGACCTTGCCGGCCTCAAACTTCGAAATATCGAGAATATCGTTGAGCAGGTGCAGCAAGCTGTTGCTGGCTTCGTAAATCGTATTCACGACGTGACGCTGCTCGCTGTCGAGCTTGGTGTCGAGCAAAGATGCCGAAAGCCCGATAACCGCATTCATCGGGGTGCGAATCTCGTGGCTCATGACCGCGAGGAAGTTTGACTTGACGCGATTGGACTCCTCGGCCTTCTCGCGGCGCTTCAACTCGCTGACGTCGGTGTAGACAACGACCGTTCCACCGTCGCTCGTGCGGTTTTCGTTCGCCAGCACCGATCGGCCATCCTCCAATCGGTACTCGAACATGGCATTCGGTCGCCGATGGCGCTCCATTTGCCCGTCGAAATTCGCGACAGGCCCGCTGCCCTCAGACAGATTCAAGCGTTGGATGGCGCGGAGGACATCTTCGTATCTGGCGCCCGGTACGGCAACATCGTGCAGGGATGGAAAAAGATCCAACAGGTGGCTGTTTCGCAGGATCAGCTGATCATCGGCATCGAATAACAGAAGCCCTTGAGCGATACTCTCGATGACCGCTTCGCGAATGCGGGTTTCATCCAGAATGATACCAGTCCACAACACCGATCCGTCTGGACTGCGTTTGGGACGAGCAATGGCGTGCGTATACTTCTTGCGGCCGTCGCGAGATATGATCGAGGCCTCTACGTCCCAAATTGTGAGCGACTTCGAGGCGGCAAGCAGCCGCTCTTTGAATTTGGCGCTGTAGTCGGCGCTGTGGCAGCTAAACAGCGCATTGGGATTGGATAGGATTTCTTCCGCGGAAACGCCGAACAGCTCGTAGGCGCCTTCGCTGATATAGGTGTAGCGGATTTGGCCATTGGGCATGACCAGGCGCTGGTATACGACGACATTCGGTAGCTCGCACAGCGCGCTGATTTGCTCGGCAGAAAGCCGGCTCAGGTCGTCCTGAACGGTTGCCGGGCTCTGATGGTGACGTCCCTCGTCGCCCTGTCGGCCGGAAGCGGTTGTCATATTGAAGGTTCCTTCCTGAGATATGGGCAAGCCGTCGGGTTCATCGCCTGAGGCCAAGGCGGCGAACCATGCTTCTCGACTCAAGGATCTCGACGTAGCGTCCCCGCGGCAGTGAGGATGGCCGTTCGCATCGAGTGCCATTTTCCGGTGGCAAAGACGTCATCTTTCTCGGCTCTATTGCGCCTGGATTTGAACATTTCCGCATTAATGCAGAGTTCACGAACCGCTTCGTCGCTTTCCAGAAACCGGGCGATCTTGATCCAAGCGGCCGCCTCGTGGTGGACCGCTTTCGCACCGAGGATCCCATGTGCGGCTTCCGTGCAGTCGCCGAATATGTTGCTCAGTCGCCACTGCGCAAACTCGATGGTGGCGTCCGAGCGGTCACCCGATTCTTCGGTTAAGCCAACGCGCGGGCCACTGTACGCAACACGAGCCAAAGCAGCCTTGCAGTAGCCCAGCAACGCCGCGGCCAACAGCATCCGTTGCGAGGTGGAGGCGAATTGTTGCGGACTGATGGTGTGCAAAATCGTGAGGAGCTGTTGGCTATTGCTGCGGAACGGCTGAATGAACGCCGCCGGTTGGGGCCGTGGCTCGGCGGAAGCCGATGGTCCCGGGCTTGAATCGAAGCCTAGAGCCGAAGCGGGGATGATTGAGACGATGCACTGCGCTTCATAGGCGGCTTGCAACGGCTGCAGCTCGTTCTGATCGCAGGAAAATCCGCAGTACATCGCTGCGCCTTTGATGGCGCCATACAGACGATCGCAGTCGCGAGATTGCGCCTGCGCCGAGCCAATCGCCGCGGACAAAAGAAATGCGTGCAGAGCTATCCGAAATCCCCGGCGAAGCAGGTCGCTCGATTTGAATTTCATTGGATTGCCCTGGTCAGACCATCTTGTCCTGCCGAACGGCTAGGTCACTGACCGCTTCCGATCCGCATACGTTGCGCGGTTTCGTAGAGCGCGCGCACCGCCAGGTCGGTGTTGCCTTCGATGGTTCGCGAATGCTGCTCGTGATCCAGCCGGTCCATCGTTCCGTCGTCGAGCAGGTCGGTGATGTGGCCTACGGTGTCGCGACAATTGCGAAGGAGAAAATCCAGGCGGTCCGCCAAAAGCGACAGCAGCAGATCGTCATATCCAAGGTCGGTTTGCGACAGCCCGGCCGACACCAAACTCGTCACGCCCAGGGTCGGGTATTTTAAGTCCGGCTTTGGATTGGCTTCAAGAATGTGCAGTTTTCCGTTTTCGTCGGCCCTCAAGTCGATGCGAATAAGCGTACCGAGATTGAATTCCAGGAATACTTCGCGCGCTAGCTTGTGGATGTCCGTCCAAAGCTTGCTTTCGCGGGGATCCACATTCTTGAAGCGGCTGGTGGTGATCGGGCGCGAGTCCATTGATGTGAAGATCATCTCGTCGCGTTCGAACACGCGTTCGAGAGCGCCAAACGCGAACGGCTCGCTGTCCCGCGTGAAAACACCATTTCGCGCGGTGATCCGGCCAGCGACGGCGATGCAAAATTCGCGGCCCGGCAGATACTTCTCGATCAGCACGAGATTTCCGGTTTGCCGATACACGTCCGCCACGATCTCCGGCAAATCCTGAAGGCCGGAGGCAACGTGAACATGGAGCGATGCGCGGCCGGAAACGGGTTTCACGATGAAGGGGCCGCAATAGCCGTCAAATGCCAGTCGAAAGCGGCTGTTTAGCTCCGGCTGGAACGGGCCGCGTGTCGTATCCCAGGTCGAGAACGGTGCGGTCGGAAGCCCCGCACAGACCGCTTCGCGTTTGAAGGCGTGCTTGTTGTCGAGCGTCGTGGCGCTGAGAGGGTCGTGGCCGACGTAAGGCAAGCCGAGCATCTCAAGCGTCGAGGGCGCATGAGCCGCCGAGTTGCGCCCCTGCACGCCTCCAGTGTTGAGCCATGCCATATGCGTGCCGTTGCGGCGCAGCCGGTCGCCGAGCTGCATGTCTTCTGGCACGACGTCGACGTGGCAAAAGCCGGAACGCTTCAACGAGGTGGCGATATCCTCCGCCACCGTCTCGTAGCTTTTCCAGGAGCGGGTATTCTGCGATCGATAGACGACGCTGTCCGGGCTGACTTTGTTGCCGCCAAAAACGACGGCGACACGAAGCCGTGACTTCAGTTGCTCGATAACGTTCTGCAGCCCCAACTCAGCAGAAGCATCGAGACTGGATTCGATCGTGGCGCGTCGTTTGGCGCGCGCCGCCATTTTGCCGTGCATGACCCGTCCCCCGAATTCTTTTGTTGGCGGCAGTCATGCATGACAGCGATCAATTCTCCGTAAATTTGACGCATATTTGCGGCTGTAATGCCGCCAGACTTTACGAATTCCTAATTTCAAACCCTTCCAGGTTTTCGAGGAAGGGTGCCGTTTTTCTGGGTCGGCAAGCATCTGCGGTGGTTTTTCAAACCTGGCTGCAACCGCAGGTACTCTTCCTTAACCACAACATCCTACCTTCCGAGGTCGGGGGCCGGGATGAGCTTTGGGTTAACGGATCAATACGATTGGAGGCTCCTGCTCGTGGCCGCGGTGCTTGCGGCGCTGGCGGGTTTGAGCGCCACCCGCTTGATCCATCGGGCACAGCAGAAGGGCGGACACGCCAAAACTCTCGCCGTCGTGGTCGCCGCGGCCGCCTTCGGATGTGGCGTTTGGTCGGCGTACTTCGCCAGCATGCTCGCCTATCAGCCGAGCTTGGCGGTTGATTACGATGCCACTTTGGCTTTGGTCTCGCTTTTCATAGCGATTGCGATTGCCGGCGCGGGGTTGACCGTAGCCGTATACTTTCCGTCCTGGGTTCTGGCGGCGGGCGCTTTGGTTGGCCTTGGTATTGCCGGAACGCACCCGATTGCTATGCGGGCGCTGCAGATTCCAGGGCACTTCGTCTCGGCTTCGGGGCTTACGACGGCGTCTATCGTTTTCAGCGTGCTTTTTGGCATGGCGGCGCTTTATGTGGCCGCCGGGCGCGCTGGTCGGCGCGAGACTGTTGCTGCAGTGGCCTTATTCACGATTGCGATCGTAGCTCCGCATCTTGCCGCGATGGGATCCGTCGAAATCATCGCCGATCCGATGCGAACAACAGCAGCCAGTTTCTCACTGTCCAAGACCGGTTTGGCCGTGAGTATCGCCGGCGCGATGGCTTTCGTCAGTGTCATGGGAGGTCTCGGCGGCGGCCGACACAATCTGGAAGGCCAGAGACTGGCCGACGCACTCGACAAGCTTTCCATCGGGCTTTTGATATTCGACGCGGACGAGCGGATACTGGCTTGCAACAAGCCATATCAAGAAATGTACGGGGTGCCGGCTCACGTGGTGGCACCAGGCCTGGGCACGCTCACCAGCTTGTTGAAATTTCGCACGGATAACGGGACGTTCCGCGAAGATCCCCAACAATACTTGGTCAATCTTCGGAAAGCGCTGCAAACGGGCAGTTCCACGCATCGCGAGCCCCGCCTGGTGGATGGGCGTTTTATCTCGGTTTCAACCCATCCGATGGCGGGCGGTGGTTGGGTCGCCATTCATGAGAATATCTCGGAGCGCAAACTAGCCGAGCAAGAACACAATCTTTCGATGGCCCGCGATCAGAGGCGGATTTGGATAGAGGAGGCGATTTCGTCGTTCCGCGCCAGAGCGGAGACGACGCTGCAGATGGTCATGCAAAGCAGCGGCGCGATGAACTCGGTCGCGCAGACCCTTCTGAAGATGTCGGCACGAACATCCGAAAATGCCCAGGCCGCGCTCGATAGTTCGCATGAAGCCTCCGCCGGAACGGATTCGGCGGCTTCTGCGGCTCGAGAACTTTCGGCATCGATCACGGAAATAGACCGACAGCTCAACCATACGGTGGAAGCGGTCAGTGCGGCGGTAACCCGCGCAGGGAAGTCGGACTCCGAAATCGCAGCACTCGGCGATGCCGCTCAGAAAATCGGTGACGTCGTCAAACTCATTCAACACATCGCCGGACAAATCAAGCTTTTGGCGCTGAACGCCACCATCGAAGCCGCCAGAGCCGGCGCTGCCGGCCATGGGTTTTCAGTGGTGGCAGCGGAAGTAAAGTCGCTGTCCGTGCAAAGCGCGGCGGCAGCCGAAGATATCGCCCGCCAGATCGCCACCGTGCAACTGTCGACCCACAACGCCATTGATTCAATTCGAGCCATCACCAAGCAGGTTCAGGATATCAACGCATTCTCTTCGGAAGCGGCGGCTTCAGTCGAGCAGCAAGGCCGGGCGACGCGAGAAATTTCGGAATGCGTCGCTGGGGCGTCCGGAAGCGCCAAGACCGTGCTGGAGGTCCTCACTCAAGTTTCCAACGACGCCACAGCGACCTCCGATTCAGCCCGCTCGGTTCTCCAAGCGTCAGATGCGGTGGACGCGGCCGCGCTCAGTCTTCGCGAGGAAATCGGAGTTTTCCTGCAGAAAGTCAGCGACAAAGCCAACGAGCCGTTGCTACCAAAAGTCGCGCTTCATAGCTGACCGCGTATTACGCATGTAAAGTGCTGGTTTTTTGACGCTGATCCGAATCAAATTTCGAGCGGATTAAGCGAACTTTCATACCTCAAATCTAACATCGTAACCCAGCGTTAAGGTCTGGGGCCGCTCACGCTGATCTTTATCGGTGTCACAGGTCACACCATGACGCCGCAACGCGTGGGCGACGGAATGACGGCTGACAAGCTGCGACAGTGGTTGTTCGAAGGCGCCATGATGTTCATCGTGGCGGCAGCCTCGCTGTTCCTGCTGCTCTACATCGGGTTCGGCGACGGCAAGCGCACGTACGAAGCGACGCACATCGAGAAGTTGACGTCGCAGGGCCGCTATCTCCAAAACACCATAGAAAAATTCGTCCGTGATGGTCTGCCGCTCAAGCAATACGCCGGATTTACCAAGCTCGCGGCGCCAGTCCTTGAAGGCGAGGATGTCGATGCATTGCTCGTCTTCGACCAAAAAGGGGCGCAGGTTTTCAGTGCGATAGATAAACGAAGGCCGGCGCTGCCGCCTCCGCCTGCTGTCCACGACGTCAATGAATCCATCAAAGTCGATTACGGCGACACCCATTATCAAATCACGCTGCCGCTGCGGTCGAAGTTCGAGACCGTCGGCAGCGTCGTGGTGGTGGCGCCCAACGACCAGGTGACCAAGAGGTTGTACGCCAGCTTTCTGCCGTTGGTGTTTGTCGGCGTCGCCCTTTCGGTGCTGTTTGCCGTCCTCATTGTCGCGGCAAAGCCGTACTTCGCCAAATCGAACAAGCCGTGGCTGCAGATCAGCTACGGTCTGACCTTTCTGACCATGGCCACGCTGGTCGTCGGGACGCTGATCGGGCTGTATTTCGACGGCGTCGAGGGCAAGGCAAAGGCCGCGTCGTTCACGCTGTCACAGCGGCTCAATGACATCGTCGAATTTCGGCTGGGCTTCAAAGATCTGGACGGGGTCGACCGCGCGTTCCGCGAATTCCGCAGTTTGAATTCGGAGATCAGCGAAGCAGCCGTGCTGGTCGACAATTCGGTCGAGATCACCACGGATTCGCGCCGGGTCGGCAAGAAGTGGGTCTCCGATCCCAGCAATTTCGAATATCGTTTGGATCTCTCTGCCGCCGACAAACCCCGATACATCAGCCTACTCACGACGGTGCCGAAGAGCGTCGTGTTCGAGCAAGTCGCGCGCAGCGTAAAGAACTTCGCGGCATTGTTCATCGCGTCGGCATTCCTGTCCGGATTGTTTTTGCAAGTCGCGGCGTCGCTGCAACGTGCCCGTGGGTCTGACGATCAGAATACTGCCAGCGATGCCGGGCTGGTCATCATCAAGCCGGCCTATTTCCTGGCGGTGTTTCTTGACAGTCTGACCTACTCGTTTTTGCCGAAATTCATGCAGGAAACCGCGGCGGCAAGCGGGGTCTCCGTGGGCTTCGCATCGGCTCCGTTTACGGCCTACTACCTGGGCTTTGCGCTGAGCCTCATTCCGGCCGGAGTGCTCTGCGATCGGCGGGGAGCCAAGCCGGTGATGTTGTTGGGTCTTGTTCTCGCCGCCGCCGGCGTCCTCGGGCTCGCTCTCCCGCTTGGAATTTGGGAGATGACAGCCCTGCGCGCCATCGCCGGGATTGGCCAGGGCGTACTGCTGATCGGCGTGCAGAGCTACATTCTTGCCGTCGCGTCGCCCGAAAAGAAAACGCAGGGCGCGGCCATCATCGTTTTTGGATTTCAGGCTGCGCTCATCTCGGGCATGGCGCTCGGCTCGCTGATGGTCAATTTCCTGGGCACCAAGGGTGTGTTCCTCATCGCCGGCGGGGTTGGTCTCGCCACCTTGATTTATTGTCAGTTCCTGGTCCCCGGCACCGATCGCAAGACGGCCACCACGAGCGTGGGTGCGGCGGTGAAAAAGCTGACGGCGGACCTCAAAAAGGTCGTCACCGAACTGGAATTCCTGAAAACCCTGTTCACCATCGGTGCTCCCGCCAAAGCGATCCTGACTGGCGTCGTCACCTTTGCTCTGCCGTTGATTTTGGGTCAGGCCGGATATCGCCCGGAAGACATCGGTCAGGTGGTGATGCTGTATGGGCTCGGCGTCTTGGCGTCGAGCGGTTACGCGTCTCGCTTCGTCGACCGCACCAAGAACGCCGAGATGGTGCTTTTTGTCGGCGCCATCATGAGTGGGGTGGGTCTTGTGATGGTCGGCTTCATGGGATCTCCGGTGGTAGGCAATGGCTTGCTCAGCACCGTCGTTATCGTTGCCGCCGTTTTGATCGTCGGATTGGCGCACGGCTTCATCAACGCACCTGTGGTCAGTCACATCGGTCAGACGGCTCTTGCCCAGCGCATCGGCGCCAACCCGACCACGACAGCTTATCGCTTCCTGGAGCGTGGCGGTCATATTACGGGTCCTCTTCTCCTCAGCCAGTTGTTTCTGTTTTGGGGGCAGGGGCCCTACGTCATTGGCGGCATCGGAATTGCGGTGGTGATGTTCGGCCTGCTTTTTGTCGGGCATCGATTGCTGCCGCGGCCGGCCAGGCTGCAAGGGGAGCCCGCGGAATGATGTTAGGAGCCGCCGTTCGACGGCACCAAGGTGTTGCGTTGCTCGTTGTGGCCGCGGTGTTTTGTTCGATCGCCACGCGCGTAGCGGGCGCTGAGCCTCACCCGTTTTCGAAATGGTTCAAATACAGCCCAGACATTGAAAATTCCTGGGATGTGGCGAGCGACGCAGCCCAGCCCATGTACGTGTCGCTCCGCCGCAAGGACGCGGCCGGACCGCTCAAGCGGGTTCTGGTGCTTTATCCGCGGCCGTCTTCTGCCTACGACATCGCAATCACCGAAATTCTCCGCACCTTCGCGGCGAAGGAAATCAATTCGCATATTGAAGTCGTCAATTTCGAGCTGAACGACGCCCGCGGCAAGGCCGCGCTTCAAGCGGCAGAGAAGGACGGTGTCGATCTGATCTTTGCGATGGGCTCGGAATCGGCAGCTTGGCTTTATGAAAACTATAAAGGTGGAGCCCTGCCGGTGGTCACCGTCTGTTCGAAGGATCCGGTCCAGCTCGGGCAGATGAAGGATTACGATAGCGGCAGTGGCAATAACTTCGCGTTCACGTCCCTGAACGTGCCGGTCGATGTGCAGATGTCATATGTACGGGAGTTGCGGCCGGAGCTGAAGAATCTCACGGTGCTTGTCGATAGCAAGAATATCAGCGCGGTACAGACTCAGGCGGAGCCGGTCGCCAAGTATTTGAAGGAGAAGGGCGTACAGGTCATCTGGGGTTCCGTGCAAAATCCGGCAAAAGCGCGCGAGGAACTGACGAAGATCATTCCAGACGCCGTTCGCGCCATGCGCCAAACCGATCCCGACCTGAGCAAAAGCCTGTTCTGGGTTACCGGCAGCACATCGGTGTTTCGTGAGATACGCACCATCAATCAGCATGCCGATCGTATCCCCGTCGTGAGCGTTGTGCCGGAAATTGTCACCAAAGGTTCGGAGACAGCGGTGCTGGCGATCGGCGTCAGTTTTGAAAGCAACGCACGGCTGGCCGCGATTTATGGGGCGCAAGTTCTCGACGGTTCGAGTGTCGGGAAGCTCAGGGTCGGTCTGGTTTCGCCGCCGGACATGGCCATCAGCTTTCTCAAGGCGCGCGAGATCGGAATGCGCATTCCCTTCAGCTTTTTTGAGATTGCCAGCTTCATCTACGATTACAACGGCGAGCCGGTGCGCAGTGGCGTACAAAGTCTCGAAAATTGAGTTCTAAAAGGAACACGCAAGATTACAGAAGTGTCTCATTGGTGGCCTCTTCTGCAGGCGAACAAGCGGCGGGTGTAGAATGATCAATAATTCAGTGCCTGTTCTCGTCGTCGACGATGTCGCGAGCATGCGAAACATACTCTGCCTCATGCTCAACCGCCTCGGGTTCGAAACTGTCGAGGCGGTGGAAAATGCCGAGCAGGCCATTCAGAAACTTGAGCAGGAGGAATTTGGCCTGGTCATTTCCGACTGGCAGATGGAAGGGATGACCGGGCTGGATTTATTGAATAAGATTCGCGAAACGCCGGCGCTGCAGCAGATTCCCACAATCTTGGTCTCTGCCCAATCAAGCGAGCTCAATTCAGCGGCCGCAAAGAGCGCGGGCGCACAGGGATATCTCGTCAAACCGTTCAGGCTCGACATTCTGAAATCGACGATCAAGGAAGCCTTCGATTTGCGGGAGGCTGTCGAATTGAAAAAAACCGGGCGCATCATCTATAAGGGCTGCACGTTGATGCCCCAAATGGATAACGACGAGTATCGATGCCATATTTTTCATGGTGGTATCGAGATGGCCGCGTTACCCCCGAACGTGAGCCAGCAGGGCGCCATCGACGAAGCCAAGCTGTGGGTTGATCAAATCAGCCTGGTGCCTAAGCCGGCAAATTTGCCGGTGGGCAACCGACCAAATTCGAACGCGTCCTCAACTCAAATCCGCGAAGAAAACCCAGCGTGAATTGCGGATGCGAAGATGGCGACGTGACTGCCTGGTCGACCTGTGACTTTTCGCACTTTCAAGTTGCGCCCCGTGGGCTCATGGTCCACGGCAGAGAAGTGGGAGATTCCCATGCACCAGTTCAGTCACAGCACCCAAGTTTTCTCAACGTTCGGTGGCTACGTTTCGGAGCAGCACACCGATGAAACGCCAGGCAATCTCGCGCCGTCCGATATTGGTGAAGCCGTTGCATCGCTAACCGTTTCGATGTTCAGCGAAGTGTTGCAATCGCTCAGGGCGGCGCTCTCTGTTGGCCGCGCGGCGTAAGGGCGACAGCGATCGCGCGAGGCGCGGGCCGAGGAGCCGACAACGCGGGGCGACTGGAGCTGGAGCGGTGGAGCGGCGGCTGACCGGCCGCCTATCCTGACGATCAGATGGAAAAGCCCAACGGCAAGACCGAGGAATATCGAAGGATGGCCGCCGACTGCATGGAGGTCGCGCAGCGTATGTCGCTCAAAGACGACCGCGACCGCATGTTGGAAATGGCGCAACGATGGCTGGATCTGGCGCAGCAGGCCGAAACTCCAAGCCGCTGACGCCCTTGTGCGGCCCTCATACCTAGGAGAGGTCTCATGCGCGTTGCAATCGCCGTCGGGTTCTTCACGCTGATCGCCGCATCCACGATCGGGCCTGCGCAGGCAGATGCATACCGCTGGTGCGCGACATACGGCGCAGGTTTCGGCAGCGAGAGCTGCTATTTCATGACCATCGAGCAATGCCGGGCATCTGTCTCCGGCCTCGGCGGCTTCTGTCGTCCCAACAACCTCTACGACGGCAAGCCCGTTGCGACGGAACGCAGCCAAGCGCGCCGCAGGTCATAATTGTCGACCGTCGTAGTCCTGCAGCCAAATAGCTTTCCGAAGAGCCTACAAACCGGATTCCCGCTGAAGCGGCTAACGAGTAATGGGTTGATTTATCGCGGCGTGCTCCAGGGCGACCATCTTGGCTGGAGAAATCGGCGTTGCCAGCAGATAGACTGCGCCCCCGGCAGCCGCAATGACTATTGCGATCGCGAGGATAGCCACGCTCGATAGTTCGGAATGTCTTTCAGCCATGCAATGACAACGTTTCGGCGAAGCTGCAGTTCCGCGCGGAAGGCGGCTCGGAACCCGCTAACCATACGGCAAGCTTGGCAGCCGTTGCCGGCTGGGGCACGATATTCTAAAGGCGAACCTCTTTGACATCCGCAGGATCACCTGTGCCACTTTATGCCTTTCGTTTGATCATGGTCGCCGCCGCCATGCTCGCCGGCGCCGCTGGCGCTCGGGCCAGCGAGAAGGTCGACTACTCCGGTAGCGTCCCCGTCGGCACCGTCGTGGTGCAGACTTCCGAGCGCAGCCTCTATTTTGTCACTGGCAAGGGTCAGGCGCTCAAATATCCAGTCGGCGTCGGCCGCTCCGGCCAGCAGTGGTTCGGCACCACGCGGATCGTCAGCAAGCACATCAAGCCGGCGTGGAAGCCGCCGGCGTCGTTGCGCGGCCGCCGCTCGCCGGACTTCTACATCGAGGCCGGCTCGCCGAAGAATCCGATGGGCGCGGCGGCCCTGGTGCTGGCCGATAACGAGCTCGCCATCCACGGCACTAACAATCCCGGCTCGATCGGCGGCCTGGTGTCCGCCGGCTGCATCCGCATGCATAACAAGGACATCATGGATTTGTTCGCACGCGTTGCGGTGGGGACGAGGGTGGTCTTCGAGCGGTAATTCGCGAGCCCGCCGATACCGTCGCGCGCTATCAAAGCGCATCCGGTGCTATGTCGGGTAGCTTGCATAAGCCGCCGATCACGCGGAAGCGATTGGCGCGACATCCATCCACTGTGGCTTTCGAGCACTAGTTGTTCCAAGGGGCAAATGCTTCCCTTTATGTCCGTAAACAGGGGAACGTTATGAAGAAAGTCGCGCTCGCGTTTGTTTTGGTCGTTGCCGGTTTGAGCTTGGGCGGATGCTTCGTCGGCAAGGGCAAGGCACCGGCCCCGATCGTCACCAAGGGCTAGCCGCAGAGGGGCCACTCTAGGGCTATGAGCAAGGGCGGCGACGTAACGTCGTCGCCCTTCTTCGCGTCAGTTTGCGAACGAGCAAGGACCCCTGGCGGATAAGCGTTTCCGCGCCGCCGGGTAGGTGCTGTCTGTTTCTCGTCGTCAACGTCCACGCGATCTCGATCAACCGCCGAGCTGGCCTTGCGCCCTCACAACCATTTCGCCTCATTCCGGCTTAAATATTTGGCAATCAGCTTGCAGCACTGGTGTGTCCCGTGAGCGGTGCAGTATAGAGCCGCCGCTTACGTGGGCGTGCTCGTTGCGGCTTTGTTCGGGTCGAATGTAGATTGGATTGTACGTGATGTCGCGAATGGTTTTTGTGATCTCTGTGCTCACTACGCTGCCTTTGGTTACCGGCTGCGCCAGCTCTGGGGGAAGTTTGGAAGGATCGACCGGGCTCAGCCTCATCGGCGATGAAAGGGGCGGCACAATTCCGAATAGTGTCGGCACCGCTGCTCAGTCCTCAGCATTCCAAATGGTGACGGCGCACTGTGCAAAATTCGGCAAGAAGGGCTTTATCACCAAGATGGATTTCGAAAGTGGATTGATGACTTTTCAATGCATCGTGCAGAAACCGAAGGGTACTTGACGGGACCGCCGCTGCGTACTTCCGGCACGACTGGTTGCACGACCGCATGCAATGGCGACCCCGCCTGGATTCGAACCAGGGACCCTCAGCTTAGAAGGCTGATGCTCTATCCAACTGAGCTACGGGGCCGTGCAATCTGCGCCGGATAGGAGATATCATATTCCATTGGCGTCGGCCCGGTCCCGCGTGGTCCGGTGGAAAACCGCGTGCCAGGGTAGGCAGGCATCAACCGGTGTTGAAAAGGGCGCCCGAGAGTGGCCAGGCGCCGTGCCGTCCGTGTCCGCGCAAACAAGAAACCCCGCATGATGCGGGGCCTCTTGCTTCCTAGGCAGTTCGTTACTTGTTGTTTACTTGGCCGACTGGCCGGTCGTGGTCGGCTGAGCCTTCTTCTCCATCTTTACCGCTTTGACTTTGTGCGTCTTCGCGGCTTTGGCCTGGGCGGTGCGGCCCATGCAATTGTTCACGAGCTCGCGCCGCTTCAAGAAGTGGATGGCCGAGACCTTCTTCGCCGCTTGTTCTTTGCAAGCTGCTTCCCGCTGCGCGAGATTCTGCTTTGCCTCTGACTTGGTGGTAGCGTTGGCACTGACGCTGAACGAGATGGCGAGCAAGCCCGCCGCAACAGTGGTGATAAGTGTCTTCATGGGGACGTCTCCTCTGGATACCCAGAAAACAATTCCGATCCGCCCTACGGGTTCCGATTATTTTCCTGTCAGTTTATTCAGAAACATGTCCTGCAAGGGGACTCAGCGTTCATCACCAACAATGACGGGCGATTGCAGAGGGTGAATGCGAACAAGGTGTTTCAAGTTGTTCCATGCGGAACTGCGATTATCACCCTGCGTTAATTTATCGGGTTGGTAGGGCATCGCGAAATGGAGGCATGAGATGAGACGTCTACTTCTGGCTGGCGCAACAACGATGGCTGTTGTTTTCTCCAGTCAAGCCATCGCGCAAAGCGCGACCATCGAATTGGCGCCTGATCAGCGCACTCGCATCAAGGAATATGTGGTCAAGGAAAGGGTAGCCCCCGTCACCGTCAAGGAGAGGGTCCGGGTCGGCGCAACCCTTCCGGCCGATGTCGAACTCCGCACCGTCCCGAGCGACTGGGGTCCGTCGGTAAGCAAGTACAAGTACATCTACTCGGACAACCGCGTGCACTTCGTCGATCCGGCCAGCCGCCGCGTTATTTACGACATCGACTAAAGACTTCGACTGAAAAAAGCGGCGCGTCCTTCGGGGCGCGTCGTTTTTATTGGATGAGCTTGTCCTCCACCGGCCACAGGCCGAAAACCCAAGCCGGATCAAGTCCATAGGACGGTCTGGCGGCGCCACCAAAACTCCGCCGTTTCTCGGTCACGACCTGGACACGATTCGGGATTGTGCTTGGATGGTCGCCCCCTCGGAAATTTCCTGCCGGAGGGGGGAGGAGGAACTCAGCCCATGCTCGCGCATGTCCGCGTCGGCTTCGTTGCCGCGC
>Ga0105248_10001921_pt1 | contig 23055 bp, 24 predicted proteins | sample KBSS34metaG_FD_81524 | JGI IMG/M metagenome (GOLD analysis project Ga0105248, IMG submission 81524) | Switchgrass rhizosphere microbial communities from Kellogg Biological Station, Michigan, USA - KBS S3-4 metaG | ecosystem: Host-associated > Plants > Roots > Rhizosphere > Soil | place...
ACAACTCCTCGTAAAGAACGACATCACCAAACCAGTTCGTTACGCCTCTCAGGTACTGGACGGCGTTCACTGCCGAATATGAGGTTTGCGCTATAGCGCGATGTGAATCGTCATACACCTGTTGCAGGCGGTACGCGCCGGACATCGCTGCTACCAAGTCAGGTTCGAGATAAGCGAGCGACTGTGTGGCGACCGCGACTTCCCACGCCGAGTAATCGAAACCGGCATGGTCAGTGACATTGTCCGGTACGGGAACCGGAATCGGCTTTCTGGGATCGGCCGCGTGCTCTGTCAATTCGCGGCTGTGCGAGGCGAGGTATGCGGCCATGTCATCTTTCTCTTTCACATGCCGTTCGTGAACGCGCAGTACCTCGGCGCGGTTCCCTCGAAACTCGTCCCGGAACCGCTCGAGCGACGCGTGTGCAAGTTCCCGATGCCGCATGCTCTCGCGCCACTGCTCACCGGCCAACCCGAGGAACACGCCCGTCGTAATGAGCACGACCTCGAGGCCGACCTTCAGGAGCGATTTCCAACCCCGTCGTGGCCGCTCGGCTGCGTGGGGTGGGGTTTCGTCGAGATGCGGCACGTGAATATCCGCCATCGGCAGATTGTAGCCTCGTCCGCATTAGCCCCACCGAAAGAGCAAAGTCTGACCAGGAAGGAGTCGATCATTGATCGCCGCCGCTGGCAGTCAACGCTTCGGCCCCCTCGAGACGATCAGGTGCACGGGCTCCGTGATGTCCACCTTGCGTCCGGCCTGTGGGTTCTGTCGACAGACCACGCCTATCGGCCGAGGGCAATGGCCGGGGACGACGGTGCCGATCTCCAGTCCTCGAGCGTTCAGACGTCGCTTCGCTTGTTCGTAGGGCAAGCCGACCACGTTCGGGACTTGGACCACAGGCGCGGCCACTCCCACGACGACCACCAGTGCCAGTATTTTCAGCATCACGCATCCATGTCGGAGGCGCGGGCGCCGGCTCACAAACCAGCGCCCGCGCCCATCCTAGGAATTACGAGTCACGTCGTAAGTCTCCTTGCCTACGAGCGTGGGGCCGTCGCTGTGTCCCGCGTCCTTCACGAACAGCCCGCTCGAGCCATCCCGCCGACAGTTCCATCGGCGTGGATACCCCTTGATGACCAGTAGTGTACCGGCACCGTCTCCGCGGGTTATTGGTCGTTGAAGTTGGCCAGCCAGAAGAACACGGCTTATTTCGCTCTTGGCGTCGGTGTGAAACTTTATGGCGCGGGATTATTCTCGAACATCTCCGGTCCGTCGTCGCTGCGTCTCGACCCGCACGACCGTGCGTCATCGGAAAGATCGTCAACCTGACCCGGCACACCTCGCACGCACGTCTGCGATCGCGTCAGACTGTCTTTCGACGACCGGCGGCGGAGGGGTCATGACCTCGGGCCCCCAATGTCGGATGAAGGTGGGACGCTGAATGGATTCGAACGGACAGGAGACTGAAACAGCCTCCTGTCCGATTGTTTCCCGCTACTGGCGGTTACGGCGACGGCGACGGACCAGATACGCGGAGCCGAGCCCGAGCAGGGTCAGCGTTCCAGGCTCCGGCACTGCTGCGGCGCTGGTATCAACGACAACGTTATCGAGTGCCCAATAGGCACCACCATCACCCGTTCCCAGCAGCGTTACACTCGCCAGATTCTTCCAGTCCGGACCAAAGATGAACGTCTGGAAACCGTTTGGCCCCGGGGGGTTCGTACTGAAAGCATCGAGGGACAGCGTCAGCGGTGCGGGGTTGATGCCGCCGCCGAATCGGATGCCAGTGACGAGAACCTGGTGGGCGCGGGCGAATTCGTGCGCCTCAGAAATATCCATCGACGTCAACGTGAACGGCCCGCCGGCGATCGGCGAGACCTTGATTGAGGGGCCGTCCTCGACCAGGAACGTCGTACCGTTAGTGGTGAACCATATGGGAGTAGCCCCGCCATCGACATGTAAGTGATCGAGCGACGAGTCGAAGAGGAAGCCGTCCGAAGTTTTGTCGCCCGGGACGGGGGTCACACCGGTGTCCCTTGTCAGATCTTCGAAATTGATTGTCGTCGCCTGCGCGGTGCCGACGCTTGCGGCAAGAACGATTGCACCTGCAGCCACCAGTCGTCTGATTCTCACGTTGCCTCCAGATTAGGGCTTCTCGCCGTCACAGACTACCGGCGTGCTCGAGGACCAAGCAATGGCTGAGCCAAGACAAGATATAGAGACTGCAGGACTTTGGGCGGATCCGCGGTCGAACGACTGTCGAAGTCACCCGGCCGGATGAGTTCAGTCTGAGGATGGCAAACCATGACGACTTACTTATCCCGTCAGCCGCGCGGATCTGCAGCCTTGACGCGTCGTCGTTGTCGACGGGTCGAACTCGTTCGGAGCGACTGCTACGCCTCGCGGACAGGTGCGAGACGAAGCTCAACGCATCGTCGATGAAGCGGCGCTCTGCCAGACCTTCTTCGACGCGGTGCCAAAATTCCCCAGCTGGTAGATCGAAACCCCCTCCGGCTTGAAGCCGAAGGCTTGGAACGGCTCGGCCTTCAGCTGCTTCACGAAGGCTTCGCGCGCGACGCCGGCCGTGACGTGGGGAATGTAGTTTTGTCCGCTGGATTTCGGAACGAACGTTTCCACGTAGGCAACGGTCTCGGCATTGGCGTCAGCTCCAACGAACGCCGCTGCGGTCCCGCCGCTCACTGAAAACGGCGTCACCGCGTCGACGATTTTCTCCTCCAGCCGCATCAGCTCGGGCGTGCGCTCGACGAGAAGGACCGTCACGGCCACGCCTGCCCACATCACATAGTCGATCCCCTTTACGGTCAGCTGCAGATCCGTGGGCCGTTCGGCGGCCAGAACGCTTGCGACCGCAGCGGTCACGGCGTCGAGGTCCGTCGCACGCACGAATCGTTGCAGCATGCTGACGTGCGGCGCGTGCGTGGCGTCGAGCGAATACCCGGCGGGGTAGTCGCCACGTAACCGGTCGTTCAGCGCGTTGGCCTTCACGACCATCATCCGATCCGGGTCGAGCAGGATGTCAATAGCGATCAGGTTGCTGCCAACGGGTGGAAGCGTATTTCCCTTGGCTCGCATCGTTGTTGATTGTCCCAAGCTCGCGACGACGCTAAGTGCGGCGATCAAGCGGAAGAGGATCGTCTTCATAATGTGGAAAACGGCAAGAGTCGAGCCAGTCACAGTAGGTCGGAAGCGCATCGAACGCCGAAAAACCCGTCGGGTAGCTCGGCCGTCGCCCTCTGAATGTGGTTGCGGAGATCGGTCGCTCACAACGTACTGTGCGCCGGCTGCAACTCCTGTCAGGTTGAATCCGCGTGTGTGAAGATGAGCTTTCGGCGGGGATCCGTATTGCGAACGGCGACGGTCGGCGCCGCGCAACCTAGCGAGGCCATGTCCGACTCCGACAACTTCACTGACTTTGAGCGGGCCTTGGCCTATTTTTTTTGTGTATCAACGCCCTGGCGGCATTTCATCCGAACTCTTTTGTTGCTAGGGCTGATCGCATCCTACGAGCTGTTCGTGGGCAGGCCTTACGCGGACCGCCAACGGGTCGAGAAATACCGCCACAAGTTGAGTGGGACAACCCTTGAAAAGACCGTGCGAGAGGCCAACCTTTTCGGAAAACCGCGCATGCGAAATGTGTCACATGCGGCCACGATTGGACGGATCAATGGGACTACATCTGTTCCATCGACAACTACCGAATCGCGAGCAACGCACCGGTAGATCCCGGACGTGCGGTCGGCGCGAATCCAAATGCAAGCCGGGGATCGTAACTGATGTGCTGACGGGACAGGTTTGAACGTGCCCGACTGCGATCTCAAATTCGAGGCCGCGGCCGCGAAGGTTACGCGGTTCTCCGAACCCTCAGGAAAACCCGACCTCAACTGGGTCGCACCCCGACTTTAGGCTTTCTAGAGGCTGACTTTCTAGAGGCGTGCTCAGAAACGTCGCCAAAACGCATGACTGAGGTTATGGGTTCAGCTTTGCATGTCTTTGCACAAATTCGCATTTACGACGGCCGGCCGATCGTGCGACCTGCCGCCGCTCGCCGATCCACATCAGGATAAGGAAGGATCAGATGCTAAAGCCTCAGCGTTGGATCACCCCGGCGGCGCTCGTGCTCATCTCCGCCTTAGGGCTCGGAACAGCACAGGCCGCCAATATCACGGCCTCGGAGACGATCGCGGATATCGCGACTCTTGTGGGGACCCAGTTTGACGTTACAGCCTTCGTTGCTACCAACGGTCTTGAGGCGGCCGACGGAAGCGGCGCGTTTATAGCGAATCAGCCCGGAACCAACGGACAGGCCCTTGTCGTGTTGCAGGAGGGCGTGGGTGGGCCGAATAGCGATTGGCTCCAGCTCGTATGGACCATCAGCGGCAGCACCGTAACCATGACGGCTCACTGGCGGTCGGATGCTGATCCCGGCGGGCTGCCGCCACTGCCGATCGGCGTTCAGCCTCAGTTCCTCGTCGAGAACGGCGCGGTCCAGGACGTCACCGCGCTATTGGGAGCGTCGGCGACGGCGTCGGGCTTCGTCTTCCCGAGCAACCTCACCGTTCAGGTTCAGTCCGACGCGCCAGAGGCAGCAGTGCCTGAACCCGCGACGCTGACGCTCACCGGCCTTGGACTGGTAGGAGTCGCCTCACGGTATCGCCGCAGGCGCTATTCCTCGAATTCGTAAGAATCGCGTCAGCATCGACACTCGCGCTTCGGTCAAAGCGGCCCGGACAATCCTGCCGAATTCCGGGCCGCAGCAGCAGTTTTCCGCTGGGGACGCTTCCCTTCGTGGCACGACCGGCATGATTGCCGAGAGAATCGGCAGCAAAGTTCCGGCGCCGGCGCTCTGCTGCCATGTACCGCGTATCGGGAAGTTCCTGGAAGCCACGAACCTGCTCAGAGCCTTTGATGTGCAGCAGGCCACGCCTCTCAGCGCAGGTCGGCCTTCCACTGCTCTGCCCGCTGCTCCAGCGCCGCACGCAGCTTGTCGATGTCGGGCGCGCCCGACGCGGCGCCTTGGGTAGCACGGCGCCGCTCCACCTGACCACTGCTCAAGAAGTCATGGTGCGACCGAGCGCTAGTCCTCGTCGACATCCAACATAGTTCCTTGGACCAAATAGTAGGCCGCGCCGTTTACCGTCGGTGCAGTCACACCCACCGAAACTGGAGTTGCGACGGCCTTGAAACTGAGAATTCCGCTCGCGTGCCGGAATCTCCCGGTCCCGCCGGTAAACGTGAGCGTCCCCTGAAAAGGAACGAAGCCATTCTCGTCCCTCAATAAGTTGTCTTGCGTTCCTGCGTACGTCCCGTTCAGGCTGTCTCCGTTGCCAGCGGTCATCTTGAAGGTTCCCGCGTACGTGAGGTCACTGCCGACCACTGTCGCGCACTTTTTCACCGTCAGGAACAGCGGACCCAGCCTCGACACGCTGCCGATCCCTTGTGCCTCAATAGGAATCCCGGCACTAACGCAATAGGGTCCGGTGACTGGCGAAGGTGCGGCAGAGCGCATGAACGACACCGCAAAGGTCCCGGAAATGGGTAGATGGCGGTCAGCGAGAACCGCTTTCGGAGCCGAGGCCACCGCGATGGCTGCTAGTACGAAGGTGCCGAGCGCCGAGTTCCGGAGCAGTCTCATAATGTTGCCCTTCCTGAAGGTGAATTTCCCTGACGAGTAACTGAGGTTGGGAAACGACTCTACTTGCAGAGGGAAGCCGCCCGGTGTGCTGTTTCGCACACGCTGCGATCATTCGCTCCGACGAACCATCTCCGACACACGGCGTACATCGGCTTGCTGCGATGACAAACCGGCTCGCGAGGTCAGACGCGAGTCAAGCGATTCGTGATCGGTCGCCGCGATCGCCCTGCTCAAACTCACGCATACCGCCATCGACGGCCGTCCGCTAAGATCCGTTATCGATGTCCAAACGATGGACTGAGCGGGTGCCCCCGCTGCGTGGCGACTTGACAACCCTTCGCGAGGTCGCCGCATCCGATGTTTTTACGCTGTTCACGCTGCTCTCCGATCCGGCGGTGACCGCGTACATGGCTCCTCCGCCTCCGACGCTCGCCAAGTTTGCAGGATTCGTGGTGTGGTCACACCAGGAACGTGAGCAAGGCCATGGCCTCTGCTTCGGGATCGTTCCTGATGGCATGACGGCGGCAGTCGGCATCCTGCAGATCCGCTCCCTGAATCCGACGTTATCCAGCGCTGAATGGGGGTTTGTGCTGAGCACTCATTTCTGGTCCACCGGCGTGTTTGTCGACGCCGCAAACGTCCTCGCGGAGTTTGCGTTCACGACCATGCGCATCGACCATCTCGAAGCGCGCATCGCTCTGCGCAATCGGCGCGCACATGCCGCCATGCGGAGACTGGGCGCGCGGCCCGGGTCGATCCTCGCGAGCTCGTCACCAAAGGGGATTCCGCGCGATCCAGAGTTGACGTGGAACCTGCGCGAAGACGACTGGCGGAACCGGGTGCGCGATCCTCGTGTGTCAGCCCACGATGCGAGGCAACGGATGCAAACAGCGGTCGAGGCGGCCGAGAGGGAGTTGCGCCAAAGCGAGTCGCCCGAGACCGTCGAGCCGTACCCGCTGTTCATGTTTGACCGTCGCCGGCGAGAATCCTCGTGAAGGACCTGCTGAGGATAGGCTGAGTTCGCGAAATGCGGCTATGCGCCGGTGCGTTTTCGGCTCCTATTGAGAATACGTTGGAGGAGCGCGCGGGCACGGCTGAGACTGCGCCGTAAATCCTCGTACGTATCGCGCCATGGCTGCCGCAGCCGACGAAGGCTGGCCAGCTCCTGACAGCACGCCTGAACCGACGCGAGTTTCTCTCGCGCGTGACGCCGTTCTTCGCGCAGCACATCGATATGGCGAGTGAAACCGGCCAGCACATGCAAGTGTTTCTGGCTCTGAGCGATCAGCACAGTGTGGAACGCGCGTGCCGCGGCAATATGCTTTTTGGCTTCCTCATGCAGATCTTGGGTCGTGCGCCGGATGCGGCTCATATTGCTACCAAGTCGCATGCCGCGAATTCAAGGCATTGAGGCGGACTAGCACCGCGTGCGTTCTGGCCGTCGCTCCGACGGTGACCGCGTCAGTGTTCCAGTCCTGTTGAGCGGCGGCGCCAATTCTTCAGCTTCCGGCGGGCAATTGGGCTCTGCGCACAATGCGTCGGTCTCGGGGGGCGGTTCTTTTCCACACTGAACGACGCCACCCAAGTTGGGTGATACGCGTCAAGTCGTTTGCGTTACGGGCTGGCTCGACGAAATCACTCAAGAAACCCAGATCATGGCTCGGCGCGGTGCCACTCGCCGCACGTCGTCACCTGACAGCGATGGTTGAACGTCTGCCGGACCAAGGCGTCGGCCCGCGCGCAGGCGGCTTGTCGTGATGGACGCCCCGTCTTGTTACGAATGACCACATCAGGCTGACTGCGCCGCCACGCGGTCGGCCACCAGATCCCGCGCTGATCCGTCCGCGCCTCGGCCATCATGTCGGCGCCGTGTGAGCGTTGCCAGATCAGAATGGACATGGTTTTTGCACGTCTTCGCCACGACTGCCGCTTCCGCGGGAGACGCTAGAGGGCGATCCTTGGACCCGTATGCCTCACGATGATTCCCGGGTCTCACGTGAATCACGGAGCGTTCCGCCCGGGCAATCTTTCAGCCACTGGTCTGCGATGGCGAGCGCTTCCTGACTCGTCCGGCTCTCGTACGACTTGACCGTCTCGTGGCCGTCTTCGATTCGAATCTCCCAGCCGCCGGCAACCGGCGTGAGGACACACCGCAGTCCGCCGATGAACGACCACAAGATCGCAAGGTCCTCCGGCGTAGCCATCTCCTGTTTGTATCGGCGCCCTGTGGCGAACGTTCACCACTCGGAGCCGCCTGACAATTAATTGCGGAAGAAATTGAGCAGGATTGCGCAGAAGCGCCGTCAACTTACTAGCGACAACCTGCGTGCCATAGACGAGGTGACCCGTCTCGCGTGCGCCCTGTTCTCCAACCGGCAGATGTGGCAGCGGTAGACGCGATGTCGTTCTGACCGATCGTGATCGTGGCGGCAGGTTTTCGCGTGTCCGGCCTGCGAACACATCGGGAGTGCCTCGACGTCGGTAATGCAGCTGACTCACTGACTGTTCAAAACGAAACACCAGGGTTGCCATGCTTGGGCCTATGCTCGCCTTCACCGTAGAAAGGTAAGGCCCGACATGGCACTCGAACGCGACAACACCGCAGAACGTCTCGCCCGCATCGACGCGCTGGTAGCTGAGAACACACTCACTCGTGCCGAGCAACCGATCACTCGTCTCCAACCCATCGGGGTCGTCTCGCTGCCCCAGGGACCAGTGCTGGCTGTTGGTCCCTGCGCTCGCTGATGGTCTCGGCGAGACGCAACGTCGGATTACTTCGACCGGCGACGCCGGGGGCTGCGTTCAGCGGTTCGCGCCAAAGTGAAGCCACAACAAGCGCTCTGATTGAATTTCTTCTTGCGGCGTTCGGCTGACCGCAAGTCGCGCGATTAGGCTGCCTCAGAGGGAAACGGCGCGACGCCAATCAGGCGGCAACAGCGGGGACAGGATTGCGCTGGCGCCAGACGGCGATCATGGCTTGCGGTCCGTGGCGCGGCGATTGTGGGCGACGGGCACGGAGACCGGGGTAACCGTCAGTCTATGTGTGGTGTCATCGAGGACGAGTTCTAATCGGCAGACGTGACAGCGATAGACGCGATTCGGTTCCGGCGTGTCGCCTTCGCGGGCGATTTGGGTTTGGCACGCCGGACACTTCCACGGCATGGGTGACGACAACGTACGACTTTTGGCCCTCGTATTCAAGACAAGAGGGATCCCCACCGCAGAGCCCTCGTGAGCGCAGCGTTTCCGGACACTTCACACTCTACGACGTCGATCACGACGCCGCGTGCAAAAACCTCGAGCGTCGATGCTACTATCCGCCGCCGTAATATGCCCGTTGAGGCGGAAATCATCGCCGCGCGTCTGACGCGCATCAAGGCGCTGCTCGACGCCCTTGAATCGGTGTGCCTCGAAAGCGAGGGGTCACGCGATACGTTCCAGAAGCTGAAACTAGAACTCGAGGCCGCGCGCATCGCGGTCAGGCTCGACCGGGCAGCCCGTAGATGACACTGCCCTTCACCGAGCGACGCTTCCGCTTTCTCCTGAAGCCACCGTCCCGGTGTCCGATTTGTGAATCCATCCGCGTCACCTGCGTCGGGCACGTGGAAAATGTCAGTTTCTTCCGGTGCACGGACTGTGACGGGGTGTTCACGATTCAACTAAAGGTGCCAGCAGGCGAAGTCGCCCACGATGCTCCTGGATCTTTGCCTTGACCGCCTCTGAGCACTCGCGATTGGCTTGGCTTCCAGTCGCGCCATCTCCGCTTTCAGCGTAGCTCCCGCCGTCGCGAGTCGATCCCGCTGCTCACGTCACGTCGTCCTTTCTTCGTCGCGCGCCTCGGTCATGACCGCAAGGTCCATTCCGGACACAACGGGTGCGCGGGGCGGTTGAAGCGATCTCACATCAGCGGCGGTTTGTGCGGCCAGCCATCCGGCAGGACATGCACCGGGCCATCGGGTACCCATTGCTCGTGTTGAAGTTGCTGCTCGAGCGCCATGAGCCATTCGCGAAACGCCTCTCGCGTGGGAAATCGCTCGGTCTGCTGGCGGCCATCGGGACGGACGACAATGGCCACATACTCGGCGGTCTCGTTGTCGTAGCGCGTTTCCACGCTGAGCGACACCTGATCTCGTTTGTAAAACCACACCATCGGATTCCTCTCGATCAGCGCCAGTTGGGCTCACATCGGCGCAGGTGTCTATGAAGCCTGACGAAGCACGAAGATCTCGTCTGTGGACATGGGGCCTGCTGCTAGTCATCCGCGATCTGCGAGCCAGGACGTGCCGACACACGTCGCACGCGCGATCGTTTTGATGACGTCGGATCAGAGAACGACAGGAGGACCGCGAACCGAGTACGACGCGGTGGCCGCGGCCATGCGGAATGGGGCAACCGCGCGCGCGAGCATCGTAAAGGCGCTGAGCGATGGAACGATGACGCTGGTTGGAAGAATGGCCGGATGCAGCCGTGCCGATTTCCAGAGGTGTGCGAATTGGCTGCGAGTGCCGTCCCGACCGGCTCTCGGTTCCGCAGGTGCCGCATCGGGAGTGAGTGCGTCGCCGCTGATGGCGGCGCGCGAAAAAGCCGGCAACCACACACCAGCCACACGGGCGTCCCACTGCGGCGCCCCGGAGGCGACAGCGACGATCACAAGACGGTTCGCGAGGCTCGTGACGCAGCGCACGACGCCGTCAGGATAGCATCGCCACCACGAGCGACGCACGAGAGCCCATCGCCCGCGTACGCGCTCAGGTGCCGGCACTGTCGTTTCGATCGGGTGGGGCCGGATTTCGGCGCTCTTACGCGCGTCGAGGGCGCTGGCAGAGAAGCACGACGCTGCCGCCAAGGACTCGCAGCATTGGCAACGCGCGCATCAGTTGGCCGTCGACGATTTCCAGCCTTGACGCGCCGGCGACTGTCTTGAACCGATCCCCAATGAGCGCATCGAGGCGCGAGAGGAGTCGGAACCGATGCTCTTCGACAGACCACATCCCGTCTATCAATCGCAGGTCGGCTGGCATCAGCTTTCGCTCGTCTTCCGTGATGTGCAGGTCGAACGACACGTCCTTGGGACGAATGGCGCAGCCCAGGCGGCTGTTCCGAAACCGGTCGAATAGCGGCACGGCAACCGGTTCCTTGAAGATGGCAATGCCGTCGGGCTTCAGCACACGCAGACATTCGGCAGCGGCGGACGCCACTTCGACGTGGTGGAGGATGTCGATGCCCACGACGATATCGAAATGCGAGGATGGATAGTCAAGCGCCTCGGCAACCCCGACATCGAACCGTGTCCGCTCGCTCATGCCGTAGCGCGCGGCCAGCGCCCGCGCGGTCTCGACGTTTCCCGGGGACACGTCGAATCCAGTCACACGATAGCCTAGATGGGCGAACTGAACGGAATAGGTGCCAGGGCCGCACCCGAAGTCGAGGAGGCGCTGTGTCGACGTCGTGAACCGCTCGCGCACCATCTCAGTGACGAACCAGTAAGGGTTCCAAGGCCGGCGCTCTTCGCCTCGAACCGCCGCTAGCGAGCCGACATCAACGACACTGCGCGCAACGAAGTGATCGTAGTACTCGCGCTCCCGCAACTGTCGTTCGGTCAACGACGCCTGAGCCATCGGCTACTCGAGCCCCCGCGAATGGGGCTGCGCGCCTCATATCGCCGAGGGCCGGCGGTGCAACAGCGAGGCCAGTTTCAAGTCGCACGCTCCAGGGTCGCTGAACGCTGGAAGATGGACTGTGCCGGCTCGCTTCGTTTCGTCGCTGTTAATTACCGCGACCCGCAATCACAACTGCCGGGCACCAGGTTGATCATCCTCGGTGAGGCAGGGGTTGGGATCAAGATCCCCGGAGCATCAAACCAGGCTTTTACAGCGTGAGCGCGCTGGCCGGTCGGGCCGGCGACCTGGAACTAGGCCACCGGCGCGTCTGTGGTCGGCTCGCGCTCATCCTTCGGCACGGTCCAGACGTGCTGGCAGTCGTCACATCGGTAGTAGTCCACCGAGGAGGAGTGACTCAGACCCTTCAAGTAGGTACCAGGCTGCGCGCACTTCGGACACGGGATGAGGACGGTTTTCATCGGGAACCCTCCCGTTATTGATGAGCATACCAATAGCACAGCGCTAGGCTGGAAACCATCAGGTGATTTCTGTATGTCAGAAAATTGACACCGTTGTCCGCGGCCCTGAACGACCGGGGGCCTCAAGATCCAGAGGTCCCGTCACGGTGGGGGACCATTTTTCCTGCGGATATACAGAATCCACTGTATTTAAATAGCTCAGCGGCGTGGCTATCATCCGGACGTGCCGGCACCTCCCTCATCTCTCTCGCCTTGCCCACGCTGCAAAGAGATCGAAGGCGTGAGAGAAGATCACATCCTCGAAAGTCCCCTGCGCTGGTTCATCTGCCGACTCTGCATGCACGTATGGTCCTCATCCCCGGTGCCGCGCCAACCGGGCTAGCATTCGTCGCCCCGTTGCGAACCTGATGGGCCACTAGTGCGACGTCCACACTGACTCGGGAACAGTTGTGGCCTGCCACGAAGACACGAAACCACGAAAACTCTGCGTCTTTTTCGTGTCTTCGTGCTCTCGTGGCGACCCGGACGGTACTGATTCGCCAAGGACAGGCCACCGGGAATCTGACGCCCGTCAACTCTCAGATCGAACGTCGGCAGACCCGGCCGATACGCCGCATTTCCGCACCGTCCTACCCGACCAGCCACTGATAGAACCCCATGATGATCAGCGCGTTCGCCAGGCTGGCGACCGCGCCGCCGACCAGCGTCGTCAGCAGCACTGACTGCGGCGCCGGGCCGTAGTTGCGCTCGACCTGTTTGACGGTCGCCATGGCGACGGCAAAGGAGCTCAGACCGACGCCGATCACGCCACCGGCCGTGGTTGCCGCCTCGAAATCGCGGCCCATCAGACGGAACACGGCGAAGTGCGCAAACAGTACCGTCGCCACCGTCTGGACCATCACCATCACGATCATCAGGCCGGCCACCTGGCCAAGCGTCCGCAGATCGAGGCCGCTCAGCGCCATGACGATGAAGAGGCTCAGGCAGATGTCGCCGAAACGTTCGACGAGCGGGCGTGGAATGTCGAGGTGTCGGAGATCCGCGAGCGTCGAGATGGCGAGCCCGACGAACATCGCCGTGAGGAATCGGGGCGTGACCAGTCCGATGCTGCGGAGTGAGTCTCGCAAGAGATCGCCAAGCCCGATCGACAGTGCGAAGAGAAGCAGCACCAGGATGATTTGCTTCTCGACGAACGGCACGGCACAGGAGGTCGCCGCTTCTCCGTTGTCCGTGCTCCTCCGTGGTGCGCTGAGCTTCTTGCGCCGCATCACCCATGCGATGTACGGCCCGCCGACGAAGGTGCCGATGACCATTCCAAGAGTGGCGGCGATGACCGCAACCTCGGTTGCCGCGCGAACACCCTTTGCGGCGAACTCCTCTCCCCATGCCACGGCGCTGCCCAGCCCGCCGGACAGGGCGACGCTGCCGGCGAGCACGCCGTAGGACGGCGCAGCGCCGAGCATCGTCGCCACGCCAATGCCGATGACGTTCTGAAACACCATCAGGAGCGAGACCAGGATCGAAAGCACGACGAGCGGGCGGCCCGCACGCAGCCAGCTCGCTACCGGCGTCCCGAGCCCGGCGCACACGAAGAAGACGATGAGTAGGATGTCGCGCAGCTCTTCGGAGACTCCGAACGCCGGCAGTCCCATGGAATTGAGGGCGAGGAGCAACAGGCTGCCGGCGAGGCCGCCGACGAAAGAGCCCGGAACGTTGAGCCTGCGCAGCCAGGTCGCGCGGCGTGCGATCTCGTTGCCAGCGACCAGCAGAAGAAGGACGACCACGTCGGCTGATGCATTGCGGGCATCGTGCCAGACGGCGGCCAAGAAAGCGCTTCACATCGACTGCGAAATAGTCCGTGGCAGAACCTGGCGTGAGCAGGCGCCACGGTATTTCGGCGGGGATGACAAGGGGAATGTTCAGCTGGTCGGCCGAGCGGCCTGTTTCTGGGCTAGGCAATGGTGGGAGTACCTGCGACGCGCAGACGAGCGCGGGACGCTGCTGATCGGCTTCACCGCCTTCGTCGTCGTCGGCGCCAAGCGCGGATCCTCGGCGATGACCGGCAGGCCAATCAGGTGATCGCTATCGGCCGGCCGGGGGGTTCAGCTCGCCGACGAAGGCTTTGGCCATGCTGAGGATCTGTCCCGTGTGCATCGAGAAGTGCTCGACGATGTGGAAAACGCACCAGAGCACCGTCACCTCTTCGTCGTGGGAGTTCCGGTTCTCGAGAAGCGTCTCCGCGGAAACCTTTGCCAGCCGTCGATCGACGTCCGCGACGGCCGCCCGAAGATCGGCCAGCAGTCGATCCGGCGATAAGGGTTCGCGCCGATCGAACTCCTGCTGCCGGATGCGTCCAATCGGCTCCCCGCCGATCACCTCGATCGCCCAGTAGCGGCTGCTTCCCGCCAGGTGAAGCAGCAGATTGCCGATACTGTTCGACGAGTCGTTGGCGCGAAACCAGATCTGCTCCGGCGTCAGTTGAGAGACACAGCGCTCGATCTTCGGCAAATAGTCTTTGGTCAGGAAGGCGCGCGAGTCGCTGAGAAACTGTCGCGAGACATCGCGCGGCGCCATTGTCGTCCCTCAGTCGCGGCCGTCGCCTGTCAGACTCATCGGTCCGACCACTTTCCGCAGCTCGGTTTCAAGGTGGGTGTAGAACGTCGCCAGCCGGTCCGGCAGGTGGCTGTACTCCCCGAGCGGCACGTCCGCAGGCGGCACCGGCGCGCTCGAGTCCGGGTTGTGGACCAGTTGTTCGTTCGTCAATTCCTCCGCCCAGTCGCGCGCCGCGCGCAACTGACCGATCGCGGCGCCTTTTACCGCCAGGGCGTCCAGCCGCCCACGACGGGGCCAGTGCCGGTTTTCCCGCAGCTGCTCGAGCACGTCGTCATCGGCCATGTCAGAGAGTCTACGCTGCGTCGTCCGGCTTTTCACTTCCGCATCAGGCCTGATGAGCGCGACGTCGCGACCGAGCCGGCTGTCGCGCGCCCGATAGACCTCGCCCATCCCGCCCGCATTTCGCGACGATCTGGCAGGTTCCGATGGTCCGCCCGATCACCGGCCGATGATATCCGCTCGCTGCGAACGCACAGTTTTGTACTCGCCGCGGGCCACTCTGGCGCTCACAGACAGACTAGAAGTAGCCCTGCCACGGACATTAGTCGCCGGGAACAACCGCCGCCGCGGGCAGCGCGTGCCGTACCGATCAATGTTGTGCACCATTCCAGGGATGCCTACCGGCAGCCGCCTTGCACTTTGCTGCCGCGAGGATTTCACTAGTGCGCAGAGCCATTCAAACCATCGTCGTGTTCGGTGTCCTGCTGGGCGCGCGCGAGGCGTACGCAGATAACGTTGCCGTCGGCGACGTGCTGCATCTGCTCGGATCGGACGGCAACATCTGGGGTGGCGCATTCGAGATCGATAACTTGGCCACGGGGCCGGGCGTCGACTTCAAGACGTTCTGCGTTCAGCTCCACCAGGATGTCGACTACGACAACCTGTTCGTGGTCGGAGCGATCTCCGAGTTCGCGGACGACGACGACGGACCCGATCCCATCTCGCCCGAGACCGCGTGGATCTTCTCCAGCTATCGCCACGGCGCCCTGTCAGGGTTCACCTCGGATGAAATTCAGGCGGCGATCTGGATGCTCGAGGGCGATTGGACGCTGGCCGATGGCATCGCCGTCTTCGGCGCCGCGATCATCGGCGATCCGGAGGCGCTCATCGCGCTCGCCGAATCGAATGTGAACACGGGTTGGGTCAACGACGGTGTCCGCGTCATCAACTTGTTCACGCTCGACGGCCGGAAGGCGCAGGATCAACTCACGCTCTCCGAGGTACCTGAGCCGGGAACGCTGCTGCTTGTCGGCAGCGGCGCGGCGGCTCTCATGAAGCGCCGTCGCCGCACACATCAGGTCTAAATTCGGTACGACTCTTGCCCCTGTCACGGCGGTGCGGAGGACCGCCATGCGATTCGGGAAGAGCTCGGCCGTCATCGTCGTCGCGGCGGTCATGTCGATTTGCGGAGTCGGTTGCGCCACGTTAGGACCGCTCGCGCGGATGATCTCACCGCCCCGGTTCGAACAGGCCCCCGGCGAACGCACCGAGGTCCAGTTGCTGCCACCGGGCCAGGCCGGCGGGCTCGGCGGCGCGTCAGTGCGAATCTGGACGCACATCACGAATCCCAATCCGTTCGGGATCCGGCTGAGCACGCTGGATGGCGACCTGTACCTCGAGGACGTCCGCGCGGCCAATGGGTCGTTTCCGCTCGGCCTGACGCTGAATGCTCGCGGCGACTCGGTCGTGCCGCTCGACTTGCGGATCGACTTCTCCGATGTGTCCGCGCTTGGCGGCGCGCTGCGCCGAGCCCTCGCCGGCGAAGCGATCCCCTTCCGGCTCGACGGCACCGTCAGCATCGATGCCGGGCCACTCGGCCAGCCATCCTTCGGTCCGTCGACCTGGCTGCGTGGGGATCTGGATACGCGCGGACTCATCTCCCGACCGAATCGGGTCGGGCGGTAAATCATCTAAAGGCGGCGCTACTCAATCACCCGCGCTCGAACAGGGCGCGTATCGGCTCTCCCTTGCCGTCGTTCGTCACGTAGACCGGCCGCTTCTCCACGACGTAGGACGTGGTGGGTGGAATGCCCAGCGCGTGATAGATGGTGGCGTGGAGATTCTGGATTGGCACGGGGTTCTCGATGGTCGTGCACGGTCGCTCGTCGGCGGTTCGGCCGTAGACAAACCCTTTCTTGATGCCGCCACCGAACAGCACCACAGACCCGGCCGCGGTGAAGTGCCGGTGCATGCCGTAGTGTTCCGGCGCGGCCATCACGTCGGGCGTGTTCGCCTGATCGCGAACCTCCTTGCCCACCTTGCCTTCCGTGATGGCGTCGCGTCCGAATTCGCTGGCGAGGACGACGAGCGTGCGATCGAGCAGCCCTCGCTCTTCCAGGTCCAGCACCAGTTGGGCGAGCGGGGCGTCAATCTGCTCCTTCATCGCTTTCGCGCGCTCATGACCGCGCTCGTGCGTGTCCCAGTAGCGGAAGGGGATGTACTCGGTGGTGACCTCGACGTAGCGCGCGCCGGCTTCGACCAGACGGCGTGCCAGAAGGCAACCCAGACCAAACCGCCCGGTGTTGTAGGTGTCGTAGGCGTCGCGCGGCTCGAGCGACAGGTCGAACGCCTTCGCCGACGGCGACGTCAACAGACGATCGGCCGATTCGAGCGACCGGATCAGCGACTCGCGCTGAAAGTCGCCGGCATACTCGTAGACCGGTTCCTTCGCCAGCAACTTCTCGTAAAGCTTGCGGCGGCTTAGAAAGCGCCTGTCGCCCAGTTCGGCCGGCGGCCGAACCGCAGTCGCCGCATCGAGCGGATTCGTGATCAGAAACGGCCCGTGTTCGGAGCCGAGAAAGCCGGCGGTGTGAAACGCCTTCACTGCCGCGCTCTCCGCGCCGATTTCCATGTTCTGGCCGATGGCAATGAATGCGGGGACGCTGGGGTTCTTCGGGCCGAGCGTCCTGGACACGACCGAGCCGATGTGCGGCATCGCCAGCGACTGCGGCGGAATGTAGCCGGTGTGCCAGTGGTACTGGTGGCGCGAATGCAGGATGAAGCCGAGGTCCGCCGCCTGAAAGGTTCTGATGATCGCGCCGCGGTCCATCACGCGCGCGACCCGTTCGAGACCCTGAGAGATCTTGATGTGATCGACAACCGTGTCGATGCTGGGAAACGTGCTGAGCACCCGGTCGGTACGAACACCCGGTTCGAATGGCGTATAGCGTTTCGGATCCCAGGTTTCGGTCTGCGCCATGCCGCCCGCCATCCACAGCACGATGACGGCATCCGCGGTGGCGGTCGGGCCGCTGCCCTGCGCCTGGATCCGGCGGGGCTCGCGGCCGGCGAGCGCCGACAGCGTGGCCCCGGCGGTCACTCCCAGAAACGCTCGCCGCCCCACGAGTCGGGAGAAGACCCGCTGCTCTTCACCGATACGTGGCGGATTGTCGTCAGCCATGCCCATCACTCAGAAAATCAGCTGAAACTCTGGCATCATCATCACGGCCCACAGCAGGTCCGCGACTCCTTCGGGCGCGAGGCGGCCCGGACGCGTCGAATCCACCAGCGCCTCGAGCGCGATCGCGCGTTCCTCCGTGGACGGCGCTCGTCCCAGCGCATACCAATAGACGCGATCGACGACCTCCGCCGCCGTCGTCAGCCGTGTGCCCGGCGGCAGTGGCGTTCCAGGCGCCGGCGGCACGAGACGCGCCATATCGGGCTCGGTCCCGAAGATCAGGAATCGCCCCAGAATGGTCTCCCCCTGCGCCAGCCGGGACACGTGTTCGAGCCCCACCACGCCACGGAAGCTGATGAATTTGCGGCCTGAAATGTCGTAGACGAGCCGCGACGGTGTCTTGACGCGCACCGCCGACTGGAAAGCCTTGTCGTCGACGACCGCCGGACCAGACCCCGAGCGCACGGCCGACCCATCGAGCGGAACGAACGTGCTGAGCGGCGTCGCCACGCCGTCAGCGTCGATCAACGCAGCGTCCGCCCACACGGCCTCGGCCTTGTCGAGGGCGGTGGAGTTCGCATCCTGCGCAACGAGCCACAGACGGGTCGCGCCGGAGACGCCGACGTCGAACGGCGCGGCAGCGACCCGGGGCGCTGTCTGTCCGGCTGCCGCGCCGCGCGCGTTGATCGGCGTGACGAACAAAGCCGCCGGCGGGGCCGGCAATTCGCCCAGCATATTTCGCGCGCCGCGAAGCAGCCAGTTCGACAGTCGCTCGCCGTTTACCAGTTCCAGTGCCTGGAGCGTCGACGCCGTCGTGCTGCGGGTCGTGAACACCTGATCGCGAATCGGCCGGCCGAGCGCGCGCGCCAATGGACTGGCTGGCGTCTGCCATTCGCGCGCCCGGCGCGGGGGCGGCAGCCCCGCGCCGGCCGCCGCGGTCGGCGCCGGCGGTTGATACAGGTTCCAGTCGCCGGTGATCGCGCCAATGGCATCGCCAAACTGCTCCGCCGTCAGGCGTCTGATTTCCGGACCGCGAAAGACGTAGCCGCGTGGCTGCTCGCCGATCCGTGGAATGGCGCGCAGCTGATACGCCTTCGACGACACGATCGTCGCGATCAAACGTTTCAGGTCGTAGCCGCTGTCGACGAAATCGCTCGCAAGCCAATCGAGCAGGCCCGGACTCCACGGCACGCCATCCATCTCGTCCGGATTCTCGACCAGGCCCCGCCCGAGCAGACGATGCCACATCCGATTGACGATGGTTCTCGGCAGGCGTCCGTTGCGCGGATCGGTGAAGATGGCCGCGGCGGTGCGCCGGCGGTCGGGTAAGGACGCGGACGGCGGCACGCGATTCAGCTCCGGGAACAGGAATGCGGGTGTGGCGTAAACGTCCTGTGCTACATCGCACCGGTAGAGACGGAGCCGTCCCTCTTCAGAGAAAAAGCTCGCGAGACCGTACGCGTCCTTCAACTGCCATTTGCTGATGAAGCTGTCGTGACACGAGTTGCATTTGAGGTTGATGCCGAGAAAAACCTGGGCGCTGTTCTGCGCGGCTTGCATGGCGGGCGTCTGGCTCGCGCTGATCTCGCCGCGCCAGTTGACGCCAACCAGGAACCCGTCGGGTTCGCCCGCCGCCGCAGGATTCAGCAGCTGTTCCACGAACCGGTTGTAGGGCAGGTTTCTGTTCAGCGCCGACAGCAACCAGGCGCTGATGCTCTTGCGGGACGAAGTCTCCGAGTGGTAGTTGACGCCCTCGTCGTTGCGCAGGACGTCGTTCCAGAACGAGATCCAATGTTGCGCGTAGGTGTCGTTGTCGGCAAGCAGCCGCTCGATCAGCACGCGGCGTTTGTCGGCGTTCGCATCTGCAACAAACGCGCGGAGATCGTCCGGAGGCGGCAGCAGCCCCCAGATGTCGAGGAACGCCCGCCGCGCGAACGCGGCATCGCCGACGACCTCCGGGGGTGGACCGCCCGTGCCAGCCAGATAGGCGGCAGTGAATCGATCGACCGCCGTCGTCCAGCCGGGCCGGACGACATCGGGGATCGCCGGACGCTCGAGCGCAAGCGGCGCTTCCCATTTCGGCGCCGCCGTCGCGGACATCGGCGTAGCCCGGGCGCCCTCGTCGATCCACAGACGGATTGTTGCGACGTCGCCGGTTGACAGCGCTGCCTTCCCGACTGGCATCAACGGCGGTACCTGACCGCTGATCCGTCCTATAAGGAGGCTACCGGCGGCGTTGCCGGGGCGAATGACCGCACCGCTGCGTCCACCCTCGAGCGCGTCGGCGTATGAGGCCAGTGACAGCCCCCCCGAGCGACGTTCGGCGCTGTGACAGCCGAGGCACTGGGCCGCGAGAATCGTGTGGACCTGTCGCTGATAGTCGACGGTCGCGGCGCCGGTCGGCTGAGGCTGCGCCGACGCCCACAGCGCACTCGCCCACACCCACGCCGCCATCGCAAGCGCCAGCATCGTTCGACCCAACATCGTCGAGGGTCATGATAAACCCAACGTTATTCAAGGATGAGCGCGCCGTCCGTCCACCACCGCCGCCGATCGCTCCGGCGGACGTGCTGCCGCCGGTCTGCTCCCATTCGACGCTCGGGAAGATGCCCGACGAACGACCAGCCGAATTCGAGCAGCGACGAGCCGAGGCCCGCGTGAAACTCGTCCGCCGCCGATTCGTCGGGGAACTCGTAGGCTCGGACGGTTTCACCGCCTTTTTCGTCGGAACGCGTCAGCGCGACCACGACTGTTTCGCCATCGAGCCACTGCTCGATCGTCAGCTCGTCGGCGCCTTTGGCAAAGGTCCAGATGCGAAGATCGTCTTGGTTCGTCGCGCTGGTGTGGACAACTTGGTGGCCGCCCTCGTTCACGTGTGAATCCAGAGCACAGCGCGTACCAAATGTGAAATTCGACCGCGAATGCTGTTGCCTCGAAACAGTGCTCGCGAGGCGAACGACTCGTTTTCTTCGGAAAGCCCGCTCTCTCACGGGGCACGGCGATTGCCCAGGCATGCGGCAGGAACCATGTCCGAGACGTCGACTCCGTTCGATAGCATCGAAAGCGCTCACGAATACATCGGCTTGCTGTGCGAGGCACTCGACGACGCGCAACGCACAATTGGGCAGGAAATTGCCCATCCTTGCGAATTCACGGGTGCCCGGCACCTCGACGCGCTGCGCCTCGCGGACTACAAGTTGAAGAGCCTGCGCCAGCACTTCGTCACGAGCCGGCGGCTGCTGACGGACCTCCGCACGCTGCGCCGCTATCTGCGCGACGAGCGGATGGAAGAACGCAGCGACGCGTCTCGCGCGCCCGGCCAGGCGGCACACTCAGAAACCTTGCGAGTCGCGGCGCGATAATCGCGCCGCTCGGCCCTCATCTGCGGCTGCGCTGGGGCGGCAACTGAGGTAGTCTGATAGCTCATGCCTTTCCAACCCAGAACCTCTGCGATCCTGGCGGCGCTCGTACTGGTGGCCACGCCCAGCCTTTCCACCCGTTCGGACGCCCAGCAGGCGCCGGCGCAGCCCGCCTCGTCGGAAGACGTCGTCTTCGTCGGGGCCGGCGATATCGCCAACTGCGAGCTCCTGACCGGCGCGCGTGCCACGGCGGCGTTGCTCGACGGTATCGAAGGGGCGGTCTTCACTCTGGGCGATCACGCGTACCTGCGCGGAACCGACACGGAATTCAAACGGTGCTACGACTCGACGTGGGGACGCCACAAAGCGCGCACGCACCCGACACCCGGCAATCACGACTATCTGACCGCGCACGGCCGGCCGTACTTTGAATACTTCGGCGAGAACGCGGGCCCTGACGAACGCGGCTACTACAGCTTCGACCTCGGCGCGTGGCACATCATCTCGCTCAACAGCTCGGTCGTCGCCGCGCTGCCGGCCCAGGCGAAGTGGCTGCGCGACGATCTCGCGGCGCATCCGGTCGATTGCGTGCTCGCCTATTGGCACGCGCCAATCTTCAGCTCCGGTCCGCACGCGCCGGACAGCACGATGAAAGACACCTGGTCCATTCTCTACAAGGCGGGCGTGGACCTGGTGCTGAACGGGCACGATCACATCTACGAGCGGTTCGCGCCGCAGGACGACAAGGGCAAGGCCGATCCGGAGCACGGCATCCGCCAGTTCATCGTCGGCGTCGGTGGTGGCGGCGTCTACAAGTTCGGAAAAACCGCGGCCAACAGCGAAGTCCGCGACAACTCGACCTATGGCGTGTTGAAGCTGACGCTGGGCCCTGGCCGCTATGCGTGGCAGTTCGTGGCGATGCCCGGCTCACGGTTCACGGACACCGGCACCGGCTCGTGTGTGGCGCCGAAATCGAAATAACGTCGACTATTTTCCTGAGAAGAGCCAGCCGTCGGTCCACCAGCGGCGCCGTTCGTTCATGCGCGGCATCGTCCGCCGGTCTCGCCGGCCGCGGCGCTCGGGCTGAAAGCCGACGAACGACCAACCGGTGTGGGTGAGGAGCGTTTCCATATCCGCCTGAAAGCGGACCATCGACCGCTCGTCGCGGAAGGTGTAGGTCTTCGGCGAGTGGTTCAGCACCACGATCAGCGTGCATCCCTGCGACGCGGCCTGGCGGACGATCGTCAGCTCGTCGTGCTCCCTGGCGAAGGTCCACATCGGATCGTGCGCGGCCGTCGTTTCATTGTCTGATTCGGCCGCTGACTCGGCGTTTGGCGCAGCGCCGGGACTCTGGTGTTCCACACCAGAGATATCGGCGCATCAGCTGATCGGCCTAGATGAAAAACTGCGCAATCCCGGCTACGGCACTCACCGCCGACGCCGCGCCTGGTCGATGACCGTCGCCGCAAACACCAGCCGCAGTTTTGCCGCCCCTCCGTCACTCGCGTCGGGCTTCTGCGGCGCGGGCGCCACCAGCCAGGCCAGCACGATGCTCACCAAATAGAGGCCGATCATCGGCGCCGCGACGACCGCCTGGTTCCACGGGTTGCCATCCGGTGTGACGACCGCCGCGAGGATGAAGATGATCAGGATCGCGTACTTGAGATGCCGCCACAGGAACCGCGCGGTCACCAGCCGCATCTTCGCGAGGAAGAACACGACCGTCGGTATCTGAAACACGACGATCATGCCGATCATCATCTTCAGGTACAGGTCGACGGTATCCTCGACGCCCGGCATGAACTTCATGCGCGGCGAGTTGAACGCCCCGTAGAACTTCATCAGCCCGGGAAAGAGCACGTACTGGCTGAACAGCGCGCCGCAGACACTGCCGCCAGACGTCAGCACGACGAACGGAATCAGGAATCGCTTTTCGTTGGTATACAGGCCCGG
>Ga0105248_10001922_pt1 | contig 23053 bp, 18 predicted proteins | sample KBSS34metaG_FD_81524 | JGI IMG/M metagenome (GOLD analysis project Ga0105248, IMG submission 81524) | Switchgrass rhizosphere microbial communities from Kellogg Biological Station, Michigan, USA - KBS S3-4 metaG | ecosystem: Host-associated > Plants > Roots > Rhizosphere > Soil | place...
CATCAAGCTGAAGGAAGGCGTGGAGATGATCATGCCCGGCGACAACGCCGAGCTGGAGATCGAGCTGATCACCCCGATCGCCATGGACCAGGGCCTGCGCTTCGCCATCCGCGAAGGCGGCCGCACGGTCGGCTCCGGCGTCGTGGCCAAGATCATCAAGTGACCAAGCGCGCCACCTAGGCGCGCCGAGTCATCCCCGCGAAGGCGGGGATCCAGAACGAGCGAAGGGCCGGAGAGCAATCTCCGGCCCTTTTGCCCTTCGCCCTAGATCGACAGCTTCGGGTCGCCTTCCAGGACGCGCTGCTCGAGGTGCGGCCGTTCGCCCGCCTTCCACAGCTTCGCGGTGTGGACGACACGATACTCCAGCGGGCCGCCGTTCGGCGCCGGGTTGCGCTCGATGGGCCTTTCGATGGCGACGAACTCGGTCTCCATGGCCGTGGGACCTGCGCGGACGACCGCATAGCCGTGGCCGGCCATGTCCACGAACTTCACGTGCGGCGACAGATCGGGGTTGGAGAGCGTGCGCGCCTTCGCCACGTCGCGGCTGGCGGTGTACTCCAGCGCCGAGCGCACGCCATGGCCGATCAGCATGTTCATGGTGTGCTCGGGCTTGGCGTTCGCCCGGTCGGCGAGGAACAGCGGCCTTAGGGGGTGCGCCTTGGGGAAGGTGTGCTCCAAGGCCTCGGCCATGCCGGAGGCCGAGATGGAGCCGGTGATGAACGCCACGCCGACCGGCTCGAACGCCTTCGGCGGCAGCGCCTTGGCGGAGTAGCCGGCCCAGAAGCTGTGGCGGTCGCCCGAGATGGTGGCGAGGCCCGTGATCTGGTTGGCGCGCACGAAGTCATAGATTTCGCCCTTCTCGACGCGGCAGCCGGACCAGTCGCCGCCGCCGGTGTCGCCGTAGCCCTTGCCCGGCCACGGCTTAGGGGTCAGGCCCGCGGGCAGGTTCTGATAGTCGCAGCGCATCTCCAGCGTGCCGTTGGTGGCGCCCCAGACCTTCCAGGTAGCCTTCGACGCCTTCAGGGTCTTCAGGAACCACGCCTTCTGGGTCGCCCCCAGCATGCTCACGGGCGCGGAGCCCTGGCGGAAATTCGGGATCGCCTTGTCTCCCACGCGCACCTCCGCGGGCGGCCTGCCGCCGTCGTAGGCGCGCCCCGCGTCGAGGATTTCGGTCACCTCCTCGGGCTGGAACTCCGGGAAGTCCGCGGTCGCCGCGTCCAGCGGCCGGGCCTCTGGACGGTCGCCGGGATCCTCGGCGCGGTAGGCGTGCTGGTCGGTGAGGATCAGCTCGACGTTCTTCCCGAACCGCAGGGCGCGGTAGGAGGTGAGGCTGGCGACGGCCGCCAGGTTGTTGGGCTCCTGGCCAAAGCCCTGGTCGTCGAAGGCGGTGACCGGGGTGTTGGCGACCTTCGGGGCGTCGAAGCGGTTGAGGCCGCCCGCATGGATCACCCGCGCCGGCTGGTGCTCGAACCAGGCCTGGTTGGCGGCCACGCGGCGGGTCTGGCCCCACACCACCTCGTTGCCGAACTTCTGGATCGACTGGTAGCCGCGCCAGGAGAACTCGTGGTTGTCGCCCATGTTGACGAACGGGAACCAGGCCCGGACGTCCTGCAGATCCGGGTCCTTCAGATAGCCCAGCCACACCGCCCGGTAGTCGTCCAGCGTGGTCGGGTAGTGCATGTCCTGGAACTTCACGCCGTTGGCGTAGCGGGCGACTTCACGGACCTTGCGGTCGTACCTGCGCGCCCGGTCCTCCGGGTACCAGATGATCTCGTAGATGAAGTCGCCGAGGTGGCAGACGAAATCCAGCCGCCGGTCGGCCGGCGCCTGCTGGTCCTCGAAGAGCATCCGCCGCCAAGCGTTCATCGCCCCGGCGTTGGCGTCCTGGCACGAGACGAAGGCGAAGCGAACCTCGCGCGTATCGTCAGGGGCGGGCGCGGTGAGGGTGCGCCCGATTCGGCTGCCGGTCCCGTCGTCGCCCGCGAAGCGGTACCAATATTCACGACTGGGTTTCAGCCCGCCCACCAGCACGCGCGTGGTCCAGCCCAGGTCGGCGGAGGTCGGCGCGGGCGCGATGGCGACCACCCGCTGGAAGGCCTGATCCTCGGCGACCTCGACGGTCAGCAGGGCCGACTTGCCGTCCACAGGCGGTCGCCGGGTCCAGAGGATCACGCTGTCGGCCTGCGGATCGCCCGAGGCGACGCCCTCGGGGAACAGATCGCGCCGCTCGGCCCACTTGAGCTTCGAGGGCGCGGCGCGTGCGCCGCCCCAGGCGGCGGAGGCTCCGATGGCGGCGGCGAGGCTGAGGAGGCGGCGGCGGTCGACGGTTGTGCTCATGACCGCAAGCTTGAGCCCGCCGCCGACACCCTCGCTAGGGGAATGCTGCGAACGGTCGTCCTAGCGCGGCCGCATCGAGCTGATCCCATAGGCCATGCCGAACGGCCTCAGGTCGTCCACATCCCGGTCGAACACCTGGCAGCGCCCCTTGAAGTCGCTGTCGGAGCAGACCTGCCAGGCGCCGCGCCCCTCGATCCGCAGGCTGACGGCGCGGTCGTTGAATCGCTTCGGCAGGTTGGTGATCTCGCTGCGGGTCGGGAAGGCCTCGCCGCTGAACTGCGGGCCGCTGAACAGGGTCAGCTGCGAGCCGCGGCCGTAGCCGCCCCCGCCGCCGTAGGGCGGCCGCCCGGGATAGCCGCCGCCGCCTGGGCCGCCGCCGTTCCCGCCCCGCAGGCACATCAGCTGGCCGTCGCGGTTTTCGATCCGGTCGCAGCCGGCGAACTGCAGGCTGGACGTCCGCCAGCGGCCACGCTCGTCGCGGCATTCGGCGGTCATGGTCGCGCCGGGCCCGTAGCCCGCCGTCGACACGTTGCGGCAGCTCTGGAAGTAGTCGCCCGGGGGCGGGTTGGCGCCCCTCGGCTGGGCCAGCGCCGCGCCGGCGATCGCAAGACCAAGGATCGTGGCGAGAGCGATGAAGCGCTTCATGACAGCCTCCTGCGTCGGTCGGGACAATCTATGAGTCGCAACTGTATCGCAGATGAACGGCCAAGCCTCGCACCCGATGCGCCCCGATCCGCCTTGCCCGTGCGGGGCGCCCCTGCTAAACGAGCCGGCTCCGGTTATGAGCCGTACGCGTCGAAGGGCCAGCCGCCCTCCGGCGCGTTGTTTCATGAGCGGGGAGGCCCATCTTCTGTCGCCGGGCCGCCCATTTCTTTTCGGGGCCAATAGGAGTGTAGCTCAGCTGGTAGAGCATCGGTCTCCAAAACCGAGGGCCGGGGGTTCGAGTCCCTCCACTCCTGCCACCCTATATAAGTCGCTTGTTGATCCGGGGCGCGGAGGTCCGCCGCCCCACAAAGAGAGTTAGAATTCGCCGCCATGGCCAAGAAACCGGGCACCAATCCCTCCGCGATCCGCAACCGCGCCGCCAAGACGGCCGCGGCGATGGCCGCGCCGTCGGCGCTCGCGCCGACGCCTAAGAAGAAGACCAATCTCGTCCAGTTTTTCCGCGAAGTCCGCGCCGAGGCCCGCAAGATCACCTGGACCTCTCGTCGCGAGACCTGGATCACCTCGGTGATGGTCGCGATCATGGTCGTCGTCGCTATGCTATACTTCTGGGTCGTCGACGCTGGCGTTCTTCTGAGCGTCAACACGATCCTGAAATTGGCCAGCCCAAAGTAAGCACCCAGATGTCAGAAGCCGCCGAAACCACCGCCCCCTCGAACCCGCGCCACAAGTGGTACATCGTCCACGCCTACTCGAACTTCGAGAAGAAGGTGGCCGAGAGCATCCGCGAGCAGGCCAAGACCCAGGGGCTCGACGAGAACTTCTCCGACATCCTGGTGCCGACCGAGGACGTCGTTGAGATCCGCCGCGGCCGCAAGGTCAACGCCGAGCGCAAGTTCTTCCCGGGCTACGTCCTGGTGAAGATGGAGCTCACCGACGAGGCCTACCACCTGATCAAGAACACCCCGAAGGTGACGGGCTTCCTGGGCTCGGGCTCCAAGCCCATGCCGGTCTCCGACAAGGAAGTCGCCCGGATCATCGGCGCCATCGAAGAAGGCGTCGAGCGGCCCAAGCCCACTATCCAGTTCGAGATCGGCGAGCAGGTGCGCGTCACCGACGGCCCGTTCGCCAGCTTCAACGGCTCGGTGGAACAGGTCGACGAGGAACGCGCCCGCCTGCGCGTCACCGTCTCGATCTTCGGCCGCGCGACCCCTGTCGAGCTCGAATACAACCAGGTCGAAAAGACCAGCTGACGCGCGGCGGCTAGTCCGCCATCCGCCACAACCATCGCAGCGCGTCCGCGAAAATCGCCCCGCCGTGGGCGAGGTTGTGGCCGCCTTCGCCGAAAACGAAACGGTGGTCGTAGCCCGCGAAGGCGAGCGACGCGGCGAGGGCCTGGTTGGCCTGCGGCCAACTCCCAAACAGGATATCGGCGTCGGCTGAACCGCTCTGCATCCACACCCGGATCGGCTTCCGCTCCGTGGAGCGGATCAGGAACGGATAGTTGTGCCCGCCGCGGATGGCGGTGAACGAGCCGCAGTGGCTGAGCACGCGGCCGAAGGCGTCGGGGCGATACCACGCCGCCGTGAAGGCGCAGATGCCGCCTGAGGAGATGCCGCAGATCGTCCGCCGCGCCGGGTCGGCGGAGAGCTTGCAGCCGATCTCGGCCTCCACGAACGGCAGCAGGTCCTCCAGCAGGAAGCGACCGTAGAGGTCAGTCACGCTGTCGTATTCGAAGCTGCGCTGCTGAGGGTTGCGCTCGCTCTTGCCCGGCATGACGAAGACCGCGACCGTCGGCGGCGCCTCGCCCGCATGGATCAGGCTGTCCAGCACCGCGGCAGCCCGCACCGGTCCGTCGCGGTCGAGGTACCAGGAGCCGTCGTTGAACAGGATGAGGGCCGGCGGCGGCCCGGCGGGATCGAAGCCGGGCGGCGTATAGATCCGCACGTCGCGGGTCGTGTCGGGGAACACCTTCGCGCCCGCCCAGTCGCGATGCGAGGCGACCTTGCCGCGCGGGGCGTCTTCGGCGGGGAAGGCCTCGGGGCAGGGGTGGTATTGCCGGTCGCCCGGGACCGAAAGCGCCTGCTGGATCTCCTTGTTGGCGCGGCCGTTGACCACGCGGGTGGGGTCGACATCGCTCAGCGAGCGGTCCAGGCCCAGCGCCTGATAGGTCTCAAGGTCCATCGCTTCCCTCCGGCCCGGCCTTGTTCCGGCGGGCTCCACCTGCTACATGCGCCCGCTTCGCGGGGTCACCCGTGATTTCAAATCCGTGGGAGGGGCTGCCCGAACCACGGCCACATAGGCGGCTTTGATTAGCCGTCGCATTGGAGACAGCCATGGCCAAGAAGATCTTGGGCTATATCAAGCTGCAGGTGCCCGCCGGCGCCGCCACGCCTTCGCCGCCCATCGGGCCGGCGCTCGGCCAGCGCGGGGTCAACATCATGGGTTTCTGCAAGGAATTCAACGCGCGGACCGAGAAGGAACAGCGCGGCACGCCCCTGCCGACGGTGATCACCGTCTATCAGGACAAGAGCTTCACCTTCATCACCAAGACCCCGCCGGCGACCTTCTACATCAAGGAAGCGGTGAAGATTAAGTCGGGCTCCAAGGAGCCGGGCCGCGTCTCGGGCGGCAAGATCACCCGCACGCAACTGCGCGCGATCGCCGAGAAGAAGATGAAGGACCTGAACGCCAACGACATCGAAGCCGCGGCCAAGATCATCGAAGGCTCCGCCCGCTCGATGGGCCTGCAGATCGTGGAGGCCTAGGACCATGGCAACTTCCAAGCGCGTCAAGGCCTGGACCGGCGACCGTACGGTCACCCATCCGGTCGAAGAAGCCGTCAAGCTGGTCAAGGCCAACGCCAAGGCCAAGTTCGACGAGAGCGTCGAGATCGCCGTCAACCTGGGCGTCGACCCGCGTCACGCCGACCAGCAGGTCCGCGGCGTGGTCTCGCTGCCCTCGGGCACCGGCCGTGACGTCCGCGTCGCCGTCATCGCCAAGGACGCCAAGGCGGCCGAAGCCACCGCCGCCGGGGCCGACATCGTCGGCGCCGAGGAGCTGGTCGAGCGCATCCAGGGCGGGTTCATGGACTTCGACCGCGTCATCGCGACACCGGACATGATGGCCCTGGTCGGCCGTCTGGGTAAGGTGCTGGGCCCGCGCGGCCTGATGCCGAACCCGCGCGTCGGCACGGTCACGCCGAACGTCGGCCAGGCCGTGAAGGACGCCAAGGGCGGCGCCATCGAGTTCCGCACCGAGAAGACCGGCATCATCCACGCCGGCATCGGCAAGGCCTCCTTCACCGAAGCCCAGCTGCTGGCCAACGTGACGGCCCTGGTGGAAGCGCTCAACAAGGCGCGTCCGTCGGGCGCCAAGGGCGTCTACATCAAGCGGATCAGCCTCTCGTCCACGATGGGCCCGGGCTTCAAGGTGGACTCCTCGGGCTTCGGCACCGCCGCCTAAAGGCGCCGAACTCGGCCAAGACTTCAAAGGGGAGCCGCAGCGATGCGGCTCCCTTTTTCGTGGCCCCTAGAGGCCCAGCACCGCCTTGGCGATGATGTTGCGCTGGATCTCGTTGGTGCCGGCGTAGATCGAGCCGGCCCGGTCGTTCAGGTACTTGGACGCCGCCGTCAGGCTGTGATCCGGCCCCACATAGCCCTGGTCGGACGGTGGCCGGAAATTGGGCGTCGGCCCGCCGGGGCAGGTCGCATGCGGCTGGTAGGCCGCGCCATAGGCGCCGGACGCCTCCAGAGCCATCTCGGTCAGTCGCTGGCTGAGCTCGGTGCCGACGGTCTTCATCATCGAGGACTTGGCCCCTGGCGCGTCGCCCGAGCTGAGGCTCGCCAGGATCTGCAGTTCGACGGCCTCCAGCGCCTCGATCTCGATGGAGAGCGCGCCCAGCCGGGCCATGAAGCTACGGTCGTCGCTGAGCCGGCCGCCCGCGTCGTCGGCCTCGGCGGCCGTCATCTTGCGGATGCGGTTCAACCTGGCCTTCAGCCCGGGCGTCGAGACGCCGCCGCCACGCTCGAACTCCATCAGGTACTTGGCCACCGTCCAGCCCTCGCCGATCTTGCCGACCACATTGGCCTTGGGCACGCGCACGTCGGTGAAGAAGACGTCGTTCTGTATGTGCTCGCCGCTCAGCATCAGGATCGGGCGGACCTCGATCCCCGGCGTGGTCATGTCGATCAGCAGGAAGGTGATGCCCTGCTGGCGGATCGCCTCGGTGCTGGTCCGCACCAGGCAGAAGATCCAGTTCGCCACGTTGGCGTGCGTCGTCCACAGCTTGTGGCCGTTGCAGACCAGGTGGTCGCCGTCGTCCACGGCGCTCATCTGCAACGACGCCAGGTCCGAGCCCGACGCCGGCTCCGAATAGCCCTGGCACCAGAAGTGCTCGGCGGTGAGGATGCGGGGCAGGTAGTGCGCCTTCTGCTCGGGCGTTCCGTGGCCGATCAGCACCGGACCGCACATGCCGATGCCCATGGGCGACAGCGACGGCGCCTCGGCCGCGGCGAACTCGCTGGCGAAGATGTAGCGCTGCGCCGCGCTCCAGCCGCAGCCGCCATGCTCCACCGGCCAGGCCGGCGCCGCCCAGCCGCGGGCGTTGAGGATCGCCTGCCAGGCCAGGCTGAGCTCATGCGGCGCGTAGACGCTGGTCATCCGCCGCGCGTCCCGGCGCATGGCCGGCGTCAATTCCGCATCGAGGAATGCGCGAACTTCATCCCGAAACGCGAGCTCCTCGCGGCTCCAACGGACTTGCATCCGGCGTCCTCCCACCTCATTTCGCCCAGCCTAGACGCATTGACGCCCCGGCAGTCACCCCGATCATTGGGCGACGCAGGCTCCAAGGCGAGCAGGTGAGGGACGTCGATGCCGACCGTTGAGCTGCAGCCCGCCGGCCGCGAACGTCGCGAGACCCTCGCCAATCTGTTCCAGCTCTACATCCACGACTTCACCGAGCAGTGGTTCGACCGGCCGGAGGGCGAACTGGGCGAGGACGGCCTGTTCGAGCCCTACAGCCTGCTGGACACCTACTGGTCCATGCCCGGCCACGAGGCGATGCTGATCCGCGCCGACGGCCGCTTGGCGGGCTTCGTGCTGGTGAACAAGGAGTCCCACTCCGGCGAGCCGGTGGATTTCCAGGTGGCCGAGTACTTCGTCGCGCGCAAACACCGCCGCTCCGGGGTTGGCCGGATGGCCGCCCTGCAGGTGCTGAACGCGCGCCCCGGCCTCTGGGAACTGGCCGTGGCTCGCCGCAACGTGGGCGCCCAGCACTTCTGGCGTCGCGTCGCGGCGGCCGTCGCCGGCGAGGCCGTTGAGGAACTGGACCTGAACGACGCGCGCTGGAACGGCATCATCCTGCGGTTCCGCGCTGGTTGAAATTCGGCGGGTCTTCCTGTAAAGCCCGCCGCTCTCGGGGTTTTCCCCGGGGTTTCGCCGCCTTCGGGCGGTGAAGGACGGGACGCAATCCACCGCGCCCCCTCCTGTCCAAGAACTGCGTAGCCGGCGGGGTCACCGTCGGCCGGAACGTGAAGGCGGGCCCGCCTTCAGCCGCAGGGAGACGGGAAGATGAGGTTCTCCGGCGCATCGCCAAGGCGATGGGCGTGAGGCCACGGCTTTCCTTTCGGACAGGTTCTACCCGACGTGCGCAGTCGTGCGCGCGTCGAACCTGAGTATGGAGACCGCAATGGACCGCGCTCAAAAGCAGGATGCCATCGATGCGCTGAAAGGCGTGTTCGACGGCGCCGGCGCCGTGGTCGTGACCCACTACATGGGTCTGACCGTTGCGGAAATGACCGATCTGCGGGGCAAGCTGCGTGAGCAGGGCGCCCAGTTGAAGGTGGTGAAGAACACTCTGGTGCAGAAGGCCCTGGCGGGCTCGGTCGGCGAAGCGGGCGACGCCCTCTTCAAGGGCCCCGTCGCCATCGCCTATGCCCCCGACGCCGTCTCCGCCGCCAAGGTCGCGACCCAGTACGCCAAGGACAACGAGAAGTTCACCGTTGTCGGCGGCCTCATGGGTCTTGAGGTGCTGGACAAGGCTTCGATCGCCGCGCTCGCGCGGCTGCCGTCGCTCGACCAGCTCCGCGCCAAGATCGTCGGCCTTCTGCAGGCGCCCGCGACCAAGATCGCTGGTGTGTTGCAGGCCCCGGCGGGCCAGCTCGCGCGTGTTGTCGGCGCCTACGCCGCCAAAGACGCCGCCTGATCGTCAATTTCGCAAAACACACACACGAACCTCTAAGGAACACATCACATGTCGAAGCTCGAAAAGCTGGTGGACGAACTCTCCACCCTGACCGTCCTGGAAGCCTCTGAGCTCTCCAAGCTGCTGGAAGAAAAGTGGGGCGTCTCCGCCGCCGCGCCGGTGGCCGTGGCCGCTGCTGGTGGTGGCGCCGCCGCCCCCGCCGCCGAAGCCGCTGAAGAGCAGACCGAGTTCACCGTGATCCTCACCGCCGGTGGCGACAAGAAGATCAACGTGATCAAGGAAGTCCGCTCGGTCCGTCCGGACCTGGGCCTGAAGGAAGCCAAGGATCTCGTCGAAGGCGCCCCGCAGAACGTGAAGGAAAACGTTTCCAAGCAGGAAGCCGAAGAAGTGAAGAAGAAGCTGGAAGAAGCCGGCGCCTCCGTCACCATCAAGTAGTTTCGCGGCGGGTCCGCCCGCTGCTGAGATCGAGAAGGGCCGGGGGGCGACTCCCGGCCCTTTTTCGTGGCCGGAACAGTTCAGTGAACGCTGTTCATATTCCACTGTCGGTAGAAGCCCGTTGCAACCCAGCATAGCGCGCTGTTAGCGTTTCCCATCCGGCGGGCGGGAGCGTGGCATGCGGGTCTACGAAGCCATCGTCAAAGGCCTGGAGGACGTGGGCGTCACCGCCGCGTTCGGCGGCGCCGGCGAGAACGCCGCCGGCATGATGATCGCGCTGAAGAACTCGGGCAGCGTGCGCGGCGTGATCTCGCGCCACGAGCAGGCCGCCTCGTTCATGGCCTGCGGCTATGCCATGTACACCAACAAGCTGGGCGTCTGTTTCGCCACCGCGGGACCGGGCGCCTTCAACCTGTTCTCCGGCCTGGCGGTGGCGCTGTCGGACAGCTACCCGGTCCTGGCGATCTCCGGCTTCGCCAACCTCGACTGGCGCGGCAAGGGTTCGCTGAACGAGACCTCGGGCCTGGCGCGGACGCCGGATTCCCAGGCGATGTTCGCGGCCACCACCAAGAAGTCGGTGCTGCTGGAGGACATCTCCAAGCTTCCCGACGTCCTGGAGGACCTGATCCACACCGCCTTCGAGGGGCGTCCCGGCCCGGTCCACCTGCACGTGCCGGAGAACCTCGCCCACCCGGACGTGAAGGTCCCCAACTGGCGCAAGATCGGCCTGAAGGTCGCTCCCGTGACGCCGGACCCGAACCGCGTCGCCGAGGTCGCCGGCGTGCTTACCCAGGCCATGGCCAAGGGCAAGAAGGTGCTGGTGCTGGCCGGCTTCGGCGCCATCCGCGCCGGCGCAGGTCCCGAACTCAAGGCCTTCGTCGACAAATTCCAGACGCCCTTCGCCACTACCCAGGACGGCAAGGGCGTCGTCTCGGAGCATCATCCCCTGGCGGTCGGCACGTTCTGCGACAGCGGCCATGCCTCGGCCTGGAAGGCGTTCCTGGCCGCCGACGTGGTGCTCTGCGTCGGCAATGCGCTGAACCAGCACGCCACCTTCAACTACAAGGCCGGCCTGTTCGACGGAAAGACCCTGATCCACCTCAACATCTCAGAGGGCGAGATCGATAAGGCCTACAAGGCCGACTACGCGATCGTCGGTGACGCCAAGCTGTCCATGGCCGCGCTCAACGCCGCCATGGCCGCCGCGAAGCCATCGCCCCAGCCCTTTACGGCCAAGTCCTGCGCCGAGGAGATGACCCAGGATCTCGTCCACCTGACCGGCAAGATCCACCCCGGGCAGATGGCGCAATCGATCTCGCGGCTGCTGCCCAAGGACGCCATCGTGCTGGCCGACGCCGGCGCCCACCTGGCCTGGATGGCCTACTACCTGCGCCTCGACGAGACCCAACTGTTCCGCAAGGCCGGCGAGTTCGGGCCAATGGCCGGCCACACCAACGGCGCGATCGGTCTGCGGGCCGCGATCCCCGACCGGCCGATCGTCGTCTGCTGCGGCGACGGCTGCTACAATCTGGCCGGCTTCGAGCTGATGACCGCGGTGCAGTACGGCTTGCCGGTCATCTGGGTGATCTTCGACGACGCCGAATTCAAGCTGATCAAGCTCTTCCAGCTCGAGACCTTCCACGAGAGCGGCCTGGTGGAGTTCACCAATCCCAACTGGGCGGCCTACGCCAAGGCCTGCGGCGCAGACGGCGTGCGGGTCGAGAGCCTGGACGACTTCGAGGCGGCCTTCAGCGCGGCGCTGGCGTCCGGGCGGCCGACGGTCATCGACGCCCACATCACCCGCCTGGCGCTGCCGCACTACGCGCCGTCGCCGGAGGGGATCATCGGCGAGATCGTCGAGAAGCTGAAAGAGCGCGTCGGACTGGAATAAATTCACCGCGGGATGCGTCGAGGAACGGCGCGTGGCGGGAAGCTAAGGATGGGGCGGGGGCGATGGGCGGAACCTGGACGGAAACCTACGAGGGCTCGCCGGAGAACGAGCGGCTGGTCTTCGATCAGCTGGCCCGCGACATCATGGGCGTGCAGCTGAAGACCCAGAAGGCGGCCAAGGCCGGCGCCGTGCAGCGCACCTTCCACGCCAAGGCCGGCGTCGCGGTCCAAGACGCCAAGCTGGTGTTCCACAAGACCCTGCCCAAGGAGTTCCGGGTGGGCTTCGCCAAGCCCGGCGCGAGCTATCCGGCCATCGTGCGGCTGTCCAACGCCGCGGGGTCGCAGACCTCGGACTACGACAAGGACATGCGGGGCCTGGCCGTGCGCATCGCCGCCGACGTCCCCCACGACCTGCTGGCCACCAACTATCCGGTCTCCCACGCCCGCAACGCGCGCCAGTTCGTCGCCTTCGCCCAGGCGACCGCGGGCGGGGCGCTCAGCAAGTTGTTCGGGCTGATCGGCCTCGCCTTCAAGGTCGGGCCCTTCGAGACGCTGCGCATGCTGGGCAATGTGTCCAAGGCGCGCCGCCGGTCGAACAGCTACGCGCTGGAGACCTACTGGAGCCGCGGCGCGATCACCTGGGGCGGCCTGGCGGTGCGCTACCTGTGGCGTCCGCTCGACGCGCCGCCCGCGCCGGCCCTGCCCCCCACCGACCCCGACGGCCTGGCTCATGAGTTCGCGACCCGGCTATCGGCTGGCGACGTGGCCTTCGAGCTCTGCCTGCAGGTGTTCGTCGATGAGCGGCGCACGCCCATCGAGGACACCGCGATCGAGTGGACTCAGGCCGTGTCGCCGCCAGTGCCGGTTGCGACCCTGACCTTGCCGCGCAAGGTCGCCGGCTTCGCGGAGGCCCGCGCCCAGGCGCGCGGCGTCGACCTCCTGGCCTTCAACCCCTGGAACACCGGCGCGGCCTTCCGCCCGCTGGGCAACCTCAACCGGGCCCGCAAGGCGGCCTATGACGCCAGCGCCGCGCACCGGCTGGAATACCGCTGGGTCACCAAGGCGCCGCTGCGCAACGTGATCTTCGGGGCGCTGTTCCGGGCCTTCTTCCGTGTCCTCAACCGGTTCATCGAATGGCACAAGCTGCCGGTGCCGTTCGCGCTGCTGAACCTCGACGGCTTCCGTTATGTACTGCGCCGCAAGAACCTGATCGACACCGAGATCCGCGAGGCGCCGCCGCAGCCGCGGCCGGCCCCACCGCAGATCGACGAGGAGAAGCGCGTCTCGCGGACCTTCATCGGCACGCACAACGACCTGTCAGATCCGAAGATGGGCGCGGTCGGCGCGACCTTCGGGCGGAACCTGAAACCCGACCTGCGGCCGGACACCTTCGACACCCCCAACGCCTTCGACGTCGCCAAGCTGCTCATGCACCGCAAGAGCTTCATCCCGGCGACCTCGCTGAACATCCTGGCCGCCGCCTGGATCCAGTTCCAGGTCCACGACTGGGTGAACCACGCGCGCAATCCGCTGGGCAAGGGCCGCGACCTGCGGGTCACGCTGCCGCCCGGCATGAAGTGGCGCAACACGGTCGGCGGCAAGGAAGAGGACGTGATGCGGATCGCCGGCAACGTCCGGCGAAACGAGGGCGCGAAGGGCGACCCGCCGACCCTGTTCGGCAACGCGGCCTCGCACTGGTGGGACGGCTCGGAGGTCTACGGCGATGACGACCTGACCGCCAAGGGCCTGCGCGAGGGCCCGAAGATCAAGCTGGTCAACGGCTACCTGCCCAAGAGCGTCAAGGGCTTCGAGATCACCGGCTTCAACGAGAGCTTCTGGTTGGGTCTGTCCGGCATGCACACCCTGTTCGCCCGCGAGCACAACCTGCTCTGCGACGAGCTCAAGAACCACTACCGCGGCTGGAGCGACGACCAGATCTACAATACCGCGCGGCTGATCGTGACCGCCCTGATCGCCAAGATCCACACCGTCGAATGGACGCCGGCGATCCTGGCCACCGAGACCATCAAGGTGGCGCTCAACTCCAACTGGAATGGCCCGCCCGGCGACCTGCTCACCAAGGGCGGCATCTGGCTGCTGGACGAGCACTCCGCCACCGGCATTCCGAAGACCAAGCCCGACCACCAGTCCGCGCCCTATTCGCTGACCGAGGACTTCGCCACGGTCTATCGCCTCCACCCGCTGATCCCCGACGACTTCTGCTTCTTCGACCACAAGACCGGCCTGAAGATCGACGAGAAGAAGTTCCTGGAAATCCAGGGCGGGAAGACCGACGAGCAGATGCGCAGGAAGGGACTGGAGAACGTGCTCTATTCCTTCGGCACGTCGCACCCCGGCGCGATCACCCTGCACAACTTCCCCATGTCGTTGACCGGCTTCGAGCGGGACAACGAGCTGATCGACCTGTCGGTGGTGGACATCGTGCGCACGCGCCGCCGCGGCGTGCCGCGCTACAACGACTTCCGCGCCGGCCTGCACAAGCCCCGGATCACCCGCTGGGAGGATCTGGCCGCCGACCCCGAGACGGTCCGCATCCTCAAGGACCTCTACAAGGACATTGACCAGGTCGACACGGTGATCGGCCTGCTGGGTGAGAACCCGCCGCGGGGCTTCGGCTTCAGCGACACCGCGTTCCGGATCTTCATCCTGATGGCGTCGCGCCGGCTGCAGAGCGACCGGTTCCTGACCGTCGATTTCCGGCCCGAGGTCTATTCGCCGTTCGGCATGGACTGGATCGCCAACAACGGCATGACCAGCCTGATCCTGCGGCACTGTCCGCAGCTGGCCTCGGTCCTGCCCCGCGACGCCAGCGCCTTTGCGCCCTGGCGTCCGATCATCCCGCAATGAGGACCTGTCATGGCCGTTAAGCCGAAGCCCGCCGCGAAGCCGAAGGCCAAGCCCAAGCCCAAGGCGGTGTCACGCGCCGCGTCCAAGGCCGCCCCCCGGTCGACCACGAAGTCGACCGCGAAGCCGGGCTCGAAGGGCCTTGACGCCCTGCGCGCGCGGGGCCTGCTGGACGTGCTCTGGGGCCGGCGCACCCACCGGGTCAGCCGCGGCGCCACGGTCAAGGCCGGGTCGATGAGCTACGCCTCCCGCAGCCCGCACGCGCCGCTCTCCGAGCTCGAGGAGGCGATGCTGATCGCGGTCACCGGCTGCACGGGCCTCACCATGCCCGACCGGCCGTTCACCGACCCGGCCACCGGTGAGCAGATCATGGCCAAGCCCAACCTCAACATGGCCGGGCGCACGGCGGGCAGCCCGGATAACGCCCAGGGCACCCACTTCTTCCTGATCAACGACACCGGCACCTATTTCCTGCGCAAGCTTCCGCCCCTGGAAGGCGGCGGCGATCCCTTCGATCCGGCGACGCTGATCGCCCGCGCCGCCCAGGCCAAGGTCAAGGTGCTCGACCACCGTCTCGACGTTGGCCCGAACATGCGCGACTTCCCGGCTTATCTGGACTCCAACAGGTTCCTCTCGAACCAGCCCGGGACCACGCTGCTGTTTCCGGTCGTCGACCTGTCGCACCAGTACATCAACGGCCTGATGTACATCCTGACCCAGCCCGGCCACGCGCGCCCCGCCATCGTCGACGACCGCAACTTCTATCAGCCGGCGGGGGTGAAGGACTGGATCAAGAAGGGCTTCCTGAACGACGCCATCAAGGTGCCGCTGGGCGTGCTCGGCCCCCTGCGCACCCAAGTGGAAGCCGACCTGCTGCTGCAGAACCTGATGCTCACCGCCGACGCCATGGGCCTGGGCGCCTGGATCCACGCCTCGCTGACGCCGCCCATCGCCCTGGGCGATCCGAAGTACAGCCCGACCTACGGCGCCATGCTCGGCTTCGATTTCGTGACGCCCAAGTGGAAGCTGATGGACCTGCTGCGCTGGGCCGTGCCGCTGCCGAAGTACGCCAACCTGCGCGCCCACCCGATCGGCCTGCGCCACCAGGGCGAGCACCTGATCAAGGCCATGTGCCCGCCCTACTACGACAGCATGAAGGATGCGGTGACCGAGGTGATGGCGGGCAAGTTCGGGCCCGGCGGCATCTACAACAACCAGGCGCTGTTCGGGCAGATCTACAAGGAGGACTACGGCAAGCGCTACTTGGCCGAGGCCGAGGTCTATTCCGACGAGGTGATCGCCTGCGTCACCGACATCTGCGACTACATCCTGAAAACCCATGGGCGCTTTCCGGCCCATTGCGACGCCATCCATGTGCCCGGCGTCTGGCTGCAGGTCCATCACGTGGAGGCGGAGTACTACGAGCGCTTCTTCCGCCACGGTCTGGACGAGGCGCATCGGTCACATGACGAGCACTGGCACTAGGTCCCGCAAGCCTCCGCCGCACTCGCACCTGCCGAAGCGGGTCGCCGGGCCCCCGCCCAAGGGCTGGTGGCCGCACTTCGCCTGGACCCTGGACAAGACCACCGGGTTTCTGTTCGTCGCGGTCCTGCTGGTCGCGTCCGGCGGCCTGCTGATCGGCAGCGAGCCGGGCCTGGACCTGCTGCGCGCGGTGGCCCTGCACACCATGAACGGGGCCGGTCACCGAAGCGGCGGGCCCTACGCCTGGCTGATGGCCTCGGCCCTGCTGCTGGGGCTCAACGCCTGGTACTGGTGCCGCGCGGTGGTGGAGTACCAGTTCGGCGACGCCGCCAACTGGGAGCGCGACCTCTACCTGACCTGGGCGCCCCGGGTGCTGGGCCTGCTGCCCTTCGTCTTCCTGTTCTTCGGCCTGCGCCACATCGGCAGCGGGGGCTTGCGCGTCTGGGGGATGCTGGGCGCGGGCGTGGGCTTCCTGGCGTTCGTGATGCTGCGCCGCCCGGTAGTGCAGCGCCTGCGCAAGACCAGCGCCGAGCTGGTCGCCAAGGGCCGTCACCGGAGCGGCCGGGCGATCCACGCGACCCTGATCGGCGGGCGCTATGCCGTGCTTGGCGGCTCGCTGGCGCTCGGCGCGCTCGGCCTGATCCTGGCGATCTTCGATCCCGTCGCGCCGGCCCAGGCGATGGGGCCGGCGGCCGTGGCGCTGCTCGCCCTGGCGACCGCCATCCCGGTGATGGTGGTGCTGATCCAGTTCGGCCACGAGAGGCGCATCGCCACCGTGCCGCTGCTCTTCGCGCTGGCGTTCATCTGCAGCTTCTATTCCGACAACCACGCGGTGCGATTGCTGCCCGCACCCGCACCGCCGCGGCCCGACGTGCGCGCGGCCTTCGACGCCTGGCGCACCAACCTGGCCCCGCGCAACAACGGCGTGCCGATCATCTTCGTGGTCGCCCAGGGCGGCGCCTCGCGCGCCGGCTACTGGACCGGCGACGCCTTGTCAGTCCTGGAGCAGGACACCGGCGGCGACTTCTCCCGCCACGTCTTCGCCATCAGCTCGATCTCCGGCGGCAGTCTGGGGGCGGCGGGCTTCCTGGCGGCGATCCGCGACCAGCCTGGGCTTGCAGCGGCCGGGCGGCTGCGCGAGCGTGTGGCCTGCTTCACCGAGCAGGACTACCTGAGCCCGGCGCTCGGCGGCCTGCTGTTCCCCGACCTGATCCAGCGGTTCAACCCGCTTCCGGGCGTGCGCCTGCCCGATCGCGCGCGGGCCCTGGAGGTCGGCTGGGAAGCCGGCTGGGGCAAGACCTGCGACGGCGCCGCGGACGGCGTGAACAGCGGCCGGATGGGGCAGGGCTTCCTCAGCCTCTGGGACCGGCCATCCGGCCCGTGGCTGCCGATGTTGATGGTCGGCGGGGTGACGCTCGAGACCGGCCGGCCCTTGATCACCAGCAGCCTGGCGTTCCGCTCCGGCGCCACGCCCTTCGTCGACGCCGAGGACTTCCATCAGGTCGCGGGGCAGGACGTTCGCCTGTCCACCGCCATCCTGAACGGCGCGCGGTTCCCCTACATCAGCCCCGGCGGGACGCTCCCCAAGGGCGCCGGTCACATCGTCGACGGCGGCTACTTCGACGCCACTGGGGTCGAGGCGGTGCGAGAGTTGGCGTTGTCCATGTTCAGGCCGGACAACCAGCTGACCGCGGCCCGCAACGGGCTGCCGGCGATCGCCGTGCGGCCGGTCTACCTGCTGCTGCTGAACGGCGAGGCCTCGCCCGACAGCAAGCCGGCCAAGGGCGGCCAGGATCTGTTCGGCCCGCTGCGCGGCCTGTTCCACAGCCGCGAGGCGCACGGCGCCCTGCTGCGGCGCAACCTGCTGACCGCTGCGCCCGGCGTCTCCGGCCGCGACGGTGAGGTGATCACCATCAGCCTGTGCGACCCGGTGGCCATGGACTGGGCGCTCTCGGAGGTGGCGACGCAGACACTTAGACGCGACGTGGCCCTCGATCGGCCGAACGCCAATCCGGCGTTGGCCTGCCACAACGCGACCGCCATCAGGCGGCTGAAAGCGATCCTCGCCGACCAGCCCTAGGAACGGGGCAGAGCGAGCGCGATCAACGCCGCCTCCGGCGCGGTCAGCGACGAATTGCGGGCCGGCGGGCGGTCCATCTCCGGCATGCCGTTGATCGCGTAGACCAGGGTGCGGCCGTCGCGGCGGTTCCAGAACAGGCCGGTGATCCAGCCGTAGGCGTCGCCGAAGTGCCCGCGCCAGTCGGCGCTGTCGGCTCCGAAGAACGCGTCGCCATGCGGACCGGGACGCCCGTTGGGGATTTCGGAGCCTAAGCCATAGCTCTGCAGCAGCCCGCCATCGATCTCGCCGTTCGGATGGTCGGGATCGTAGGTCCAGACGGGCCCCTGCATGGCCTCCAGCGCCGCCTTCGGGACGACGCCCTGGCCGTGGCCGGCGAACATCCGCGCCAGCCGATCCATGTCGGCCACGCTGAGCCGCAGCCCGCCCTGCGGCGAGAAGGCGAAGCCGTTGTCGCCGACCTTGTAGTCCGCCTCGGTCAAGCCCGGCGCGTCGGTTGGCCGGGTGAAGGGCAGGGCGGGGTAGGGCAGAACCGTCCCGTCGACCTGCGGAGCCCACTGCCCATCGACGCGGTGCAGCCCTGCCGCCGCCCGCGCCCGCTTGGCCTGCGAGACGCCGCTCCAGTTGTAGCCGATGTCCAGGCCCAGCGGCTCGAACAGGGCCCGGCGCAGGTAGCGATCGAACCGCTCGCCGCTCAGCCGCTCCAGCATCTGGGCGACCAGGGCGAAGTTCACGTCGGCATAGGCGAACCAGTCGCCTGGCCGATGTTCCGCCGGGCCGAACCAGGCGCCGCCGTCATAGTGCCGTCCCTCGGCGGTGAAGGCTTCGGCGAGCCTGTGCCCGAGCGGCACGGGGTAGGAGGGCCCGTTCCGCAGGCCGCTCACGTGGCTGAGCAGCATGCGCGGCGTGATCGCTGCGTCCGGGTGCGCCGGGTGGCGCAGGCGGAAGCCGAGGGCGTCGGAGGCGTCGCGGTCGAGGTCCAGGCCCTTGCGCATCGCCAGCGGCAGGAAGGCGGCCGTGGCGATCATCTTGGACACCGAAGCCACGCGGAACGGCTGGTCCAGCGCGAAGGGGCGGGGACCCGCCGGGCCGTACGCCTGGCCGGCTGCGCCCCGGAACACCACCGCGCCGTCGCCGCCCCGCGCGATCGCGCCCCAGCTGGCCATGGGCGGCCCGGTGGTCGGGTACAGGATCGAGTCCGCGGGCGTCGCGGCGAGACCGGGGAGGGCGGCCAGGCCCAGAGCGAATCTTCGACGGTCGAGAATGGTCATCGCGGAGGAGCTTCACCCGCCCTCATGCTACTGTGAAGGCGATGAGTCCGCTCCTCGACCCCTTCATTCGCGGCCTGGGCGCTGGCGGCATGGCCGCCTTCACGCTGGCGGTGTTGCGCAGCCGCACGTCGGCGCAGGCGAAGTGGGTGACCGTCGGCCTCGGCGTCAGCGTCGTCTGCTGGATGATCAGCGAATCCGCCTCGATGTGGACCGCGCTCGGGCACGTCTGGCTCCTGCAACCCCTGGGGTTTCTGGCCAGCGGAGCATTCTGGCTGTTCGTGCAGATCGTATTTGAGGACCGGCCCGTGCGCCCCTGGGTGCTGCTGCCGGCCGTGGTGCTGCTGTCGCTCGGCCTGTCGACGACCGTTCTGCCCTGGCGCGAGTCGAACCTGGCCGGGGCGGCGTTCAACTCGTTTTCGGGCCTGCTGGCGATCCACGCCGCGTTCGTGGTGGCGCGCGGCTGGCGCGGCGACCTGATCGAAGGCCGCCGGCGCGCCCGCGCCGTCCTGTTGGGGCTCGTCGTGCTGTTCGTGATGATCGAGGTGATCCTGTCCCTGGCCGCCAAGGTCGATCCCGCCCGCGGCTGGTTGCGCTTCGCGGTCGGCGGCCCTTATGGCGCGGCGATCCTGGCGGTCCTGATCTTCGCCACCGTGGCGGTGTTCCTGGAGGCGCGGGCAACTCTGTTCGACCCCCCGCGGCGGGCCGAGGCGCGCCTCGACACGCGCGCCGAGGTCGCCGATCGCCAGCTGCTCGGCAAGCTGGAAAGCTTCATGGCGGACGGCGGCTGGAAGACCGAGGGCCTGACCATCGGCGCGGTGGCTCAGGCGCTGGACACGCCGGAGCACCGCCTGCGCCGGCTGATCAACCAGAAGCTCGGCCATCGCAACTTCGCCGACTTCGTGAACGGCCACCGCATCGAGGCGGCCCGCGCACGCCTGGCCGATCCGGCCGAGGCCGGGACCACAGTGGCCGCCATCGCGTTCGACCTGGGCTACGGCTCGCTCGGCCCCTTCAATCGGGCGTTCCGCGCGGCCACCGGGGCGACGCCCACCGAATGGCGCCGCCAGGCCCTGGCGGAAGCCTCGCCGATTCTGGAAGAAGCCATCTGATTTCGAAAGCGGCGAGGGTTTTCCGGCCTCGGCGAGACGGTGCGGCCCCGATCCGGCTTCCTTGCGGTCCTAAGCAAGGAGCCCCCTCATGCACGACTTCCTGACCCACATTCCGCACATATGGCTCTCGGGCGTGATCAACGACCTGCGCCGCTATGTGATCTTCGCCGTCGCCGTCTGGGTGATCCTGTGGATCATCCTGCGCCAGCCCCTGCGCGCCCGCCGGATTCGCGACGACGTCCCGCCGGCCCGCCAGCTTCGGCTGGAATTCCTCTACTCCCTGCGCTCGGTGGCCGTGTTCTCCACGGTCGGCATCGTCATCGACCTGCTGGAGAAGCTGGGCTTCTACCCCATGGCCAGGATGGCCGAGCACTGGGGCCCGGTCTATTTCGCCTTCGCCCTGGTGGCGATGATCGTCGGCCAGGACGCCTGGATCTACGTCACGCACCGCTGGATGCATCGGCCGCGCTGGTTCCGCACCTTCCACCGCCGCCACCACCTCTCGAACAACCCCTCGCCCTTCACCGCCTACAGCTTCGATCTGGGCGAGGCCCTGCTGATGGTCGGGTTCGTGATGGTCTGGCCGCTGGTGGTGCCGACGCCCTGGGGCGTCACCGGCTTCTTCATGATCCACCAGATCTTCCGCAACACCCTGCTGCACTCGGGCTATGAGCTGTGGCCGGCCCGGCGCGACGGCCGCCCGTGGCTCGACTTCCTGACCACCACGACCCACCACGACCTGCACCACGCCCAGGCCGGCTATAACTACGCGCCGTGGTTCACCTGGCTCGACCGCTGGTTCGGCACCGAGCACCCCGACTACCACGCCCGTTACGCCCAGACCGCACAGCGTCGGCTGGGAGCCCGGGCCGCGGAGCCCGCAACCGCCGAGCCGGCGTCTGCGGAGGCGTAGTCGGGAACAACCGGGCTCGCTTGCTGGTTGAAGAACCGTAAGGTCGTAAGGCAGACCTCGCGCCCTAGAACGGGGCAGGTCGAATGGGGCGGCGCCGGCCCAGTCCTCCGGCGCCGCCCTTTTTCGTGTCATTTTCTTTCGCCCAGGGTCTTTTCTCGCCTTGGGGGGCTTCCCCTCAGACGGGAAACGTCCTATCTGAGCTCCTTCGCGACATCATCCGATTCCCGTGACGCACCCGTGTGTGCGCTCGTGAACCGGCCGTCGCGCGTCAAATGTCCCGAGGCATGGTCCGTCGCCCTCCGACCATGCGAAGGGGCGCTCCCGACGAAACGGGGAGCCTTCCAGCGTCCGGCTTCCCCGCCTCGGGGAGGTTGAGGGTGGACGCAGGACACAATGAACGACGCCGGGAGTCCGTTCCCGTCGCGTCTGCAAGGGACACAGATGGCTCAGACCTTCACCGGCAAGAAGCGGATCCGCAAATCGTTCGGCCGCATCCCCGAAGCTGTGCAGATGCCGAACCTGATCGAGGTTCAGCGCTCCTCCTACGAACAGTTCCTGCAGCGCGAGACGCGCTCGGCTGACCGCAAGGACGAGGGCATCGAGGCGGTCTTCAAGTCGGTGTTCCCGATCAAGGACTTCAACGAGCGCGCGGTCCTCGAGTACGTCTCCTACGAGTTCGAGGAGCCCAAGTACGACGTCGAGGAATGCGTCCAGCGCGACATGACCTATGCCGCGCCGCTGAAGGTGAAGCTGCGCCTCATCGTGTTCGAAACCGACGAAGAGACCGGCGCACGCTCCGTGAAGGACATCAAGGAGCAGGACGTCTACATGGGCGACATCCCGCTCATGACGGAGAAGGGCACCTTCATCGTCAACGGCACCCAGCGGGTCATCGTCTCCCAGATGCACCGCTCGCCCGGCGTGTTCTTCGACCACGACAAGGGCAAGACCCACGCCTCGGGCAAGCTCCTGTTCGCCGCCCGCGTGATCCCCTACCGCGGCTCCTGGCTCGACTTCGAGTTCGACGCCAAGGACATCGTGTTCGTCCGCATCGACCGCCGCCGCAAGCTGCCCGCCTCGACCTTCCTGATGGCGCTGGGCATGGACGGCGAAGAGATCCTGTCGACCTTCTACAACACGCTCTCCTACGCCAAGCGCGACGAGAAGAAGAAGCAGGCGGGCGGCTGGGCCACGGCCTACCAGGCCGACCGCTGGCGCGGCGTGAAGCCGGAATTCTCGCTGATCGATGCCGACACCGGCGAAGAGATCGCGCCCGCCGGCACCAAGATCTCCGCCCGTAACGCCAAGAAGTTCGCCGACGCGGGTCTGAAGACCCTGCTGCTGGCCCCCGAGGCGCTCACCGGCAAGTACCTGGCCAAGGATCTGGTCAACCACCAGACCGGCGAAATCTACGCCGAGGCCGGCGACGAACTGAACCCCGAGCTGCTGGCGGCCCTGGAAGAGCAGGGCTTCAAGACCCTCGACGTGCTCGACATCGATGACGTGACGGTCGGCGCCTACATGCGCAACACGCTTCGCGTGGACAAGAACACCGCCCGCGAGGACGCCCTGTTCGACATCTATCGCGTCATGCGTCCGGGCGAGCCGCCGACGGTGGAAGCCGCCGAGGCGATGTTCAAGTCGCTGTTCTTCGATAGCGAGCGCTACGACCTGTCCTCGGTCGGCCGCGTGAAGATGAACATGCGCTTGGGCCTCGATACGGATGACGGCATTCGCATCCTGCGCCTCGACGACATCATCGAAGTGCTGCGCACGCTGAGCGATCTGCGTGACGGCCGCGGTGAA
>Ga0105248_10001923_pt1 | contig 23052 bp, 25 predicted proteins | sample KBSS34metaG_FD_81524 | JGI IMG/M metagenome (GOLD analysis project Ga0105248, IMG submission 81524) | Switchgrass rhizosphere microbial communities from Kellogg Biological Station, Michigan, USA - KBS S3-4 metaG | ecosystem: Host-associated > Plants > Roots > Rhizosphere > Soil | place...
CTTCGCAGCAGCGGGTGTATAAGGTGCAGCAAACGCCGACGACGGAAGCCGCGATCGACTCGCGAATCGGCCGCGACGTGTTCGTCGCGCTCAGCAAGCCCGTCGGCGACAACGCGTGGGCCGCGCGAATTCAGGTGAAGCCGCTGATTCGCTTCCTGTGGCTCGGGCCGCTGCTCATGGCGCTCGGCGGAATCTTCGCCGTCTTGGATCGGCGCTATCGGCTCGCCATGCGCGCAAGCACGGTCCCGAGTCGTTCCGCGGCGGCGACCGGTTCACCGTGACACTCGAGGCACGACGTCGATGTGGCGCTATCTGATTCCACTCGCGCTATTCGTGATGGTTGCGGCGTTCCTGCTGCGTGGCCTCGGCCTGCATCCGAATGAGGTTCCGTCGGCGCTGATCGGCAAGCAAATGCCCGAGTTCGCGCTCCCGACGCTCGCGGACGCGGAGTCCAAGATCGGATCCCGGGACATCGCGGGCAAGATCGCGCTCGTCAACGTCTGGGCCACTTGGTGTATCGAGTGTCGTCACGAGCACGGCTTTCTGCTCACGCTCGCGAAGTCCGGAATGCCGATCTACGGCCTGAACTTGAAAGACGACCGGCCGGCCGCGCTCGGTTGGCTCGCGAGTCTCGGCAATCCGTACGTGACGTCGGCGTTCGATGCGGATGGAACCGTCGCCGTCGATTGGGGCGTGACGGCCGCTCCCGAGACGTTTCTGATCGGCCGCGACGGCAAGGTGCTGTTCAAGCACATCTCGCCGCTCACGGCGCAGGTCTGGCAGCACGACTTCCTGCCGCTGATTCAGGCGCAGTGCCGAGAGTCCGAGGCCGGCTGCCCGCGCCTGACGGCGCTCGCTGCGCGATGACGCGGGTTCTTGCGATCTTCGCCGCCGTGCTCCTCACGACGGCGCTGCACGCGGCGGATGACGCGAATTTCGACGATCCCGCGTTGGCCCAGCGCTATTGGGGTTTGATTCGCGAGATTCGCTGCCCGCTCTGTATGAACGAGAGCATCGCCGACTCCGGAGCGCCCGTCGCCGCAGATCTGCGCCGAGAAGTGCATCGACTGCTCGTCGAAGGCAAGAGCGACGACGAGATCAAGGACTTCATGTCGTCGCGCTACGGCGATTTCATCCTGTACAAGCCGCGCGTCACGCCGCTGACCTACGCGCTCTGGGGCGGCCCGTTCGTGCTGCTCGTCGTCGGCGGGCTCGTGTTCTGGCGAATCTTGAGCGCGCGCCGCGATCAACCGCTCGGCGAGGACGACCCGACGTGACTACGCTGTACATCGTCGCGGCGCTGTTGTGCGCGCTCGCGATCGGCATCCTGCTCTGGCCGTTGCTCCGGCAGAGGCGCGTCTCGGGCCGTTGGTCGGTGCTCGGCGTCGCAGTCACGTTCGCGATCGTCCCGGTGGCGTTCGCCCTCTACGTTTACGTGTCGACGTGGGACCCGGAAGGGCAGCAGCGTGCGAGCGAAGGGCAGCGCCTCGTCGACGAGCTTGCGTCACGCCTCGAACGCACGCCGGAGGACGTCACGGGTTGGGTGCTACTCTGCCGTAGCTACGTCGCACTGGGCGACTACGACAGGGCGGCGCGCGCGTGCCGCGAAGCGTGGAGCCGCACGCCGCAGCCGGACGACGATCTCAAGCTCACGTTCGCCGAAGCGCAAATTCTGAGCGATCGTTCCTCGCTCGGCGGCGATGCCGGGCGGCTGGTCGAGGAAGTCCTCGCAAGCCAGCCCGCGAACCCCAAGGCGCTCTGGTACGGCGGGCTCGCCGCGTTCGAGCAGGGACGCGAGGACGACGTGAAGGCGCGCTGGTCGCGTCTGCTCGCGATGAACCCGCCTCCCGAGATCGCGAAGATGCTGCGCACGCAGCTCGCGGCGCTCGGCGCGGCGCCGGCCGAGGGTAGCGTGGGGGGCGCGGGCGGACCTAGCAGCGAACGCCCGCCGTCGGGCCCGACCGTGCAGCTCGACGTGAGCCTCGCGGGCGGGTTGTCGATCCAGCAGCTGCCGCCGAGCGCGGCGCTCTTCATCTTGGCGCGCGCACCGGGCGGCGGTCCGCCCCTCGCCGTGATCAGGAAGCCGCCGAGCGCAGTGCCCGGACAGTTCACGCTCAGCGACGCGAACAGCATGATCCCCGGCCGGTCACTCGCCGACTTCGAAGAAGTCACGCTCATCGCGCGTCTTTCGAAGACAGGGCAGCCGGGGGAGCAGCCGGGCGACTGGTACGCGCAGACGAGCTACCGGCCGAAAGAGGGCAAAGGGACCGTGGCGCTCGTGATCGATCAGGTGGTCCAATGAGCGCATGCCGGAGCTGCCCGACATCTCGCTCTACCTCGATGCGCTGCGAGAACGGATCGACGGCCGCCGCCTAGAGCGCGCACGCGTCACCTCGCCGTTCTTGCTGCGCAGCGTCGAGCCGCGGATCGACGAGGCGGTCGGTCAGCGCGTCGTCCATCTTCGCCGACTCGGCAAGCGCATCTCGATCGGCTTCGAAAACGACGTCTGGCTCGTGATTCATTTGATGATCGCGGGCCGCTTCCAGTGGCGCGAAACGTGGCCGGACAAGACGACGAAGCTCGTCGCGCTCGTGCTCGGCTTCGACAACGGCGCGTTGTTGCTGACGGAGGCGGGCACGAAGAAGCGTGCATCGCTGTACGTCGTGCGCGGCGAGAGTGGGCTCGCGGAGCACAACCCAGGCGGGCTCGAGATCGCGGACGCGAGCGCGCGCGAATTTCTCTCCGCATTGCGTAGCGGCAACCACACGCTCAAGCGCGCGCTCACCGATCCTAGGCTACTGAGCGGCATCGGCAACGCGTACTCCGACGAGATCCTGCACCGCGCGCGCCTGTCGCCGGTGATGCTGACGTCGCGGCTCACGGACGAGCAGGGCGCGCGCTTGCATCGAGCGACGCTCGACGTGCTCGCGGAGTGGACGGAGCGCCTGAAGACGCAAACCGCCGGCGAATTCCCGAGCAAGGTCACGGCATTTCGACCCGAGATGGCCGTGCACGGGCGCTATGGGTTGCCGTGTCCGGTCTGCGGGACGAAGGTGCAGCGCATTCGCTATGCCGACAACGAGACGAATTACTGCCCGCGGTGCCAGACCGAAGGCAAGCTGCTCGCCGACCGGTCGCTTTCGCGGCTGTTGAAAAAGGACTGGCCGAAGTCGATCGACGAGCTCGAGCGTTTGCGCAGCGAGATGCCCCGATGAGCTCCGCGAGCAACGAGAAGTGGCCGCGCGTGATAGTCCATGCCGACATGGATGCGTTCTACGCGGCGATCGAGCAGCTCGACGATCCCGCGCTGCGCGGCCGGCCGCTCTTGATCGGTCCGCCGAGCGCGCGCGGCGTCGTGCTGACCGCGAGCTACGAAGCTCGGCCATTCGGCGTCGGCAGCGCGATGCCGATGGCGCGCGCACGCAAGCTGTGCCCACAAGCACTCGTGGTGCCGCCGCGCTTCGAGCGCTACCAAGAGGTCTCGGCGACGATCATGCGGCTGTTCGGGGACTTCTCGCCGTGCGTCGAGCCGCTGAGCCTCGACGAGGCATTCCTCGACATGACGGGCAGCGAGCGACTGTTCGGACCCCCCGAGCAGATCGGAGCGAAGCTCAAGCGCGCCGTGCGCGACGCGACGGGCGGCCTCATGGCGTCGGTCGGAATCTCGGCAACGAAGTACGTCGCGAAAGTCGCAAGCGGGTATGCGAAACCCGATGGTCTCACGATCGTCGCGCCGGCCGACGCAGCCACGTGGCTCGCGCCGCAGCCCGTGAGCAACCTTTGGGGCGCCGGCCCGAAGACGACTGCACGGCTCGAGCAGCTCGGGCTGCGCACGATCGGCGACGTTGCAGCCCTCGATCCGCTGCAGCTCGAGGGCGAGCTCGGCGCGCTCGGACGCAGGTTCCGGGATCTCGCGCGGGGCCTGGATCCGCGCGACGTCTCGGGAGCACGCGCGAGTCGCGGGCTCAGCTCCGAGCGAACGCTAGAGAGCGACGTTTCGACGCGCGCGGCGATCGAGGCGTATCTGCGCGGCGCGGCAGAAACCGTTGCGCGGCGTTTGCGACGGCGCGGCGAGCGGGCCAACGGCGTGCGGATCAAGCTGAAGGGGGCCGACTTTCGGATCGTCACGCGGCAATGCGTGCTCCCAAAGCCTACGGACGTCGCTTCGGAGCTGTACGCGGCCGGTGTGTCGTTGCTGGATAGCATTAAGCTCGGCAGGCCGTTCCGGCTCGTCGGGCTGGGCGCGTACGACCTCGACTCGCCGACCGATCAGTCGCAGCTCGCGCTCCCGATCGTCGACGGACGCGCCCGACGACTCGAAACGACGATCGACGGCGTCAAAGAGCGCTTCGGATCCGGTGCCGTGCAGCGCGCATCGGAGCTACTCGAGGACCGCGGCGTCGGTATCGCAGCGAACCTCGATTTTCTCGACGACGAACCCCCATAGGCGCTGGTCGACTCACGCCGAGAATGACCACGAGCATACGCAATGGCGCGTCCCCGCGAATGGGGTATCTCAGCGCAAACCATCACACGCGCAACAGTTCGTAACAATTGCTTACGTTGCGTCGCTGGGCTTCCCACTAAATTGCGAGCCGACCGATCTCGGCGGCATGACTTGTGTGCGAGATCGCGAATCATTTCCCGCCCCGCTCGATGCGCAGCAACGCACGCTCATAACGCGAAGAGGCGAGCCGGTTCGTGGTACGAGCGTGGATATCGAATCGATGAGGGCGACAACCGATTTTAGCCGCGAGCCCCGTCCAACTGCATCGATGCGAACAACTCCGCAGAAACCGATCTTTACTCTGAGCCCGGTCCCATTCGTCACGTTGGTGCTTTGCGCACTGAGCACCTTCGCGAGCACGCAAGCATGGTCGGCGCCGCTCGCCGATTTGGGCGAGCTGAAAGGCAAAGTAGTGTTGGTCGATTTCTGGGCGTCCTGGTGCGTGCCGTGCCGCCATTCGTTCCCTTGGATGAACGAGATGCAGAAGAAGTACGGCGCACAGGGCTTGCAGATCATCGGCGTGAATCTCGACGACGACAAAAAAGCGGCGGACAAGTTTCTCAGGGAAACTCCCGCGAGCTTCACGTTGAAATTCGATCCCGTCGGCACGCTCGCGCGCAAGTTCGATGTTCAAACGATGCCTAGCTCCTACCTGCTCGATGCGTCCGGCAACGTCATCGCAAAGCACTTCGGCTTCAAGCTGACCGAGGCGGATGCTTACGAGGCACAGATCAAAAAAGCGCTCGCGACTCGTTGAGCGGGCGGAGCTACTCGGCCTATCCAGTCCCACCAGGAACGGAGTCCAATCCATGAGAATCACATTCGGCGGCGCACTGCTAGCGTTGCTCGCTTGTCTCGGCGGCTGCGCGAACATCGGTGTCAAGCCGTGGGAGCGCAGCGTCCTTGCGCGCGACGACATGCAAATCGTGAGCGAGCCGCTCGACGCATCGATCGACGAGCACGTCTATTTCAGCAAAGAGGCCTCGAGCGGCGGGCAAGGCTTCGGCGGCGGTGGCTGCGGATGCAACTAAAACGTCGAGATAAGCGCGCGCCTGCCGCGCGAGAAGTCGCAACTGCGTTGACGACGGCCACGTGCGCGCTGCTCGGCACGGGAGCACCGTCTGCCGTGCTTGCGCAAGACATCGGTCAGTGGGAGGTCGATACGGCCGGCCTTTACTACGGCGAGAGCGGACGCGTGAGCGACCTGAGCTTCAACGCGCTTGCGCGCACGCAACCGTTCGAGGATCGATACTTGAACCTCACGTTCAGCTTCGACTCGTTGAGCGGGGCATCGCCCAACGGTGCGGCGCCGAGTGCGTCGACCCAAAAGTTTCCGCGTCCCATCACGCTGACGAGAACCTCGGGCGGCGGCACAGTCCAGTCGGGCGGTGGGGCGTTCACCGTCGCACCTGGCGACCTACCGCTCGACAGCAGCTTCCAGGACATGCGCTATGCCGGCAGCGTGAACTGGCAACGGCCGCTCGGGCGACTCGGCATCGTGGATTTTGGGGGCGGAGTGTCCGTCGAGCACGACTACACGCATCTCGGGCTCGACACGCACATCGCACACGACTTCAACGATCGCAACACGACACTATCGGGTGGTATTGCATGGTCCGACGACAGCGTCGATCCGATCGGCGGAGTGCCGGTGCCATTTTCGCCGCTCGAGCGAAGCTCGGGCCTCGGCTGGACGCAGACCAGCCAGGCGAAGCACGTGGTCGACTTGCTGGTCGGGGTCACGCAAGTCTTGGGTCGGCACACGATCGCGCAATTGAATTTTTCGCGGAGCCAAGCCGACGGCTACCTGACCGATCCCTACAAGATCATGTCAGTCGTGGATCCCGTTACGGGCGATCTCGCGCCGGGACCGGATCCGGGCTTTGGACTGTACCTCTATGAAAACCGCCCGAGCTCGCGAACGAAGGACAGCGTATTCGGAATGCTGAAGCGCGACTTCGGCGGCAATGTGTTGGACGTGTCTTATCGATTCATGACCGACGACTGGGGCGTCGACTCGCACACTCTCGACATGCATTTCCGTTGGCGGTTCAGCTCTGACAAATTCCTCCAGCCGCACCTGCGGTTCTACTCGCAAACTGCGGCGAGCTTCTATCACTCGGTCTTGTTCGAAGGGCAGGCGATACCGCAGTACGCAACGGCGGACTATCGGCTCGGAGACATGAACGCGGTGACGGTAGGTCTCGAATTCGGCGCCAAGACGTCCAATGGGCAGTTCGGGGCGCGGCTCGAGCTCTACCGGCAATCGGCGAAGCCGAGCCCCGACGCGCTCGTCGGATCGCTTCGAGGCCTCGACCTCACGCCAGACATGAACGCTCTCATTGCCCAACTTACCTACAGATTTGGCCGCTAACGTTGCCCGCTCGCCATCAATGGCGCGGCTCGTCGCAAGCTCGGGGGGTTGGCTCGGCACGTTCGATGCGATGGCAAGCAAGTGCGAGGTGCACGTCGACACAGCCGACCGCGAGGATGCCGCACGCGTTCTGGCCTCGGTCGCCGACGAGGCGCTCCGTATCGAAGCGAAGTTCAGCCGTTACCGCTCGGACAATGTCGTTCATGCAATCAACACCGCCGCCGGACGGCCTGTAACCGTCGACGACGAGACCGCGCGCCTCATCGACTACGCGGCGCAGCTTTTCGAGCTCAGCGGAGGCAAGTTCGACATCACTTCCGGCGTGCTGCGTCGGATCTGGCGGTTCGACGGGAGCGACCGTGTGCCGAGTCGTAACCGAATCGAGAACGTGAGACGGCTCGTGGGCTGGCGGCGCGTCCGCTGGCAACGTCCGGTGATCGCGTTGGAGTCCGGCATGGAGATCGACTTCGGCGGGATCGGCAAGGAATACGCGGTCGACCGCGCCGCCGCGCTCGTCGGGTCGCTGACGCAGAGTTGCTTACTGAATTTTGGCGGTGACCTCCGTGCGCTTGGACCCCACGCGAACGGCCGCCCCTGGGAGGTTGGCATCGAGGCCGTCGATCGGCTTTCGAGCGCGAGCCAAGTCATCGATGTCTACCGAGGAGGCGTCGCGACGAGCGGCGATAGCCGCAGATATCTGTTGAAGGACGGCCGCCGCTACGGGCACATCCTCGATCCGACGACCGGTGAGCCTGTCATCGAAGCGCCACGTTCGGTCACGGTAGTCGCCGACACGTGCACTCAAGCCGGGATGCTGGCGACACTGGCAATGCTTCAGGGCAAAGCTGCAAAGCGCTTTCTGGACGCGCAAGGAGTGCGGTACTGGTGCGATCGGTAAGCGCGTTGGAGCACGATCTAAGACATAGGGCTCTCGGTCGATAGCTCGTATATTTAACATAATATACATTATGCGCACGAGGCCGCGACCTGACGGCACTAGGGCGTCCTCGATCCCATCGAAGCGGATGTTCGATGGTGTCCTCCTGCGGCTACCCGCTTGGGCGCCTATCCGGGACGAGATCTCTTGCCGCGACAGCGCCGTGAGGCGGCGTTTCACGCGAAGATCGCGGGGTTCCAGCAAGGCCGCGTCGCATCGATAGACCAGCGCCTTTGCTGACGGCCGGCTATCCTGAGGACGTTGGCGCTGGCCGGCAGCGCCTCTACTCGGAGTCAGCACAGATGAATTTCAAGGACGGCACGGCGCTCCTAGCCCAACACGAAAAGCTCGTAAGCATGTTGAAGATCTCCGCGGAGCTAGTGGCGTTGGCCTGCGAGGGAATGCCCGGCGGCGAAACCATGGCCGGCAAGAAAGCGATGCAGGACTACCCCGAGGTGGTCGCCGCGGTGTTTGCCAAGCTATCCGCGTAAGCCGCGCTTAGGCGCTCGACTCGGGCGCCGCTTCGACGTTTGCCGGCTGGTGCACATCTCTATTTGCCCTCATGAATGCGTGCTAAGCCACGGCCATATCTAAAATAGTTCCGCCATAGAGGCCGATGGCCACGCAGCGCATCTTGGACGCCTCAGCAGCTCGCTACGCGAGCCGCCTGGCTAGAAAATGATTGTCACCAGCACGTCGTCGCGATACGTGCCGGCGCCGACTGACTGGCGCGGGAACACGCGGCCGTAGACCGGTAGCGAGAACGTCTGCTGGCCGGGCTGCGCCTTCCCGCCGCTGACCTGGCTGCCGCCGGTGCCGTCACCCCAGACGATCGTTCGGCTCGGATTCAGATAGAAGTTGTACCCGAGCCGGAACGCGCTGGAGAGCATTTGTCTCTGCGCGAACGAGCCGCTGCCGCCGGCGCCGATTTGCGCGACGAACGTGCCGGTGGAGCCCACGCAGCGCACGCCGATTTGTCCGGTCACGTCGAGCGGAGCCGCGTTGCCCTGGTCGTAGTTGCCGAACGAAAACGGCGAAAGCTGGATCGAGCAGTTCATGGCCGCGGCCGCCGGTCGCGAAACCGCCAGCGCGATCCACAGCAAGAGGAAGACCATTAATGAGCGTTTCATGGTGAGGCGCTCGTGGTTGATGCCTCCGCTTCGGGAGTCGGAACGGCGTGCTCGCAGACGACGTCGCCGAGATCCGGCACGTCGCCGGTCGACGCCGGTACCGTTGCTATCACGAACGTGCAACGGTCACGGCCCGCGGCGACCTCGACGATCGAGCCCGCATGCACGTCTTGCACGTACAAGCGGCCGTCGAGCCCCACGGGAAACGACAGTGAGCCGCCGTCGACGCGCGCCGAAGCACCCTCGACCGCCGGTCGACCGTCTCGATCGAGCACGCGCAGCAGCGCGTCCGAGGTCGCTGTGATTCCGAAGCTCGCGATCGCGCCGGAGCGATAGTACGGCGCGACGCGCAGCGACGGTTTGTCGACGCGAGCGTTGATCGGCAGGTCCACCGACTCGACACGCAGCTGATTGCTCTCGTATGGGCGCAGGCTCGGCACGAGCAGCCGACCGTGCGCGTTGGTCGCGCCGATCTCGCGATTCTCGAGGTAAACGCGCACCCCTTCGAAGCCGCTCGCGTCGACGACCGCGAAGCCGTCGTTGATCTCGCGCGCCGCGAATACCTCGCCACCGAGCGCAGCGATCGAGCCGCGCGTTTCGACGCGCCAACCATGCGCGCCGTCGAGCCTCGACATCTCCGCCGAGTAGAAGGCGTGGTCCGTGTTCGCGGCTACTTCGAAATCGGCGCCCCGCCGGTCACCAGCCGCGAGGCTCGTGCGGTAGCCGAATCCCGGGCCCGCGGGCAGCTCATAGCGCTGATCCACGCGCATCGAGTTGCCGTCGTGCCTCAGCGTGGCGAGCGATGAGACACTGCTGCGCGGCCCGAGCGCTCGAGTCACCGCGACGACCGCCTGCATGTCGTTCTGATCGGCCACGATGCGGCTCGCGCTCGCCGAGAGCACGATGAGCCGCGAGAGCGAACGCGAGTAGCTCAACGAGACGATTCGCCGATCGTGCGCAGCGTTGGCCGCGTCGAACGACTCGTCGATGTACGAGACGCCGAGCGAACCGCGGCTGCCGAAGTTGCGGCCGCCGGCCGCGACGATCTGCAAATGCGGGAAAGCCGCGAGGCTCGTCTCGAGCCCGGGTTGGACGAAGTCGCGGCTGCCTTGCACGCGGAACGTCGCTCGATATACGCGGCCCTGATAGTCGTGACCGACTTGCCAGAGCATGCCGCTCGCCTCGCCGCCGGAAAACGCGAGCGCGGCGGTCGCGACGCCGAAACGGCCGACGCCGCGTGCGAGCGTCACCCCCGCCGAGTGCTCGGCCGCCGTGCTCTCGATGCGACCCTCGATCGTGAGCACGTCGGAGAGCCCGCGCCCGAGCTCGGCCGTAGCGAGCATCTCGCCGTAAGCGCTGCTTTCGATACCGTAGTTCGTGCGTATCGCGCCGACGGTGACCGAATACTCGTCGAGCCCGGGTCTGAGCAGGCGCTCGCTCGCGTAGAAGTCCTGGGTCACCACCTGCTCGCGACCGAGCAAGTCGCGCGTGACGACTTGGATCTGTCCCGCTCCCGTGACGACGGGGACCTGGTCGAGGTGGAATGCGCCGCTCTGCACTTCGGTGCTCGAGCGCAGCGTGCCGTTCACCACGACGTCGAGCGCGCTCGGAACGGCGGCCGTGCCGTCGATCGACGGCTGCGGGAACGTGATCAACTCGGGCTGCGTCGCGAAGTTGGTGCCGAATTGCACGCCGCCGACTCTGACGGCACGCGCATAAGTACCGTACGGCGTGATCGCGTCGCCGATTCGCAGCGTACGCATGTGCTCGACGTCGTCACGGACGAACGCCGTGTCGAGGCGCACCCACGGCACGTCCGAGGGCTCTACCGGCGACACGCCGCCGGCATAGAGCACGCCGGTGGAAAAGCTGCCGGCTGGCGCGAACACGGTCGGCGTGAGCAGCGCCGACAAGCCGCGCTCGAAGGCGCCGGAGTCGTCCGTGAACGTCACGTCGTAATCGAGGAACGCGCCGAGCGATGCGGTGGGGCTCACGCGACCGGTCGAAGGAGCGAGCGAGCGGCGCGTGCCGAGCATGAGATCGGGCGGCACGACGACTTCCGCCGTCATGCTGCGCTCCTCGATGCGGACGGTCAGGCCTTGGAGACTGGCGAGCGGCCGCAGCAATCGGCCCGCGATTTGGACGACGGCGGGATACGGTGGCGCGACGCGCCAATTGGCAAGCGCCGCGTCGTCCGCGTAATAGCGCCCTTCGTCGTCGCGCACGAGCAGTGCCACGTCGCGCTTTGCGCCGTTGACTATGGGCACCACGAGCAACGTCGCCGTGCCGGGCGCATCGGCTCGTGACGCGAGCGGATCGATCGTTTGAGCCGATCCGTTCCCCGTCAACGCGCTCGCGAGCCATCCCGCTACGAGGATCGCCGATCTCGAAAGCCGTCGAGCGAGTTCCGGCGCGCGGCGCGCGCTACGGCAGCGCGGACACCGCATGCTCCCATTCTCCGCCGTCCTCGGCTTTGATCCGGATCGCAGTCACGTTCGGCTCCGGAAGCGCGAGTCTCGCGCGCGCGTCCGGCAGCAAATAGCGCAGGGAGCTCACTGTCTCGCGCGGCAGCGCCGACCACTCCCCGTCATTGCGGATGTCGATTCGCTCGATTTTCGCGTGCGCGTTGCCCGTGTTGTGCAGCGTGACGCGCGTGCCGGCCTCGGTCGACGCGACGTCCTCGACGGTGATGTCGGCCGCAACACGACGCGTGACCGGTGCGACGAACACCGGGATGCTGAGCCTGAGCCGCATGTTGAGCCCGGGACCGCCGTTCGCGGGCGGCGCGCCGGCGAGCTCGGTTACGAGCACACGGAAAGTCTTTTCGACGTCCTCGGCGGGCGCGCCGAGCTGCCCGATCCGAACGACCTGGTGCTCGCCGGGCGGGATCGTGACGAGCGGCGGCACCGCCAGCAGCGCCCGCGTATCGGCGAGCTGCTCGGCGCCGTCGAAATCCTGCGACCACGCGCGAACGTCGACTTGCACCGACAGCGGTTCGTTCGACATGTTCGTGAGCTTGAGCTCGGCGGAGCGCGCCGACGGCGCGAGATCGATCCGCACCGGATTCACGTCGAGCGACGCAGCCGATGCCCTGGCAGCGAGCAAGAACAGAAGGGCGGCCGCAGCCGCCCTTCCCCACCCCGTGAGCGACCGCATCGCTAGAAGACGATCGTGATCTGAACCGTATCGCTGTACGCGCCGGCCGGCGCTGCGCCCGCATTCGCCTGTAGCACGCGACCGTAGACCGTCGTGGTGCCCGGGTTCGAGTAGCCCGCGCCCGCGACCGCCATCGTGTTGCCCGTCGTGCCGTCCCCGAACACCGTCGTGCGGGCCGCGCTCGTGTAGAGCTGATACGCGAGCGGCGTAGCGCCGCTGAGCATGGTGCGCCCAGAGATGCTGCCGGACCCGCCGCCGCCGAGCTTGATCACGGTGTTGAAGCCGCTCGTGCAGGCCCACGTGATGTTTGCCTGCGCGTCGTTGTTCGCGAGTGGCGTCAGCGTCCCGAAGCCGAGCGTCGGCGCGGAGGTCAACTGACAGCTCGGCGCGACGGTGGCCGTGACCGTGAGATTAGCGGTGTCGTCCGCGAGCGCGGCGCCGGAGAGCAAGAGACTGGAAACGGCGGCCGCAAGCAGACGCCGATGAGACCATCGATATTGCATGTTCAAGCTCCATCTTGAAGTGCCACGAAGTACCGCGGACCGCCGGCCCCGTCACTGGAGCCGCGCGTGGCGCTCGGTGGCCTCTTGCCGCCAAACATCACGCTACCGATCAGCTGGGCGAGATTCTGGACAGCGGCGCGAACGGCGCGCTGTGACACGGGTTGGTTTTCGAGCCTGTCGGGCTAAAGTTTTCGCCCCAAGTGCCGAATACGTCGCACTCCGTGCGGCCCTAGGACCCTGTTTTGGCATGGAAAGCGGCCGCGAAAGCGGGTTCGGGGCCCGCTCCCCGGTCCTATGCTATGGTTCGCGAACGTCGACCCAAAGACATGATCTAACGGGTTGCCCAGGGAGGCGGTGCCACCTATGAAGCGAATCGGCCGATTGGCATTAACGGTATGCGCGGGCGTCTGCGTTTTCGGCGTCGCTCGGGCGGGCCTTCTCGTGTCCGAAAAAGAGGTCCAGCGCGAGGCGCGCGTCGAATGGCTTTCGATGAAGCGGCACGTGCCGATCGATCAGAATCAGCGCCTTCAGCAGTACGCGGCGTGCGTTGCGAACAGCATCCTCGACGTGATCGACGACAAGCACAAGGCAATGGATTGGGAAGTCGTCGTGTTCGACGACGACTCGATCAACGCTTCAGCGGACCCCAACGGCAAGATCGCGGTCCTCAGCGGTATTTTCAAAGTCGCCGACACTCCCGACCAGCTCGCCGCAGTGCTCGGCCATGAGATCTCGCACGCTACGCTGAATCACGTCATGGATCGCGCCAAGAAGGGCGCGCGCAACGATATGTTGGTGATGCTCGGCTCTGCCGCCCTCGGGGTCCAAGAGGACTTGATTCGCGAGGGCGCGACGATCGGCGTCGAGTTGCCGTTCGAGCGCAGCCAGGAGTCGCAGGCCGACCTTCAAGGCCTGACATACATGGCGAAGGCAGGCTTCGATCCGCGCGGCGCGATCTATCTCTGGAAGAACATGGCGGAAGCGACCAAAGGCAACCAGCCGCCCGAGTTTCTGTCGAGCCATCCGTCCGACGGGACTCGAACCAATGCGATCATCAAAGCGATGGCGCCGGCCCTAACGGAATACAACAAGGCGCAGGCCGCCGGGAAGCATCCGAACTGCACGCCGTGAGCCTGGGGCTCGTCTACTTTCGATCGGCGCTGTCGAGCTGAGAAGCCGAGCCGGCGCCTGGCGGAGGATTCCCTTGCGGGGGATTGCTTGGCGGCGCCCCTGCCCCCGCGCCTGTCCCTGCCGCTCCCGCTACCCCGACCCCGCCCGATGGCGACGTGCTCTGCGCGCCGACCTGTATCTGTCCCGCGCCCATCGGCGGCGGCGGCGGGACCACGCCCGCGCGTACGTAGAGCTCCATGAGCTTGTCGTCGGTCAGCGAGGCGACGCTCGAGATCTGGCAATCACTGGTTCTCGTTTGGTTGTTGGTGGGGTTCCTCGTGAACGCACCACCACTCACGCCGATCGAGATGTCGTTGCTGCAAATCTTCAGATCACTGAGGTGGTTCGATGACGATCCCAGCTCGTATTGCGGAGAGCCAGGTGCCGGGGCAAGCACGGAGTCGTTGACGCCAGCCGGCGACGTCGTATGACGCTCCGCCGAGGAGTTGAAGTAGACCTCGGTCGCGAACTGCATGTCGCAAAAGGTGCCCCTGAGCTCGACTTGGTAAGGGCAGCGTTCGGCGCCCACGTACACGATCAACGTCGTGTGGTTGATGACCTCGAAGTCCCGAACCTCGCGCTCGTAGAAGCAGCCGATCCCGCCGCAGGCGCGCTTCGCGGCCTGAGTGGTGTCGGCAGCCTGCGTGCCCGCACAACCGGCCACCACGAGCGCGGCACCGATCGTCGTGAGCCTCATCAACGTCTCCTCCAGCTTCTGACTCTAGGTCACGTCAAGGAAGGTGTCCATGTCGAGCGGCCTAGCGTCCCTTGTGGGGTTGCGGCGTCCTCGGCATGCTTTCGGGAGTCCCTGAAAGGGGCGCAAAGGTTCATGGACATCCTGACCGCGGTACTGGAGGCGCTGCAGCTGCGCGCGACACGCGCGCAACGAGTGCGTTTCGACGACGGCCACCGGGAACGTGTCGAGCGCGGCCACGCGGTGCTGATCGTCGTGACGGAAGGCCGCTACACGGCGAGGGCCGGCTCGGTCGAATACGACATGGCCGCGCACGATTTTCTGCTCGTGATGGCCGGCCAGACAGTAGATCTGCAGCCCCGCACCGAGTCTGCACAGCCGCTCCTGCGTTGCGATTACACGTTGCGCGCCGACCTGCCCCATCCACTCATGCGGCAGCTGCCGCCGGTGCTGCACTTCGGCGCGCGGCTGCTGACGGATCCGGCCGAGTTCGGCCGCACGATCTCTTTGCTCGAGGCGGAGCTCGCAAACGCGCCCGTCGGCGTCGAGTTCGTCGCGACGAGGCTCGCCGAGATCGCGTTCGTGGAGGCCCTTCGCAAGGGCGTGCTCGCGAGATCCGTCGAGCCCGCGTTTCTCGGCGCGCTCGCGGACGTCCACGTCCGCGCGAGCCTCGACGCGATCCATCGGGCCCCGAACGAAGCTTGGACGGTCGGGGATCTGGCTGCGGTGGCGAAGCTGTCGCGAGCCGCGTTCGCCGAACGCTTTCAACGTCTCGTCGGCGAGCCGCCGTTGCGCTACCTGCGGACCTGGAGACTGTTGAACGCGCGACGCGAGCTCGCGCACGGCAAAGCGTCCGTGCGTAGCGTCGCCGAGCAGGCGGGCTATCGCTCCGCGAATGGATTCAGTCGCGCGTTCCGGCGCTTCTTCAGCGAGTCGCCGAGCGCCGCGCGGCGAGCGAGCTAGCCTCCGCGCGCCATTCGATCTCGGACTTGAGCCGCGATGTCGGGTTGATCGCAGAACAGCCCGTCGACGCCGATCTCGGTGAAGAACGCGAGCACCAGCGCTTCGAAATCGGTCGCGAAGGCGGGCAACTCGTCGCGTCTGAACGTGTATGGATGCAGCTTCAGGCCGGCGCGCTTTGCCGCGTCGACGAGCGGGCTTTTGCGCAATAGCGGTACATCTGTCGGCGAGACCAGCTGTTTGTAGCTAGGCCCGAGCGCATCCGCGTAGCGGGCGACGCGCGCGAGCCCTTCGGCGGTGAGCAGAGGCGCATATTCGGGCTCTTCGCCGACGAGCTGCACGAGCTGCAGCCGGCAGCCGAGATCTTCGCGCACGCGCCGGAGCTCGTCGGCATCGAAGCACTGCACGTAAGCCGCAGACCCTGCATTGCTGTAGCCGTGTGCGGCGAGCACGGCGAGCAACTTGCCGGCGAGATCGATGCCGTGCTCGTGATGAAACCGTGGGTGCTTGATCTCCGGATAGATTCCGATGGTCCTGCGCATCGATTTATTGAGGCCCTCGATTAGCGCGAGCTCCTGTTCGAGCGTCGAGATTCGGAACAGCGCGGCGTCGGCCGGGAATCTCTCGGGGAACCGCGCCGAGCGGCTACCGGGCTTGCGTCTCTCCGACACAGCGAGCTGCTGGAGCTCCGCGAGATCGAAATCGATCGCGTAGTGACGACCGTCGGCTCTTTGTCGACCCGGGAATCGGCTCGCGACGTCGGTAACGTCGTCGAGGTGTAGATCATGCAGAACTACGAGTTGTGCGTCGCGCGTCGCGACGACGTCTTGCTCGAGATAGTCGGCGCCGAGCCCGTATGCGAGCGCTTTCGCTTCGAGGGTGTGCTCGGGCAGATAGCCGCTTGCACCGCGGTGGGCGATGACGATCGGCGCGGCGGACATCTCAGAGCTTGAACTCGATCGTTTCCCAGCGGTTCGTCGCCTCGCCGCGAGCTTGGCGCCGGACCGCGTCGACGATCTGCCGCTCGTTCCAATCCACGATCTCGGCGGCGCGCTTCGCGATCTCTGCCGGGATCTTCGTCGCGCTGCCGAAAAAGCCGAGCGCAATCAGCGGCCGATTCGAAGCTTGCGCGGCGTCCATCTGATACGTCGTCCAATACTCGTCCTCGGCGTATAGCGAGCTCAGAACGATCACCACTTCCGCGGTGGAGAGCTGCGTGCGGTACTCTTCCTTCAACGCTTCCTTGCCGCCGCCCTTCGGAGCGTGATCCGGGACGCTGCAGTTCAGATAGAAGAAATTGGCGGTGCTCTCCATGTACTCGAACACGCGGTGATAGTCAGGATTACTCGCGAAGCAGTGTGTAACGAACACGCGGATCGGCTTCTTGGCGGACATGGGCGCACGCCTGAGTGTGGACTGACGTCGCGACCCTACTACCGCGGTTACGGTTTTGCAACGAAACGGATCTTGCAATCGGCGCATGCACAATCCATCTCTGGTGTGACCAAATTTCGGTCAAACGCCGGGGCGCTCCGGTACACTAATCGCCGAGATGCGCTTGCTTCTCTACAACATTCGTTACGGGCTCGGGCTCGGTGCCGCGGTGCATTGGCCCCTGCCCGGCGCGGGCTTCCTGCTCGGCAATCGTGGCAATCTGCAACGCATCACCGACTTCATCAAAGCGCAGGATCCCGACATCGTCGGTCTCGTCGAGGTCGACACTGGGTCCATTCGCACGCGACGCGTGAACCAAGCCGAGGTGATCGGACGAGCGCTCGGCCATTACTCCGTATATCAGTGCAAGTACGGAGTCGCGTCGGTAAACCAGTATCTGCCGATACTCCGCAAGCAAGGCAACGCGTTTCTCGCGGCGCCGAGCGTCCACGGCGAGCGGTTCCACTACTTCGAGAAAGGCGTCAAACGACTCATCATCGAGCTCGAGCTCGAGGACTGCGCCGTGTTCCTCGTCCACTTGTCGTTGAAATATCGGCACCGCCAACGACAGCTGCACTACCTGCACGATCTCGTCGTCGCCGCGAGCAAGCCCGTGATCATTGCGGGCGACTTCAACACGTTCTGGGGCGAGCACGAGATCTATCTGTTCATGAAAGCGGCGAAGCTCAGGAGCGCGAATGCGCGCGGGCTTCCGTCCTATCCCAGCCGCTCGCCACGCAAGGAGCTCGACTTCGTGCTCTACGGCGACGGCATCAACGTGACGAATTTTTCGATTCCGGCGGTCAGCTTCTCCGACCACCTGCCGCTGATCTGCGATTTCGAGATCGAACGCAACGCGGAGGCCGCAGCTCGCTACCCTCATGAAGCACTCGCGACATTGGCGCCGGCGCGTCGATGACGGCATCTGCTGGCTGACGTTCGACAAAGCCGACAGCAGCGTCAACACGCTCTCGCAGGAAACGCTGGATGAGCTCGAGCAGGAGCTCGCGGCGCTGCTCGAGCCCAATGTTCGTGGTCTCGTAATCGAGTCGGGCAAGAGCAGCGGCTTCATTGTCGGCGCCGACGTGAAGGAGTTCGCACGCCTCGAGAATGCCGCTCAGGGCAGCGCGATCGCCGCACGGGGTCAAGCATTGCTAGCGCGAATTGCGGCGCTCGGCGTTCCGTCGGTCGCAGCCATCGACGGCTTCGCGCTCGGTGGCGGCTTGGAGCTCGCGCTCGCATGCACCTATCGCGTCGCGGCCGAGGGCTACGAGCGCACGCTCGGGTTGCCCGAGGTCCAGCTCGGCATTCACCCTGGCTTCGGCGGCACCGTGCGCGCGGTCCAGCTGCTCGGCGCTCCACTCGCGCTCGACTTGATGCTGACGGGCCGGTCGCTGTCGCCGAAAGAAGCGCTCGGCGCTGGCCTCGTGGACGCGGTCGTGCCGCGGACGCAGTTGGCGGCTGCCGCCGCAAGCTTCATCGCCCGCCGGCCGGCACGCCGACGAGCGCCGATGCACCTTCGGTTGCTGAGCGCCGCGCCGCTCCGCCCGATCCTCGCTCGCTCCGTCTCGAACCGGCTGTGTAAGCGTGCCGCGCGCGAGCACTACCCCGCTCCGTACGCGATCGTCGCGCTCTGGTTGAGGTATGGCGGGCGCGGCGCAGCCGCGTTCAGAGCCGAGGCCGAGTCGATCGGCGCGCTCCTCGTCACGCCGACGTCCCGCAACCTCGTGCGCGTGTTCGAGCTACGCGAACGCCTGCGCAATCTCGCGCCGAAACAAGGAGGCTTTCGCCGGGTTCACGTTGTCGGCGCGGGGACGATGGGCGGCGACATCGCCGCGTGGTGCGCGCTGCGCGGCCTCACGGTCACGCTGCAGGACCGCGCGCAGCAGTACGTCGATCCCGCTCTCGCGCGAGCACAAGAGCTGTTTCGCAAACGACTCAAGGCGCCCGGCGACGCCGCCGCGGCCGCGGCTCGATTGACGGTGGATCTCGCGGCCGAGCAAGTCGGCTCCGCAGACATCGTGATCGAGGCGATCGTCGAGAACGTGGAAGCGAAGCGCGCGCTGTTTCGCGACGTCGACGCGAAGCTGCCCGCGGCGGCGCTCGTCGCGACGAATACGTCGAGCATCAAGCTCGAGGAGCTATCGGACGCCTTCGCCCGTCCCGAGCGTTTCGTGGGCCTGCACTTCTTCAACCCGGTCGCGAGCCTGCCGCTCGTCGAGGTCATCCGCGCGGCCACGACGAGCGCCGCGACGCTCGAGAAAGCGATGTCGTTCGTAACGCAGATTGGCAAGCTGCCGCTGCCGTGCCGCAGCGCGCCGGGCTTCGTCGTCAACCGCATTCTGACGCCGTACATGCTCGAGGCGCTGCGCGCTCATCAGGACGGCCACTCGTTCGAAACGATCGACGCCGCGGCGACGGCGTTCGGCATGCCGACGGGGCCTATCGAGCTCGCGGACCGGGTAGGACTCGACGTGGCCTTGCACGTCGCGAAGATTTTGAGCGGCGTGCTTCGTGCCGATGCTCCGCAGATTCTGGCCGACAAAGTCGCCGCGGGTGATCTCGGGGCAAAGACCGGGCGCGGCTTCTATGCGTATGTCGACGGCCACGCTGTAAAGAAGAAGGAGTTCGCGGCTCCCGACCAAGAGCTCATCGACCGTCTGCTGCTGCCGCTCGTGAACGAGTCGGTCGCGTGTCTCGACGAAGACGTCGTCGACGACGCCGATCTGCTCGATGCAGCGGCTGTTTTCGGCGCAGGGTTCGCGCCGTTTCGGGGCGGACCGATGAACTACGCGCGTCTGCGTGGATACGACGACGTCGTCGACAAGCTTGCAGTGCTAGCAAACAAATTTGGGACGCGTTTCACGCCGCACGACGGCTGGGCCCGGCTGCGGCGACAGCCGTGACGGAGTGGGCACCTCGACTGGAGCGCGCATGTTAGACTCCCGCGCTGACGACGACTTGTCCCGAAGGTATCTCGCTCGGCGATGACCAAGCAAATCGAACTCGCGCAGCTCAAGGCTTTGTCGCCGATCGACAGCTTGAAGAAGGACAACCTGCACGCGCTCGTCAAGAAAACCAAAGTTCGCGACGCGCAACCGGGCGAGGTCTTGTTCCGCGAAGGCGACTCCGAGAAGCGCACCGTCTACGTTCTGAACGGAACGGTCGAGCTGCGTGAGGGAGACGCGACCACCGCGAAAATCGTCGGCGGCGCCGACGAGGCACGTCATCCCCTCTCACCGAAACTGCCGCGTCGACAAACCGCCATTGCGACATCCTCCGTCGAGTACATCACGATCGACAGCGATCTGCTCGACGTAATGCTGACGTGGGATCAGACGGGCTCGTACGAAGTCGCTGAGTTGCGCGGTGAAACGGGCAGCAACGACGACTGGATGACGACGCTGCTGCAGACCAAGGCATTCCACAAGATACCGCCGGCCAACATCCAGGCGATCTTCATGCGCTTGCAGCAGGTGAACTACAAAGCCGGCGACGTCGTGATCAAGCAGGGCGAGGAAGGCGACTTCTTCTACGTGATCACGCGCGGGAAATGCATCGTGACGCGCGAGACGCCATTGAACAAGGAAGGAATTCGCCTAGCCGAGCTTCAGGTGGGCGACACGTTCGGCGAGGAAGCGCTGATCTCCGAAGCCAAGCGCAACGCGACCGTGGCGATGGAAACCGACGGCTCGCTGATGCGGCTCGGCAAAGACGACTTCAAGACGCTTCTGAACGAGCCGATGCTCGATTGGGTCGATCGTGCCGGGGCGGAGAAGATCATCGCCGCCGGCGGTCAATGGCTCGACGTGCGACTTCCTTCGGAGTTCGAGGCGTATCACAACGAAGGCGCGCTCAACGTGCCGCTCTACTTCATTCGGCTGAAGCTCAAGACGCTGGATCCCTCGATCAAGTACGTAGTTTGTTGCGACACGGGACGGCGGAGCTCGGCGGGCGCCTTCATATTGAACGAGCGCGGCTTTCAGACGTATGTGCTGAAGGACGGGCTCAACCGCAACGGACCCTGATTCGTCGCTGCTGCCGCTGAGTCGTCAAAGGGCGTCTGAGGGTGTCTGAAGGGATGCGGCAGAGCGGTCAGAGCGTATGGGTGGGCTTGTCGCCGCCGAGGGCGCCTGCGAGGTAGTTCTCGATCCGTTTCTGGGTGTTGCCCTGATCCTGCTCGCTGAACTGGACGCCGATTCCGGCGGTGCGCTTGCCTTGGGCTCCCTTCGGCGTGATCCAAATGACTCGCCCGGCCACCGGGATCTTCTCTTCCTCGCCCATCACGTTGAGGAGCATGAAAACCTCGTCGCCGAGCTTGTAGCTCGAGTTCGTCGGAATGAACAAGCCGCCGTTCTTGATGAACGGCATATAGGCTAAGTAGAGCGCGCTCTTGTCCTTGATCGTCAGGGTCAAAAGGCCGGGCTTACTCACGTCGATCCTCGCTGAAAGCCGAGCAACAGTGCTTGCAGTCCTAGCTCGAGGTTGATGCCAGAGCCCACGAGACCCAGCAGGCGTTCCGCTTTCTCGTGCTGCTCGAACAGGCGCCTCAGTGTTAAGTCGCGCCAGGCATTATGCAAGGTGACTGCGGCGCGATCTGTGACAGAGGTCGAGCCGGGCGCGAGTCGCGCGCGAATCTGCTGGTGGAGCTCGCGCGTGAGCCAGGTGAGCGCGAGCTCCGGGTCGCCCTTGACCCACGAGTCGACTATGGCCTGGATCGGGGCCTTATCTTCAGAAAGTAACGTAAGTTGTTCCGATAATTTACTGGTTTCTTTAGACTTATTATCGGCGATCACGGCTGCGACCTTGAGCGCCGCGCCGCCCGTCAAGGTCCATGCGGCCGCGAGGTCCTCAGGGCTCACGCCGAGCCAAGCCGCGACCTCGATAGGCGTTGGCCGGGCCACGTCCAAGCGCTGACAGCGGCTGCGAATCGTCGCGGGCAGGCGGCCCGGCTGGTCCGCCAATAACAGCAGGTAGGTGTCGGCGGACGGTTCCTCGAGACTTTTCAGCAGCGCATTCGCCGCCGCCGTGGTCATGCCGTCGGCCGGCTCGAAGATCACCAGCTTGGCTCCGCCGGCGTGCGCCTTGAGGCTCAGCTCCGCGGCTAGGCCGCGAATCTGCTCGACCGAGATCGCAGTCTTGTCCTCTTCCGGGAACAACCAGTGCAAATCGGGATGGTGGTCGGCGGGCGTGTGTCGATCCGCGTACGCGGCGACGGCTTCCTCGGGTCCAAGATCCGGTAATTCCTGCTTCGCGCCTCGCTCGAGCAAGCGGCGCGCGAAGACGAGCGCGAGATTCAGCTTTCCAGACCCGGCCGGCCCGCCGATCAACCAGGCGTGGCCGAGACGCTGTGCCGCGTACGCCGTCTCGAGGCGGTTCAACGCGCCCTTGAGCCACGGGCACAAGCTGCGTTGCAGCGTCTCGAGCGCGGCCCCGGTCATTTTCCGAAAGCCCCGAGTAGCGAGTCGAGCTCGCGGACGATCGCGGCCTGCACTTGTCCGAGCGCGCCCGCCGCGTCGATCACTCTGACTCGCTTCGGGTCGCGCTGGGCCCGTTCGAGATAAGCGCGTCGCACCCGCTCGAAGAACGGCGCCTGCTCCCGCTCGAAATGGTCGGGCGCGCGTGCGGCGATGCGTCGTCGGCCGACCTCGAGCGGAGCGTCGAGCAGCAAGGTCAGATCGGGTCCGAGCCCGCGCTGCACCCCGGTCTCGAGCGCCTCGAGCAGGCGCGTGTCCGCCCCTCGCCCGCCGCCTTGGTAGGCGAACGTGGCATCGGTGAAGCGGTCGCAAACAACCCATTTGCCGGTCGCGAGCGCCGGTCGAATCACGGTATCGAGGTGGCGGGCGCGCGCCGCGAACATCAGCAGGGCCTCGACCTCGGCCGACAAAGCGCCGTGTTCCCCGTCGAGTATCCACGCGCGGATCGCCTCGCCCAACGGAGTGCCCCCGGGCTCGCGCGTCGCAATCGCTTCGACCCCGCGCGACTCGAGATGCGCGAGGATCAGCGCGAGGTTGGTCGTCTTGCCGACGCCCTCTCCGCCTTCCAACGTGACGAATGCTCCGCGCACGGCGCTATTGCCCCGGGGCGTGCAGCCGCCGCAGGTAGTCGCGCACCGCGCGGTCGTGCTCCTCGAGCGTCGCGGAGAACGTGTGGCTGCCGTCGCCGCGGCCGGTCGCGACGAAGTACA
>Ga0105248_10001925_pt1 | contig 23047 bp, 20 predicted proteins | sample KBSS34metaG_FD_81524 | JGI IMG/M metagenome (GOLD analysis project Ga0105248, IMG submission 81524) | Switchgrass rhizosphere microbial communities from Kellogg Biological Station, Michigan, USA - KBS S3-4 metaG | ecosystem: Host-associated > Plants > Roots > Rhizosphere > Soil | place...
ACGATCTGCTTTCCATCGGAAGAGACGCTGGTGGGCCATTGGTTATTGGCGCTGGTGGTGAGCTGCTCGGCCGGGCCCGTCTCGTTGGCCGCCTTCCACCATAGGTTCAACGCCCCACCCGATTGCGAGCTGAACACGATCCGATGACCGTCCGGCGTCCAGACCGGGAACGTGTCCACCCCTGGATCGAAGGTTAGTCGCCTGAGGTCAGCTCGCACCAGATCCCAGACCCAGATGTCGGACTGTTGATCAGTAATGGCGAGCGCGAGCTGCTTGCCGTCGGGTGAGATTCGCGGAGCTTCGTAAGAGCGCGTCTGCGCCGCGATCCGCTCTTCCTTGCCGGTGCGATCAACCCACACGAGCGTGCGCGCGCGTGCCGACTGGCTTCCCGCCGTCACATCCACGTACACCAGCGTCCCGTCACGGGCGACCCCGAACTCGCCTGCGCCAGACCTCGTCGTCACCAACCGCGGCACCACGGGGACCGCGGGCCCGAGGACCGCGAGCCTGCTCAGATCGAAAGGTACTGCCCGCAGCGTCCCCGCCGCGACGTAGACGAGGTGGCCGCTTTCAACGTAGTGCGCGTCGAGGCCACCCCGGACGAGGATCGTGGACGTCTGCGTGCGGAGATCGAGTGCCGCGATAGACGCGTTATCCAGTCCGCCGGTCTGCGCGGTGATCGTGAAGAGGACCACGCGACCGCCTGGAAGGACCCCGGGCCACAGATGATCGGCTTCGTCGCGGTGATGATCCGGTCGAGTCACGACCGCGGGCGTCCCGCCGTTCGCCGAGACGCGCTGCAGGCCGGTACTTGGATTGTTTGTCGCGAAGACAATCGTGTCGTCAGGGAGCCACGTCGCGCCCTGCGGCGCGCCGTCCAGCGTTGTCAGTTGGATTGACGGCCCGCCGGAGATGGCCACCTTCTTCAGGGTGTTCAGGCCGTCGACAAAGCCGACCGATTGGCTGTCGGGCGAAACGAACGGTTCGCGAATCTGCCCGGTCGCGATGGCCACCGACTCGAGCGCGTCGAGCGCACGCACGAACAGCTGTGTCCCGTTGTTGCCAACATAGACGACCCGCGAGCCGTCCGGAGAGATGACGAGGTCCCGGTCCATGCCGTTGATCGTGAGTGAGGCTGGGCCAGTGGCCGCGATATTCGTGCGGGTGACGCGCGGCGCCACCGGCCGCGCGAGCCACGAGCCGGTCGCGGCGACCGCGGCGCCGACGACAACAGCTGCCACGCCGGCGAGCGCGACCCGCGCCCATAACGGCGTACTCAAAGGGGCCGCAGGCGCTGTGACTGGCTCGGGGGCGCCGGTCAGCAGATCCTCGATCTGGACTCTCGCCTCGCCGATGGCCTGCAGTCGCCGCCTCGGATCCTTCTCCAGACACCGACCGACGAGCCGCCGTAGCGCGGCGGGTGTCCCGGCCGGCAAAGCCCGCCAGTTCGGTTCCGTCTTCAGGACTGAGGCCAGCACGTCTGAGATCGACTCGCCCTCGAAGGCTCGTTGACCGGTCAGCATCTCGAACAGCACGCAGCCGTACGCCCAGATGTCCGCGCGCTTGTCGACGACTTTGCCGCGCGCCTGTTCCGGTGACATGTACGCGGCGGTGCCGAGAATCACGCCGGCTCCCGTCATCATGGCCGGGGTGGTGAGCGTCGGCGAATACGACGCGTTCGAGGCCGTGCCGGCAGGTTCCATCGCCTTCGCCAGGCCGAAGTCCAACACCTTCACCGTGCCGTCGGGCCGAAGCTTGATGTTTGCGGGTTTGAGATCGCGGTGAATGATCCCGTGCTCGTGCGCAGCCTCCAGGGCTTCGGCGACCTGCCTGGCGATGGGCAACGCCTCGTCGAGCGCGATCGCGCCGCGGCCCAACCGTTGCGCCAGATCCTCGCCCTCGACCAGCTCCATGACGAGGGCGTGTACGCCGTCCGAATCCTCGAGGCCGTGAATGTGGGCGATGTTCGGATGGTTGAGGGAGGCGAGGACCTGCGCCTCGCGCTGAAAGCGTGCGAGCCGTTCGGAGTCGTTCGCAAACAGATCAGGGAGGACTTTGATCGCGACGTCGCGATTGAGCTTCGTGTCCCGTGCGCGATAGACCTCGCCCATGCCGCCCGCGCCGATCGGCACGACGATTTCGTACGGGCCGAGGCGCGCGCCGGCAACAAGGGGCATGGAGCTCCAGATCAACGAGAAGCGCTCATTCTACTCGCGCGGGACTTCACGGTGACCGGAATGCATAGCGGTGTCGGTTCGCCACTTTCGGCGGGTCCGAAAGGACCCGCCCTACATATCAGAACGCGATGCCGACTATCAGAACGCGATGCCGACATTCAGCCGGAAGCCCGGCACGACCGACGGCATGCTGTACGAATCGCTGCCGGTGGCGATGCGGTTGAGTCCGAATCCGGTGCCGACGCTCACATTGTGTTTGGGACCGAGCAGCCAGTTGTAGCCGAGCTCGACCCCGGCGCCTGGCCGGACGCGAGTTTCTTCGCGATACGATCGGAAGTCGTACGTGAACGTCTTGAAGGCGAACGCGCCGGCTCGCGCACCGAGATAGAAGCCTTCGAGCGCCGACTGTTGCGGATACCAGCGCAACAGCAATGACGCGTTGGACAAATCCAGCTCGCCGAAATGTGACGCCGAGGCGCCGAACGTCGTCGCGGTCCCGAGCTTCCGCTCGTACTCGACGTTGAACCACTTGACGACGACGCCGAGCGGATTGGCGGAAAGGACCTGGTCGAACTGGACGGCGGGCGGTGGCGCGGCCGTCTGTGCAAGCGCGGCCGCGGGGATGAGCAGAACGAACAGGGCGGCGGAGAGTGTCTGGCGCATAAGCTCCCTTTCACCCGATAATGCGCAGACCCTTCCCGAACTGGCTCATGAGCGCCGATTCCCCGCCACAACCGCCGCCCGCCGATGATCTCGCGCCGATCGTGTACGACGAGCTGCGCCGTCTCGCTGCCGCCTACATGCGGCGCGAACGTCCCGGCCAGACGCTTCAGGCGACCGCCCTTGTCCACGAGGTGTATCTCCGGCTGGCCGGCGCCGGTACGCCCTGGCACGACGAACGCCATTTCGTCGGCATCGCCGCGCGATCGATGCGGCAGATCCTGGTCGAGCGCGCCCGCGCCCGCGGCGCCCAGAAGCGCTGGGCCGGCCTCAACCGTGTCTCGATGACCGACGCGCTGGCCGTCGCCTCGGAACCGGTGACGATGCTGCCCGCGCTCGACGAGGCGCTCACGCGGCTCGAAGCGATCGACGCGGAGCAGGCGCGGATCGTCGAGCTGCGCTATTTCGCGGGCCTCAGCATCGAGGAGACGGCCGACGCACTGGGCATGTCACCGGCCACATTGAAGCGGCGCTGGGCGCTGGCGCGCGCCTGGCTGTTCCGCGAGATGAGCGGCGCATGACGCCCGAGCAGGGACGCCGCGTCCGCGACCTGTTCGAAGCCGCGGTCGACCACGATCCGGCGAGCGTCGCCGCGTGGGTCGCGCGTGAAGCGCCCGACGATCCCGCCGTTCGCGCGGAAGTGCTCTCGCTCCTCGACCATCATTCACGCGCCGGCGCCTTTCTCTCGCAGCCGATCGTCGAACAGGCGTCCGAACTCCTTGCCGAGGACGAGCCGCTCGCGCCAGGCGCGACCGTCGGTACCTACACGATCGTCCGCGAGCTCGGACGCGGCGGGATGGGACGCGTCTATCTCGCCTCCGATGCGCGCCTGGGCCGGACGGTCGCGCTCAAGGCGCTGGCGCCGCACCTGGTCCGCGAGCCGTCACAGCGCGAGCGCCTGCGCGGCGAGGCGCGCGCCGCTGCCGCGCTGACACATGCCGGCATCTGCACGGTGTACGCGCTGGAGGAGATCGACGGCGACCTCTACATCGCCACCGAGTTCGTGGACGGCCTCACTCTGGGCGAACTGATCCGGTCGGAGCGGCGGCCGTCGCGCGACGAGCTCTTGCGGACGGCACGAGAGCTGGCGGCGGCACTGGCCAGCGCTCACGCGAAGGGGATTGTCCATCGCGACCTCAAGCCCGACAACGTCATGCGCGGGCGCGACGGACACTTGAAGGTGCTCGATTTCGGCCTCGCGCGCATCAGCGCCGAAATGATGGAAGGCGCGCCGCGCCTGACGCAGCCCGGGATGCTGATTGGCACACCGGCGTACATGGCCCCCGAGCAGATCAACGGCCTTCCGGTCGACGCGCGCGCCGACGTGTTCGCCTTCGGCGTCCTGCTGTACGAGTACGCGTGCGGCGTGCACCCGTTCGCCGCGTCGACGGCGCTGGCGACGGTGGCGCGCGTTCTCGAAAGCGACGCGCGGCCGCTCGTGGCGCACGTCGACGTGTCGAGCCGTCTGGCCGGCGTCATCGCCCGCTGCCTTCAGAAGGATCCTGCGGACCGGTTCGGCTCGGCCGCCGAGCTGCTCGGCGCGCTCGACGCGCCCGAAGACGAGCCGCAGCCGGCGGCGCCGCACGCCACCTGGTGGCGGGTGCACCAGGTCGTGATTGGCGTGCTCTACATCGCCGGAGCGATATTCGCGTGGCAAATCAAGGAGTGGATCGAGACGCCCGTGTCCGTGTCGATCTTTCTCGCGCTGGGGGCCGCGGCGACGATCGGCGGCGTGCTGCGAGGGCATCTCGTCTTCACCTCGGTGATGAACCCGGCGCGCTTGACGAAGGAGCGGGCGCGCACCGCCGGCGCGACGCGGCTGCTCGACCTGTTGACCGCGTCCCTGTTGTTCGCCGACGCGGTGGTGATGGCCGCCACAGGTGCGCTGCCGGCGGTGTTCGCGCTCGCCCTCGGGCTCGGCATCGCGCTCGCGTCGCTCGTCCTGGAGCCAGCGACCACCGCCGCCGCATTCGGTGACGAACCCTGAACCATGAACCACAACCATGAGCCCAAAAACGATGATCGCGATCGAAATTCGTGAGCCAGGCGAGCCGGACGTGCTCGTGCCAGTCGAGCGCCCCATGCCGGTGCCGGCGGCCGGCGAAGTCCTGATCCGTGTTGCCGCGGCTGGCGTCAACCGTCCGGACGTGTTTCAGCGCCGCGGACGGTATGCGCCGCCTCCGGGAGCCTCCGACATTCCCGGCCTCGAGGTGTCCGGCGTGATCGAGGCGCTCGGGCCGGACGTCGCCGGCTGGCGCGCCGGCGATGCGGTCTGCGCCCTGGTCACCGGCGGCGGCTACGCGGCGTACTGCGTGGCGCCGGCGCCGCAGTGCCTGCCGGTCCCGCGCGGCATGGATACGGTCACGGCGGCGGCAATTCCGGAGACCTTCTTCACGGTCTGGACGAATGTCTTCGAGCGGGGACGCCTCGCGCAGGGCGAGTCGCTGCTCGTTCACGGCGGCTCCAGCGGCATCGGGACGACGGCCATTCAGCTGGCCAAGGCGAGGGGATCGCGCGTGTTCGCGACTGCCGGATCGGCGGAGAAATGCGCCGCCTGCGAACGGCTCGGCGCCGAGCGCGCGATCAACTACCGCGACGCCGACTTCGTCGCCGTGGTTCGCGAGCTGACCGGCGGGCGCGGCGTGGACGTCGTCCTCGACATGGTCGGCGCCGACTATTTTTCGCGCAACGTCGAGGTGCTGGCGGTGGAAGGGCGCCTGGTCGAGATCGCCACGCTCCACGGCGTAAAGGCCGAAGTCAACATCCAGGCGATCATGGCCCGGCGGCTGACGATTACCGGGTCAACGCTCCGTCCGCGGCCGATCGCCGACAAGGCGGCGATCGCCGATCAGCTGCGGCGTCACGTGTGGCCGCTGCTCGAGTCGGGCGTCGTCAAGCCGATCGTCCACGCGACGTTCCCGCTGCGCGACGCCGCTGAGGCGCACCGCATGATGGAGTCGAGCGTCCACGTCGGCAAGCTGCTGCTCCTCGTCTAGGAACGCGAAGCGCAAACCGCAGAGCCCAAGATGATCTTGGCGGGTTGAGCGGCCTGTGCGTTCCCTTGTGTACAATCGATCGCTTATGGACAACATCACCAGCCTGCAGATTACCAACGGCAAGGTCGGCACCGGCACGGAGGCGACGGCGGGAAAAACCGTCAGCGTGCATTACACCGGCTGGCTGTACGACCCGAAGACCGCCGATCACAAGGGGAAGAAGTTCGACAGCTCCAGGGATCACGGCGATCCGTTCGAGTTCAAGCTCGGCGCGCGCCAGGTGATCAGCGGGTGGGATCAGGGCGTTGCCGGCATGAAGGTCGGCGGTACGCGCACGCTGATCATTCCCTCTGAGCTCGGCTATGGTGCGCGCGGCGCCGGCGGCGTGATTCCACCGAACGCGACGCTGCTGTTCGACGTCGAGCTCCTGGCGGTCAAATAACGACGACGATCAACGCAGAAATCGCCGAACACGCAGATCCAACCCGATCTCCGCGGTTTCCGCGGGTTCTGCGTTCAACGTTGTGGACATGGACTACATCCGACTCGGCACGACGGGCCTGAAAGTCTCGCGCCTCTGTCTCGGCACGATGACCTACGGCACGCCCGAGTGGCGGCCCTGGGTGCTGGACGAGGCCGCGAGCCGGCCGTTCATCGCGCGCGCGCTCGAGCACGGCATCAACTTTTTCGACACAGCCGACATGTACTCGCGCGGCGTCAGCGAGCAGGTGCTCGGCCGCGCGCTGAAGGATCAGAGGCGCGATCGACTGGTGATCGCGACCAAGGCGTTCTATTCGATAACCGACGGTCCCAACACCGACGGCCTGTCGCGCAAGCACTTGTTCGACGCGATTGACGGCTCGCTGCAGCGGCTCGGCACGGATTACGTCGATCTCTACCAGATTCACCGCTTCGACCGCGACACGCCGATCGAGGAAACGCTCGAAGCGCTCCACGACATCGTCAAATCGGGCAAGGCGCGCTACATCGGCGCGTCGAGCATGTTCGCCTGGCAGTTCATGAAGATGCTCGCCGTGTCCGACGCGCACGGCTGGACGCGGTTCGTCTCGATGCAGAACCACTACAACCTCGTCTATCGGGAAGAAGAGCGCGAAATGCTGCCGCTCTGCCGCGAGGAGGGGATCGGCGTCATCCCATGGAGCCCGCTGGCGCGCGGCTTTCTCGCCGGCAACCGCCGGCGGGACGACCGCGGCGAGACGATCCGCGCCAGGACCGATGATTACGCGCGGGAACTCTATTACGCCGACGCCGACTTCACGATCGCCGAGCGTGTCGTCGAGATCGCCGGCAGACGCGGCGTCAAGCCGACGCAGATTGCGTTGGCCTGGCTGCTCGCGAAGCCGGGTGTGACGGCGCCGATTATCGGCGCGTCGAAGCTCCCGCATCTGGACGACGCCGTGGCCGCGCTCGCGATCCGTCTCGATGCCGAGGAGACGGCGTTTCTCGAAGCGCCGTACCAACCGCACGCGATTCTCGGGCACTTCTGACTTGATCTCGCGCGCGTCCTTCGTCGCGCTCCGGCACCGCAACTACCGGCTGCTGTGGATCGGCCTCTTCGTCTCTTTCTCCGGCTCGATGATGCAGAATGCCGGCCTGCTGTGGCACGTGTCCCTGCTCGTCCCGCCCGAGCGCAAGGGGCTGGCGCTCGGCATGGTCGGCCTCGTCCGCGTCTTCCCGATTGTGATCTTCTCGATGATCAGCGGCGTCGTCGCGGACGCGTGGGACCGCCGCAAGCTGATGCTGTTCACCCAGATCGCCGCCACTCTCGTCGCGTCGGTGCTGGCGATTCTGAGCTTTCGCGGTCTGACGCAGGTGTGGCCGCTGTATGCGCTCGCGGCGATTGGATCGGCGGTCGGCGCGTTCGATCTGCCCGCCCGCGGCGCGCTGGTGCCGACGCTGGTCCCGCGCGAGCACCTGCCCAACGCCATCAGCCTGAACACGATCATGTTTCAGACGGCGTCGGTCGTCGGTCCGTCGCTCGGCGGTCTGATGATCGCCTCGTCCGGCGTCGGCTGGGTGTACGTCGCCAACGCGATCTCTTTTGGGTTTGTGATTGTCGCGCTGCTGATGATGCGCGACGTGCCGGCGCATCCGAAGTCGGACACCGGCTCCCGAGACGACGTCTCGTGGCACGCGGCGATGGAGGGGCTGCGGTTCGTCTTCCGCTCGCCGCTCATCCGATCGACGATGCTGCTCGATTTCTTTGCGACCTTCTTTTCGTCAGCGACGGCGCTGCTGCCGATCTTCGCGCAGGACGTGCTGCAGGTCGGCGCGAAGGGTTACGGGTGGTTGTACGCGGCGCCGGCGGTCGGCGCGATGGCGACCAGTGCGGCGCTCGTGCCGCTGGTGGATCGCATCGAGCGCCGTGGTCCGACGCTGCTCTGGGCCGTGGCGGGCTACGGGCTGGCGACGGTGGTGTTCGGCGTCTCCCGATCCTTCTGGCTGACGTTTCTGTGTCTGATGCTCACGGGGGCGACCGACACCGTGAGCATGGTGATCCGCAACATCGTGCGGCAGCTCGAGACGCCCGATCGCCTTCGCGGCCGGATGATGGGCGTCAACATGGTGTTCTTCATGGGCGGCCCGCAATTGGGCGAGCTCGAAGCCGGTGCGGTCGCCAACTGGCTCGGGGCGCCGTTCTCGGTCATCAGCGGCGGCCTCGGCTGCTTGATCGCGACCGGCTGGGTGGCGGGGACCACGCCGGCGTTGAGACGCTACGGTGGTCACCAGGCAGCGGAGAATACGGAGGCAACGGTTTCACATAGAGGAACGAAGTAACGAAGACGAACAGAGAAGACTGTCAACACGTGTCGCGATATCGACACACTGCAACGACTGCACTCGGTGCGACAGGCCCGCGCAGCGGGCCGCGGCATGGAAAGAGCGACGTAAACACAAATTCAAATGATTGCGGACCTTTGTGTTTACGTCGCTCTTTTCATGCCGTGCCGGGCCGGCTTCGCCGGCCGGCTGTCGCGCCGAGTTCTCTCCGTTCGTCTCTGTTGCTCCGTTGCTCCGTGTGATCTCGGTTTCCTCCGTACCCTCTGCTATCTCGATCGCCGATCGACGACCGCGAAGTACGGCAGGGCGATCGCGGAAAGGGCAGCGGCGACGCCGAAAGCCGCGCCGAAGCCATAGTGGTCGATCAGCCAGCCGACCGTCGTCGATCCCGTGCCGATGCCGGTGTCGAAGGCGGCGAGGACCGCACCGAAGGCCGCGCCCCGGCGCGCGGCACTGACGTCGCGCATCACGTAGGCGACAAAGACAGGGTAGGCGGTGCCGAAACCGACGCCGAAGATAATCGCCGACGCGATCAGCCACACCAGGCCCGACGCTGCCGCGAGCAGCACGAGGCCGGCCGCGATGAGCGCGAGGCACGGCATGAATACGCGCCGGTAGCCGATCCGATCGGCCAGCGGCCCCGAGAGCGGCCGCGTCAGCAGGATCACGATCGCCAGCATGGTGAGGTATACGCTCTTGGGCGACACGCCGAGCGCGTCCGCGTACATCGCGCTGAAGCTGGTGATGGCGCCGTAGCCGAACGAGTAGAGGAAGAGCGTGAGCGACAGCACGAGCACACGCCATTCGACGATCGATGCCCGCAGCTGCGGGAGCGGGAGATCGAGCTGGGTTTCGACGCGATCCTCCGGGAGGGCCCAGGCAATCGCGCCCATCAGGAGGTTGAGGACCCCGCAGGAGACGCAGATCCAGCGCCAGCCGCCATGCTGCATGATCCAGAACGCGATCGGCGGCGCGACGGCGATCGCCGCGACGCTCGACATGCCCCAGTAGCTGATACCCTCGGCGCGTCGTCGCTCCGGCAGAAGGTGGGTGAGATACGCGGCGGACGCCGACAGCAGGCCCGACCAGAACACGCCGTGCACGAGGACGATCGCCAGCATCACCGGATAGCTCGTCGTCACGCCGTAGCCGATCGCGCACAGCAGAATCACGCTGCTCGCGATGATCAGCGCGCGCCGGCGGCCGATGCGGTCGGCGATCGCGCCGGTCAGCGGCGCTGAGCCCGCGGACGCGTAGGTCAGGAACCCGAGAAACAGGCCCGAGGCGAACGTCGATCCGCCCAGCTCCTGAATCCGGAACGGCGCGGTCGGCAGCAGCTGAAACGCCGAGAGGAACACCGTGAAGGTGAAGCCGCACATGACGAAGAAGCGCGGCGTGAACAACCGATCGGGCATGAGCCCCGAAGTATACGTGGTGGGGGTGATCGCCGACACGCACGGCCTGTTGCGCCCTGAGGCGATCGCGGCGCTGGCCGGCGTTCAATTAATTCTGCACGCGGGCGACGTCGGCGGTGCGGCGGTGCTCGCGGGGCTCTCCAGAATTGCGCCGGTAGAGGCGGTGTTCGGCAACGTCGACGATCCGCACGATCCATCGCTGGCGCGCGAACGGGTGGTGACGATCGGCGGCGTCACCATCCACGTCAGCCACGGCCACGAGCTGGGTCGCCCGACTGCGGAACTGGCGCTGGCGCGTTATCGCGGCGACGTCGTGATCTTCGGGCACACCCACAGGGCGGTCGTCCTGCGCGAGGAAGGCCGCATTGCCTGCAATCCTGGCGCGGCAGGGCCGCGGCGCTTCGATCTGAAGCCGAGCGTCGCGCGGGTGACGATCGCTGCCGGCGATCCACCCGCGATCGACGTCGAGATTATTTCGCTGGTGTGAACTCGATCGTGATCTCGGGATCGAGATTGATCTTCAAGCCTTTGGCGCTTAGCAGCACCGCTTTGGCTTCGGCCGGCGTCGCGGCGACCGCTTGAATCCTTGGCAGCAGGGTCTCGTCGGCGAGGACCGTATCCAGGTCGATATCGAGCAGCGTGACGCGGGGGCCTTCGACGAACGGGCTGCTCGTCTTGACCAGGGTCCCTGCGGGTTCCGCCGCCAGCAACACGCGCGCGCCAGCCAGAAGGGTCTTGATCATGCCGATCTGACCGGCTGCCTGCGGCGATCCGAAAAAGTCCAGGTAGTTCGGCTCGGGCACGTGAATGTGCAGGACCGCGTTGCCGTTGGCTTCGTGCGTCATCGTGAAGGTAATCGATTCGGATGGTGACGGCTGCGTGTTGAACCCCGGCGTCTTGATCGAGATTCCGCCAGGCGCGGCCGGCTGCGTCGAGATTCTGAGCGTGCTGACGTCGGTGAAGGCGTACGTCGCGTCGCGCCCCTGCCCGAGCGGCGTGGTGACCAGCTCGGACGCCACGTACGTGACTCCGGGACCGATGCTTGCCGTCATGTCGCGCGCCTGTTGCTCGGAGAGCGGATCGGCGGCGGCGCCGGCACCGCGCCCGTTGCCGCCCAGTGCGGCGAACGATTTCAGCTGCGCCAGCGCTGCTTTCGTGTAGACCATGCGATGGTTGATGGTGCCGCTGCCGTCGCCGTTCACCCTCAGCACTGTCGTCATCTGAAAACAGGCCGAAGACGTCAGCGCGCCGAGGATGACCAGGCCGGTGAGGCACCGGCGGGTGACGGATCGCGTCGTAGACATGGAGCCAAGATGACACAGATCCGCGTGCGCACCGGCCAGAATCTCGACACGTGGCAGAGATGCTTGGTGCTCGGTCAGGCGCTGATGCAAAGAGCGGCGCCGACGTGACTGCGTGTCGCACCCCGACCCGCCGGTAACAGTCAGTGGCGCCGGTTGCCGACCGGCGGTCGGTAGTAGCTCTCCTTCCACCAGCCTGGCGCGCGATAGTGTTCGCCAGTTTCCCAGGCGGTTGCGACGATCGTCACGCCATCAGCGCAGCAGGCAGTCGCCAATTCGGCATTCATTCTGTTCAGGTCGTCGGCCGAGAGCTTCTCGAACTCACTCTTGTCGAAGCCTGGAAACCTCTTCACGCGATCCCTGGTGAGATCGGCGGTCAGCGTCGAGCCGTCGAGGATCACGTGACCGACCGGCACCAGGAAACGCTTGTGTGTGAACCAGCCGCCGGCGTTGACGACGACATGGTATGGACGAGCTGACGCCTCGTCGACGATGAACCCATCCACGGTGCCGAGCTTCTCACCATCGCTCCCGACGACGGTCAGATCTCGAAGGTTGGCCTGCTCGTCGAGCTCTTTTGCACCGACATACTTCATCCAGGGGGCCGGATGATCCATGCTGTCCTCCAGTGCGCGTGCGCGCATCGCAATACGAGCAAAAAGCGGGCCTTCCGCTATAATTCGTTGGCGTTCCCCCTCTCATGGCAAGCGCCGAGTCCCCGATCGCCCAGACGGGCGAAGCATTGTTCTTGTCACAGCTCGTCGTCATCGAGCGGGTGATTTCGTTCGTCTCCTCGCGCCACCATCTGCCCGGACTCGATGCCGACGATTTCGCCTCGCACGTCAAGCTGAAGCTCATCGAAGACGACTACGGCATCCTCAGGAAGTTTCAGGGTCGCAGCAGCATTCGGACCTATCTCACAGTCGTCATCCAGCGGCTGTTTCTCGACTACCGGATCAGCGCATGGGGGAAGTGGCGGCCGTCGGCGGAAGCCGCGCGTGCCGGCGCGATTGCTGTTCTGCTCGAGCAACTGATCGGCCGCGACGGGTACAGTTTCGAGGAGGCGTGCGAGCTGCTCGAGACGAATCATCAGGTGACCGCGTCGCGTTCGCACCTCGCAGCGATCGCCGGACGATTGCCGATCCGCATCCGGCGGAAGTTCGAGTCCGATGCAGCGCTGGCTCAGATGCCGTCCGATCAACCGCCGGTCGACGACGTCCTCACGGAGCAGGAGCGGACGGCGACGGCGGCCCGGGTCGGTGTGGCGCTCAAGTCGGCGATGTCAGGGCTGGAGCTGCAGGATCGGCTCATTCTGGCCCTGCGCTTCGAAGACGGCCGGAGCATCGTCGAGGTTGCCCGCATGCTGCACCTCGACCAGAAGGCGCTGTACCGCCGGCTCGACCGTGTCATGAAAGCGCTGCGCGGTGCGCTCCACGCCGAAGGGGTCGACGGCGCGGTGGCATTGGAAATATTCGAGAGTACGGCCGTCTCTATCGAATGGAGGGGTGAGACGAAAGGAACATGAAAGGAACATCGAAAAGGCGTCCGTCTATGGGACAAGGGGGCCAGGAATGGCGCTAAACGACACTCGCCATCCTGATGCCGAGCGGCTGGCCGAGTATGCCGACGACCTGCTCGGCGGCGATCTTCGAGCCGAGGTCGAGCAACACCTTGCGGACTGTGCCGAGTGCCGCGCGGCGGTGATGGAAACCACCGAGTTTCTGCACAGCACGCTCGCGATGGCCGATCCCGCGACGAAAGTCGTCCCATTTCTCAGGCCGAGACGTCTGATTGGCATCGCCGCCGGCCTGGCCGCCGCAGCCGCGCTCGTGCTCGCCGTCCGTTCGGCGCGGCCGGACCGGCTGTTCGGTCCGCGCGGCGATCGTCCGGAACTGCAGGAGCTGATTGCCGCCGTGGCGAACGAGCCGACACGGCTTGCGGAAGGACGGTTGAGCGGCGGCTTCAAGTACGCGCCGCCGCCGGCGCCGACTCGAGGCACCGGCGATGGCAACGTCGCGACGCATGTCCGGATTGCCGCGGCGAAGCTCGAAGAGGAGGCGCGCGTGCGATCCACTCCTCGCGCTCGCGCCGCGCTGGGTGTGTCAGACCTCGCGGTTGGCGATGTCGATGGCGCCGTTCGATCGTTGGAATCCGCCGTCGCGCTGGAACCGTCCGACGCGCAATATCAAAACGATCTGGCCGTCGCCTACATGACGCGTGCGCGACGGCGCGGCGCCGCGAGCGACTGGGTCAATGCCCTTGCGGCCGCGGAGCGCGCGGTGGCCGCCAATCCCGCGCTCGTCGAGGCCTGGTTCAACCGCGCGCTGGCCATCGAAGGCGTCCGGTCGGCTGACGAGGCAAAGCAGGCCTGGAAGGATTACTTCGATCGGGATTCTTCCTCTGATTGGGCGCGCGAGCGCCGCGAGGCCGGTCGCAGGAACTAGGGCGCTGTCACCAGCGACGCCAGATGGTCTCCCGATGTCGACGGCAGCGGGCGTGCGCTGCCGACCAGCCGTTGCCACAGCGCCCATCCGCGCAGCCCCTCGGCTTCCGCCCACAATGCCGCGATGCCGGCGACATGCGCCGCCGCCATGCTGGTGCCATCCCGACTCGCGTACGTGCCAGGCGGAGCCGTCGAATAGACATCGACACCAGGCGCCATGAGGTCGACGGCGGCTCCGCCGCCACGCGCGATCGATCCTGCTGAAAAGCGCGCCACCTCGAGACGGTTGTCAACCGCGCCGACCGCGAGAATCGACTCGGCGTTCGCGGGTTGCACCACCACGCGCGAACGGTTGTTGCCGGCTGCCGCGACGACGAGGCAGCCGGCGTCCAGTGCCCGGCGTCCCGCGGCTTCGAACTCCGCGGCAGGCGACGCGTCGAACGTCCCGAAGGACATCGAGATCACGTTGCAGCCATTCGAGAGCGCCCAATCCATGCCGGCAATGACGTCGGCGATCGTGGTCCCACCGCTGTCGTCGAAGACCCGTCCGACATACACCTCGGCATTGCAGGCGATGCCGTAGCGGCGCTGACGGGTATCCTCGAGCCCCGCCGCGATCCCGGCGCAGTGAGTGCCGTGACCGATCACGTCCTGCACGGGGCATCCGGAAGCGAACGACCTCGCCGCTGCGACGCGCGCCGCCAGCTGCGGATGCGCGAGGTCGACACCAGTATCAAGAATCGCGATCCGGATGCCGCGTCCCGTCCACGGGCTCGGCGGGCTCCGAACCACGTTGGTGGCTTGGAGCCCCCAGGTCGCAGCCCGGCGATCTGCATAAGGGTGCGTGACGACCGGCATTCGGTCCTTACTCCTTGGTTGTCGCCCGCCCCTTCCTCGACGTCGTGATCTGGGCGTTCAGGCAGACGACTTCCAATCCCATCGGGTAAATCCCGTCACCGACTTTTGGAGCCTTTCCTTCGTGTCCGACGACCTGGCACAGTTCGATGAACTCATCGAGCTCCTCGAACGACTTCGGCGTGCCACCGAGCGCATCGGTATTCATGATCCTCGTGACCGAGCCCGCCGGAAGTTTCAGTTTCGGCTGACCGTTGACCGACAGCACGAATTCTTCGCCGTGTGGAACGTCGAGCGTGAAGACGGCGGTATCCGTGACGAAAAAGGGCCCGCCCTTGAATTTGAAAGGCTTCCGGTTGGTCGCGATGCTGCACTCCTTGCCGGTAATGGTCCCGCCTTTCAAAAAGAGGCGCCCGTTGATCTCGTTGCGGTCGACCGGCTTCGCTGGATCGATCAGGTCCGCCGGGACGGTCATCGCCGTGGCTTCCGCGGCCTCCAGATCCACGACGAAGGTCCGATAGTCGGCCGTCGCGTTCGGCTTCGCGGGGGCCAGATGAGCCCCGCCGGGACCGCAGATTTCCAGATTGGCGCCGCGGGCGACCGGCGTCATCTTCCCGCTGTCCTCCTGGATCATGAGGACGTGATCGTATTCGGGGAAGATGACGGTCAGGCCCTCGTCGTGGTTGATCAACAACGCATACTCGAACAATTCGATCTGGATCTGTCCCATGTCATCTCACCCTTTCGGCATGCATGCAGCCTACGACTGTGAATCCGGACCACGCAGAGGGCGGGGATCCGGCCGCGATGAGCTCGCGTTGTGACGCGGCGAGGCTGGCAGCCAAATCAGCACCGGCCGCCAGACGCGTGTGAAGCGATCGAAGGAGACGCGTCGCCTCGTCGTCTCTCACGTCCCAGAGCGCGGCGACGACGGCAGAACTGCCGGCCGCCAGGAAAGCTCGCACCAGGCTCATCGCCCCTTCACCGTTGAACGTGCGACCCAGAGCCGTCTCGCACGCGCCAAGCACCGCCACCGTGCCGGGCTGGAGCTTGAGTGCGGCAATCTCCGGCGGCGTCAGGGAGTCCCCTTCCCCGAGCACCAGGCGGGACCGGTCGGGAAAGAGGGGATCGAGCCGGGCGTGGCCGGCGAAGTGAATCACGGAATGAGTGGTCATCGCGTCGAGGACGGCCGGTTTGCTGGCGAGCCTTCCCGTCAACGGTTGACGGCGAGCGTACAGGCTCGAGACGAAGGCGGCCTCGCTTTCCGCGTGCGTCAGCCGCGGCAGATCCTCGGCTGGCGCCGCGTCACTGACGCCGACCGCCAGCACCGATCGCTCGCCGATCGTTGGTTCGTGCCGCGACGCCAGCACGAACGTCGTCAGGCTCGGCGCGACGATCGGGATCACCGACTCGGCGAGCCGCTTCCCGCTGCCCGGCACCGGCAACGCGGCGAACGGCACACGATAGAGCACCCCGGTGGGCACGATGATCAGCGGCTGCGCGCTGTCGTATTTCAGATTTCGCGGCAGGAGCGTACGCGCCAGGGCGATCGCGTCCGGCGAGGCCGGACCCGCATCGAGATGGCCGATGAACGCGCTGACCGACTGTCGCAGCTGCCGCGCCGACACGGGTTGCTCGGTGAGCTCGACGTCGTTCGCGGTGATCCGCCACACGAGCAGTCGTGATGGAAGCTGCGCGTAGACGATGGCCTGACCGCCGCCGGAGAGCGCCTGCTGCCCATCGGCAAGCGACAACGTTCGTGGGTCGCGCTCCGGGTTCAGCGAGAACAGCAATTCGCGCGCGTGTGACCGCTCGGCAATCTCCAGGGCGCGACGCCCATCTGATGTTGCCTGGCTCAATAACTCGGTGTACAAGTCCCACAGCGACGCGGTCCGGGACACGCGCAGGAGTTCATCCCGCAGGCTCGGGCGCTGGTCCTCGATGATCTCGATTCCACGGAGCCAGTCTTTCGTGGCATCGGCGTTGTGCCCGAGACGCGTGTGGATCCGGCCACGCTGCAGCAGCAGCTCGGCGATGCGCATGCGAACGGTATTGCCGAAAAACGCCAGCGCTTCGTCCGCGGCCTTCAACGCGGCTGCATCGTTCTGCCCGCTCAACGAGAACGATCGGCGCGCAGCGATCTCGGCGGCAAGCCGATTCCGCGCCTGTGGCCGGTTCGCGAGTGACGACAGCCGCGAGCTGGCCTCGTCCAGGTCCGCAATACCCCGGTCTCCTCGTGAGAGATCGGCGAGCGCGCGCGCCCGGTAGAGCCGGCCGGTAATCTGCCCCTCGGGGTTGTCCCAGTTTCGCGTGACGGTGAGCAGCGCCTCGGTAAATACCAGCGTCGCTTCCTGAAGCCCGACCCTCGTCGCCGCCGCTGCGGCGCTTTGGAGAGTGACGTACCGCTGTCGCTGCGTCCGGAAGCGCGGCAGCACTTTCAACGCCGACGCGAAATGGCGCCAGCTCCCGACCATGTCGCCCTGCACCTCCAGGGCTTCGCCGAGGTAGCTGTGAAACACGGCCGCGAGCTCGACGTCTCCCGAGCGCTCGGCCAACGCGAGCGCCTCCTGATAGCGCTCCTGGGCTTCCGAGACGCGAGTGTCGAGCATTGCGGCCAGAGCCCGCAGGCGCGCCGATTTCGCGGCGATGCGCCAGTACTGATGTTCTCGCGCGTATTGTTCGAGAGGCACAAGCCGGGCCAGCGCCTTGTCCGTCCGGTTGGCCGACAAATCAGAGTACGCGGTTTCGAGCTCCGCCTCCGCCGAGTCGACCCCCGCCCCCTTCAGTGCGAGCGTGGCTCGGGGCCCCAGAGGCTCTGCCTCGCCGTAATTGCCGTCGTCGATCAGCGTGCGCCAGGCGAAGACGTCTCGAATACCCTCGGCCAGCTGTCGCCGCCGGCGTTCGGGCCAGCCACCGGATTCCCGAACGGCGGCCGTCAGCACGGCCGGGTACGCGTCCTTGTTCGCGCGCGCCAGCGCCGACGCCAGTTGATCGGCGAGGCGCGGATCTGCGTTCCGTCCGTCGAGCACCGCCTCAGACCACCGCGGGAGCGCTTCCGTTTCGATCAGGCCGTACACCGCGAACGGATCGTCGGCGACGAGGCGGTCGGCGCTTCCGTCCGTTACCTCCGCGCCGGATGGAAACGTGGGTCTCGTGGTTGTCTTCTGCAACGTCTCGAGGTGCGTCCGGGCTTCCGCGGCCCACGGTGAGGTCGAGTCCGCCGCGAGGTATTTCCGCCACAGCGCAATGGCGCCTTCCTTCGGACCGAGGTATTCGAGCACCAGCGCCTGGTTGAACGCCGCTTCCAGCGATTGCGGGCGCCTCGCCAGCGCGGCGCCGGCCTCTTCGAGCACGCGCACGGCGTCGAAGGCTTCGCCGCCGGCCCTCCATCGATGCAGAAGCGCCGCCGACAGGTCCGAATGCGCCTGAGGCGCGTCCGGATCCAGCTCGATGGCGTTTTCGAGCGCATCGATCGCCTTGTCAGGTTCGTTGAGGACGAGATAGGCCACGCCCACCCGGCGCAACGCCGCAGCGCCCGGATCGGCGCCCGCGTTTTCGACCACCTTGAGCGCGGCGATTCGAACCGACGGCGACGACGACGGCCGGCCATCGCCCCGCACGGGAGCCGGCGGCTGTCCCCAGGCGAACGGGTCGCTCAGCCTCGGCTCGATGAATCGCTCCGATCCGACGGCCGCGACGAGTTCGCGCATTCCGGCGTCGACCCGGCGATCGGCTCCGAACGTCGGCAACACGCCGGGCCGCAACCACACGATTGCGCCGAGCGCGACCGCCAGAACTCCGCCGATGATCAACGTCCGCATCCGTCGAGCTTGTGGACGGACTTCGCCGGCGGTTTCCTCAGGGACCATATGGTGTCGGTGCGGATGTGGGGAAATCTTGTGCGCGACGGGGATCCTTGTCAATGCGTGGATGCCGGGAAGGAATCTTCCGGCGGCGGCCGTCTAACAAGACATCAGGGCCAGGAGGAGGCGTTCATGTCATACCGGCCGCTCCTCGCGACATTCGTCATCCTGTCGATGTTCGCGTCCGCCTGCGCGGGCGACCGTCAGACGGTCATGAGTCCTGCCGCGCCGACGCTGGAAACCGTCATGCCGACGGCGTCGCTGATGGTCGAAGTGGACAAGGTATGCGCAGGGCAGGAAACCAACATCCGCGTCTTCATCGACGCCGTGCAGGTGGGCGTCACCAACCCGGGCGAGCCCGGCGTGTCGCGCGTGGTGACTGTCGGTTCCCATCAACTGTCCGCCAGGTCGGACCGCGGCACGATGTGGGGACCATTTCCGACGCTGGTGGCCGCGGCAGGGCAGCTCGAAAGACTCGGGTGCATGCCGGCCGCCGCGCTATGATCGCGTGATGGACTTGCTCTTGTCCGCCGAAGCAGCCGCTGCCGCCGCGCCCGAGCTCCGGGACCGCGCCGACATCCCGGATCGCTTCAAGTGGAACCTGAACGATATCTTCGCGAGCTGGGAGGCATGGCGCCAGGCGTACGACGAGCTCGAGATCAAAATCGGCGCGTACGCCGCGCTGCAGGGCACCCTCGCGCAGGGCGCCGCCCGACTGCTCGCCGCGATGCAGCTCTCCGATGACATCGGCCAGTTGACGTACAGGGTCTGGTACTTCGCCGGGCTGAAATACGACGAGGATCAGCGCGACAACCAGATCAACGCCAGGCGCCAGCAGGTCCAGATCCTCTTCGCCAAGGCGAGCCAGGCCAGCGCCTGGTTCAACCCCGAACTACTCGCGATCCCGCTGACCACGGTTCAGCAGTGGATGACGGACGAGCCGGGCCTGGCGGTGTACCGGTTCGCGCTCGAGGACCTCTATCGTCAGCAAGAACATGTCCTCGACGAAAAAGGCGAGCACCTGCTCTCGCTCGCCAGCCGATTTTCCTCGGCGCCCAACGACGCGTACTCGGCGCTGTCGACCGCCGACGTCAAGCATCCGACGATCAAGCTGTCGTCGGGACCCGAGATTACGCTGACGTACGGGCAGTACCGCGCGATCCTCGCGACCAATCGCAACCAGGCCGACCGTGCCGCGTCGTTCGAGGCCTACCATCAGGTGTTTGCCGCCAACATCAACACCTATGCCTCGCTCTACAACGGCGTTCTGCAGCGCGACTTGTTCCACTCGCAATCGCGCGGCTACCGGACCACGCTCGACGCTGCGCTGCACGGCAACAACATTCCGCCGGCGGTCGTCGAAAACCTGATCGAGTCGACGAAGGCGGGCACCGAGCCGCTGCGCCGCTACCATCGCCTGCGCAAGCGGGTGCTCGGTGTCGAGACCTACCACAGCTACGACGCGGCAATTCCGCTCGTCGACTTCGATCGGAAATACCCGTACGAGCACGTCCAGGAATGGCTGCCCGCATCGGTTGCGCCGCTGGGCGCCGAGTACCAGGCCCACATGCGCGACGCGCTCGCGAGCCGCTGGATCGATGTCTACGAGAACCCTGGCAAGCGCAGCGGCGCCTACTCGGCCCCGGTGTACGGCGTGCATCCGTACATGCTGCTGAATTACAACGACACGCTCGACGCCGTGTTCACGCTGGCGCACGAGATGGGGCACTCGATGCACACCATCCTGTCGAACGCGCACCAGCCGTTCGTCTACTCGGCCTACACGATTTTCATCGCCGAGGTGCCGTCCACGCTCAGCGAGATGTTCTTTCTCGACCACATGCTCGCCCGGGCGACTGACGATCGCGAGCGCATCGTCCTGCTGCAACACGCGATCGACGGCATCGTCGGGACCTTCTACACGCAGGTGCTGTTCGCCGATTATGAGCTGCAGGCGCACCGGCTGGTGGAGGAGGGGCGGCCGGTCACGTCGGACGGGCTGAGCGACATCTACTTCAACCTGCTGCAGGCGTACTACGGCGACGCGCTCGACTACGACGAGCTGTCGCGGATCACGTGGTCACGCATCCCGCACTTCTACAGCACGCCCTATTACGTGTATCAGTACGCGACCTGCTACGCGTCCAGCGCGCAGGTGATGAAGCAGCTGACGAGCGGCTCGGAGGCCGATCGCGCGGCCGCGATCGAGCGGTATCTGACACTGTTGAAGTCGGGCGGCAGCGATCATCCGATGCCGCTGCTGCAGCGGGCCGGCGTCGATCTCAGCAGGCCGGAAACGGTTCGCGCGGTGGTCGATCAGCTCGACGGGCTCGTGACTCAGCTGGAAAACGCGATAGGGGCACTCGCGAAAGTCTGAAGTACGAAGTCTGAAGTACGAAGGCAAAGTACGAAGGCAAAGTACGAAGGCAGAGTACTAAGTCCGACGCCGGACCCATGCTTCGTACTTCGTACTTCGTACTTCGTACCTCGTACTTAACTCTGTCCTTTATGAGGGACCCTCAACAAGCTGTGCGTCGCGCCGATGCACCTGTCCATCACGACGATGAGCCCGCCGGCCTGTGCGCGCGCCGCCGCGTCCTCGCTCACGATCCCTTCCTGCAGCCACAGCGCCTTCGCTCCTATCGTCACTGCATCGTCCGCAATTGACGGTGCGTCTTCGGGGCGCCTGAAGACGTCGACGATGTCGATCCGCTCGGGCACGTCGATGAGCGACGGATACGACCGCTCGCCCAGGATCTCCGTTTCACGGGGGTTGACCGGAATGACCCGGTAGCCGGCCTTCTGCAACTTCTGCATGATGCCGTAGGACGCCTTTTCAGGATTCGACGAGGCGCCGACCATGGCGATAGTGGTCGCCTCGGTGAGGAGGCGCTTCAGTTCGGGATCGGGAGGATTCGCGTAAGCCATCCTCCGAGCTTACTGCGCTTTCACCGCTATACTTTCCGCGCTGATGTTCGTCTCGAATACGCGCGCGGCGGCTCTCGCGACGCTGGCCGTTGTCATGGCGACGGTCGTCAGTTGTTCACGTCCGCCCCGCGTCGCCGCGGACCTCGTCGTCACTCGCGCCAGCATCTGGACCGGTAACCCCGCGCAGCCGTCCGCGACGGCGGTCGCGGTCATCGGCGATCGCATCGTCGACGTCGGCGGCGCCGACGAGATCGAGCGCTGGCGCGGCGCGAACACGACGGTGGTGAACGCGGAAGGGCGGCGGTTGATCCCGGGATTCAACGATGCCGCCGTGCGGTTCGGCGAAGGCGGCGACGAGCTCGAGAACGTGGATCTGCGAGAGGCGGGAACCGCGGCTGAATTTGCGCGACGCATCAACGAGCGCGCGAAGGGGAAGCCCGGTGAGTGGATCACCGGCGGCCACTGGGACGAGCGCCGTTGGACGCCGGCGACATTGCCGGCTCGAACGCTGATTGACGACGCGACGAACTCGTCGCCGGTCTTCGTCGTTCGTTTCGACGGCCGCATGGCGCTCGCCAATGCCGCGGCGCTCGGACGCGCGGGGATTACCGAAGGGACGGCCGATCCGCCGGGTGGGGCCCTTCTCCGTGACGCCAACGGCTTCCCGACCGGGCTGCTGCAAGGCACCGCGATGGAGCTGGTCTCGCGGGTGATTCCGAAGGTGACGCCTGAACAGCGGCTGCGGGCCGTGAAGCGCGCGCTCCAGCACGCGAAGTCGCTCGGGGTCACCAGCGTGCAGGATGTCGGTGCGACTTACGAAGACATCGCCGCGTACGGCGATCTCGTGAACCGCGGCGAGATGACCGTCCGTGTCTACGCGGTGCCGCCGGAAGGCGGCTGGTACGACCAGGCCAAGCTCGGCCTGCATCGTGCGTTCGGATCGGCGTGGCTGCGCGTCGGCGCGGTTCGGGCCGCATTTGACCGCGGCGGCGATGCGGGCGAGATGACGACGCGGCTGATGGCCGCCGATCACGCCGGACTGCAGGTGTCGGTCGAGGCCCCCGGCGACCAATCGATACCGCCCGTCCTGGGTGTGCTCGACGATATCGCGCGCGCCAACGGCGGCCGCGATCGGCGCTTTCGGATCGAGGTCTCGCAGGACGCCGCGCTGGATCTCGGCCGCGTCGCGTCGCTGAACGCGATCGCGTGTCTCCAGCCGGCGCCGGCCGGCCGCTCCCTCCGGCCGCTGATCGACAAGGGGATCCGTGTCGCGCTCGGCTCCGGTTGGCCTGCCGGACCCCTCAACCCGATGCTCGCCCTCGACGCGGCGATCGGGCGGCAGCTGACGGTGACAGACGCGCTGTCGGCGTACACCAGCGGCTCGGCTTTTGCCGAGTTCCAGGAGCGCGATAAAGGGATCATCGCGCGTGGGCAGCTCGCCGACATGATCATGCTGAGCGACGACATCCTGTCGATCGCGCCCGCGCGAATAAAAGGCGTGCAGGCGCTGGCGACGATTGTCGGCGGCAGGATCGTTCATCAACGCT
>Ga0105248_10001927_pt1 | contig 23041 bp, 30 predicted proteins | sample KBSS34metaG_FD_81524 | JGI IMG/M metagenome (GOLD analysis project Ga0105248, IMG submission 81524) | Switchgrass rhizosphere microbial communities from Kellogg Biological Station, Michigan, USA - KBS S3-4 metaG | ecosystem: Host-associated > Plants > Roots > Rhizosphere > Soil | place...
AACAACAAGGAGATGACCACGGTCGGCGCCAACTACCTGTCGCCGGCGGCGGTGCGCCGCGGCGCGCAGGTCCTGTTCATGCGCCACATCTGGATCCCGCTGCGCAACGGCAAGGAGTTCACCCCGCGCGAGATCATGCAGATCGTCGGCACCGAGATCTTTCGCGCCATCGACCCACCCATCTGGTTATGGGCATGGGGCCGCCACGCCGATGGCGTCGGCATGGCGGTGGCGCCGGACCTGCGTTTCCCCAACGAATGCGCGATGCTCAAGGAACGCCGCGGCATGCTGATACGCGTGACCCGGCCGGACCAGAGCGTGGACACGCGCCACGTGTCCGAGACCCTGCTGGACAAGTACGACTTCAACGTCACGATCACTAACGACGGCACGCTGGAGGATCTCTGGCACGCGCTCGCCGAAGTCATCCACATTTACGCCGATATGCATAAAACCGACGTTGACAACGGATACGCCAAGCTGATAACAGCTTGAGCATGGTGCGCACGCCGGATCTGGCCAGGGCGATCTTCGACCACGTCGAGCTTGAGCGGCTCGCCGCCAGCGGGCTCGACCGCCAGCGCCATGTTCCCAGCGTCACCGAGCTGCATCGCGTCGCGATGCTGTACATCGCCGCGCGCGAGCGCGACTGGGCGCTCAACACGCGGATCAACCATGTGCATTATTTTGGCCGGGTATGCCGGATCATCGGACCGGTCGAGGTCGGCGATCTTGATTGGCCGCACGTCTGGAAATTTGTCGATGTCCGCCGCCGGCAGGGTGTCAAGGAAAGCACCGTCACCCGGGAATATCTCGCGCTGTGGTCGCTGCTCGAATGGTGCGCGCGCCAAGGCATCGTCGCCGAGAACGCCATGCGCAAGATGCGGCTGCGCGATTTCGGTCTGCCGTCGCAATACCAGTTCAATCGCCCAAGGGAGTACCGTCGTGCATAGAGAACAACCGTTGTTGCGGGGCGTGTGATGGCGACCGTACTGGCCTGGGCCTTAGTCGCGCCCGGTCTCGTGTTCGCCGCGATCTATAGCACCATGGTCGTCTACCAGATCGTCTTGCTGGTCATGACCCGCGGCGGCCTGCGTGCGCCGCCGCGCTGGCTGCACTGGCACGAGGATCGCTGACATGCCGACCGATAACAACTGGTGCGAAGACGACTGGCGCGAAGTGGTCACCGATCTGTGTTTCCAGTTCGCCTATCGTGGCATGCTCGACGGCAAGCGCATCCTGCATCCCGGCGGACTGGGCGCTCTGGAGCAGGCGTTCACGATCCTGGGCTGGAGCCAACATCACGAAGTCGTGGACAACGCCTGCGAGATCGCCGGCTGCGAGCAATGGTGCTCGTGCGTCGGCGCCTACCCGCGCTCGCTGGCCAAGCCCGGCGAGTTGGCGGGCATGGTCGGCTTCGGGTTCCTTTGCTACGACCACTACGCAACCTGGAACGGTCCGCAGGCGGGCGATCCGCCGCCGGACCTTGGGAGAGTGAAATGAACCAGCGATTGTTTCACGTCGGCCTGAAGATCCCCGAGACCCAGCTATGGGACCTGATGAGCTTCATCGAGAAGGTTGGCGGCGGCGACGTCGAGATCCGCCATATACCCGAACCGGAGAGCATTCGGCTGGACAGCGTGGACACGCCCCAGCTGGCGCCGCCGGCGCTGAGCCATCGCGCCGGGAACATGAAGCTGGTGCTGGAGGCGATGCCAACCGGCGAGCGCGTCCGGCCGCTGCAGCTGACCAGATCGACCGGGCTCAAGCCCAAGCAGATCGCGATGGCGCTGTACAACTTGGCGAAAGGCGGCTTCGTCACCCGGCCCGAGATGGGCTTCTACATGAGGGCCGCCTGATGTTCAAACTCTACAGGAGCTACATGTTCACGGACCGGAAGGATCCTGTGATCGACAAGGTGCGCACCGTGATGCAGGACCGTGGCGCCGATTACGACACGGTCGTGACCGCGTCCGGCGTGTCCAGGGCTACGCTGCGCAACTGGTTCGAGGGCGACACGTGCCGGCCGCAATACGCCACCGTGGCGGCGGTGCTCAGCGGCATGGGCTTCGATCTGGTGATCCAGCAACGCGGGCTCGCCACGGTTGTGCCCATTCATAGCAAGCGCAAGACGTCACGATGACGTGCTAGGGTGTCGGACCGTTCACCTTTTTGGGAGCTATCGCGCATGTACATTGCGATGATCATTCCGCTCGACGGGTCCATTCCCGGCCGTCCCGACCAGGGCCTGCCCGGCGCCCCGCCGGGCATCTGGCCGAGCCCGGGCCATCCGGCGCACCCGATTGCACCCGGCGGTGGCGGCGGACATCCGGCGCATCCCATCGTCATTCCGCCCGGCGCCATCGGGCCCGGCGTGCCGTCGCATCCCATCGTGCTGCCGCCGCCGCAGCCGGGTCATCCCATCGTCATCCCGCCCGATGCGATCTCGCCCGGGCATCCCTCGCATCCCATCGCGTTGCCGCCGGTGGCACCGGGTCACCCGATTGTGATCCCGCCCGACGCCATCGAGCCCGGCGTGCCGAGCCATCCGATCTACCTGCCGCCGGCGCCGGACCAGGGCCTGCCCGGTGGGCCTCCGGGCATCTGGCCGAGCCCGGGTCATCCGGCGCATCCCATCGCTCCGGGCGGTCCGCCGCCGAGCGTGTGGCCGTCGCCGGGAGCCCCGACCAATCCGATGGTGCCGCCAACGGAAGCGGTCTTCGTCATGGGCTATACGCCGGGCTACGGCATGACCTGGGTGCGGGTGAAGCCGCTGGCGGACGAGCCGAACAAGCCGACGCATCCCATTGCGCCGGGCGGCATGCCGCCGAAGCCGACGCAGCCGATCCAGCCGACCCCGGCGCCCAAGGCGTAGCGAGATCTGCGATCCAGGACTTAGTGGCGCCCCACGTGTCCTGACGCAGGTACGGCTCCCGTCCCCGGTTCGTCCACGCGCCGGGGACGGGTGCCTGTCCAGAGGATGTCCATGCTCACCGGTCTTCATACCCGCGGCGGCGTAGAGATCCTGGGCACCATCGAGAAGCTCAAGCCCGAGCACAAGAACGAGCAGATCGTGCAACTGGCCCGGGCGCGGCTGATCCGCGCCCGGCAGACCCTGGTGGCCGCGCCGCCGCCGTCGAGGAAGCTTACACTCGTTCCAGCGAAGACTACCTAAGTCGTTGATATCGTTGGTTGGCATGAACCGTGCTTCTTCCTAGGCGCCGCCCGGACGCGGGTGGCGTTTCACCCATGGGAGATCGTTCATGAACCTGCGTAACCATCTGCTGGCGGCGCTCGCTGCCGGCCTGTTCGCCCTGGCCGGCCCGGCCAGCGCCGACGTGATCATCACCTACGGCCAGAGCGGTTCCGGCAACACCATCACCGGTACGGCCTCTGCGACGGGGACGGTGTGGGGCGGCACGGACATTCCTATCACCGTGACGCAGATCGCTCCGAACGGCCCGGCAACGCCGTTCAACGCCTTCCTCGACGTGTCGGCGCACTCCATCGGTGGCGCCAACACGGTCGGGCCGTTCATCACCCAGGAGTTCGCCGGCACCTTCTCGATCTGCTCGACGGCCGCCGGTTGTGCGGTCAACTACCTGTCGGGCAGCTTCTCGGACGGCGCGTTGACGGCGAGCGGGGCCGTCCAGATCGTCGTCGCGGCGCCCGACGTGACCTTCACGTCGAGCGTCATCCTGGCGCTGGGCGCGCCCGACGCGCTGGGCTTCTCGTTCACCAATGTGGCGCCGCCGGTCACCCTGGCTGCGTGCACCAACACGAACCCGGGTTGCAACACGGGGCAGACCATCGCCTCGTTCACGGCCTCGGTCTCGGGCAACGCCTCGGCCACCGAAGTTCCGGAGCCGGCAACCATCGCCATGTTCGGGATGGGCCTGCTCGGGTTCGGCCTGATGCGTCGTCGCCGCAAGCTCGCGGCGTAAGCACCGCTATCCGGAGGGGGCATCCGCCCCCTCCGTCTCCCACCTGGAAAGTACTCAAAAATGCGTAAGTTCCTGTATGCGGCGGGACTGCTGCTGCTGGCCGGTCCGGCCATGGCGGCGCCCTGCGCGGTCAGCGACGTCTCGCTGACCATCGTCTACCCGCCGGCGATCCTGTACACGCCGGCGTCCTGTGCCGATGGCGTGGCCCAGGGCGGCGGTCCCACGGCAGAGGTCACGTCCATGAGCACGGCGCTGGGGAACCCGATCCCCGGCGTCGTGTACCTGGACAAGTCGGACGATCCCACTACTCCCACTGGCCTGGGTGGGATCAGCTTCACCGTCACGGCGAGCGCCGGTAACTCCGGGACCTGGACGATCAGCTGGGCCGAGCAGCCCGGCGCGCCCAACCTGCCGGTGATCGTGGATTTCGAGGTCGGGCTGTTCGGCGGCAACAACGGATCCGCCTACTTCTTCGACAACGTGATCCTGTCGGCGAGCCCCACGTCCGGCACCGGGACGTTCGACATCAACTTCCTCAATAACGGTGGGATGCAGCCGACGCTGAGCCATCTGCTGCTCGCCGGCGGCGCCACGCAGGCGTGCGTGGGCTGCGTGCCGACGCCGTTCGACGTTCCGGAGCCGGCGACCATCGCCCTGTTCGGCATGGGCCTGCTCGGGCTCGGGGTCATGCGCCGCCGCGCTCGTGCGGCGTCCGCGGCGTAGGCATGACTGGGAGGAGGCCCGGCCCCCCGCAAGCCTCCTCCCAACCTTTCAGAAATCAGGGAGAGACCAGCGATGGACAAGAAGAAGACGCTGAACGACGCCGACATCACGACCACCGACATCGGCCGGCGCGCGGCATTGGGTATCGCCGCCGGCGCGGTCGCGATAGTGGTCGGCGCCACGGAGGCCGAAGCCCAGCGCCTGGAGAGCGACACCGACCAGGGGCCGAACCAGGACCCGCCGGGCCGGCCGCGCCCGCGTGGACAGAGCGACAATGACCGTGGGCCGAACGCCGACCCGCCCGGGCGTCCCGGATCTCGTCAACCAACCAGCGACAACGACACCGGCCGCAACGCCGACCCGGCGGGACGGCCGCGCCGGCAGGTCAGCGACAACGACCGCGGACCGAACTCCGATGCCGCCGGCCGCGGCGGCCCGCGCGCGACCGACAACGATACCGGGCGCTATGCCGATCAAGCCGGACGCGGCCGGATCACCGACAACGACCAGGGTCGCAACGCCGACCCGGCCGGCGAGGGCCGCGGTCCCGGCCGGCGCTGAGGACAGGCTGCTCGTTGCGGCCCCCTACCCGCACGAGTAGCTTGAGAGACGGGGCGGCCGGCCAGCCGCCCCGTTTCGCTATGGAGGGTACGATGCCGGCCATCGTCTACGGTAAGGCTTTCGTCGTCGGCCAGGACAAGCGCCTGCTGGACACGGTCAACGCCATCGAGGCGACCTCGCCGATGGTGGACATGTACGTCGCCGGCGTCGATGACATCTATCGTTGGTGCATCCGGAACTTGGTCGATCCGGCGCTGAACGACGCCCTGTCCAACATCGATACGAATTTCGGGTCGTTGTACCACGGCGCCACCGTCGATCCGCCGTGAGCGGTGGCGGCAGCTTCGTGTGCAACACGTGCGGCGCGGCCGAGACCTTCGTCAAGGACACCCGACCTACACGATTTGGCGAGCACAGCGTGATCCGCCGCCGGCGGCTATGCGCCCAGTGCAAGGTGCGCTTCACCACCATCGAGATCCAGGCGGACGCCCTGGAGCGCCTCGCCGGCGGCGACCCCGACGCGATGATCGCGCTGGTGCGCGACGTCGAGCAGGCTGTCCAGCGCCTGGGTAATTTCTACCGCATCAAGCGCTGACCGCGGCCTGAACAAGGGCTGGCGCGGCTCGCCGAACAGGCCGAGCCACACCACGACCCCGAACGCCACGACGATCAGCAGGACCAGCAGCAGGTCGCGGATCACCCGGCGATGGGCCAGCCGAACACGCGCCACCCAAGAAGAAACAACAGGATCCACAGCACGAGATCGCCGCCCCACACCCACGGCGCGTTGATCACCGTGCGACGCGTGTAGACCCCGAACAGCAGCCACAGCAGCATCAACAGCCAGAACAGAAAACCAATCGACATCACGGCCTCCCGGGTCATAGCCGGCCAGTGAGCAACAACACGACGAGCAGGATCACCAGCACGGCGCCGATGCCGCTTGGCCCGTAGCCGTACTGGTGATAGCCCCAGGTCGGCAGGCCGCCGAGACACAGCACCACCAGGATGATGATCAGGATCAGGCCGATACTCATGGCTCTACGCCTCCCAGGCGTTGCAGCATCGATTGCATGACCTGTTGCATGAGCGCGTCACTGGAATGCGGATCCAGCTGCGGGTTGCCGGGAATAAGGGGACCGACGTTGGGATTGCTCAACGCGTTGGCCAGCGCCGGGCCGGCGCTCGGGTCGTTGGGGTCCATCCCGTAGCGGCCCATGAACGGCTCCATCCAGTACGTCGGGTGACCCGGCTGCTTGAGATGGATAGCGCTGGTCCGTGGCGGGTTCTGGACAGACGACGGCCAGTGGTACTGCGGATCTCCCCCGACCGTGTCCGGCGCGTAGGGCTCTGGTCTCGCTCCCCCTGCCCACGCCGCACGATAGTCGAACAACGGGTCATTGTAGTCCGGCTGTTCGCCAAAGCGCGAACTGAACTGATGACGCCAGTCGCGATAGCCCTGGCCGAACATCATGTCGTAGTCGAAATTCGGCGTCATGTCGGTCTGTGGTGGATCGAGCGCGTCAGTGGCGCCGCCGAAGAAGAACGCGCCGGGCTCGGGCATGGTCATCGCAGCTGGCTCCAGGTCAGGCCGGGGTTGGCGTACAGCTGCTGGACACGCGCGGCGTTGATCTGGTCGGCGGTGGCGCGCAGCCGCTGCAGCAGGGTGCTGTACATCTGCATTTCCGCCGGCGTGAAGTTGATGATGTTCTGGTACGACTCCGTGTTGCCCAGCGCGCGATCCTCGAAAACGTTGGCCTCCTCCGACACGCGTGCGTCGGGTGCGACGTCGCGGAACGGGATGTTGTAGGCACGCGCCGCGTCCGGCATGGCTTGCATGCCGCGATGGCGGAACTCGTGGGCCACGACCGGAGTGAAGAACCGCGTGCCGGGCAGCGGCCGTTCGTATTGGATCGGCGTCATCTGCGGCATCATCGGCGTCATTGGGGCGCCGTCCGGTGCGAACGCGGTGGGGCTCATGTTCTGGACCGTTCGCACCGCCTGCGGCCCGCCGCGATTGAACCGGATCTGGTCCGGCGTCAATGGATGCCGCCGACCGTAGTACTCGCCGAGGATGTCCTGGCCGCCGGTCGGCGCGTCCCAATTGACCACGTTGCTGTTGAAGCCGGCCAACGCAATAGGGTCGTCGCGCATCGCGCCCACCGCACCAGCCAGCAGGCTTTCGCGCTCGCCGGTCGGCCCGTAGCCGACGCTCTGATCGACGTTCTGCGGCTGCAGCTGACCGAAGATGTCGTCCCAGAAGCTGCGCGGCATGGCGCGCTCCTCACGCGATGAAAAGCCGCGGATCGAACGCGGTGCGCTGACCCTGGATCACCGGGTTCAGGTCGCTCTGGCCGCCGGCGAAATACGCCGGCATGTCGAACGGCATCTGCTCGGGGGTCGGCCTCGTCGTCGGCACCGGGTCTTGCGGCGTCGTCGGCTCCAGGCCCAGCGCGAGCAGCATGTCGTCCACCAATCGATTATCGCCGGCCTGATTGCCACCGGTGAGATCGAAGTCCTGCGGCACCATGTTCGCCAGGACCTGCTCGCGCGGGCTGAGCAGCTGCGCGACCCCGCGCGGCAGCTGTCCAGCGGCGAGCAGCTGTCCACGGTCATAGGTGCGCGGGTCGGGCGGCGGGTTTTCGCCCACTGGCGTACGGTTATCGCGGCTGAGCAGCCAGCTGGCGATGCTCGGGCGCAGCGCACCGCCGATGGGCGAGATGCCGCGCGAGCGCGACGGGCGCCCGTTGAGTTCGTCCCACAACATACTGGCGATGTTGGGCTGGGCGCGCTCCATCGGCGAGCCGGCCATGCCCCGGGTCGCTCCGGTGACGCCGGCTATCGTCTGGGCATTGCCGAGCACGCTGGCGGCGGCGCTGATCGGCCCGCCGACCCCGCCGATCACGGCCGGTACATTCTGGTTGAGGAACCCCGAGATCGGTCCGCCGATGGTCGCCCCGCCCAGGCCGAAGATCGCCTGCATGATCGCGGTGCCGATATTGGGCTCCGGAGCGAATGTGTTGGGTGACGGCTGCGAGGCCGCGACGTCGGCTGGCGTATATGGCAGCGGCGGGAGCCCAGCCAACGGGTCGGCAGGAGTGGCACCGCCGCCGCTGGCAGAAACATCGGGCGCCGATCCCGGCGTGGCGCCCGGCGTGCCGGCCGAACCGCTGGATGGACCCGGTGCCGTACCCGGCGCCGTGCCCGGCCCAGGGGTTGCCCCGGGGACCTCGGGGATCGCCGTGTCGTCGCCGGGAGCGACGCGCCCGCTCATCACGATGCCTCCCGGCGGTTGCGACACCGTGCTGGTGATCGTGTCGCTGTACGGGTCTGCCGGCTGCGACAGCGTCGGCGCGCCTTGACGCTCGTCGTCGCTCGTGGTGAACGGATCGCTCGTGAGGCTCGGACCGAACTGGTCCACGATGCTGCCGAAATCCGGCGTGTAGCCCGGCGCCAGTTCGCCGGTGTAGTTCACGCCCTGGATGCTCTCGAACCCCGGGGGTGCACCCAGCGCGCCCTCGCGCGACACGGCGCCGGGCGCGGTGTAGCCGCCGATGTCGCCCAGTCCGGGATCGACCGTGTCCAGGCCGGGCTGCGGGCCGCTCCCGGCGGGGGCAACGCCGCCGGGCACGCCGGTCTCGCCGGACGGCGCCGGCTCGCCACCGGACGGCGCTGGTGCGTCGCTGGATGGCGCCGGCGATCCGACGCCGACGCCGGTCGCAGGATCGTAGGCACTGCCCCAGCCGCCGCCCATCGATCCGAGACCGCTGGTGCCGCTGGTGTCGGTCACGCCGGCGCCGGTGGTGCCGCTGTAACCTCCCCCTTGCTCGGCGCTGTAGCCGCCGCCGCCCGGCGTGCCGCCGGACGTGCCGCTGTCCACGGTGCCGCTGTAGCCGCCGCCCTGCTCGACGCTGTAGCCGCCATCGCCGTAGCCACCGCCGCCAGCATCGACGCCGCCGGATCCGCCGCTCTCGTAGACCTGACGGCGACCGCGCGGTTCAAATGGCCACATCGTCGTATCCCCTGAACGCGGCGAGCCGACGCTTGCCGTTGGTGGTGCGGCGCGCGAAGCAGATCTGGCCGCGGAAAATCTCGCGCAGATCGTTGACGATCACCCGGCAGGTGTTGTCCAGGGCGATCATGTCCATGATCGTCGTGTGCAGCACCGGGTAGGCTGTCCAGTAGCGGTGTCCGAGCCAATGCATGTATTCCATGCGCAGCTTGTTCGCGACGAGGTCCTCGACGGCGTGCATCGGTAGCTCGGCCCAGGTCGCGATCCCAACCGGCCGGCCGTCGCACGCCCAATAGAGCTTGTAGGTGCACTGCTCGATGGGCGGGCGGAACAGGCGGTCGATCTCGCTCACCGCCCAGCGCCTGTGTAGGGGCGAGCTTGCGACCAGACGCCATACCGCGTTCATCGGATCGTCGCCGAGATGCGCGTCGGCGAGCGTCGGCCGATCCCGAGACAGGACAACGCTCGCCGATGCATCCATCAGTAGGCCGCCGCCTTGGCGCCCTTCTTGCCCTTGGCCTTCGCCTTGGCCTTGGGCTTTGCAGCTTTCTTCTTGGCTTTTGCCACGATGCTTTCTCCCTGGTCCGTCAGGACCGGCGTTTGGGTTTCCGCTTCGTCTTGCGAAGCTCGCCGCTGATCGACGGACCGCCGCCCTTGGGGAAGCAGACGCGAATGTAGCGCCCGCGCTTCGGGACGATGGTCCGTACCCGCCCGCCGGCGGCGACACAGCGGGTGAACTTCGCTGGCATGGGTAATTACGTCATGACCATGAGCTTGCGCAGGGTGCCGCCCGCGTCCTTGATGGTGATGTACCCGGTCGCCGGCGCGTCGGCGTTGGCCGTGAGCGTGCCGAACTGGACGTAGCCGGCACCCTTGGGAATGATCGGGATATCGATGGCCGCATCGGTGCCCATCGCGGTGATCGACGGATCGCTGCCGGCGGCAGCACCCGAGATCTGGAGATAGTTCACGTTGGCGGCGACCGGCGCGCCGAGCATCTGGTCGAACAGCGCGCGCACCTGACGTGCGAAGGGACCGATGGAGCGACCCTTGAGGGAGCTGCTGTCGAGAGGCATGTGATCTATCCTTGGTTAGTGGTTGGTTGGTTATGGACAGCGTGGACAGCCTACGCCGTCGCGCTCATTTGCTCCACCACGGCTTGAAGTTCAGGAGATCATCGAGATCGGGCCACTTCCCGGTGAACGTGATCGCGCGATCATCGAGGGTGACGAACGCCGGTGGTTTCTCGGTCGGCCACACGATCATGTTCAGCCATTCCGGCGTGGCGCCGCCGGCCGCGACCACGGTGTAGTTGGTGAGCCAGTCGCGCATCGCCTGGACACCGCCGGTCCAGCTGCTGCGCGACGAGTAGATCTGGACATCGAAGATCTCGACCGCCTTGGCGAGGAACTCCAGCGCGCCGGGAACAGGAGGATCCGGGATCATCGTGGCGCCGCGCCAGCCCGACGCATACGAATGAATGACACCGTCGAAGTCGAGGCAGAGGATGGGTTTCCTGGTCATGACCGCAGCATGGTTACGGTGATGGACACGCCGGCGGCGATCAGCGCGCTCACGCCGCCGACCAGCCACCGCGCAACGCGCCAACGCGCATCGCAATATCGTTCGTGCGCCGTGAGATCACCCCGTAGCGCGGTGACCTGGATCTCCAGCTGGCGTGTGCGGTCGTCCATCTCACACCCCGGCGTAGAGAATTTTGTTCAGCACCACGCTCGCCTGGACATTGACGTGTGCCCCGCCGGACCCGGCGTTCTGGGTGGTGACGCCGGTCGCGGCCGCGGCGATGGTCACGCCGCTGTAGTTGTAGTTGGCGTAGGCGCCGGTGCCGGCGGCGTAGACCCCCATGCCGGTGCCGGCGGCAGCGATGGCGATGCCGGTCAAGGCGGCGCCGACGCTCGTGCCGACATTGGTGCGCGTGAAACGATGCACCTCGGTGCCATCGACATCGCCGGCGCCGGTGCCGTCGAGGCGCGTGGCGGTGTCGCCGGCCGGATGCACGTGGCCCGGATCGGAGACGCCGTGCGCGTGTGCCGGATCATAGAGCGAGTGCGCGTGCCCGGGGTCGGCCAACGGATGATAGTGCTGCGGGTCGCTGACAGTGTGGGTGTGGGTGGGGTCGCTGACGCCGTGCGCGTGCACCGGCATCTGGGCCTGGGTCAGGGTCGTGCTTTCCGACCCGCCACGCGCCCCTAGGACAGTGCCATCGATGCCGGACCCGGCGACCGTAAGTCTTCCCTTGGCGGCCCCGCCCATGTTATCGCGACCCACGACCACGCAGCCGCAGACGTCGGGAATATTGAAGGTGGTGCTGCCGTCGCCGGCGCCGTGCGCCGTGCCCAGATTGGCGAACAGCGCCGCATAGGTCGTGCGCGACACCGCCTGCCCGTTGGGCCACAGGTACTTGGGCGGAAGCGCGACGCCGGAATAATCCACGATGGTGCCGGGCTCCAGCCCGGTCGCGGGTGTCAAGCCGGCCGCCGTCAGGATCGCGAGCAGCTGCGCCCCTGTGAGATCCACCGGATCGCCGGCGCCAGCACCAAGGGGACGCCCCTTCACCGTGGCGTCCGGCATGTTCGCCAGCTTGGTGTTGGTGACGGCGTCGTCGGCGATCTTGGGCGTGGTGACCGCGTTGGTCACGATGGTCGGATTGGGATAGGTGCCAGTGAGATCGCCGCCGGCGGGGCCGCCCGGAGGAACTCCCACAGGGAACGCAATCGCCACGTTGGTCACGCCGACGACCCGGCCCTTGCTGTCTATCGTGACCTGCGGAACGTGCGTTCCATCGCCGAAGGTCCCGCCGGACCCGATGTCCACCAGCACCGGGTTAGGATAGGTCCCGGTGAGATCGCCGCCGGCCGGCCCCGCGGGCGGCGTCGGCGCCCCGCTCGTCGTCACCATGCCGATGCAGAACAGGTCGATGGTGATCGACACGTCGTCGGTGTCGCCGACGCTGTCGATCAACGAGTGCCACGTCACCGTGAAGTACGTCGGACCGAACGCAATGGTGAAGGTGTCGCTGTCCTCGCGCAGCACGAGGCGCCCGCCATTCACCAAGAGCATGGCGCCGCCGCCGGTGAAATCACCGGCGGCATCTCCGACCTTGTAGGGCACGATGAACGTGCGGCGCAGCGGATCGGCCGTGACGCCGTCACGCAGCACGAAGACGTAGGTGCTGATCTTCATCGGCGCGAACGCGTGATCTGCGGCAACACCGGCGGCGGCTTCTCGCCACCGGGAACTGCCGTGCCCATCACCGGCGGGTTGGCCAGCGGCGGGGGTTTCGCGGGCGCCATGCCGGGTGACGCTTCGTGGGCGAGGATCTCGTCCGGGTTCGCGCCGATCTTATCGAGCAGCGCGCGCACCGCCATGTCGTCGTTCCAGATCATGATGGACGCGGACCACATTTCACGCTGGACACGCGGCGCCTTGTCCAGCGTCGCAAAGAATGCGTCGGCATGCCGCGCCATGGCCAGACGTTCGAGCACCGTGTAGCGTGTGACTTGCCAGCGCGTCGTCGGCACCGGCGCGCCCGGCGGATAGGGCGTTGGCGGCACGGTCTGTTTCACCGGGTCGTGTACTGCGAGCACCGCTGTCACGCCGTCGCGCGTCGCTTGAGGGACATCATCGCGGAAGTGGATGGTGCCGTCGAAGATGCCCCACGACCAGCCCTCGAAACTCACGCCGGCGGCACGGATCTCGTTGGGGAACGTAGGACCGATTTTCCAATCGACCATGATCGTCATCCTTCAAAGACGGCGCTGCAGTCGCCGTACCACGTGCCGACGCCCCGGTCGTTATAGACATACAGATACGTGTTCATGTTCGCCGCCGGCGAAACCGGCCCGAGATCGAACTGGAACCCGAACGGCGCCGTTGCGTATCCCACGCTCCCGATGAAGTACTCTGTTGGGGTGACTGTATTTATCGCGCCGCCGTTGAAGTTGTACTCGACTATCGTGCCCGAGGTCGCGCTCGCCGTGTCGTTGTAGAGCGTGCCGCTGTAGGTGAAGCGCACGGCGTCACCGACGAAGCCCAGCACCGAAAGCCGCGCGGCGCTCGAAATCTCGATCCAGGAGGCGGACGACATCGCCGCGCTCCAGGTGCCGCGCACGGTGCGCTGGCGCCGGTTCCAGTAGCTGATCACGCCGCCGTACTGCGCGCTCTGGAAGAACCCGCTGGTGCCGTTCTGCGTGAACGCGCCGACCAGCGTGTACTGCGGAAAGCCGGTGAACACCGGCATGCCGTTGGCGTCGATGACGACGGGATTGCTGGCAGGGTCGAACGCCGCCAGGAATAACGCGGTGCCGGTCCAGGTCACGCCGGCCAGCAGGACCGGATAAGTTGACCAGCCGGCGGCGGGCGCCAAGGTCACGCCAGCCGCCGGGATGGTCTGGCGCACGCCAGAGATCATGATCTGGTTGCCGCCAAAGGGGATGAGACGGCACACGCTCGTGCTCTCGTACTGGAAATAGCAGTCGTGCGTCCCGGCAGGATTGATGATCTTCGGCCTGGGCGGGACGAAGAGGGCCATCGTCAGCCCCACACCAGCATCGAGCACTGCGGGTACCACGTGCCGGTGCCGGCGTTGACGTAGCCCAGCATGGTCGAGATGAACGAGACGTTGCCGGTGGGATACGTATAGTCGAAATGGCACGAGATGATGCCGTAGGCGTTCGGCACGGTGGCGTAGTGCTGCCCCAGCTGGGAGACTTGTCCGACGCCGGCCTGACCGATGCACGAATAGGTGTAGTTGGCGCCGTCGTTGAGGCACGAGCCTTCCAGCAGACAGCGAATGAAATCCCCGGCGAATGCGACGGCCGTGAGCCGGTTGCCGCCGTGAAGCTCGACCAGCGAGGTCGAGCCGGTGACCTGATTGTTCGCGGCGGCGATGGACAGCCAGCGCCGGTTCCAATAGCTGATAACGCCGATGAACGCGCCGGTCATCTGAAAATTGCCGCTGGCGTCGGTGCACACCCGCCCGACCAAGGTCAGATACGGATAGGTCGGATGCACCGGCATGCCGTAGGCGTCGGTGACCGGCGCCGTGCCGTCCGCAGCCAGATACAGCGCCGCGCCCGCGACACCGCCGGTCGGGCCGCACCATATGTAATACACGACGCTGGCCGTGATTGGCGCGTTCAACACGACGCCGCCGGCCGGAATGACCTCACGCACGCCGTTACACATGAGCCGGTTGCCGCCAAAGCGATCAAGTCGCAGCTGCGTCGTGCTGACGTAGTTCAGCCGGCAGTCGTGCGTGCCCTCCGGGGCGGTCGCCGGCAGGATCGTTGGAGGCTGGGGTACGGCGAGGGTCATGCCATGTACCGCACGCCGTTCTGGAGTTGCCACTGCGCGGTGTAGCCCGGCGCATTGACCCAGGTCTGCACCGATGAATTGTGCGCGCCGTCACCCGGCGCCGCCGTGGCGAGCCGCTGCGCGACAGGGCAATACCACCCGGCGAAGCGCGGGCAGACCGCGCTGTACTGGCCGATCCGCGTGCCGTTCATGTCCAGATGCGTGTAGATGATGAGGCTCGCGACATCGAGCCCCCACGCCGTCCCGCTGCAGAACGCTTCGTAGGTTTCGTTGGCGAACGTCGTGAAAATGATGTTGAGGTCGTTGGACCCGAGATAGAGCGGGCTGGTCGAGCCGTGCGAGCCGGTGACCACGGCGCTGGTGCGGACGAACTGCTTGCGGTTCCAGTAGCTGCAGACATAGCCGGCGTGCGCCATGCTGCCGCTGCCGACATAGGCCAAGCCGACCAGCACCGTGCCGCCGTCGCCGTTGACGCACGGCATGCCGAAACTGTCGTTGGCGTAGCTGCCGCCCGTCGCGCCCAGCGTCATGACGCTGCCGACCATGTAGGCGAAGACGTAGTAGTTGCCGTTGAGCGCGCTGACGTTGTAGGTGACGCCGGCGGCAGGAATGACCTGCCGCACGCCGTTGATCATCAGGTACTGCCCGCCGAAGCGGGACAGCTTGACCGTCGTGGTGCTCGCCCAGTCGAGCCGGCAGTCATGCGTGGACCACGGGTCCATCACGGTTGCGACGGCGGGCGGGTAGAGCGGCATGCTACGCCGTCAGTTCGGTGATCGAAGCAGCGCCAGCATCGCCGCCGGCAAGCCACTTGCCGTCGATGATCCCGGTCCAGCCGTAGGGCACTTCGTAGTAGCCGCCTGACGGGATCACGAGCGTAGCGGTCGCCGCCGCATTCGCCCCGAGCTTGACCACAAGCCCCACCAGATTACCGTTGTAGATCGTTGCACCACGCCGATTGGCGTTCGCCGCGAGCAAGGTCACGTTCGTGGTGGAGTAGGCGACCGACGTGACGACCGATGTCGCGGTCGTGTACGGGTAGATGCCGGGGGTCTGGGGATAATAGGGCATCAGCGGCGGCCTTGCGTGGTGACAGAGAGCGTGAGGCGCCCGGCTCCCGCACTAGTATTGCCGCTCCAAAGAGCACCGCCACCGGAAGCACTGGTGGCGCCCACGGCTGTCCAGGAGTGAAAACCCTCCGCAAGGGCGCGGTTGGGACCGAAGTTTGCGAAGCAGCTTATCGATTGCGGGATATTGACAGCGCTGGACTGCTTTACATCGACGCCTTCTTCCGGCGCGGCGCTGTCGATGCTGATGCCTGTATAAATTACGACCGCACTGGTTGCGAACCAATTAGAACCAACAATGGTCGCAAAGCCTATCTCGTTCGCCCATAAATTCATTGCAATGACAGAAGTAAGCAAGTTGTTGAATGTCGGGTATACGCCAGAACCTCCAGCATTGGCCGTGATGAAGCTCTTGGTTTCAACGCCTGGATCATTGTACCAAGAGCGCGTATTGGCCGTCGTCGCGCCGGTCACCGACCATATCGGACCGCTCGACGCCCGCGCGATGCCGACCAGCGTGCGTGTCGCGTCGCCGGACTTGATCTCGACGCCGTTGCGCGCGTCCACGGCATGCGTCGTGGTGGACGCTTCAAGCACCATCGCGCCGCTGACCATCGCGGCGTAGATGTAATACACCGTGCTGGGCGTGAGCCCGGTCGGCGCAAGCTGAACGCCGGCCGCCGGAATGATTTGCGGCGCGTTGTCGATGGTCAGCAGGCAACCGTTGTAGCGGTTAAGCTGGATGACCGAATTGCTGACCCAGACGAGCCGGCAAGCCCCGAACGCGCCGACAACGCCGCCGGTAGATCCGATGATCGCCTGCAGCTGCGCCTGCGTCAGATCCACTGGGTTGCCGGTGCCGGCGCCCAACGGGCGGCCCTTCACCGTGCCATCGGCCATGTCCGCCAGGATCGAGTTGTCGATACTGTCGGGGTAGAGGCCGCCGCCTTGGGGGAAGAGGGGCATCAGCGCCTCACTTTGGCACGCCGTAGATACGTGCCGTGCCGATCACCCAGTTGCCTGCCGATGGCATGATGCGGATGGCGTTGGGTAAGGCGGCGGTGTACGCACCGTTACCGGACACGGTGTAGAACGCCCCGCCAGATGCCAGATGGCTGGCCTTGTACTCGACGGCCAACAGGGCGTTCACGAGGTCAGGCATGAACTCGATGCGCGCGTTGCAATGGGTGAAGGTGCTGCCGATGCCGACTGTGATGTTGATCTGGTTGACACCCCAGACGCCCTGGCCGGCGACTGTTCCGACATTGGAGTAAATGAACTGATAACCATAGTTCGCTGCCGCGTCGTAGCTCGCGCCGCCATTCGCCGAGCAGCGCACCCACATGACAGCGTTGTCGGACGAGGTCTTGAACCCCGAGAGGTCCGCGATGTACTTGCCGAACTTCGTGTTGTCGAAAGCCGTGAAATCCAGCTGCGGCGAGTTCGCCGCGACCAAGGTCGCTAGCAGCGGCAGCGTCCCCGGTGCCGGGTCGGCATTCAGGATTGCCGCGATCTGCGACCCGGTCAGGTCGGTCGGATCGCCAAGGCCAGCGCCCAGCGCGCGGCCCTTGATGCGCGCCGCGATCATGTCGGCGAGCAGCGCGTTGTCGATGCTGTTGGGCAACAGCACACCACCGCCGGCGGGTGGGAAGTACGGCATTAGGGCACGTACTCCGTGACGCGCGCGTTGCCCGTGGCGCTCGCCCACAGGCCCGAGATCACGCCGGTGTAGTTCGCCGGAACCTCGAAATAGGCGCCCGGCAGCATGTCCACCGAGAACGAGCTTGCCGACGCCGTGGCGCCCATGCTCACCAGAAGCTCGGCCGGACTATCGTTGTAGATCGAGGCGCCCAGGCGCACGGCATTCGCCGCGAGGAGTACGGTGCTGGCGACCGCCGCCGGCACGTTGGTCTTGTTCGCGGTTGTCGCCATGGTCGGTCCACCAGTCGAGCCGATGATCGCCGCGAGGTCGGCCTGGGTGAGGTCTTGCGGCACGCCGGGCCCCGCCCCCGTTTTACGGCCCTTGACGGTGGCGGCCGCCATGTCGGCGAGCTTGGGATTGGTGACCGCCTTGTCCTGGATCTTGAGCGTGCTCACCGCGTCGTTGGCGAGATACGAGACATCGATCCCACCGAGCATGAGCGAATGCGTCCTGTCCACGGACAGGTCGCCGCCGCCGGTGAGCGGAGCGCTCGTCAGGATCTTGCGCGTGGACATGACATCGCCGACGCCGTCGCCGGTGACGGGGACGATGCTGATCCCGCCGATCCTGCCCAGGGTATCGATCACGATGCGCGGAATATGAAGGCCATCGCCGTAGGTCCCGGCCGGCACACCCGTTGGTTCCAGCGACAGGATCACGTCGGTGACCAGCGGCCCGCCGCCGTCGAGGCCGGCGCCGGCGATGACCTCGCGCGTCGCAGGAATGCCGCCGCCGGCGCCGGCCGACAGCGTGCTGAAAATGTCCAGCGTGATGCCGATGTCGTCGGTGTCGCCTATCGACCGCACGGGATCATGCCAGTGCAGCGTGAAGTCGGTGGTGCCGAAGTCGATAGTGAAGGTGTCGGTGTCCTCGCGCAGGGTCCAGCGCCCGCCGTTGGCCAGCACCATGGCGCCGCCACCAACAAAGTCTCCCGACGCATCGCCCGGCTTGTAGGGCACGACCAGCGTGTTCTCGCCGGGCCGCGACGTCAGACCCTTCTTCAGCGTGACGATGTAGGTGCTGAGCTTCATCGGTAGGGATCACGCCCGCGGCCGCCATAGGGATCGCGGCGCGCGCCGCCGCCATAGGGATCTGGCGGCGGCCGAGCGTGCCCCCCTGGAGGAGGTGCGGTTCCGGTCCAGGTCGGGAACGGCGTCGGCGGCTGGTGCGGTGATGGCGCGATGCTGTCCACGAGATAGCGCCGGAACGCCCCGGACTGGCTGAGCCCCGGAACCAACAGGGTCGCGTTGGTCACCACCTCGTGCAGCGCGCGCGGATTATCCCCGAGCGAGTAGATCCAGCGTGCACCAGCGGCCATGAGGTTCTGCACCCGGTCGGCGAGCGTCGCGGCCGGCACCCACTGGCCGGCGGCGGATCCGCCCTGCGCCGAGCGGCCCAGGGTGATCGCGTCCACCAGGAACTGGTAGGGGCCGGCGAGACCACCGCGCGACTGCATGCGCAGCATGAAGCGCTGCGCCGGCGCCTGATCCAGCCCGGCGCGATGCCACGACGGGTTTCCGGCGTCGCCGTAGGTCAGCCACTCCCACAGCTGCGCCGTCAGCGCCGCCACCGCGGCGTAGGCGACCAGCGCGATCAGCGGGAACGGATTGCCGTGCGCGGCCTCGCGAATGGGCCGCTGCAGCACCGTGTTGCCGTAGCCGACGATGAAGCTCTTGATCTGCGACACCAGCTTGAAGTTGGGATCGCTCATCCAGCCCGGCTTCATGCCCGGGGTGCTCTCGATGATGATCTCGCCGACGATCTGGCGGATCGCGGCGTCGATCTTGGTGTTGCTGCCCGGCTGGTAGGTGTCGGGGTCGAAGCCGGCGAGGTCGTGGTGCGTAAGCCCCACTTCCTGGAGGAACCGCGCGTTGGCGTTGGCGAACAGGCCGCCGGCGGCGGCCTTCTCGGCCCATCTTGGTAGGGCCCGGATCGCGGCCGCGGTCGCCATCACCTTGGTGAAGTTGGTCCAACCGGTCAGCATGGTCTTGCGGAACACCCAGTCCGACACGCCGTTGGCATCGACGTTCCAACGCCCGACCGCGAACGACGCATGCGTCGTGGCGTAGTCGAGGATCGCCGTCTGGAGATGATCGCGGATGATGCCGAGATCCCGCGCGATGCGCTTGGCGTCGGTGTCGCCCTGGCGCGTCAGGGTGCTCAGGATCTGCTTGATCCCGCCGTTGAACGCCGACAGCTGGCCGCGCAGGCCCAGGCGCACGCCGGGCATCAGTGCTTCGGGCAAGGATGCGAGCGTGGTGAAGAACAGCATGTTGGTGTTGACCGCCGCCTTGATCAGTTCCTGGCGGCGGTTCCACGTGCGCGACGGCCGGTTCTGCAGCGTATTGAGATTGGCTTGGACCTGCCGGACCAGCGCGAACAGATCTTCGCCCACCAGCGGACCCAGCCCGGCCGCCTTGCGGTCGCTCTGGATGCCGGTGATCATGCGGTCGATGTCCTGGCCCTTGGGCCCGAACCGGCGATTGAACTCGCCCTGGCGCGCCATGCCGATGGCATAACGGGGGAGGATCGTGAGCGGATTATTGTTGAGCAGATCGTTGAGCGACACTTTGGCCGTGACGCCGCCGAGCGTGACGGAAATGCTCGCGTTGGGATCGATGTTCAGCAAGCGGTTGCGAATGCGCGGGGTCAGCTTGGTCACCGTGCCCGAGCGCCACTGGTTGGTCGCAGCGTAGGAGACGAAGCCGCCGTCGCCCATGATGGTGTGGATCAGCGCCGTGATCTCTTCGTCCTGATTTGCCTGACCGGTGAAGAACCCCAGGCCCTTGAAGAACGCGTGCGCCACGGTCTCCTTGCGCGCGCCGCGGAACGGTCCGGTGCCGAACTTGCCGTCGAGTTCCCACAGCTGCGGGAAGTAATTGGGCAAGCGCTTGATGATGTCGTTGGCCGTGACGTGCTGCACGCCGTTGCCGGTGCCCCAGATCGTGGTGCCGTGCATGTGCTCGTTGGTGAAGCGCAAAACGTCATCCAGCCAGTTGCGGAACCAGATCGCATCGGCCGCCGTGAGATGCTTAAGCTGGACACGACCGGTCGCCGGGTTGACGTTCGCTCCTCTCATTGCGTAGGGGATCTCGGCGATGGCGTCGTCGGACAGCGTCTCGATCTTCTTGCGCAGCGCTTCGAGGATCGGGCCGTTGATGCCCTGCACCACCGAGTGATAATCCTCGCCGATGATGCCCTTGACCTTGGGCGCGATGTACATCCACGGGTCGCGGCGGAAGTGGTTGCCAAGCTCGTAGCCGTGCTTAACCCAGCCGCTCAGGACGCGGATCTGCTTGCTCGACTGCATGAACAGCCAGTCGAGGTTCATCAGGAAGCGGCTGTAGTTCGCCCACCACGGCTTCCAGTAGTTGCTGCTCGGCTGCTGCGGCTGGTAGCCCGGCGCCCGGCGGATCTTGCGGAAGTAGACGTCGGAGGTGTCGCTATCGACGCTGTCGGTCATCGGCTCGTTGAACACCAGCGCGCGGCCCGGCTCCATGTTCGGGGCGTGCTGCTCGCTCTCGCTCATTGGCGACGGATCGTTGGCCTGCGCCTCGCTCTGGACAGCGACCCGGACAGGCTCGACCTTGGCGCCGAAGTCCTTGGCGATCTGTTCGAGAACATCGTGCGCCTTGACCGCGGGCTCCTTCTCCTGATCGGCGCGCGCCTGCGCCTCGGCGTCGATGGGCCCGACGAACTTGGTCATCGGGTGCAGGCCGTTCTCGGCCGGCTCCGGGGCCACGACGTAGCCGCGGCTCTCCCAGAAGGGTATCGAGTTGGGCAGCGCCTCGCCTTCGATCCGGCGCACGCCGGCTTCCGCGGCGGTCTTCTCGAACCGGCTGACGATGCGCTTGCCCTCGCCGCTGCCGCGCCGGCTCGGCGGCAGGTAGATCATGCTGATGAACGCGGTGTTGGTCTGCGGCACCAGCCGGGCGCGGAAATTGACGCCAGTCGCCACGTCGCGCACCACGTAGTCGCCGTTGCGCTTCCAGTTGGGATCGGTCTGCGCGATGACCGGCCCGGCGTCGCGCACCACGACACCGTCAAGCCCGTGCTCGGCGGCGTAGCGCACCATGCGCCGTACCGCGAGCGTGGTGCGCTCGGGCGTCGTGTCGGTGTCGATCCCGGAGATCTCGAACAGCGTGCGGCCGTGGCTGTCCATGCGCGGCAGGTAGTTGATCGTGACCTTGGTCCGCACCCGGTCGCCCGGATTTGAACGAAGAACCAGCTGTCCCGCGACGCTGCCGTCGATCATCAGTTCGGCGGCGTTGGCGTAGTTCTGCATCATCGCGCGCGAGATCGGTCCCGCCCCGCCGCGGCGCCCCATCCAGTTGAGGATGCCCGACCACTGCAGCTCGTGGATCGGCACCCCGTGCGTCGCCTTGCGCCAGTCGGCGCGCCATTGCCCGGGCGTGCCCTGGAGCAGCACCGAGTTCTGCAACGCCGCGCGCAGATTGGGATAGGCCCGCGACGAGTAGATCTCCTCGGCCATGCCGGGGTCGGCGTCGGTGAAGGTCTCGCCGGGATAGTCGTCCTTGGGATTGACGGCGACCGCCGCCAGCCCGTTGGTCTTGGCCTGGGTGATCAGCGTCGCGATGTCGTCGTCGCTGATCTCCTGGTCCGACCGCGTCAGGCCGGCGGTCGGGTCGCGCTCCTGGACATCGGCGATGGCGTGCTCGGCGTTCTCCAGCAGGTACAGGATCTCGCCGATGTCCTGCTTCTCGGTCGCCGGCACGAAACCGTAATCGCCCGGCGTGCCGAACTCGCCGGTGATCGTGCGGTAGACCGCGTCGCCGATATTGGTGTTGTACTCCTGCGCGAACTCGCCATCGCTCAGCACGATGCCGTAGTCCGCCATCAGCATGCGCTGCGCACGGAACGTCACGTCCTCCCAATGGACCGCGCGCATCGCCTCGCGCAGGCTCAGTTCCTTGAGATCGACGGTGACGGTCTTGCCTTCCTTGCCAAGCTCGCCCTGCATCGTGCGGCCCAGCCGGGCGTAGCGCCGCGACGGGCCGTACTTGGCCTGCATCAGCGGCTCGGTGATGCCGTGGGCAAGCTCGTGGAAGATGCGCCACACGCGCGTGTATTCGATGTCCTTGAACGACGCATCGGGCACGCGCGGGTCGTAGATCCACAGCGTGCCCTTGTGATAGCCATCGACGCGCGGCCGCGGCAGCACCGCCTCGACGCCCAGTTCCGGAATACTCACAAAGGAGAAATACTTGATCCTGAACTGGAACGGCTTCTGCCACGCGGCGAACCCCTCGGGGTCGGACAGCGCCTTGTCGAGATTGATGATCTTCAGCGTCTCGTTGGTGTCGATCCCGGGCTGCGTCTTGCCGAAGCGATTGTAGATCTGCATCTGGGCGAACGGCCCGGGGTCGATGCCGGCGAACTCGCTGCTCTCGGCGAAGTACGCGTCTACTGCGGCTCGGTCTTTCTTCCCGGCAGGTATTCTTGCGGCTCCGTCCCGGACATCGACGGGTCCACCCACGGGTATTGATGGGGTAATTTGCCGACCGACCGTGTTGTCCCCTCCTTCGTGGGGGACGGCGATGTTGAGAGCCCCAAATTCTTCGGCGAGGATGCTCTCGGCCTGGGCCCGATAAACGTGAAGTTGGTCTGCGAGCCCAGGGCGAACGCGCTCCAGGGCTTCATGATAATCTTCGCCATTCGGCTTACTCTCCCAGTC
>Ga0105248_10001931_pt1 | contig 23033 bp, 16 predicted proteins | sample KBSS34metaG_FD_81524 | JGI IMG/M metagenome (GOLD analysis project Ga0105248, IMG submission 81524) | Switchgrass rhizosphere microbial communities from Kellogg Biological Station, Michigan, USA - KBS S3-4 metaG | ecosystem: Host-associated > Plants > Roots > Rhizosphere > Soil | place...
CCATTGGCGGCCGTAACGCAAAACATTTGTCCAGCGACTTCCGAATGTTGAGACGAGTGCCGGTGTGACCAGGTTTCGTGTTGAAGCCTGGAATCCATTCACACCACCTGGAAATGGCGCTTCAAGTCCGTTCGTCGTTACATCGGGGAAGGTGCTCGTAACGACTCTGCTGTAAACAAATTCAAGTTTATGTGAACCAAGTCGCGTGTCGTTTACGAGTTGGTGGTCATACCGTGCTACATATTTGTCGTTTGTTGTGAGCTGCTGGGCATTGAACGTGAAACAACTGATATTAAAACCATCACCTCCGCAACCTGAGTCGTTGTTGGGAAGTGGTATCTGATCCAGATGCGTTGTCAAGACTGGATTCAGCGTATGGAAGGGGACCTGGGGCTGCGCTAGAAGGTTGACCGTCTGAGTTGCACCGCCGGCCGTATACTTGAATATGCCTTGCCGCGCGGACTGCGTCAGAACAGCGCGGTTACGCGAACGCGAGTCATTCTGGACAAACCTCTCGTAAGAGAAGAAGAAGAACGCCTTGTCCTTTCCGTTCCACACCGTTGGTCCACCTTCGCCAAAATGAGGGGCGATCACCGGTCCGCCAATGTCAAAACCATCGTAATGCTGCCGCAGGATCGGCTTCGGCGTGCCATTGAAGTTGTTGAACCATGTATTTGCGTCGGTCCAGTTATTGATTATCTGAAGGAAGGCTCCGCCGTGGAAATCGTTTGTACCACCCTTGGTGACCAGATTAACCTGAGCGCCTCCGCGCCCGGAATCCGAGCCCACAGTGCCCGTCGTAATGCTGAATTCAGCCGTGGAGTTCAGCGAGGGAGTAGTAAGAGCAAAAAACGAACTCGTCTTAACGAAGTTGTCCATCGCGTTGATGCCGTCCTGGGTGAGGTTGACGGCGGTCTGACGAAGACCACTGACTGACGAGCCCCTAACGTCAGTTCCAACCACAGCAATACCTGCTTGTAATCCAGCAAGATTAACCGGGTTTCGATCACCGAGCGGAAGATCAACGACCTGCCTGGTATTGACAATATTGGTAAGGCTTGGGCTGGTAGTATTGATGACTTCCTGGGAAGCCATAACCGTAACTGTTTCACCCGCAAGACCAATCTCCAACGGAATGTTTACCTGAGTAGCTGTCGCAACTGAGATAGTAATATCGGTGTCGACTGCTTTCTTAAAGCCTTGTGCCTCGACAGTCATCTTGTAACTGCCTGGCTGGAGCGCCTGAAAATCATAGGCTCCCACACTGCTGGATATGGTTGTGCGCTCGGCACCGGTCGCGGTGTTAACAAGCGTGAGCGTCGCACCAGCCACATTTGCTCCGCTGGGATCACTAATAGTGCCGTTAAGACTGCCAGTTGTGACTTGTCCCACGGCAGTAAGCGTTAAGACACAAGTCAAAAGTATTGCCAACAATGCCGGCTTCACTGCCGCAGCGGGAACCTTGGGAGTACCCCTCAAACTACTGATTCTTCGCATATTTTGCGCTCCTTATTTGGGCTCTAAAGTTAACGGTCCTTGCCAACCGCTGAGGGCCGTCGAGTCGATCGACTCAGAACACCTTTTGTAAGTCTGCAATCCGTGATTAGGATCGGATCAGATTAGGACTTCTGCTTGGTATTACTGCAGCATTCTAAAGCTTCGTAATTAGGCTCTTTCTAACTACTTCAGTGACCTCGGCTGAAACAACCGACAATGCCTGGACCTATCAGTCTTCTTGAGACGTGCTTGCTGACCGTTTGAGAATGAGCCGAGGAAAGAAGGGACTTGGGGACGTCTTACTTCGTAACTTACAGCACTTCATTTATCGACTCCTCTATGTGATGGTTGAGGCCCAACTAGTCGACGGAGAAGGCTCCGTTTTAGGAACTAACCCCAATGCTCTTCACTGAAATTCACTGTCGATGTTTTTGAAATCGAAGAAGACCGCTAAAAACGCTAGAGCAATAGATGTTCCGCTAAAATTCTGATATGCCTTTGGATTTATGAGCCTTTTTTACCAAACCTGCCGGTTAGTAGATTTGAGAATTTGGATATTCTACAAATACTTGGATAGCGGCCTTATATTTTCGCGTAAGGTTGGAGCTCGATTACCGTGACTTTATCGCTGCGAAAACGACGATTGTTAATTCCGCTCTAGAAGCTGAGAAGGGCTGGGAGTTACGTCGTTCGACTAATACTCAAGTTCTCCGTTGTACATCATCTCAGAGACTTTGAACCGCCGATCGATTTTGGGTCCGTCAGAATATTTCGCAACAAAACGAACCTCACCAGTATTGTCCGCAATGAAGAGCTTTTCATCCATCAACCGCTGAAATATAAACCTGGCGCCAAAACCATCCTTGCCCGGTGGTATGTACTCTTCCAGGAAGAGTCGCTTGCCGTTGCGCTCGAGGTACGTGTCGTTCTTCAGAGTCGCTGTAACTGCGCTATTTATCGATTGCATGAGAGCGCGTTCAGCCCGTTGATCGCTCGACTGAAGCGACAGTGTAACGATGATGGAATCAGTCGCCTTAACGTCGGCAAAGTTGTGCAGCTTTTGAACCACCTCGGCAGGCGGATTGTTTTGCAATTCCATCAAACGAACAAGTGCACGCCTCACCGGCCGCGCAGAAAAAAACCGAACAAAGTATTTCACGTTGACGGCTTGGTTAGTTGCTCCTTGAGAAAGACGTGCCTCATCGTTTGACGTAGAACGATTGCCTGGCTTACTCGGATCGGAAGTTGGACTGAAAAACATTTCTGAGGTATCGGTCTCCATTTGACCTTGCGACCAGGGTGAATCCGACAACATTTTTTCCGCCTCTTTCTTGGTCCACTTTGTCCATTGATCTTCTTTCTGAAACGACACCGCCGCTGAAACGGCCAGCGTTGAGAAAAGCAAAGCAATAGTCAACAGTAAACAATTAAGCGGTCTCCTCATAAGATAAACCTCTTCTTAAAAGTTAATACTCCAGTTTCCCGTCGTACAGCATTTCCGACAGCTTGTATTTGGTATTCAGCTTCATCTTTTCATTAAACTGGGCTACAAACCGCACACTATCGTTTTCACTCAGAAAGGGCTGACCATCGACTATTCTCTGAAACACAAACTTCGCTCCCAAACCATCATCAGCCGGCGGTCTATACTCGAGCAGGAACAGTTTCTTCCCATCTTTCCGTTCTAGATAGACATTCGTCTGGAGCATCTCGGTCGTCGCACTGGTGAAAGCGTGGGTTAAGGGCACCGCCATCTTTTCATCAGCTACTTCGATTCCGACGGATATTACTATCCAGTCAGCAAAGCTCCGATCAATGAAACCCTGAAGCTGTCCGGTTAACGCTTCATTCGGTTGAGGCTGGGCCAGTAAACGCATTCGAGCAAATGCAGCTCGTACTGGTTTAGCCGAGAGAAACCGAACATGATATCTGACTGAAGGTGAAGGCTTGACTTCCCCCGATTCCGCTTTACTGGCGGCGGAGATATTTGAATCCTCGCGTCGGGCTGCAGTGGTTGCAGTGATCGCTGATGTGTTTTCGGGTTGGCGTTGCCCACCCTCCGTTTGCGTTTGACCCCACGCCGAGTCGTTCAATGTTTTCTCAACATCCTTCCTGGTCCATTCGATCCAGGGCTTGGCGCTCTGGGCTCGTACCGCGGCGGCAAAAGTCAGAAGCACAAAGCACGCACAAATCACAGTCCTCATAAATAGCTCCCTAACGATATGAAATTGTGAAGTGAAGATTTGACTTTCCAGCTCGGAACCATCACGCCGAGGAATTGCAAGTGAACTCGTTGAAAGTCGAGAACCTGTCTGATCCATGATCCGCTGCGATGTGACGACGGCCATAATCAAGATGAATCACCGACATCAAAAGCGTCACAGACTCATCAACAAGTCGAAGACTCAGGTCGTTCGGCGGAATCTTTCCAGACAGCAAATCGGAAAGCAAGTAATGACGACAGCTGAATCCTGGCACCTCACCTAAGAGCACTTTCGTAAGTAAACCACCGGACGAAAATATTTCCAGCATCGGCTTTCCAGTTAGATTTTTCTCGTCGATGTTGATTACAGCGATGATCTCATCTCGAACTACTTTTCTATCACGACTCTCGAGGCGAGCACCCGATCCAATGTAATCGGTAGCAAGTCCAGCACGATGAAGGGGCTTCTGATAAGCGCGTGCTGAAGCAAGTCCTGGTCTGAAGTGGGTAAACGCAGCAGAGTTCCATTCATTAGCACGCAGCTCAACTTTCATGAGCGTATGGTTGGAGAGCGGTGAGATGGCGAGAGAGAGGCCTCCTGAAAATCCCTTTACCAAATTGAGTTCTCGCACGTTGAGAATACAACTCTGTTGTCCACCAAGTTTTATAACATCGTGCTCGATCTGTTTTTCCGATATTGACTTAGGAACAGGAGTGCCTTTTCCCATTTGCCAGACAACCGCGCCATTGCTGTCCGTAATGAACGGACTCAACCACAAAAACTCTTCCATTGGCGCACCAGAACTCAGATGAAACAATGACTCCAGTGTGATCCCGCCGATCTTTTTTGAATTAAAGACAAGCGGTGTGTAAAGAACGTTCTTCGCTTTGAGGCGTCCTTCTGAATCGAACGGCACGCCTGAAGGAAGCGGGTTGTAAGATTGTTGGTGGATGGGATGCTCGACACTAAAGCGGGCGCTCTGCGCCTGCTTGATCAAGAGATAGCCAAAGTTCTTAACGAAACCTTTTTCGTTAGTTATCGCTATTGTTCCACCATGGTCTGCGCCTCGAAGGTTCGGTTTAATTCCGGACCGCGGTCCCTTCGAAAACTTTTCTCTTACACCGCTTATGTATTCGCCTTTAGAAAGATCCAAGAGCAAAGATGAGTGAGCCGATAGATCGTAAGGCTGCTCTCTGAGCTTTACGCCATGCTGATCGTAGAGCGTAAGAGTTCCCCTGCTCCGTTCTGCGTATGGATTGAAAAGGCTGTAAAGACACTCGTAGTCTCGCAGTGGCGGAAAAGGCATTGAGTAAAAGAAACTTTCGGCGCGTTGCCATTGCAACGGGTCGGGATTGGCGTGCACATTCGCAAACGAATCAATAGTTTTCCAACGAACGAAAGCTGAGCTAAAAAGATCGCTGGCGTGTGTCGGGATACGAGTCTTTGGCCTGACTCGGATTCTTAATCCACCCCAGAAACTGGTGTTCTGACCAACGAGGTCAGCAACAGACAGCACTGTCGTTTGCATTGCCGGAATGACAAGGTGTTTAGCAACGCCTCCTTCACCAAAGGCGCGGCCTTCTGAATCATACAAATAAATTTCATACTCGGTTTCATCAGATCCGTCTGAGTAACCGTGTGCGCCGATGAAGTTGTCGGAGGTAAGAACGATCTCGGAATGGAATCCAATTTCCGGATCTTGAATTACGAATGGTGCACAAACATCGAGCCAGCAGGATTGCGCCTTCGGTACCGGTCCATAGCTTTGAATACTTGCGCCACGAGACGATGGGGAAGCAGAACGCAGCGACTTGATTGTCGCTAATGAAATAAGCGAACTGGATGAGAGGGCCAGGAAGTTACGCCGGTTCAGTCGCGTCACGGCATTGCCCGGGGAGTTAACGAAGCATGAGGAGAGCGGAAGAACCGCTCCCCTCATCGCTGTTCGTAAGTAATCAGGATCTCAGAAGTTGAACCTGACCACGAGTTGTACTAGTCGGCCGCCGGGATCGTTAGTTGTTGACAGATCCTGATAGGCAGCTGTCATACGACCGAAGTTTGACGACGTGAAACCACCCAGTGTGTTCAAGTCGTTACCGGCAGATCCAACGAGGAAGTTGATGTTGTTGAAAGCGTTCAGGAACTCACCGCGCAACTCAAGGTTGGTGTTTTCCGTGAACTTGATTTTCTTGACGATACTCAAGTCGGAACGGAAGAACGCGGGTCCTTTGAGCACGAGGTTCGCGAAGCCACAACCTCCGCCCACGTTTGGCGCACCGAGGCTAGGAATATATCCAGTGCTCGATGCGCAGTTACTGTACCCTGCCGGTGCAATGAACTGACCGCTGGGAGCACCATTTGTGTACTCGACAGAAACTGTGCTCGGCTGCCCTGCAGTCTGCCGGGTGACAATACCCAGATTGAAGGCCTTAACTGTATTGTCGCGGATGTCTTTCGGGAGAACGTAAATGAAACCATCAGGGTCTCTGTAGACACCGACGGCTTTTTGAAGTTGTTTTTGATCCATACCAACCAGCTGAACATTACCCAACGAAAACGGGTTGCCACTTTGGATTCGGATGTTGCCATTGAAGCCCCATCCACCAAGCAATCCATTAACAATCCCGCTTGCGCCATTAAGGAATTGCTGTCCGCGACCTACTGGCAATTCGTAGATAAAGTTCATCTTCAAACTCTGCGTGATATCGAATGGCGCCAGACCCTTGCGCAGGTTGAAATTACGAAGCGTGTTGGGTTGATCGAATACCGCAGAACTGCTTGCGTACGTGTTGGCGATTGCCTTGCCAAATGTGTAGTTAGCCTGCACTAACAATCCTCTCGAAAAACGACGGCGAAGTTCGACCGTCGCCGCGTCGTAGTACGACTGACCACTGTTATCAACAATGAAGGCTCCACCTCTTTTGCCCGGATTAACCAGGAAGTGGTTGTACGGGAAGATCGCCGTCGCCCCCGTTCGTCGGTTGTCAAACGATGTGCTCGACAAATTCGCGCCAAAGGTAAGTGCTGACGGGTTCAGCGGATTCATCGTGTTGTAGTAGGTGTTGGAACGGAAGTTGGCGTTTGTGTAGTTAGCGGCAACTGAGGCTGCAGCGCCTGTCAAACCCTGGAAGTAACCGAGGGTAATCGGCAGCGGCGAAGTACCAGTCCCTGGTCCAAAGTAGGCAAAGTTCGCCTGGCAGCCGGCATTCGCTGTCGGGTTAAGTCCTGTTTGGCAGCGACCTGCTGCTATGTTGGCGAGCAAGTTCTGCTGAGCAAGCTGCCACTCAGCGTAGACGCCGTTCTCAACTATATTGAGTTCATTAAGATCGTACTGGTGCCAAAGGTCCTTGCCGCGGTTACCAATGTAACGAACTTCGAGAACGGTGTTAGACGTGAGCTCACGTTGCAAACTCAAAGTCCAGGAGTTGATATACCCAACCTTGAGGTCAGGAACGAATTGATTCACACCGTCTGTAATCAACCCGGTATTCGGATAGATCGGGGCACTTGGGAACGCTGGAGGAGCGAATGGTCCCTGTCGCAAATAACTGCCGACTGGCAAGTTGCCCAGCGTCAGGTTGCGATTAGCCGTAAGAGTTCCACCAGGATTGCCACCGGTAATTGACGTAAAGACGCCGATGCCTTCGCGATTGAACGCCTTTGAGAAGCCACCACGAATCACCGTTTGACCAGAATTACCCAGGAGGGTCTTCATGAAGCCATTTTCAAAGTGTGGAGTCCAGGCAAAACCTAATGTCGGGGCAAAGTTACCGTAGTCTGCGCTGTACGCCTTGTAGCCTTTGCCGAAGAACGCAAAGGTTGTCGGAACGCCAGTGAGAGTTCCAGGCTTGAAAAGATTGCCTGGGCCCGATTCGCCGTACAGTCCATCAGGCGACACCTGCGCAAACGTATCATTCAAGCCTTCGAAAGGAAGTTGAACTTCCCATCGCAGGCCAAAGTTAAGAGTTAGGTTGGGACGAACTCGCCAGCTATCTTGTCCGTAGATGCCCCATTCTTTTTGTCCAGCCCTGCTCACAAGATCACCCAGGTAGGAATACTTAAGGGTGTCTTCGTTTAACCGCACATTTGCGTTTACCGCACTTAAGCGTCCAGCCAGGACGTAGTACAACTGCGAAGCTCCTGCTTGCTGAGTTGCTGCAAGGGAACTAAATGCATTTGTGCCTGCAGGATCAAGAGTTGCGCTAGTGGCGAACGCCATAGCGGGAACTGCAGTTATTGATTGGTTCCAATAAGTAATCCGGGTGAAGTTTCCGCCAAAGTTCAACGAATGATTACCCTTGATGTAAGTCAGGTTATCGGTGAACTGTCGCACTGGCGTATGACGTCGACTTGGTGCATTCGTTACGGTGGCACTCGAAAGCGTCAAACCGCCAGAAGCGAAGGCATTGATACCGAGACTATTTCCACCCTGGTTTTCGAATTGACCAGCATTAACTTGAGCAAAGAACAAGCTCGTGCCGCCCAAGACGCCATAACGCATTTCGTTGACGACATTTTGATTGACGGTCCAGCGCCATGCCGTTGAATTCGAGAAGCGATTGGAATCCTGGCTACCAAAATTCGGGAAGTTCGGGAACGCCGGGTCCACACTGTTAAGGAAGTCAACCTTGGACCTGAATGACTGGTAGTTCCAAATGTTCTCAATGTGATGATTCTTGGTTACGTTGAAGTCGAATCGCACCGTTGGAAACTTACGCGTTTGGCCGCCGGTGTTAACAAAAGAGACTTGCTGAATGTTGGGATCGCCAGTGTCCTTGATGACCTGGCCAGAAACAGAACTGCGAATGCCGGACAACAAACCTGCCACCGTCGGATCTGCATTCGCGAATCCAAGACCCGCTCGTTGTGCGGCAGCGTAAACGTTGGTGGAACAGATTCTGGTTGCGCCTGTTCCGGAGCATGTCGTGTCTGAATTCGTTGGCGTAAAACTGCTTGAGAAGAAACGGTAAAATCCATTTTGTGCTTCGGGCGATAGAATATTTTTGGTGCGCGCGGTCTTTTCGGGCAATCTATACTCTTCATAATTAGCGAAGAAGAATGCCTTATCTTTTCCATTGAACAGCCCAGGGATTCTAATTGGTCCGCCTATCTTCCCACCTGGCTGATTCAAGAGGATTCGCGCTTGCGGGGCCTTATGAGTTACCGGATCAGGCGGCTGGTCGCGATTATTAAACCAATAGTTGGCATTGAGGGCCGGGTTGCGGTGATACCAATAAACACCACCGTGATATTCGTTCGATCCGCCCTGCGTAACGAACTTGATTTGAACAGCACCTTCCGAAGAACTCTCCGCGCCAGGTGTTGAAGTCGAAACTGTTACTTCGCTAATCGCATCTGTGCGAGGACGAACATACGTGAAGAACCCGTCATTTGATTTGAGCAGGTTGTCTTGCACGTTGATTCCATCGATAGAGATGTTGAGTGCGCCCTTCGGCAAACCGTTTACGGAGGACTGACGCGGCCTTCCAACAGTAGTGGTACCTGGCATAGCCAGCACCAAATCCAAGGCATCGCGTGACGCCGTGGGCAGGTCGGTAATTTGTCGACCTGTCAGGGTCGTTCCAACTGTGGCTGATTGCGTTTGTAGCAATTCACCGCCTCCAACAACGGTGACGGTCTCGCTCGCAGATCCAATTTCGAGTTCAATGCTGATACTCGAAACTTTGCCCACGTCGATCTTGATGTCGGTAACGACTGCTTGCTTGAATCCCGCCGCAGTGATGGCGGCTGTGTATGTTCCGGTTACCAACGATGGCACACTAAAGGTGCCCTCGCTGCTAGTTTGGATAGTATTCTCCTGACTGGTTGCAACGTTCTTAACAATTACGGTCGCGCCGGCCACTACCGCACCTTTCGGATCGACTACTGATCCCGAAAGAGACCCGGCACTTCCTTGACCGAATGCGATACCACTGCAAACGGCTAGCGTCAGGAGTACTAAACAGTACTTCTGGAAAGCATTTCTCATCACATCATCCTCCAAAATGGTTTGATCCCTTGCTTCACAGGAGTACTAGGATCCTGAAAGCAATCTGATGAAAGACTGAGCCAACTACTTTTTACTTTTAAGATTTGGAACGACCCGCAAGAGTAAAGCGGGCGAGTGTGCTCTAACTTTAGGCAATTGCTGAGCCAGCAAGACCGCGTCGCTTAAAGCCATTCAATTAACAGACGTTCGTTAAGACCTTCAATCCAAGTGGTACCAAATTTCGGATTTCTATTCAAATAATTGGACTGAAGGCGAGACTTTACAGCAAATGGTGGGCTTTTTGGAGCGGGGTCTGCGCGGGAGCGTGTTTTTTATTTCACGACTTCGAGTTCGAACCTCAACTCTTTTCCACGAAGGATTGTGGACAAGTAAAACTCCCAAAACTTTCTAGTGAACCTCAAGGCCGGCCACCGCTGATCGAGATTCACCAGGATCTCAATGCCTAATGCGCGCCAGAGATTAGCCAGACTCACATGAGTCTCAATCGGGCGAAGTTCAGCTTCTGTATAAAATGGAAAAGGTGTCTGCGATGGAATGAAGCAGTTAAATGAATAACTGTTGAAGTGGTTGCGATGTGTAGGATCGGTTGCCCAGTCAGGATTTGAATAGTGGGGCGTGACGATTCTCAGTCGACCACCAGGTTTTGTAATGCGATGAAGCTCAGTTACAAAACCAATAACGTCCGGCACATGTTCCACTACGTGGCGGCAGATGATCTCATCGAATTGATTCTCTTCGAATGGATAAGGAAAAGAGCCGAGATCATGAATTACGTCAGCGTGACTTCGTGGATTTGAGTCGAGACCGATCGCGCCTTCGAACTTGTTCTGACCGCAGCCGACATCGAGTATTGATTTTGAGTCTGTGTGCCGGTCTTCGGTCATGTGACTAGTTGCGGCTTAAGAAACACTCGAGTTCACTAAGATTGACCGCGTGTACAGGAACTCCAATAGCAGTCTCCACCTGCTTTTGCGTTGTACCATCCAACATGATGGCTTCGTCACTTTTCAACATCTGCCTTGGAATCAGAACAAACTCGCCTTTGATCTGATTTCTACTCGCAATCAAATCACTGCCAGTCACAAGACCCGCCACAGAAACGTCTCCGCCAAAGTAGTTGTTGTTGACGGGTACAACGGAAAGCTCAGTACGGAGTTTTGAATTTAGCTTCTCGACTGCCTTCGCGAGTACAGGCGCGAATAACGTTCCCGTGAAGATAGTCCCCGGACGCTTGTTGACGCGAGTCAGTCCTTTCCGCGCCAACCGCTTCTCCAGCTTTGCAAATTCTTCATGAAACGCGCGCACCATTCCGATCCCATCTTCGATCTGCGGATAACTTCCGTAATGAGTTCTCGACGGAATGGACCGTCCCGCTTTGATGTAGATCTCATCGCCAAGCAGAGCGAAGTTTGTTCCGAGACGCTCTTGTAATTTTTTCTGCACTGGTTTGAGCTGGTCGATGACTTTGCTACAAAACTCGGGAGTCACAGCAGTGAGTCGCGGATCCGTATTGTAACGAGTAAGACCAAGTGGAACGATGGCGACGCTTGTTATTCTTGGATACTCAGCAGACAAATCCTCGATCGTTTTCAGAAGCACATCGCCGTCATTGATCTTCGGACACAACACAACCTGCGCGTGCACTTCAATGCCTGCGTCTAACAACCGTTTCATTTTTTGACTAATGTCCGCGCGTGACTTGTCTATTCCCAGCATGAGCGCACGAACATCGAGATCGGTTGCGTGCACAGAAACATATTGTGGCGACAACGCTTGTTCGACGATCCGATTCATTTCGTCGTCAGTGATCGAAGTCAGCGTTGTGTAGTTTCCATATAGGAACGACAAACGCACATCTTCGTCTTTGATGAACAGTGATGGCCTGGCATCCGCTGGATTGCCATTACAGAAACAGAAGATGCATTCGTTGGCGCACTGTCGAGGAACGATCGCTTCGAACGTAAAACCAAAATCCTCATTCTCGGCACGCTCTACTTCGACTTCCCAGTCTTCGCCACTCTTTTTTCGAATCTCGAGCATCAGCTCGGTCTCACCGGCGGTGTGAAAACGGAAGTCGAGATAATCGCGGACGACACGTCCGTTGACCTTGATGATTCGATCGCCAGGCTCGATATCCATTTCTGCGCCGAGGCTGGCTGGTTCGACCTCTGAGATTTCGACGCCGCGGCGGCGGATACTCGTGACTGCGGGTGTTACTGCGAATTCGTACATGACTTCAAACTAAATCGTCTCTACTCTGGCTAGAATTTCGCGCCTTGAGGAAACATTCACTATAGCCGATATGAAAATTTCTTACCAAACACGGCCGTCGGGAAGGGGCAGAGCTGAAATAGTCTACTCAACCGAAAGAAGAAATTCGAAGTAACCCATTACAACCATCAGAGTCAGGAAATGACTGCTTATTGGTCGTCTAAACTACATTTAGCGGCGCAGGGCTACTGCCACAGACTGCCTTAAACTGTCTTTTGCATGGTGGGTATATCCGCAACACCGAAAAGTAGCCACGCACTGCGCCCCGAAAACTTACCGAGGTTGGAACTTCAGTCTCATATTTAGAATCATGAAAAACATCATTTCAATCGCCCTCCTTTCTCTTTGTGTCGCTGGTTCCGCCTTAATCGTGAATGCGCAGAAAAACCCGGAAACGGCAAAACCCAAAGCTACTCCTTCTGAAGAACAGAAGAATCAAAATTCCGGGGCGTCGTCCACCCTCTCTTCACCGAAGACTGCCAACGACTCCATAGCCGAAACCACGAGTACGACAGCGGCCGCCACGTCCGGCGCAACAACTCAACCGCTCACGGAGGTATACAAAGTTGGTGTCGGTGACATACTCGACGTGCGCTTCATGAATTCCATGAATGCAGGTCGCTCCACATTGTTCACAGTTGTGGCGGGTGGCATGATCGATTTCCCTGTGGCCGGTGGTCCAATTATGGTTGCAGGACTGACCGCGGATGAAATTCAGGCACGGATTGCCGGCGAGTTAAAGAGACGAGCTATCGAAGACGGTGCTCACATCTCAGTTGGCGTTCGTCAATATGTCAGCCATTCAGTTCTTGTCACTGGGTTGATCGGTTCGCCGGGAGCTCACATCCTAAGAAGAGAGGCAGTTCCTCTTTACGTTGTCCTTGCTGAATCTCAACTTCGAAATGATGCTGGTCGTGTTGTCATCTTAAGAGGTGGGGTAACTGGACAAGCTCTCGACTTAAGTGATCCTGTGACACTCAATACAACAGTCATCAATGGCGACGTGATTACTGTGAACGGTCGTCCTCAAGAGTTCTATTACATCGCCGGTCGAATCAACTATCCCGGTCAGAAGACGTATCAGTCAGGCATTACACTCTTGCAGGCAATTCTCGCCGCGGGAGGTACCTCTCGGCAGAACGAAAGCAAGGTCGAAATATCTCGTGATGGAACTGACGGACGTCTTGTCACCACACGCTTCAACCTCAAGGACATTAAGGCCGGTGTGATTCAAGATCCAAAGGTCCTGCCAGGCGATCGCATCCAGGTTCTAAACTGAACAAATATCGGCAATTTTATTGACAATCTTGCCCCTGTTTGTTAGTTATTCAAGTTGAACCGAGCCATTCCTGCTTACTAAGATCTAAAACTTCAGACGCTTAATTTTCATAGGGGAAGAGTACCAATCTCATGTCCAACAAACTTAAGTCCGCTCTAATCGGTGGCCTGATTGCTGGAGTGCTGTCCGCGATCCCTATTGTCAACTACTGCTGTTGTATTTGGGGAATAGGTGGCGGCGCGGTCGCGGGTCTTATGTACATTAAAGGCTCACCCATTCGCGTACCAACGGGTGATGGCGCAATCGTGGGTGCGTTAGCGGGCGTTGTTGGGGCTTTGATATATCTCATAATCGGATTACCCATAGCATTCCTATTCGGGGCCGCAGCAATTGAAGAGCAGTTAACCAGATCAGGAGTTAAGCTTCCGGTCTCTGGCGCCCTGTTCCTGGTTGTCGGCGCGCTTCTCGCCGCAATATGCATAATCATTCTTACAACAATTGGCGGACTCCTGGCGGTGCCTATCTTCGAAAAGCGCAAGGATTCGATGCCTCCGCCGCCACCTGGAACTGGCGGAGTTGGCGGTGGTTACGCGGCCTAATTCGATCTAAAACTATCTTTCAAAACTAAGTCTCGATTCAGGAGAAAAACGGAATGGCACAAGAATGGACTCCCCCACCTGCCGGTACTCCGGCAAGCGTACCTAACTATTTAATCCCGGCAATCATCTCACTGTTTTGTTGCCTGCCAGTGGGAATTGCCGGCGTGATCTTTGCAGCGCAAGTGAATGGAAAAGTAGCGGCCGGTGATATGCCAGGAGCGCTCAATTCTTCAAAGAAAGCAAAGATGTTTAGTTACATTGCAATCGGTCTTGGAGTCGCTTTGTGGGCCTGCTATCTGATCTTTTTCGTAGTCATAGGTGGAATTAGTATCCTTGGCAATAAGTAGCCTAAGTTTTCCAGAAAGGTTTTCTTCAACGCACGGCTTGCACACTAACCTCGCGGGCTGGTGATGTAGAATCGACGAAATGATGACCAGATACTGCACTAAATGCGGCGCAACGAATGATGACTTCGCCCAGTTCTGTTCCAACTGTCAGGCACCTCTTACTCCGGTCGCCGGCGGAGGAGGGTACCAGCCAATGCAATCCGTTAACGCAGGTGCGATAACGGATTGGAAAGCGCTAGGTGCCGACAAGAAACTAACTGCCGGGATTTGCGCGATTCTTCTTGGATGGCTCGGCGTTCATAAGTTCATCCTCGGATATACCAATGAGGGAATCATCCAATTGGTGCTCGGTATACTCTCGTGTGGTCTCACGAACATCATCGGCATCATCGAAGGCATCATCTACCTCACCAAGTCAGATGAAGAGTTTGTGCGAACTTACATCCAGGGAAAGAAGGGTTGGTTTTAGAAACCAGCCCTTCAGTTGCCCCCTCGTAGCGCAAACCTAACTCTCCTCGTGTTAGCCTTAGTTCCTCATGTCCAATGAGTTTTGGAATCGTCGTTCTACCGTAATTGCAATTTGGGGCTTATTAGTTGCCGGTGCGGTTTACGTGTTCTCATTCGAACCAGGTAAGACTGGCTTCTTTCCACTTTGTCCGTTCCGATTGTTGACTGGTCTTACTTGCCCCGGGTGTGGCAGCACGCGCGCGATGCATCAACTTCTTCATGGTCACATCCAGGCAGCGTTCATGCTGAATCCTCTCTTTGTGATCGCACTCCCGTTTTTGTTCTACGCACTACTAAGGCACACCGCTTTTGCACTACAGGGAAGGACGCCCAGACCAAACGCCTTGCCGGCCAATTACTTATATCTAATCTTTTTTGTGGTTCTCGCTTTTTGGATCTTTCGTAACACTCCTTTTTACCCATTCGTCTCTTAGAGTTAGAGGAGGTTTGAAAACTTATGCGTCACCTGATCGCGCTTCTTATGGTAGTCGTCTTCACCTTGTCTACCTTCCAAATCAAGGGTCAGTCTCCACGCGTTGCAAATAGACCACTCCGTCCAGTACACACGTTCTCCATCGTTTGTCGTGATCCAGCCACCGGTGAATTAGGCGTAGCTGTTCAGTCGCACTGGTTTTCAGTAGGTTCGATCGTGCCATGGGCGGAAGCTGGTGTTGGCGCAGTGGCGACCCAATCGTTTGTGGATCCCAGCTATGGAAAGAACGGACTCGACTTAATGCGCAGCGGTAAGAGCGCACCCGATGCGTTAAAGGAACTACTTGCGAAAGACGAAGCACGAGAAGTCAGACAAGTGGGAATGATTGACGCACAAGGTCGCGTTGATTCATGGACAGGCAAGAACGATATTCAAGCCGCTGGACATATCGTTGGTCAGAACTTTGCTGTGCAAGCGAACCTTATGCTAAACGAGCAGATTTGGCCGGCAATGGCACACGCGTTTGAGACTACCAAAGGAGATCTTGCTGATCGCATGTTGGCTGCACTTGATGCGGCGCAACTAGCAGGTGGCGACATTCGCGGCCGCCAGTCAGCAGCATTGATCGTTGTCACAGGCAAACCAACAGGCCAGGCGTGGAAGGATCGGATTTTTGATTTGCGCGTTGACGACAGCCCTCAACCATTGAAAGAACTGCGTCGGCTGGTAACACTGCAGCGAGCCTTCAATCATATGAACGCCGGCGACCTCGCGGTTGAAAAGAAAGACAACGAAGGTGCTCTGCGTGAATATGGAGCGGCGGAAAGGTTGGTGCCGAACAACGCGGAGATGATCTACTGGCACGCTGTCGCGCTGGTGAACATGGGACGAGTTGATGAGTCGTTGCCGTTGTTCAGGAAAGTGTTTGCGATGGATCCAAACTGGATCACGTTGACACCGCGCCTGCCCAAGTCGGGATTGCTGCCGGATGATCCGGCAATCATTAAACGGATTGTGGCGGGCGGTGTGCCGCGTAAGCCTTAATGGCTCCCGAATAACAGTCACTGCTGTATCATTGGAAACGTGATCAAGGACTCGCCAAATCGAGGAATGACCGTAAGGATCATTCGCAATGGAGTTGAACCCAGAGACGACTGGAAGGACTCTACCCCGGAGGATCGAATCGAAGCAGTGTGGACTTTGACTAAACTCTGTCTAACTTGGAACAACCACCAAACTGATGAGCCCAGACTTCAGAGAACTGTTACTAGAATTCAACGCCGCAAGCGTTGAATATTTAGTGGTTGGAGCACACGCGTTAGCCGTGTACGGGCATGTGCGTGCTACAAAAGATCTGGATGTTTGGATTAGACCAGATTCAGAAAATGCCGACAAAGTAATTGCTGCTTTAACATCATTCGGAGCGCCTCTTACTGAGTTGCTGCCAGAAGATCTCACCAGACCCGACACCGTTTTTCAGATCGGAATTGAACCCTTGCGAATTGATCTATTGACATCTATCGATGGGGTTGACTTCGCAGAAGCGTGGATTGACAGGTTTGAGAGTATATTTGCTGGTGTACCCGTCAATGTAATTTCACGCAGACATCTAATCAAGAACAAGCTGAGTACCAATCGACTGCAAGACCGGGCAGATGTAGAACATTTGGAGCCTGATAAGAACTAGGACGGCGGCGAAACAGGTTCTCGCAGAGTCCTCTCAACAATCAAACTCAATCCCATAACGAAATACACAACCATCACCACTTCCGAGTCACCCCAGTTGTAATGCACAAGTCCGCTGGTAAAGAAACCTACGACCCCTCCCAACGCACCAAGCGCAAGACCACGTGGGAAATTATCGCTTGCTGAGTTGCGAATAATTCTTACAAGCATGCGTATGTACATGCCGATCAGAATCAGCCAGACTGTCAACGTCGGCACACCACGCTCCAAAGCTAGTTGCAATAGATTTGAATGCATGTGTCCCATCGGTAAACGGCCGTTGTCAAAGAGTCCCCACTCTCGCCAGTAGGCTTTGATCGAATCCATCCCAACCCCAACGATCAAATGACGCGGCTTGCTCACGAGTAAGTGGAATCCTTCTTTCCAAACCGTCCCGCGCCACGTCGTCGACTGATCGTTTGTATCGTAGAAGCCAACACTTCGTTTCTGTTTCAGCAAAACCACGGAACCAAGAACCAGCGGCAAGGCACAAGCACCCACAACGATCAGGGTGCGACGCGAAACACTCAGCATCAACATCAATGCAACTGATACCGCGAAGCCGGCCCACGAAGCTCGCGTGACACTCATTCCCAGCGCAAATACCAATCCGATCAAAGCGATCGACAGTAGTACTCCCGCGCGACTTCGCTTGTTTTTGAGTCCCAGGAAAAGTCCCAAAGCGAGTGAGGCAATCAACTGGATTACTTCTGCATAAGTAACCCAATGACCGAAGAACCCAGTTGCTCGCCAATCGCGACCACGCGACCAGCTAGCAATCCCCAACTGTTCGAGCGCGTTTGTTCCAGGCAAGAGCTGAGCACGCGGAACATCGAGTGTTGGAGTCCATTCAACGTGGTAAATCGAAACCTTCGCGATCGGTGGACCTGCCGCTAACGCGCTCGCAATTTGCTCGGGAGTATCGACGCGGGTTCCGTCAACTGCCCAGATGATATCGCCACTGCGAATTGGTGTTGGTTGGGTAGTCGTTCTCGTTTTGTAGACGGCTTTTGTAAGTGGACTGGCAGCACTGACCCCTTCGAGCTTCACACCTTTTCCGAACACCAGGCGCTCTGCCGTGAGCAGCACGTTCGCCATGCAGGAACCGATTAGGCAGAAGGCGAGCAACTGAACGAGTCGAAGAGACCGCACGTTCTCGGCAACCAGGTAGACAATCGTAAAGAGACTCGCTGCACGCAACTTTCCGATCGAGGTAAAAGGGGCGTAGGAGAAGAACGCGGAAATGCCAGTTAAGACAAAGAAGGCGAGCAACGAGTAATCGACTGGTGTACGAAAGAGTCGAGGCCTTGGATAGACCACGAGACGAATAATCCAGAGAAAGGTTCCCAGGGCCCATCCGATTTGAGTTACGGCGATGGAGTTCGGTGCGAAGAGTGCTATCAAGAACACGCAGCCGATGATGCCGCGTTCAAGCCAGATGACGATTGTGGGAAGGGGTTCGGAATCGCGAAGGGGCATGTGGTTGAGACTGGTCCGATATGCTTTAGCTTTGTCCGATATGCTTTAGCTTGTCGGAATGAGTTTGATAAAGAGTACCTTGCGACAAGCTAAAAGCTTATCGCACATTGGTGGTTCTTTTGTTCTTCAGGTCGAACCCATTAGAATGCCAGCGCTTTTACTATATTCTAACCTCAGGAAATCTCCATGCGCAGACCAGTCGTGACTTTTTGGTTTTGTACACTCTTGTTCGCCTTGCCCGCACTCGTAGTTAGTCAAACTCCACCCTACGCCGATCAAGTAAAGGCGATTCAAGATGACGCGCGCGTCAAATCAGCAAATGAATACATCGATAGGAATCACGATAGCATTCTTCGCGAATGGATAACTATCACCGAGATCAACGCCCCTTCAAAACAGGAACAGGAGCGCGCTAAGTATCTCGAGTCACTTCTCCGCAAATACAAAGTAGACGTTCGCTACGATACTGCGGGCAACCTGATCGCCACTCGCAAAGGTACAGGTGGCGGACCAGTCACCGTGTTTGATGCGCACATGGACACCGTGTTCCAACCGGGACTCAAGATTAAAGCAACCATCAGAGACGGTCGTGTCTATGCGCCTGGCATTGGCGACGATACAAGAAACATTGAAGCCCTACTTGCAACAATTCGCGCACTTGATACTGCCAAGATAAAAACAAAGGGCGACTTGATCTTTCTATTCACCACTGACGAAGAAGCTGGAATGACTGGTGCGAAGTCCTACACAAAAGAGAACAAGGGTAAGGTCGATTACTACATCGCTCTCGATGGCGGCTACGAAGGCTTTACTTACGCTGGCATCGGCATCAACTGGTATCGCCACCATTTCATCGGACCAGGTGGACACACGCGCTCACGCACGCCGCCCTATTCCGCTTCACTACCGTTGGCGCGCGCAATTACACGGATCTATGACCTGAAAGTTCCCAGCAATCCTTCTTCAAACCTGAACATTGGTATGTTGGGTGGATCTGAAGTTCCGAATGCGAAGGCTGCCGACGCCTGGTTCACAGTCGACTTGCGTTCGACTGACAACGCTGTCATCGCAGATCTCGACAAAAAGATTGCAGCAATTCTGGACGAGGAAGCTAAACGAGCGGGAATGACGGTGAAGACCGATATTATTTCGACGTCGCCGGCTGCCATCTTGCCAGGTAACCGTGAATCGAAGTTGGTGAAGATAGCGGATGCTGTTCATCGAGCAATGGGTTTTGATCCACCGATTTCAAACACCGGTTCAAACAATTCCAGCGCAGCGTTGCTACAGGGGATTACGTCTATCTCAACCGGGGCTGGACCGTGTAGCGATTCACACGCGTTAACTGAGAACTGTGAGATCGAACCGCTTTACAAGGGCGTCAAGAAAATAATGTTGCTGGCGATCTCTCTGGCGGGAATGGAATGAATTTCGGATTGCTAATTTCGAATTGCGGATTGTCTGATCGCGAAGTCCAAAGTCAATGGGGAATTTCATGATGACAAAATCCGCAATCCGAAATCCCAAATCCGAATTTCAAAACCCTTCGCCGCCGATCATTACCAATCCGGTTCGCAGAATAATCTTCAAATCCAATAGCAGTGACCAGTTTTCGATGTAGAAGAGATCGAGCCTCACCATTTCTTCAAACGGCAACCGGTTGCGACCGGAAACCTGCCATAGTCCAGTCAAACCAGGTTTCATATCCAATCGCTTTCGGTGCCACAACTCATAGGCCTCAACCTCATAAGGAATCGGTGGTCGCGGACCCACAATGCTCATGTCTCCCATCAAGACATTCAACAATTGCGGTACTTCATCGAGGCTGGTTCGCCTCAACAATTTACCCACGCGAGTAATTCGCGGATCTGCCAGCAACTTATAAGTCGGCTGTCCTCCGTTACCCAGATTCGCTTCAGCACGACCGGCGATAAACGCTTTCTGATATTGCCGGTGTGTTTCTGAGTCGGCTCCAGCGTTCATCGTCCGAAACTTAAAAACCAGAAAGAGCCTGCCGTCCATTCCCACTCGTTCCTGCGTGTAGAAGATTGGACCTTTTGAATCAAGCTTGATTAGCACTGCAATAACCAACCAAATGGGAAACAGTAACATTATCGCCAAAGATGAAATCAGGATGTCGAAGGTACGTTTGAGCAAACGTGATCCGCTTGAGAGTGGTTCGCGAAATAACCTGATCATCGGCATAACGCCGATCTGATCGATTTCAGTTTTACGCGGCAGACAATTAAACAAGCTGGGCGCGATACGAAACTCAACTCCACGCCGTCGTCCACATCGAATCATCACGTCGAAAAGAGCGTCACCATTAACATCAGGGTCAGCGATGATTACTTCGTTTGCTCCGGAGTCGCGAATAGCATCGGGCAGCCCTTCGAGATTACTTACCACAGGCACACCTTCGTATGTTTCCCCGATGCGTCCATCGAAAGGCTTGATGTCGACTACACCTATTACTCGATAACCGAGCGCGGGCCTTTCTCGCATCTCCTTTATGAATAGCGAAGCCTCAGTGCCACGACCAACCACGAGCGTGGGAATCAAATTGATTTTACGTTTACGAACAATTGTTTGCGCGGCCCGCATTGCAAAACGAATGGCGCCAATGCCGATCAGCACAAAGAAAAAATCCGCAACAAAAACGCCGCGCGCATAGGAGAAGGAGCGAAAGGTAAAACCGCCGCGATGTAGAAAAGCGGCTGCCACAATCAAAAGCGAACCGATAGCGGTTGCTTTGAAGACACGTAATCCATCATCGATAAAGGAGAATTCACCGCGAATTCGGTAAAGATTGACGTAGCGAAGACTGAGCAAACGAATGGCGACGACCAGAATCAGCAACGTGCCGTACGGTGCAAACTGATTGCTCCAACGCCACTGACCATCAAAAGCACTAACGCCCTCGCGATACATGAAGGCAATGATGAAAGAGAGCGTCGCAGCAATTGCATCAGCGCTTACCAGGAACACTTTCACGGTCGGCACAATCCAGCGAGGTGCGCGACCGGGGACCCGCACTGAACTAGCGTCCATTAATCGTCTTGGTTTCTCAGCCCACATTGTTCATTGAAGAGACCATCCGCAGATTACGCCGCTTATCCAGATTCATTTAGAAAAGCTTAGTAGTACCCATCTTCTCGCAAAAGAAGTCTGCGTAATCTGTGTAATCTGCAGATAACATTTTCCCCTCTTCACTCCAGAATTAAACTGACTACTTCGTCGATTACACCGCGTGACCGACGTGGGTTCAGGTTCTGTTTCTTCGCAACTATCAGCGACTCGATGTCCCGGACTTTTGACAGCCTTTTCAATCGGCCTTCCTTCACCAACTGTTCGTCAACAGCAGCCCACTTGCCGGCATAAACACTCGCAACCGGAACACCCAACGCCGCCGCTTCTCGATTGATGGTACCCCCGGCACTAATTACCAGATCACTCGCCGCAATCAGATTCGCACCATCCAAAGGTGACGGAGGAATAATCAGATTCGCATATGCCGGGACCGCAGGCATCCCCGCCTGCTGGTCAAGATTTGTTGCGCCACTTGCGAATTCCGTTGCTGCGGCAGGCGAAAACGATTGTGGTCCCAGCACCTGCGCTCCCACCACGAGCGATCCCAAATTGCCATAGTGCGCGCGCTGGACATCGCTTCTAGGTAGCAACACCACCCGTACATTGGCGTCCGCAAGCAGCCGCTGGAGTGCTTCGTCAAAGAGCGAATTCTGAAAACGATGGTACAACGCGTCGTAAGCAGGAGGTCGCATCAGTACAAGCACATTATTCGGCGCGATCCCGAGCGACGATAACTGCGATGCAAATGACGGGTCCTGTTGAAAGTCAGCCAGGTAAACATCTTCTTTTGTACCGTGATAACGACGAACCTTACGAGGATTGGCCCCATAACGTCGTAAGCGTTTATCGGGAAAACTTGTCGGAACTATGATCCTGGAGGTGAATCTAAAGGCGAGATGGTTCGCAGGCTGATATTCATAATCCATCAGCGTGACGCATTTCAGTCGCAGGGCAGCTGCGGCAAGGATCTGAGAGTAGGAGTTATGGCTGATGGCGAGATCAAACTTTCGTTTGCGTGCCCACCCAGCAAGGGACCAGGCTCGGTTGACAAGATTGCCGGCTTTGGCGGAAACCGGGCGGCCTCCATGAACTCCAACTACTTCAACAGAAAGCTTGGCGGCATTTGCGAGAGGAACGGTTTCGGCAAAGTCACGAGCCGTGATCTCGACTTCGTGACCTTCGGTGTTGAATCGGTCAATTAACGCTCGAAAGAACGGAACGTGCGGAGAGTTTGCGAGGTCGATCCAGAGACGCATTAGATTTGGTCTTTGGCTTTTGGTCTTTGGCCTTTGAATCCCGGAACTTCGGCTGTACATTCAATAACCAAAGACCAAAGACCCAAGGCCAAAGACGTTTCACAACTTAAGCTCAACCAACCGCCCACGGCTCCTTAGCGATTCTTCAGCCGCTTCTATCATCTGCACCATTCTCAGTCCACCCGCACCATCCGTCTCGGGTTGGCGTTTGTGCTCCACGCAGTCAATGAAGTGCAAGGCTTCCGTCTGTAATGCTTCAGTATTGTCGAGGCGTGGCGCCCACATATCGCCGGAGCGATAACTAACGAGCATCTTGTAGACGGCTTCCGGGCCAGG
>Ga0105248_10001932_pt1 | contig 23015 bp, 24 predicted proteins | sample KBSS34metaG_FD_81524 | JGI IMG/M metagenome (GOLD analysis project Ga0105248, IMG submission 81524) | Switchgrass rhizosphere microbial communities from Kellogg Biological Station, Michigan, USA - KBS S3-4 metaG | ecosystem: Host-associated > Plants > Roots > Rhizosphere > Soil | place...
CACACCAAAGTCGAGTACGCGGATGGCGTTCTTTTTAATCAGGTCTTCGGCATCCAGGTCACCGTCAAGATCGACGTCTTCCAGAACGATATTTTCAGGTTTCAAGTCGCGATGAATAACCCGGCTTCTATGGGCTTCTCCGATGGCGGCACAGACCTGGTCCATCAGGGGCAATGCCTGCCTGAGGGTGAGGTAGCCACGTTTCCGTAGTACGTCGGAGAGCGTCACACCCTTGAGCAACTCGGTGACGATGTAAGGTTGCCCTTCATCCATAACGCCGAAGTCATAGAGGCGGATTATATTGGGGTGGCTCAGGCGGCTGACGGCGCGCGCCTCCCGGTGGAAGCGTTTGACTGAGTCGGAATTGGTGCCGAGGAAATGGTGCAAGAGTTTGACGGCCATTTCGCGGCCGGTAGATTCCTGGATAGCTTTATAGACAACACCCATCGAGCCTTTGCCCACCGGACAGAGCACACGATATTTATCGCCCAGAACTTTCCCGATTACGGGATCTTCCGGCACGACAACGAGTTTTGAACCGTCATCAGGACATTGGTCAAAATCGCCTTGGAAATGTGTGTTGCAGTGAAGACAGAGCTTCATTGTCAATTCTTCTTAGCCTTTTTCTTGATCTTGCGCAGAAGCTTCTGAGCGTCCTTAAATTTCTTACTCTTACTGGGGATTTTCTCTAACAGTTTCACCGCCTCCGACGGATTATCATCACTGGCTTTGTCTGCCAATTGATAATAGAGTCCGTTTAATTTTTCGCTCTCAGCCGCCGAGAATTTGCCAGATTCTTTTTTGGCTTCAAGCATTTCAACAGCTTTGTCCAAATCACCGCTCTTGATCGCCTGGTCAACAGTAATTTTGGCATCACCAATTTTGCCTTTGGCGAAATCGATGTTTTTAAATACTCCGTTCTGGAATGCTACATAGCCTCCCAGACCGGCAATGACCAGAACAGCCAACACCAACAATATAGACCGAGGGTCCGGTCCGGAACGACCGCCACGAGCCCTGGCTTTAGACTTAGGCGGCGAGTTTTTCTGACCTTTCTGTGCAGTCATCTGCGAAAGCTGTTGGTCCATAGGCAGTTCCGGCGCGCCTCTGGCGGGAAGATCCGGCAGAGCGGTTTGCGAAATCTTGGCCGAGCCGAGTATGCGATTGACGAGTTCGGCTCTGGTCTGAGGCGAATCGTCGACGATAGGATTGGGAATAAATTCCGGAGCAGACGCCGTCATCGGTGGCGGCGGAGGCGGCGGTTGATACTCGGGCTGAGGGGACAACTGCTGCGAGGGTGGTGGCATTGCAGCCATACCCGATGCCGTGGACTTGGTCTGCTCTTCCAATTTGCGGTTAAGAGCGGCAATACGAGCGCTGACTGCGTCGCTAGCTATGCCCGAAGCCTTGGGCATATCGGCCATCGAGCCGGTGCCGGTAAATCCGGATGGTGCTTGCTGCGAAGTAGGGCTGAAACTGCCGGCGGGAGTATGGTTCATAGACACGCCGGAGTTTGAACTATTGATAGCGGTGCCAAAAGGCGAGGTGGAGACGCCGGCATTTCCACTACCCGAACTCGGTTGACCGTCGGCATAAGGATTGGTCGGTGCGGCAAATGGTGATGTGCCGCCGCCGCCGCCAAAAGGCGAGGTGAAGGCTTCTTTCTGCGGCTGATTGGGATCCTGCTGACTCATAGAATCCATCTTCTGACGAGAGGTTTGAGCATTGGCGGCTTCGCGTGCTTTTTCCTCAGCAGACTTTTCCGGTGCTTTGCTGGCTACTTCTAGAAGTCGAGACAGCGCATCAACCTTGGAATTCGTCAAGGTCAGAGGATGGGCTTCCGCAGGCATCACTTCGGCTGCTACAGAAGGATCAGCGGCTGAAGCAGTGATTGCCGCTTCCAGAGCCTCTTCGGCCCCTTGCATATGTCCACCGATGGGGCGGTTAAACCTATCCGGATCATCATCGAGTAGCTTGCTCAAGCCTGAGGACATGCTGGCGAAGTCTCCGCTGCTGTGAGCGGCAGTGTCTGCGGCGGGTGCGACTGCAGCAGTATCGGCTGCAGGTGACATATCAGATTGACCGACGGCGCCGCCGTCTTCTACATCGCCGAGAAGCTTATCCAGGGCGTCGGAAATGGCATCGCCAAGACTATTGCCAGAATCGTCATCATCATCTGCCGCTGCCGGTTCAGGCGCGGACACAGGAAGAGGAGCAGGAGCAGGCTTGACTTGAGCAACCGGAGCAGGAGGCTCGACTTCCTTAGCCTTTATTTCTTCCTTCGCTTCGGGCGCGCCGCCCGACAATAGTGATGCCAGTGACCCGGAGGGCTTAGCCGGCTCGGGAACTGATACTTCCTCAGCGTCCATCTGAGCCAAGAGCGCACCGAGCGCGTCTGCTTTTGCTTCGGATTTGGTTTCGGGCTCAGCCGGTTTCACTTCCGACTCTTTGGCTTTGGCTTTTGCTTCGGCTTTAGCTGCGGCATCCTTTGCCTTCAGTTTAGCTAGAAGTCCCTTAGTCTCGTGCTGTTCTTCACCAGCCTTGGGCACGAAGGCTGCGAGAGCCTCCATTGCTGTCGGTGAAAGCGCACCCAGATCCGGGGTCTGCCCAGAATCGTCAGAGCTCGCGGTATCAGATGTGGAGGCTGCGGGCGGCTCTTCGACCGGTCGTGCAAATGAAGAGAGGGCAGTATCATCGGCGGTGGCACTGACAGCAGGAATTTTATCTTTGCTTTCGCTCTGATTGACAGCTTCAATGAGTTTACTGATGGCCAGTGACTTGGGACTGACGGCGGGCGACTCTTCCACAGCAGAAGCCGGCTCCAGCAGATCCGAATCGGCTGGGGCACTGTTGTTTGAGAAATCGGATCCGGAGGTGACTATTTCTGAACTGAAAAGCGAAGAAAATGCCGGCGCCTCAGATTTATCATCCATACGCATCGAGGAGCTGTCGACAGTCTCGCTTGCCACTTCATCGAAGGCCGAATCGTTTGCATCGCGTCTGTCAGGGGCAAAGAGCGCGTCATGCTCTCCAGTCGGCACCATCAGATCAGAGAAGGTTGTGTGCTTGTTTCTTTCTTCTTCCACTTCGGGCGACGGCGCACCGAGAAGGTTGCCGAATCCCAGTGCCTTTTTCGGTTGCTCTTCTTCATAACGACTGTTGAGAACACCAGAGTCAAAAAGACTGGATAATGATGATTTCGGCCCGGTTTCCTGATGATGAGGCTTGGGATCAAGCAAAGGTTCAACAGGTTCTGATTTTGAAACAGATTCTGATTTTGAAACAGGTTCCGGCTCGGCAACGGGTTCCGGTGCGGGTACCACAGGCGGTGCAGGAGCGGGCTCAGGAGCCTTAGCCGCAGGAATATTTGCCTCCAGATAGTCTTTCAGAGACAGTTCCGCTTCAGTGTCCGAGGCCGCAGCAAAACTGGACAGACCACTACTCTGCGCACTCTCACCATAGTCTGGTTCGTCAAAGGACGAAGTTGAAGTTGAGGGCGGTGCTGATGACTGCAAGGCTTTGGCTTCTTCCATAAAAGCCCGAGCCAATTTCTCGGCGTCGGTCTCCACTCTGGGTGACGATTGAGAGGAGAAGCTCTGATTGGAGCCGGACTGCGAAGCAGTTGAGAAGGTGGATGAATTGGAAGACGAGGGGGAATTTGTGGAGCCTGAGTAATTTGAGGAAGAGGAAGATGATGAAGATGTTGGTGCAGCCGGAGCCTGAGGACGCGGTGGCTGCGACTGAGGAGCAGCCTGCGGGGAAGGCTGAGAGGGAGACTGAGTGGGCGGCGCCTTCGGCTGCATAGATGAAGACGGATTGACAGGTTGCTGCTGAAATGGCTGTTGCACGCCGCCGGGAGGGGCAGGCTTCGCCGCAGCAGTGGGCTGAGGACCGCGATTGACCGGAGCCGAGCTTGGAGCTTTCGGAGCCATGGCTTCGCGACCGGGCTCAATAGCAGGCTTATAGCTATAGGGTTGGGCGGGGCGACCGGGCATTTTTGGTGGTTGTTTTAGTAAAGGTGGTGCCGAGCTCGAAGACAATGTGCTCATAGGCTTTGCTTGCGGCCCTTTGAGCTTGTCTTGACCGAGGGCCACCGGTTGACCGGGCCTGGCCATGTCTCGGGAAGGAGAAGCGGACGAAGAATTATATCCGTCGTCACTACTATGCACCGCCTGCGGTGCTTCAGGTACCTGCGACGAAGGGGCATTATCAGACCCTGTGGTGGCAAACAAATCCGGATTGCCTGACCTGGCAATTGCGCCCCAGCGAGCGCTACTGTCTTCGGCCGGGCTAGACGCAGGCGTTGGAGCCGGCGGAGCTGAAGAGTGATTTTGACTGCCGGCTTCCGCCGGGGCAGCCGATTCCGCTGCTAAAACTTGTTCTTGAAAGCCACTGCTATCGGCGGCATCAATAGAGGCGTGAGTGCCCGTGCTGGTACCTGGCTTCTTCACCAAAGCCGAGAGCTTTTGTGAAATGTCCGTCTTGCCGGCGGGTTCTTCGCCCCGCCCCTGACTATTGCCACCTTTTTTATTGAGGTATGGCGTTAAATCTGGCAGCTCATCCTTCAAACTATTCTTCCTCTTTCGAACATATTAAGCCTGAATGCCCCCAAACACTCAAATGGCCGATAAATACTAAGACTGACCCCTCAAACGCTCACTTACCCTGGTTGAAGGGTTTTGCAACCTATCATCATCAGATTGCTTTACACCCTTAACGGACGCAAAGCCGGAAGCCTCACAAGCTGCCGTCAAATTGTTGCTAAAGTCGACAATATTGTCGAATCGATCCTTGGGATTTTTCATCAGCGCTTTGCTGACAATGTGCTCGACCATTTCGGGGATATTCAGGTCTGGACGAAGTTCGGACATTTTCGGCAATTTATCATTTACGGTTTTGACCATATATTCTTTCGAGGTCGTAGCCGTGAAAGGCTTCTTGCCTGTGAACATTTCAAAGACAACCAGCCCCATCGAATAAATGTCGGTACGGTGGTCAAGCGGCAACCCTCGGCACTGTTCAGGGCTCATATAGGCGGGCGATCCGGCCACGGTTGTGGGACGAGACATAGTATTGAGACGGTTTTCAAAGGCCGTATAGGCAATACCAAAGTCACAAATTTTGATGAAATCCAGAGAACTGGTATTGTCGAGCACGATGTTTTCAGGCTTGATATCGCGGTGCACAAAACCCTGAGAATGCGCTTCTTTTAAGGCTCCACAGACTTGCTTGGAGATGTCCAATACGCGGCTGGGGATAATACCTTCCTTAGCCTGAGCCAAAAGCGAAGACAATGCCGTACCTTCCAGATAGTCCATAACCAGATAAGGCTGTCCGTCATCAGTGACGCCTGATTCCCACAGACTGACAATATTGGGATGGCGCAAGTTTTCCAGGGCACTGACTTCGCGGGTAAATTTCTCCATGCTCTTCGGATCGGCGCCGAGGTAGCTGTGCACGACCTTAATAGCCACTGCCGAGCCCATACGCAGCCTCGTGGCTTTGTAAACGATTCCGCTGGCACCCTTACCGACTACCGATTCAACGGCGTAGCGGTTATTGATCAATGCCCCAATAAGCGGGTCCGTGCCCACAAGTTCCAAAGCCAGACCATCATTCGGACAAATTTGCTTGTCATCCGAAAAATAGTTGTTGCAACGCAGGCAAAGCTTCATCTTGTTTGGGTCTTTATGGGGCTCGTCATTAGTACTTACCCATAGTAAGCAATGATCCACCACCCAGGGATCTTTCCGGTACTTTCGAAGAGGTTAAATTATCATCTTGACTATAAATAGACTAAATAAGAGTCATAGATGAAAACAAGGCTTAGAGCTTTGCAATCCTGCTTCAAGAACGGATGTAGGCATCTCCGGCCAGCCTTTCCACTACCCCGGCCAGCTCCAGAATAGTGAGCGTGCTTGACAGCTCGCCTATGCCCATGCCGGTCGTATCGGCCAGATGGTCGAAGTGCACCGGCTCATCGCCGATCAGTTCAAAGACCTCGCGCTCACGACCAAAGAGTTCAATTGCCCGTGGCGATTGCTTCGCCTTGCTGTGACCAGCAATACCCAGGTCGGTCATGATCATTTGCACGTTGGTAACTAGTTTGGCCTTAGTCTCACTTATCAGACGGTGGGTACCTACCGATTGCGGACTATCAATCTTATTGGGAATGGCATAGACCAAACGACCATAATCAAAGGCTTGACCACTGGTAATAAGCGATCCTGATTTTTCGCCGGCTTCAATCACAAGCAGTCCCTTGGTCATACCAGCAATAATGCGATTGCGTGCCGGAAAATGCCATTGGTCAGGCTTGATGCCCGGAAAAAACTCAGAAATGACGCATCCTTGCTTGGACTCAGTCAACTTTTGGTATAAGGGCCGATTGCTGGAAGGATAACAGTGGTCTGGCCCTCCGGCCACGACGGCCACGGTCCTGCCACCAGCCTCGATGGCACCCCAATGAGCCAACGAATCGACTCCCAGGGCCATGCCGCTCACCACGGTCATGCCTGAGGCAGCAAGCTCACGAGCGAAAGCCTTGGCGTGTTTTTGGCCGTAAGGCGTTGGGTGGCGCGTGCCGACCACCCCAATTGAGGGCTCCAGTTCAGAGAGATCCATGCCGCCGATATGGTACAAAATCGCCGGTGGATCGTTCACGTGGCGCAACATAGCTGGATAGAAGGGGTGGGCAATGGCGTAGGCCGTGGCCTTGGTCTCGTGCAGAGCGGCCAGTATTTTGTCGGGATCGACGGTGGTCTTTTTCTTCAAAATTTTGTCGATGAGCGGCATGGTCAGCCACTCCAGACCCAATTTTTCCGTCTGGCCTATCATTACCAATTCATCGCGACTGGCCAGCCAAAAGGGTTTTAGCGAATTGAACTTCTCGAAAAAATTCCACAAATTGTAGCCGGTAGTACATTGGGCCAGGGCGAGCCAATACCTGAGTTCGTCGTCGCCAAAGCTTTCCAGTGGGTCTTCAATTAAATGCATAGGGGGCTCATCTTAACACTAAGTGGGTGCTAGCATTAAGAACAGTAATTCCGTCAAAAAAGTTCAAAAAAAATCTGCCTATGTCTAAGAAATATTCCAACCGGACCAATTCAGCAAGATGGGGGCAATTCGTTCGTCATCTTGTGCTTCCGGTTATGCTTCCGGTGGCCCTTGTCAGTATTATCGGCGGACACTGCCAGCCCGTGCGAGCGGCCGGTGAACTCAGTGCCGAAGAGCTTTCCAAGCTCAAGCTGGTGGAGCAGAAGTTTTTCGTCAAAACCTATGACGATGACAGCATTGACGCACGTATAGAACGCATCGAAAAACGGATGTTTGGAGAAAGCTCACCCGGTAGCTCGCACGATCGACTGAGCAAAATTATTGAGATAGCCAAACCGGTGGAGAAGCCCAAAACAACTGCTCCCCGCAATGGCGACACGCGGACGCAACCAGCCGCCAGCCGCCAACCGACGGCGGAAGACCTGCGCCAGCAAAAAGAAGACGCCAGAGAGCAGATGCGTCAACGGGCCATGGCGGCAAAGGAAGAAGAAGTTACCCAACTGCTCGGCGAAGCCGTTTCGCTGTACAAAGCTCAACGCGGCCCCGAGGCCATGGACAAGTTTCAGCAGGTGGTGCGACTGGCACCGGATAACGCCGAGGCACATTTCAGTCTTGGCGTAATCTATGAATCGCAGAAGCGATATGCCGACGCCCTCAATAGTTACCAGCGTGCCGCCGATCTCAACCCTGAAAAACGCGACTATAAAGAAGCGGTAGCGATACTGCAGAAAAAAGCCAGGGACGACGACAGCAACGATCCGCACAAGATGGAACTGAAAGCTCTGGCCAAGGAAGCGGCGGAGGCCTATAGCCTGGGTGAATTTCAATCGGCTCTAGGACTGTACAAAGAACTGGACCAAAAAGCGCCAAAGCAAGCGCTGGTAAAATACAACATCGGCACCATTTATCTGGCCCTGAAAAATCCGGTGCAAGGACTGGAATATTTTCAGGAAGCGCGTAAATTAAAACCGGACGAACCACGCTTCAAAGAAGCCTGCGAGAAGCTACAAAGCGGTCTAAAACAGTCGCAAGAGCAACGCCGAGCCAGCGAAGGCGGCTGGTCTAATCCTGGAAAAACCGTAGTCAGCTTCGTCGATCACGGTAATAATAACGGCACCGGCGGCGGTGGCCCAGGCTCTGGCAATGGATTTTCCGGTGGCGGCAAGATGCCACCACTGGCAACATCATATGGGTTGATGCTCAAACACAGTCATGAGGGTGTGGAAATCACCACAGTCGGCATAGGATCAAGGGCTGCCCAATGTAATTTGCAAAAAGGTGACCTGATCAAAGCCGTCGACGGAGTGGTTGTGGAATCTGTCGATCAGATCAATCAAATTTTTTCCGCCAAGCCAAACAGTAAATTTCAACTGATCGTCCAACGTGGCAGCAAAATAGGTCAAATAGTTTTCTAGTTAGAAATCCAACAAGAAATCTAAATCAACTGGAGTTTTTACTTAGCTGCTCAAATGAGCCAGGCGGCTGCTGATCGGCTCATGCAATTCGGCCGGCGACAATGTCGAAACCTGCCTGATATTGTATATGGTATCGCGCTCAACCGCTTCATAGCCGGCCGAGGTGATCAACTGTTCCATTTTATCCTTAGCCAATTGCAAGGGACTCTTAGCACCAGCCGCATGGGTGATTTTCTCTTCGCCTATCGTGCCGTCCATATCATCGGCCCCAAAGGACAGAGCCAGTTGAGCCAGTTCCACGCCGAGCTGGATCCAATAAGCTTTGATATGCGGGAAATTATCGAGCAGGATACGCGAAATGGCCACATCTTTTAGAAGCTCACTGGCAGTGGGTTCAACCACTTCGTCCTGAATGTTTGTGCCGTCGTAATAGCACTTCAGTGGTATGAAACACTGGAAGCCGCCGGTCTTGTCCTGTTGCTCACGAAGAAGCAGCATATGATCAACTTTGTTTTCCTGGCTCTCGCTTATGCCCGTGAGCATGGTGGCGTTTGTCTTAAGACCGAGCTTGTGAGCGATGCCGTGTATCTCGAGATAGATGGGAGCAGGCGTCTTCTTGACGGCCATGCGCTCGCGCACTTCTTCGTCGAATATTTCGGCGCCGCCGCCGGGCATAGATCCGAGGCCGACTGCAATCAAACGTTTGAGCACTTCTTCGTAGGTGATGCCTTCGAGGTTGGCCAGATATTCAATTTCAACGGCGGTAAATGCTTTCATGTGGATATGCGGCAACTTGGCCCGCATCGTCCTTAGTATTTCCTCATAATAAGCCATGTCACAAGCAGGGTTAAGACCACCCACCATGTGCACTTCATTGATACCCAATTCCGAGCCTTTACGCGCTTCCTCTATTACCTTATCGACTGTCCAGGTATAGGCTTTGCTCCGTTCAGAGGGATTTGCATAGGAGCAAAAGCGGCATGTCTCGACGCAAAAGTTGGTCGGATTGAGGTGCATGTTATGGATGTAATAAACATACTTCTCTTTGCCCGGGCCGGCTTTGCGACGACGCGCATATTCACCAAGAGCTCCGATCGCCGGCAGATCATCGGACTGATAGAGCCGAATTGCATCTTCACGGCTGATTCGTTTACCGGAGTAGACCTTTTCGGCAATATCACCCAGGGGATGATCGGCAGAAACGGCTTTTTCGATAACGGCTGACATGGGTTACCTCTACAAAGAATCTTTAAAGATACTGGGCCAATATTAGCAGGCAAAAGCGGGGCCCGCGACAGATTTCAATCTAAGCTAATGGCCACCTTCACAGAAGGCCAAAAGGCTCTCAGGGCAAGGGTCCTGTCTTAAGGACGATTGCTCCAATTGGGATTTACAATCGATGTGAGCACGTGGTCACGCCACTTTCCGTCGATAAAGAGATAATCACGGGCATAGCCCTCGACGTTGAAACCGAGCGAGCGCAAAAGACCGCCGCTTCTGCTGTTTTCCGGCTGGTAGTTGGCCATAATGCGATGCAGATTCATCGCTGTAAAACCATAGGTAATGACCGACTGGAGCGCTTCTTTCATCATGCCCTTGCCCTGAAAATCGCGGTCTATCGAATAACCGAGATAGCAAAAGTGAGCGGCGTTGCGCAGAGTATGGGACAAATTGGCCGAACCCAGGACGGTTTCGGGATTAGCCCGGTCAAACATGAAAAGCTTGAGTGAGTGGTCGTCTTGAAAATCCTGCTGATTTTGTTCCAGCTGTTTTTGCCAGTAAGCAGTGGTGAGAAAGTCGGGCGGCCAGGCCGGTCCCATATTGGCAAGATGTTCGCGATTTTTGCGAAAATAAGCCACCACAAACTCCGCCTCTTCCACCTCGGGCAGGCGCAAGATAGTGCGTCCGGTCTTAAGTGTCGGCTTCGGTTTTGTGCCTTCGACGACACCGGATATGCCAATTTCCAAGTTTGATCACCTTGAACAGGGAATCTATATATTTTACCTGGTCTAAAGGGCCATCGACTGTCCGGCAAAAAGCGCTTCGCCGGCAAAGCTGTAAGACGGTTCGCCTTGCCTGGCCACCGGCACAACGGCTGTTTTTTCGTCCACGAATTCTTTCCAGCGCTCACGCACTGGAGCGTCGAAGAGCACTTCATCGTCGCAGGTGAAAGCCAGAAAGCTATCCTCGCTCGACGGCAGAGGCTCAAGAGCCGGCAATCTGGAGGCGGTAGGCGTCGACAAACGCTTGGCTATGACTTCTTCGTCACCGCGGCCTTCTTTTTTGAACCAGTGCTTCATCGCCGACTTGTGACGATCGCGCAGACAAAGTCCATCGCTCTTTGGTTTATCACTGTTGACACGGTTGCGAAAAGCTTCAAGATCGAGAGCAGCAGCTTCATGCTCTACAGTAGCCCGCTTAGAACGCATTGACACAAGCTTTTTCTTGTTTTTGGAAATGTCGTCCCAGTCGTATGATTTGTCTGAAACCACTGTCAGTAAGCGCTCATTGCGCATTATTCTGCCGTGCAAGCCGAATGCCAAAAGAAACATATTAGAAATCAATATCTCTACCCCACCATCAAATCCATTTTTTGGTTTTTAACCAGCCAGAGTCACCAATTGTTCAAGCCAAATCTCAGGGCTTGTCAAGCAGGATAAATGCTGTGGCAGGCTTACAATAGGGGGGTTTTACGCAAAATTGGCGTTATTTTGACAAAAATTTCTCTCATAAAGACCAAAGCGGGAAGTCAATGCCTGTCTAGCTTAGCGGCATTTCATCAATATTTTCCCGGCGGTGATTTTTAAACAAAACCGGTACGTTTGCGGCTTTCTTTTGGGCTCGGTTGGACCCGGTCCATACCCAAACTAATCATCTGTTTGCCTAAAAGTTCAAAAAATTTCTCCCGCTCCGGCCCCTTAATCACAGCCAGATGATGAGCCTCGGCCAACGCCAGAGGATAGCCCTGACCTTTGGCCACCTGCGTCACCACGGCCGACAGAGCGAAGTCAAAAAGGGCTTTATTCCTGAACAACCAGGTAGGAAACTCCAGCCGCGCGACCTCGCTCTCGCTCCTCAGATAGCAAAAAGAAATGGCATTCTTTTCGGCCATAGATTTGACCACGGAGGCCCCGCTGACCATTGCGGCCGAACGCTGAGCCAATCCCAGGACTGCGCCGTAGAGAGCGCGATCGGCCATGGGCCAGATTGTAGAACAGGGAAATTCTTCCTCATTTAAGTGGCCGCAGTGTTCGCGGCAATGACTGACTTCGTAGGGACAGATGGCGCTGCGCAAGCAGTTGATCAGATCAGCGGCCCGACTCTTGGAGATATAGCCGACCAGCGCCACCTGGGCCTCACATAGGCTGGCCAGACAGTGTTCGAAGCGTTCAAGATAGGACTCCAGATAAGCACCATTCATTTTTTCGGCAGACCAGGGAATGAGCGAGCCGTCGTACATTGCCAGGATAGGACTATCCGATTTGCCCCGGGCCGCAAGCTCGGCTTTGGCAGCCAGAGCGCGTTGCGTCAACATCTCCAGCTCAAACAAGGAACGCTCGAGAGAAACATAGAGTTCATCTATATACACTCGTCGGCGGTCCACCAGGGGGTACAGATCCTCCGGCCTGGCAAAGAGTCTGGGCTCGGAATTGAGCACCGGCTCCAGATCCAGGCCATAGGAAATGCGGGTCAGGCCACAGTTGAGCAAATAGCAATTGTGCACTTCATGATGACTGGGCATAATTTGCGAACCGTCCACACCCAGCACCGTCCATGGTGTCACCAGCGTTTCCAGTTGGGGCACGTCGACAAAGGTATCGAGCGGCTCTAATAAAGCAGCCGTTGGCCAGAGTATCCATGGTGCGTTGCCTAGCAGTTTTTGGGCAAAGGCCTGACTATCCTGACACTGCTGGGCAAAAGCCGCGAGGGCCTCAGTGTGCGTCGACCTACTGTCCTGCTTTTCGGTCAAATTGTCGGCGTTGAGCTGAGAGACGAGCAGACCGAGCTTTATAAAATCAAGCATTTAACGGAATTGCCCTCTATTTCAGCGTTTCGAGACTTTCAAAAGTTTATTGTGACGCCCTTGTTACACAGCTTAATATTAGGGTTTCAGGGCGCGACCAGAACATGATCGTAGCAGGTGCCGGGTATATCACAGTCAGTCAGGGTCGGGTGTCCTAGTCCTTTCAATCGTCTAAGCCCCTTTCGGGCCCTGGCACAAATCTGGTACGATAAAAGAGGTCGGTAAGTTTTTCCCGATCATCATCATCTGGCAGGCCCGGCAGAAATGCTGGGTCTGCTGCTTTAGGTGTTCGCTTCCTCTTTGCGCTGCTTCCGCAGCCTGTCGGATGTCTGTTTTTCACTCAGGCGCTTTTTGTCGTTTTCGCGTTGCCACTTTCTGAATTCACCAGTGAGGCCGGCAGCCTCAGTCCGCCAGGTCATACCTTCTGCAATGTAATAGACGGTGTGATAGCCGACCTTATATATTCTCGCTATAGCAGAATAAGGCGCAAACTGAATAATCAGAGCTCGGATTTCACGCACCAGCTTTGGCGTCAGTTTAATGCTGCCATGACCGCAGCGCCACGAGTCTTTGAAATTGGCCTTTGTGCTACCCCATCTGAGGTTTTTCGGCCTATTGTCGAGCTTGCAGCAGTTCAGGTGTCGACATTCCATATTAGGACTCGGTGGCTCACCATGCCAAGCCAGCGCGATCAAACGATGAACACTTTTCCGACCTTTGCCGGTTGCTACATATAAATATCCGCTGTTTTGAATTCGTGGTTTCAGTTTGCGCGGCTCAAAATTGCGTTCGCGCCAACTCCTGGTCCCTTGTCTGATAGAAACAATATCACCGGCTTCGGTGGCAAACCATCCTTCATATCCAGGGATTGGACGCATGTTCATAGGCAAGAGAATAAGGAAAGCAGTTCCAGGCCAATTTTTTTTCTGGGCGCTGGAAAACCATTTTTCTACGATTCGCATGTCCCAACTGAAGAGCAGGCCGTGACGAATTTAGAGTTAGTCGAACCGTTTGAATGGGCACTCATGTTTGACGGCGACCCGCTTTTTATGCCGAAGTCTGGAAACGACGGCATAGTAATTGTGCGTCGTGACGTTGCACCAATGCGGGCTTTGTTCGCTGCTTTTTCCGGCCGCGCTGGCGGTTCGTTCGAAGATTTTCGGTGGGCTCTCACCCAATATGCGCGAAACGGTGAAGCCGTGGTTTGTGAATGCTGCAGTGCAGTCATCACCCTGGGCGGCGAGGGACATACTGATGATTGCCGACTATGTATAGAAGCAAATCGAGTTTTTGAAGGTGGCAAGACCATCGAATCCGAATCACTAACCGCTGAAAAATCAAAACTAATTCGTCGGCTCAGGTCTATCAACACTTGCCTGGCAAAAGCGAGAAAGAATGAACGCAAATAATACTGGACTCGATTACCTGCTCCCGACACCAGAATCTGAAAATGATCGGGTGAAACCGATCAAACCGTTAGAAGAGTTGTTTTTCGTTAGTTATAAGGGCAGGCCAACAAGGCTATTTTTGAAATATCTGTCTGCATTCGCCCGATATCGTTTCGCAATCCAGGGCGGCTCGACATCAATTGCACATCGCGAAGATGACCTAGAAGTACTAGAGGTGTTGCAGCACGCGCGAATTTTGCGACGTGGCACCGTCACTTTCAATTGCGACCCAACTAAAAAAAATCACGTCGTATTGCCGCTTATGCCATTCTGGGTGCCCAGAGAAAGCATGACGGCAGATCGACTGCTGATGCTTGCCGACGAAAAATTATTTGAACAACTAATAGAGGATAAAAACAGTGGCTGCTAATTTTGAATCGCTTACACAGGCAGGGAAAGACGCTTATAACGCGGCAGAATACGAGTGGCTGCGCGCTGCTGCTTCGTCTGTCCCCGTGATGATTTTCGAAGACGGCGACAACGTGCATGAGAATGTGAAAGCAGCAAAAAAAGCCTTAATGGCTGCTGGCATTGCCAAATATTATTTTCAAAGAAAAGCCTTGGGCAATGAAACACCACTTGCCCTGTCTGAGATTGACGAAAGATTTCTGCCGAATGAAAGCTGGACGCTTGCAGATCTCCAACCGACATTCAAAGTCGTTCTTGTAGCAGTCCTTACCTAATGCCGCAGCTCACTAAAGCCGACCAGTATGGCCAGATGTGGCTGTACTGGTCGCAAATTGAAAGGTTCAACACAATGACAGATGAAAACGAAGACAAACCGAAAAGCGCTTATGAAATGACGCCGGCAGAGCGCGAGAAAGCAAAAGCTGACCTAATAAAAAGCGCGAAGGATCGAGACAAAGCCGGCAACGGAAATCTCGCTAAGAAAGTCGAGCAGCAGGGTAAGGCACTGGACTGGTCGCTGGATAGACACAGAGCGGGTCAGCCGCCGCATAGGCCGTTCGGCTAATAGGAGAGACAAATGTACTTAATAGAGACAGAGCTTCGGCATAAGATAGGCATGCTAGTGTTTGACTGGCTTATTAATCCGGCAAACAGCGAGCGGCGAGCCGACGGAAGTCGCACAGTCGATATCGACAATCTAAAAGACTACCAGCCGTTTTTTGTTGCAAAAATCAAGACTCACGAAATTGGTTGCTCAGCCGAAATGATGAGCACTCTGATCTCCGATTTCGTTGGCCTTGGCGTAATTAGTGAGCCAGACACAAAAAACGCAGGGTGCAAAGGCAAACGCACTTCGGCGATACTGGCCGCTAGATTTTTCCCGTCGCAATTTTGTACCGCCAAGCAGATGAAAACCAATTTCGATTACGTGCTTCAGCAGTGGATTGACGGCGAACCGTGCCGCCTAGTCCAAGCCGAGAGACAGAGGACATTAGAACTTGGAAAGCAAAGCCCTGACCTTGTAGTTCAGCATAATTGCTGGCGCGCCGTCGGATCGAAACCAGAGTTTTTTACAAAAGGGCAAGTGATAAAAGATCCAATTCAAAAAGCAAATGTCCTTGAATACAAAGTGCCGGCTATTTCAGTCCTAGATCTCTTAACTGCAGAATGCACAGACTGCGAAAAAAAGTTCAATATAGATTTGGAAGCGCAGGATGCCAGGGAAATACCAGTACTGGTCGCAAGGGCGGCCGTGTCAGTATCGCTACCGCCTAATCATACAATTCTGCTAAGACGTCATGCTGGAGAAATTATTGACAGTCGTGAACATTGGCAATACCTCCTAGAGGTTGATCCAGTCAATTTGCGAAAAGCTAAAGCTGAAGAGTTTGCCGACTGCCCTCACTGTAAAACTGCTTTCAAAGTTGATCACGTTCCAGCCGGCACTTTGGAGAGTGAAAGAGCAAGGCTAGCCGCACTGCCGCCGCAGATAGAAGAAAAGGTCGCCGAACCGCAGCCTGAAGTAAAAGCGGAACCAGAAGCGCCACCAGTCGAAACCGCAGTGCCTGCGCTAAAAGCGGAAGCAACTCCGGCTGAGATAGAGCCAAAGAGAATAGTTTCCTTTGACAGAAAATTAGAGAACAATTTTGCCGAACACGTATAATGAAACGGCATTGTAATTTCGGTCAGCAAGACCCGGCCAGAAATGGCCGGTTTTTGTTTTGGTGTCATATGCGGTGACTTTACCGGAAACGACTATTTGCGGTAAAGTGGCTATGTACCAGGCAAAGGGGTCTTTGAATGGTACGGCCGAAATAACCTAACATGATAGGTTATTTGTTGATAAACCTAACGCCTTGGGTTTATCAACACGGAAGAATTGAAAGTTTTAATCCAATATTGAAACCGGCTCACCTTCTACATTTTCAGAAGACTTATGAATTTTAGTCGTGTGTAGTTTCTGTGTATAACTTGCACAATTTTTCTACCACGTGTATATCTAAATGCAGAGAAACCAATTAGTGAGGCCGAGCACGGCAATGCTCGACCTCGGCTGGAGCGATCCAGCTACCTCTCATTCTACATAAGGGAGCGAACCATGCAAACTATCAACGAGCGCGCAGGCGCTCTAGCCGCTGCATTGGTGCAGCAAAGGCCGAGACTAAAACATCGCCTCGGGAAACTGGGAAATCGTATACCGACAATTGAAGTTTACTTGGGCCGCGGCGAGCTCATGGGAATAGTGAGAAGTCTAAAAGAAAGCAAATCGGCATGGTCGCATGAACTCTGCGAAAGGCTGGCAACGCTCGCTTTAAGCTGCCCATATCCGGACGAAGAAGAATCTGTTGCAGCTCTTGCAAGCATAATGCGAAGCACGGAATCTCATCATGAAAGCAAATAATCACTTCGGCGCGCCATTGAAACTGACAAAACCTATCTATCAATGGGATCAGTCGGTAGCGCCTGGGCTTGGCATCAGAATCAATCGTGACGGCAGTAAACACTATGTTGCAAAACTCAGCATCGCTGGCCGGGGCAAGTGGTTCACCATTGGTCCTGTAGACCTGTTCGACCTTGACGCGGTGCGCCACGTCGTCGCCAGGATGAAACTTTTAGCGAAGGCGGGGAAAGACCCGAAGCATATTCTTAACCAGTTCCTGGCCGGCCAGGCTGCGCCGGAACTATTCGGCATTACATTTGGTGCCTTCGCCGACGTATATATAGAAAAATATGCCAAGGTCCACAAACGATCCTGGCTGAAAGACAGACAAAGAATCGATCTGTACTTGATGCCAGTTTGGAAAGACAAGACCCTATGCCAAATCGATAGGCTCGACGTTAGCTCTATTCATGCCGAGATCGGAAAGACAAGGCCTTACGCAGCGAACCGGCTGTTAGAAGTCGTTGGCGTGATGTTCAAGCAAGCTATTTTGTTGGGGTATTTGCCAGAGCGGCAGTTGGGCATAACTGAAGGCATAAGACGGTACAAAGAACACTCAAAAGAGCACAATATCACTGCCCAAGAGAAGCAGCGAATCATGCAAGTGCTGGACACGTTCAAGGCAGATAGAATTCACATCGCAGCGATGCGCCTGGCTTTTGAAACGGGTTTCAGAAGCGGAGAAATAATCGGCCTCCGTTGGTCGGAAGTAGACATGGACCGGCGAGAAATCAATCTAATCACAACGAAGGCCGGCAGGCCATTTACTCAACCGCTGACGGCTGCAGCAGTTGAAATATTGTCGTCGTTGCCTCAAACGAATGACTGGGTTTTTCCGTCCAGGCGGATCGCAAATCGTCATATTTCACGAATAGACAAGCTTTTTAAGAGAGTCTGCGCCCAGGCCGGTGTAAAAAAGGCCAGCGTACACTCCATCAGGCACTATGTCGGCCGGTCGGTTTTGGAGCACTCTGGCAGCCTGGAAATGGTTGCTGCGGTGCTTAATCACTCCAGCTTACAGACAACTAAGGTGTACGCGAAGTATCAGAAAGACAGCGTTCGGCAGGCGTTGGAATTGCAATCTGCTCGCGTTCAATCACCAGAGTCTGAAAATGCCCATTTATCGTAGGCGTTATTTCAGATTGTGAGCTGCCCCGCCAGACGCCCGGCAAACAGTGCTGGTCAAGTGCTCCACAGGTGAAATCCAGCCTGGACAGCTACCCCAAATTCAAATAGTGCTTTACGGGTGCTGTCCTTGGGCATTACACTCCTGCCGATTTTGAAAGGAGAAATCTTATGCGTGGATCGCTGTTCTTTTGCCCCTTGTCCGAGTATCAAAAACAAACACATGAAGAGAAAACCCGCTTTGAGTTGGTTTTCTTTCAAAAGGAAGTTTATGGCTATCCTCCTACTTTGAAAGAAGGTGAGATTGTGGGATTCTGGCCAGGCTTTAGGTTGGTGAAACAAGCCATCGGCTATAGGGCTGAGCAAATCATGTAGAAGTGGTTGCGCGCTGTCTGTGTCTGCGCGATACTTGCACGGTCTTCATTTTCAGACAGGAGCTGTTATGCCAAATTTTGACGTCGATAGACAGAGTCAACCAGCGCCGGAGAGTTTCAAAGTGTGGCTGCGGCAATTTCGAGGGCAGGAAACTGAATTAGGTGACCTTGACCAAGATGTTTTGAACATCATCACTACAGCAACACAGCAGGGTCAAGAAGGATTTCCCGTCTCAGAAAATGACATTACGCCAGCGGTAGCTTTTCTGAAGAGCCATGGTTTAGACCAGAACTCTCTGAGAGTATTGGTCGAAGCGTGGAAGACTTACTGCGCCCAAAAATCAATTGAAGATCAAACTGACTATGGAAACCTTGAGAGCGAGTTTCAGATAGCGATTTAGGCAGGATTGGGACAGACGGCAGCTATACATTAAGGTCAACAAATGCACACAAATCGAGTACTGATATCCGTTTTTTCATTCAGCGCACTCTTTTTGACGTCGTGCGCACAGCCCGCAAGTAAATATCAGCTTGGGAATAGCCCCGGAAACAGAGAGCCTTATGTGCTCGATACGCAATCGGGCCAGGTGTACGTCGTCAAAGAGGACGGCATACAAGAAATACCTCGTTTGCCCGATCTGCTCCAACTTCATTCATGGAAGTCCCTCGCGGGGCCCGGGCGCATAGTCATCAACAAGACGGCTGTCACGCCCGGATTAATGACGGCTTGGTCAAACAACGAAATGACCTACCAATTGAAAATGGATTCGCAACAGCCAGCAATGAGCGATTCCGCGGATACGCCAGTAATTCTCATCAATTTTCTGGATTCTCTCGACTCTGTCGTCGCGCAGATTTCATTACCGACTGCGGGCTTGATTGGCGATTCCGTCAAAGTAGCGGCTGAAAATCGCAAACTCAGACTTACCGCCGGTAAGTATGCCAGCATTGAGAAGTTTTCTATTGGCCTGCCCTCCAGCGTATCGCCCGGCCATGCTGTTGAGTCAGAATAATGCGGCACCTGGAAGTTAAAGCAGAATTCCAGTTACGTCACAAAGAGCAGAAGGTGAAAAATGACAGAACCAATTAACAAAGAAAACAGGCTGCACAGTTTGACAGGCGGACGAATGCACGTCACAGATCTTTCAACGGGTGACTATAACTGTGGTCCGGCAAGGTGTCAGGTGTGTAAAAAAAATGCGGACTGTGTGAATGTCCGCCCCGAACCAGAAGTTAAGGGCTGGCCAGGGGCATTTGACTCCTGCAAAGATTGTGTTCGCGAACTGGGATTTGAAGTCAAAGGTCGGCCCGGTAGGTATGAATTCAATATCGGCAGATCGAAATAACAAACGGAGCAGCGGGTACAACGCTGTTGAGAGGCCCTAGCGGAGTATATACATATGGCATTAGAAGGTTCAGAGTATCCTTGGTGTTTTGAGTTCAATGACGTTGTCCGAACCGTTGAAGTCGCATTTGTCACCACGGAAGGCATGGAAATGACCGTGCGAATCGATGTGATGAAAACCAACAATGAGAGCATGCCATTTACGACACGTGAACAGGTGATGAGCCCTAAAGCACATCCCTGGTCGTTTCCATCTACCCATGGCAGAACAGCCGATCAGGCGTTAGCATCAGCCTTGTCGTTTTTGGGCGAGCACGCCAACCGAGATTAGTCCTCAGCAATTTGAATCCCACACGGAATGAGGCGCACATGCCAACAATTGGAGATATTTACAGGCAAATCTACGAAATGGACGCCCCTGCAAGAAAGCTCATTTCTACTACCGGCGAGCACGTGCGTCGGTATGCTTTGACGCTGGGCTACGACCTCGATCCGAATGACGCACTGACGATAAGTAGCAGGCTTTTGGGCAAACCGCTAGATCTCAAACATGTAAATGCGCTATTCGCCACCGAAGTATTCCCCGTGGCTCGCGTTGGAGGTGAGCCGCCCCGTACGTTTGATGTCGACGAGAAGACATTCCTTCAGACGTTACGAACTGGGCTCCGTATGAAATCTGAGTGGCACCGCATTACGCAGACAAACGACTATCATTTGTACGACCACAAGGAATATCCAGCGCGTTTGTCTCTGAGCCAATTCAAGCCTACACACAAGCTGACTAAAATTGTGGCGGGCATTTCGCCACAGCAGGCTCTGGCAGGAGAAGAAGGCGGTAAGCTGCTGAACTGTGTCGCTGGGCTCATGTCAGTCGTTATTCCTGGGTGTACTTCCGATGAAGTGAACGGTGTAGCTGAGAAGTTGGCTGATGGCATTCAGGAGTGGGTTGACGCCAACATAAAGGCGGAAAACTTTGAAGAAGTGGAGCCTTTTGAACGTAAAACCGAACATCGAAACGTGGCCTTTGAGTTCAAATATCACCCGTTGGTTGGCTGTTCTTTGACTTTGGAGCCCGTTTAAACCCGCTCTATCTGCGCCAACGCCTTAAAATGCGTCACGTATCCGCCGTCGTTGCTGTCGCCTTCGGACATGTGAAATGTGTGACTTACCTCGGCCACATTTAGCGGTATGCCACTGAAACCCATCAAATCAATGCCAGTTTCTCTTAGCGTGACAATGCTATGAATTTTCATACTGGGCAGACCTTCAATGTTCATGCTCAAAATGATCTGCCGTTTTGCTAACTGCTCGGCCATGCCCTGAGCAAGTTTTTCAGCGTGTTCTTTCGACAAACCATGCCGTTGAATGTAGTAAGTCGTTTTTGGCGGGGCCTTGACGCCCGAGTGACCTGCGGCAACAGATCTGGATTTGGTATTCGATCCGCTTTTTGAACTACTGGTGCGGTGGCCTTTGCCGACTGTGACTTCATCGGTTTTGGCTGTTGCCGTAATTTTCTTCGTTGTCTGTGTATCAACAGACATGACTTTAACCGTTATATTTGAGTTGTTCCGGGGTTGGTAGTCCACCTCTAAACCCCAGCCGGGATTTTCAGCACCAGAGCCGCGGTCGGCGCCGTAGTTTACGGTAATATTTCCCTGCTCCTTCGGCGGTCCGAAATATAGAGTGTTGCCATCTTTCATGTAGCACTCATAGCCAACGTTCATCGCCAAAGTCTGCAATGTTTTCCAATAGTGTTGCGGCTCTGGAGCGAAATTATATTGACCATTCATCTTCACACCAGCCATCAAACCAGGATCCGTTATGTCTGATTTGAAACCAAATTTGTCGGCAATCTGTTTAACAATCTCCGAGATTTTTTGATTTTTAGTGTTCAAATTTGCCAGTGTTCGTTTGCCATCTTTGAACGATGCGGAATGATCTCTGCCACGAACAGTAAAAGTGTTGTCGTCAAAATTTAAATTGCACTCGTCCACTACTCCGCTGAAAACACGTTCTTTGTTGTCGCCGAATCCGGCATAAATATCTAATGATGCGCCATTGGCGTCTTGAGAAGCTTCGATCAGATCCAAGTTATTGTCTATTAAGTCGCTGAGCAGTCCTTCAGCGCTTGCCGTACCCATGGTGCCCTGGCTCGCTAGAGTTGCGGTCCAGGCCAAAACCGGGAATTCTTTTCCGTCAATCACGAAGCTTGAATTAACTGTTCTGCCGTATTTCGCCATTTTAGCGACCTCCGTTGGCAAAAGCTGCCTGGTTTAGGGAGTTGATGCCCGCCGCATTTAAAGCCTGCCGTTGGACCTGGGCGGATTTCTTGTTCATCTTGGCAATACCTTCATGGACGATATCCATAATTTGTTTCGGATCGCCGGTGGTATGAATCGTCGGCGAAATTATATAAGTGTCTTTCGATTCAAATTTCACCGTCGCCTGTTTGCCAGTGCCAAGTCCGTTACGAAGCCATGAGGTGGTGTTATCCATGTTCACTTGACCAGCAACGGGGCCAGGCTTTACATAATCCAACATGTCCCCAAGGTTTTTGCTGCGCAGATAGGCTTCGTTTTCTTTGTTGGTCTTATCGCTAATTGTTAGCGCGTTTGCGATGGCTTGTTTCATTTGAACGCCGAAATCTTTCATGCCAGGAATGTTGCTGACAAAATCAGCAATTTGCCGGCCGACTCTAAAGAACACGCCCACAAGCTTGCTGGCGATAGCGTTCACTTGATCCATTGCACGGCCAAGATCGGCCAGTACTGCCACCACAAATCTGGAGTTGTTTCGCACCACACCCATGACGGTGTCCCAATTGTTTACGGCCAAAGAAATTGCCGCTAGTGCGACGCCGATTGGACCCAGGCCTGTTCCCAACAGAGGCAGCACGAGCCTCAAGCTCATAAATGCAGATTGCACAATACCCAGAGCACCGCCGACCATCATCGCCGCTGAAGACACGGCCAAAAACGTCGCGCCAAGTTTTACCATTCCGGGATTCACTTCTGCCCAGGAATTAACTGCATTGAGTGCATCACCCAATTTCGTGACCCACTTTGTAGTCGCGGGTATGAGCTGCATGCCGATAGTCGAAGTAAGTGTCTCCCAGTTCGTTTGAACACGGGTCAACTGCGCCTCAAGCGTCTGCATGATTTGCGTCTGCATCACTTCGATTGCGCCTTTTCGGATAGCTTCATCCGCTGCGGCTCTCAGATTTTTCTGAACGGCCATAAACTTCGGATCGCCGATAAGCGTCGCAACAGTCGACGCGGAGCCGAACATGTAAGTCATGATCTGAGCTAGCAACTGTTTCTTATCGACACCTTTGCCGCCAGTTGCAATGGCACGGTCAACTAATGGCTGAATATCTCCGG
>Ga0105248_10001934_pt1 | contig 23011 bp, 18 predicted proteins | sample KBSS34metaG_FD_81524 | JGI IMG/M metagenome (GOLD analysis project Ga0105248, IMG submission 81524) | Switchgrass rhizosphere microbial communities from Kellogg Biological Station, Michigan, USA - KBS S3-4 metaG | ecosystem: Host-associated > Plants > Roots > Rhizosphere > Soil | place...
CCAACGTCCCGCCGCACAACCTGCGCGAGGTCGTCGACGCCTGCATCTGGCTGATCGAGAACACCCATTTTGCCGACGCTTCCGCCCCGCTCGCGCGTGCCGAGAAGCTGCGCAACCTGATTCGTCTCGTGCCGGCGCCCGACTTCCCCACCGGCGGCTACATCATGGGCCGCCGCGGTGCCGTCGAAGCGTACATGACCGGGCGCGGCTCGATCATGATGCGCGCGAAGACCGAGATCGAGACGAACAAGAAGGGCGATCGTCAGGCGATCATCGTCACCGAGATTCCGTATCAGGTGAACAAGGTCAGGGTGATCGAGCGGATCGCTGACCTGGTGCGTGACAAGATCATCGAGGGCATCTCCGACCTGCGCGACGAGTCAGACCGCGACGGCATGCGCATGGTGATCGAGCTGAAGCGCGGCGAGACGCCGGAGGTGGTGCTCAACAACCTGTACAAGCACACCCAGCTGCAAATGAGCTTCGGCATCATCATGCTCGCCATCGTCGGCGGGCGGCCGAAGGTCATGACCCTGCTCGAGCTGATCGAGACGTTCGTCGACTTCCGGCGTGATGTCGTCCGCCGGCGCACCGAGTTCGATCTGCGCAAGGCCGAGGCGCGCTACCACATTCTCGAAGGGCTGAAGATCGCGCTCGACCATATCGACGCGGTCATCACCCTGATTCGCGCGTCGAAGAGCCCCGCCGAGGCGCGCGACGGCCTGATGACGCAGTTCAGCCTGTCGCAGATTCAGGCGCAGGCCATCCTGGACATGCAGCTGCAGCGCCTGACCGGCCTGGAGCGGCAGAAGATCCTCGACGAGCTCGCCGAGCTGCTGAAGACGATCGAGCGGCTCCGCGCGATCCTCGCGAGCGAGCGTCTCCTGATGCAGATCATCGTCGACGAGCTGAAGGCGGTTCGCGAGAAGTACGGCGACGATCGGCGCACCGAGATCATCGAGGGCGACTCCGGCGAGCTCAGCATCGAGGAGTTGATCGCCGAGGAGGATATGGCGATCACCGTCAGCAACACCGGCTACATCAAGCGGACGGCGATCTCGACTTACCGGAATCAGCGCCGCGGCGGCAAAGGGCGCATCGGTATGCGCACGCGCGAGGAAGACTTCGTCAGCCACCTGTTCGTCGCGTCGACCCACGCCTACATCATGATCTTCACCGACCGCGGCCGCGCCTACTGGCTGAAGGTCCACGAGATTCCAGACGTCGGACCGGACGGCAAGGGCAAGTCGATCGCCAACCTCGTGTCGATGGAGCCCGGCGAAAAGATCGCGGCGACGCTTGCGGTGAAAGAGTTCCCCGAGGACAAGTACGTCGTGATGGGCACCCTCAAAGGCGTGGTGAAGAAGACGTCGCTGGATGCCTTCAGCAATCCGCGCGCCGGCGGCATCATCGCCATGGGCGTCGAAGAAGGCGACGCCGTCATCACCGTGCAGCAGAGCGACGGCGCCGGTGAAGTGTTCATCGGTACCCGCGACGGAATGGCCATCCGCTTCGAGGAAACCGACGTGCGGCCGATGGGCCGCACCGCGTACGGCGTCCGTGGCATCACCCTTCGAGACGGCGACATCGTCGTCGGGATGGAAGTCGTGAAGCCCGGCGGCACGGTGCTGACGGTTACGGAGCGCGGCTTCGGCAAGCGGACCGAGATCGACGAGTACCGCGTGCAGTCACGCGGCGGCGTCGGCGTGATCAACATCACCACATCCGAGCGCAACGGCCTGGTCGTCGGCGTGTCCTACGTGCAGGCTGGCGACGAACTGCTCGTGATCACGCAGCAGGGCATGATCCTGCGCATGTTGACCGACGATGTGCGGTCGATCGGACGAGCGACGCAGGGCGTCACGATCATCGACCTCGAAGAGAACGACCGCGTGGTGTCAATCGCGCGGCTGCTGGAAAAAGAAGAGGACGCCGTCGCCGCCGACGCGCCGCCCGCCGGGCAGGAACCGCCGGCGGAGTAATGCGCATCGCGTCAGCGCTGGCGATCGCGCTGGTGACGTTGATCGTTCCCGGCTGCGCGCGGGATACCGAGCGCGCGTTGCTCAGCCAGTTCTTCGCCGCGTCGCGCCTGCGCGATCTCACCGCCTTGCAGAAGTTCGCAACCGTCGTCTTCGAACCGGCCACCGACGGCATCGTCACCAGCTTCGAAATACTCCAGACGAAGGCCGTGCCGGGACCAGATGGCATGCCTCTGTCGGAACAGGTCTCGATATCGGCGCCGGTGCGGCTGCCGGATGGAGAGACGGTGACGAAGACTTTTGTCGTGACCCTGGAACGCCGCCCGGTCGACGGTGATCAGAATCCCGCCCGCGGCTGGATGATCACGGCCTTCAGCGCCGGCCCGGCATCTCCTTCAGCTCCGCGCTCATAATCACCCACTCGCCGTTCAGGCGCGCGAGGCTGACGCTCGCGTCGCGCGCATCGACCGTCGAATGACCGCTCTCGCGGTCTGGGCTCGTCACCTCCACCGCGAGATAAGCATGCGCCGCATCCTCGGTCTCGACGAAGACCTGGACGTCGGCAAAGTGCACGTCGCCGCCACCGCGCTGCGGTTTCCATGCGGCGGCGGCGGACAGCGCGCGGTCGCGCGACGTGATCTCCTCGGCGCCAGCCTGGAGGTGCACGGCGTCGTCCAGGTAGCCTCGCAGCCGCGCGAGTCGCACGATGCGCGCCGCCTCCGTCTCGTCGTCAGGCACGGACAGCGCGGCGGCGACTTCGCCGAGCCGGTGCTTCACCATGCGCGACGGGTTGAACCACCATTGGTAGCTGAAATAGCCGATGAGCGCGGCGAACACGACGGCGACGTATACCGAACCGTTGGACTTCATAGGACAAAACCGGAGAGCACGCAAAGAACGCAGAGCAAATATCTTCTTTCCGATCTCTGCGATCTCTGCGGTTTTTCTTAAGCTGGTTCCAGCCGCGCGAACTTCGCGCGCAGCGTTTTCTGGCCGATGTTGACGAACCGCACGACCAGCTTGGTGTCGTCGTCCAGCGCTTCGATGCTGAGCACCGTGCCGATGCCGAACTGCGGGTGCCGCACTTTCATGCCGAGCTTCAGCGCCATCCCGGTCGACTGATCCTCGTCCTCGTACGCGTAGGCGGGCGACGCTTCCTTGACGCGGCTGCCGCCGCGTCCGTACGGGTTGGTCTTGAAGGTGTAGTGCGAGTGCGAAAAATTGGACTGGTATCCGGTCGAAGAGAACGACGGCATGACGCGATCGACCAGCTCCGCCGGCACCTCGTCGATGAACCGCGAGGGTTCGCTCGCTTTGTACTCGCCGAAGACCCGCCGGCGCGCAGCGCCGGTCAGCACCAGCCGTGACCGCGCCCTGGTCATGCCGACGTAGCAGAGACGCCGCTCCTCTTCGAGCTCTTCGTCGTCTTCGGCGGACCGCGAATGCGGGAACAGCCCTTCCTCCAGGCCGGCGAGAATGACGACCGGAAACTCGAGCCCCTTCGCGCTGTGCAGCGTCAGCATCCAGACGCGCGCGTCACGTGTGCCCGACTCCTCGTCGGCGTCAGAGAGCAGCGACAGCCGATCGACGAAGGCGTTCAACGACGGCTCCGCTTCGCGGCTCTCGTATTCGCGCGCCGCCGAGACCAGCTCCGCGAGGTTTTCCACTCGCCCGTCCGCCTCTTCGCTGCGCTCGTCGCGGAGATCCTGCAGGTAGCCGCTCTGATCCAGCATCTTGCCGATTGCGATCGACACCGGCTCCTGCCGCGCGACATCGGTCAACTTGACGATCAGATCGCGGAACGTGGCGAGAGAGGCGGCGGCGCGGCCGGTAAAAGCGCGATCGTCGAGACCGCGCACCAGCTTCGACCACATCGAGTTGGCCGATAGCGCCGGCTGCAGCCCGATTGACAGCAGCGGCAGCGCCTCGTCGATCTCCGACGCCGGGCCGATCTTCTCGATCGCATCCATCACACCCTTGCCGATCCCGCGCGCCGGCACGTTGATGACCCGCCGCAGGCTGACATCGTCGTGCGGGTTGATGACCAGGCGCATGTAGGCGAGTGCGTCCTTGACCTCTTTCCGCTCGTAGAACCTGACGCCGCCGATCACCTTGTAGGCGACGCCTTCGCGCATCATGGCGTCTTCAATCGACCGCGATTGCGCGTTCGTCCGGTACAGCACCGCCACCATCGCTTCGACGTCGTCGGCCAGAGCGGTGCGCGCCGTGCGGGTGATGAAATCGGCTTCCTCGAGCTCGTCGCCGCCGCGAAAGTAGGTGATGCGCTCCCCGCCCTTGCGATCGGTCCAGAGATGCTTGTCCTTGCGGTTGCGGTTCTGGCTGATGACCGCCGATGCGGCGTCGAGAATCACCTGCGTCGAGCGGTAATTGCGCTCGAGCTTGATGATCTTGGCGTCGCCGAAGTCCTGCTCGAAGTCGAGGATGTTGCGCAGGTCGGCGCCGCGCCACTTGTAGATCGACTGATCCGGATCACCGACCACGCACAGGTTGCGATGGACCTCGGCGAGCCGGCGGATCAACAGATACTGGGGCCGATTGGTGTCCTGGTATTCGTCGACCATGACGTAGCGGAACTGCTGGGCGTATTTGGAACGCACGCGATCGGACTGCTCGAAGACGTCGACGGTTTTCAGGAGCAGATCGTCGAAATCCAGTGCATTGCACTCCTTCAGCGCGTTCAGGTAGTAGGCGTAGACCCTGGCGATCTGCTCGTCACGGCGATTCCAGCCGGCGGCGTTCGCCATCGCATCCGGCCCTTCCATCTTGTTCTTTGCGCTGCTGATCCGCGACAGCGCAGCCCGCGGCTGGACGAAGGAGTCCTCGATCTGAAGGGCCTTCAGCGCCTGCTTGACGACGGAAAGCTGGTCGGACGAGTCGTAGATCACGAAGTCTCGCGACAGGCCGATCGCCGGCGCCTCGCGCCGCAGCAGGCGTGCGCACAGCGCGTGGAACGTCGACACCCACATGCCGGTGACGTCCGAGCCCAGTAGCGACTCGACCCGCCCGCGCATTTCTTCTGCCGCTTTGTTGGTAAAGGTGACGGCGAGGACTTCGTTCGGCTTCGCGTGACCGTCGCCGACGAGATACGCGATGCGGCTGGTGATGACGCGCGTCTTGCCCGACCCGGCTCCAGCGAGGATCAAGAGCGGTCCTTTCGTGTGAAGGACTGCCTCGCGTTGTTCAGGGTTGAGTGTTTCTAAGAACTGCATTCAGGGTCTAGGGGCTTGGGACTTGAGGCTAGCTGACGATCGTAGCATCGTCCTTGGAGGGTCAGGTAGTGTCCGCCTTCAGGCGGACGACTGGCATCGCCGCGTAGTCCGGCTGACGCCGGACACTACCGGTATCACTCCACCGTGACGCTCTTGGCGAGATTGCGCGGCTGATCGACGTCGCAACCGCGGCGGACGGCGATGTCGTACGCCAGCAGCTGCAGCGGCAGCGTCATCACGATCGGCGTCAGCAGCTCGGGCGCGAGCGGCAGCTCCAGGACGAAATCCTTCGACGGATCGAGGATCGCCGCCAGCTTCTTGTCGCCGCGCGTCGTCAGCGCGACGACGGAGCCGCCGCGCGCCTTCACTTCCTGCATGTTGCCGATCATCTTCTCGAACACCTCGTCCACTGGCGCGAGGGCGACAACCGGCATCCGCTCGTCGATGAGAGCGATCGGCCCGTGCTTCATCTCCCCCGCCGGATAACCCTCCGCGTGGATGTAGGAGATTTCCTTCAGCTTCAGCGCGCCCTCGAGCGCGATCGGATAGTTGATGCCGCGGCCGAGATACAGAAAGTCGGTACGGTTATGGAAACGGGCGGCGATCTCCTCGATCTCCGGCGCGAGCTTCAGTGCCTGCTCGAGCAGCAAGGGCAGCTGCAGCAGCGCGTCGATGTGCGGTTTCGATGCCTCAGGCGACAGCACGCCGCGGGCCTGGCCGAGCCGCAGGCCCAGCAGATACAGCGCCACGAGCTGCGACGTGAAGGCCTTTGTGGAGGCGACACCGATTTCCGGTCCCGCGTGGGTGTAGATCGTGCCGTCGGTCTCCCGCGTCGCCATGCTGCCGACGACGTTGCAGATGGAGATGCTGCGGGCGCCGCCGTGCTTCGCTTCGCGGAGCGCCGCGAGCGTGTCGGCGGTTTCTCCCGATTGCGTGATGACGACCGCGAGCGTGTTCTTCGACACGATCGGGCTGCGATAGCGATACTCGGAGCCGTAGTCGACTTCCACCGGGATGCGCGCCAGATTCTCGATCAGGTATTTGCCGACCAACGCCGCATGCCACGATGTGCCGCACGCGAGGACCGTGACCTTCTCGACCTCCGCGAACTGCGCGTCGGTGATCATCATCTCTTCGAGAAACACCTTGCCGGAGTCCTGGGAGACGCGCCCGAGGATCGTCTCACGCGCCGCAGTCGGCTGCTCGAAGATTTCCTTGAGCATGAAGTGCTTGTAGCCGGCCTTCTCCGCCATGATCGGGTCCCAGAGGACCCGTTGCGTCGCCTTCGACACCGGGCGGCCGAAGAAGTCGGTGAACTCGACGCCGGTCCGCGTGATCACCGCCATCTCCTCGTCGCCGAGGAAGACGACGTCGCGCGTGTGGCTGAGAATCGCGGGAATGTCGGAGGCGACGAAGAACTCCCCTTCACCGAGGCCGACGACGATCGGTGGACCGTTGCGGACCGTGACGATCTTTCCGGGATCGTCCGCCGAGATCAGCACCAGCGCAAACAGGCCGCGCATCAGCAGCAGCGCCCGGCGCACGGCGTTCTCCAGCCCGTCGTCCTTCGTCTCGCGTTCGACGAGATGCGCGACGATCTCGGTGTCGGTCTCCGTGACGAAGGTGTGTCCCTGGAGCTGCAGCTCCTGCTTCAGGTCCAGATAGTTCTCGATGATGCCGTTGTGGACGACGACGATCTTGCCCGTGCAGTCGCGGTGCGGGTGGGCGTTTTCCTCGGTCGGACGGCCGTGCGTCGCCCAGCGCGTGTGACCGACGCCGTAATCGCCGGTGATCGGATCGATGCCAATCACCTGCTCGAGGTTCGAGAGTTTCCCCGCGCTCCGCCGCAGGTCAATCGCGCCGTTGTGGACCACTGCCACGCCCGCCGAGTCGTAGCCGCGGTACTCCAGCCGGCGCAGCCCCTCGATCAGTACGGGAACGACGTCCTTTGAACCGATGTATCCGATAATCCCGCACATTTCAATGCACTCTACTTTTTCTCGCGCTTCTTCACGCGATCGCCGACCCAATTCTCGATCGTCCGCTGTTGCCCGGCGCTGACCGCGAGAGCCCCGGCCGGAACATCCTTGCGAATCGTGGATCCGCTGCCGACGTAGGCGCCTGCGCCGATCGTCACTGGCGCGATCAGCTGCGAGTCGCTGCCGACAAACGCGCCGTCCTCGATGACCGTCTGGTTCTTCTTCACGCCGTCGTAGTTGCACGTGATGGTGCCGGCGCCGATGTTCACGTTGGCGCCGACGGTGGCGTCACCGAGATACGCCAGGTGGTTCGCCTTCGAGCCTGCGCCCAGCACCGTCTTCTTGAGCTCGACGAAGTTGCCGATCTTTGCCCGAGCGCGGACGTCGGCCTCGGCGCGCAGGTGCGCGAAAGGACCGACGCTCGCGTCATCGGCGATGACCGAGTTGGTGATGACGCAATGGTTCAGGATCGTCACGCGATCCCCGATTCGCGAGTCGACGATGCGGGCGCCGCTGTGGATTTCACAGCTGCCGCCGATCGTCGTGCTCCCCTCAATCGACACGCCCGGGTGGAGAATCGTGTCGGCGCCGATCGTCACGCCCGCGTCGACGTACGCCGTCGCGGGATCCTCGATCGTCACGCCTGCCGCCATCAGTTCAGCCGTTTTCTGGTCACGCACGATCCGGCTCACTGCCGCCAGCTCGAGGCGGCTGTTGATGCCCCGAATCTCGTCGGGATTCGAGACGGTGACGGTTTCCACAATCGATCCCCGTTCTCTGTAAATCGCGACGAGATCGGGGAGGTAATACTCTTTCTGCGCGTTGTCGGCGCCGATGCGGCGCACCGCGTCGAACAACCCCTCGAGCGCGAAGGCGTAAATGCCGGAATTGATCTCGCGAATCTGCTTCTCGCCCGGCGTGGCATCCTTCTCCTCAACGATACGTGCAATCTGCTCGCCGCTACGGACAATCCGGCCGTATCCGTGCGGCGCGTCGACGATCGCCGTGACGACGGTTGCAGAGGCTCCGGTTGTTCGATGATGATCCGCGAGCATTTTCAGTGTCGCCGCGGTCAGCAGCGGCACGTCGCCCGAGAGCAGAATCAGCGTTCCGGTTTGTCCCGCGAGCGCTGCTTCGGACGTCAGCAGTGCATGCCCGGTGCCCAGTTGTGGTTCCTGTACCACATAGGTGAGGCCGCGATACCCCGACAGCGCCACCGCCAGCGTTTCCGACTGGTGACCGATGACCACAGTCGTTGTCGTGGGATTGAGGACGGCGGCGGTGGCAAGGACGTGCGCGATCAGCGGCTGCCCGGCGACACGATGCAGCACCTTGGGCCTCGCGGATTTCATGCGCGTGCCCTTCCCTGCCGCGAGGATAACGACGTGGGTGTTCATGAAGAGGCCGCACACCGGCCTCTTCCATTATCGCGCTGATCGAGTCTTGAAAGGGCGGCGCGCAAGAGGTCGGCCGCCCGCGGGGGGTTCGAGCGCGGCGCGAAACGCATCGTCATCTCGCAGTGGCTCGAGATCGGGATCGGTGCGCGCGAGCGCGCGGTTTTCCGGGTTCAACGCAATGGCGCGCTCGAGATGCGCGACCGCCTCGGCGTGCTCGTCACGCTGCGCGTGTGCAACGGCGAGCATGTAGATGGCGTGGTCGTTGTCGGGATCCTCGTCGCGCACGAGGCGCAGGTGCGCGATCGCCTGGTCGTACTGTCCACCGTTGATCGAGAGCGTCGCGGCATACAGGCGCTCGTCGATCGTCTGCGGCGCCGCCTCGCGCTGCGTCGCATGACGCCGGCAGATGTTGAGATAGAGGCGCACCCGTTCGTGAAGCTCGCGCTCCTCCGGGTACCGTTGGAGCACCGACTCGAGCAGGTTCGCGGCCTGCTGGTAGGCGTGTCGCTGGAGTGCCTCCAGTCCCCGCTCGTAGAGCGCAACGGCCTCGACGTAGGTCGACCGTTGTCGAGGGTCATCGCTCGCCGGGGCTGTCATGGCCACCGGCGGCACAGGACGTGGAAGGGCCGGAGCCTCAATTGTGCGTTTCGGTACTTTTTGAGCCGGCCGCCGCTGCTTGGCCATAAACGCTGTCGCGGACCCGCCTGACGTGGTAAGCGGGGCGGTAAATTAACAGAACCGTACCAGACCGGTCAAGCGGGCACGTCCCCAATGACCCATCCTAAAGCCACTATCGGTCATTCGCCAGATTGTTTGGCTTCTTCTATCAGAGCATAAACCTCATTTGGCGCCATCCCGTGTTTCTTCGCAACCGTACTGATGGCCTTTCGGCGAGTTACACCGTCTATATTGGTCAATACACCAAATTCAGCGACAATTATTGCCCTGCTTGGTCGCGTAGCTTTGTTTTTATTGGTCGTATGGCCAATATAAGCGACAACTGTGAATTCACCTCGCCCTTCTACAAGTGCCTCCGAGAGCTCGCTAATATGGCCTCTGACCAATTCTTCATGGACTTTTGTAAGCTCTCTAGCGATGACGGCTTCGCAATCGCCGATTTCCCGTTGAAACTCGCGGAGCGTGGCTTGGATTCGGTGAGGAGCTTCGAAGAAGACGACGGTTTCGCCTACGGCTCGGACCCTATCAAACCACAATTTTCTGTCTTTAGCCCTAGTTGGTGGGAAACCAAGGAACGAAAAAAATTCGGTCGGTAGCCCTGAAACGGCGAGGGCCGTCAGCACAGCGCTTGGACCAGGCACGGGTTCGATGCGAATTCCGGCGGCGATGGCCGCTTTGATGAGAAATCCCCCGGGATCGGAAACCGTCGGCGTTCCAGCGTCCGATACCAGCGCGATGCTGTCCCCTTGCTGCAGACGCGCGATCAGCGTGCCCGACTTCCCCGCTTCGTTGTGTTCGTGAAGGCTCGTGCTCGGCGTCGTGATCGCGTGCCGCGCCAGCAGATGTGCGGTCCGTCGCGTGTCCTCCGCCGCGATCACCGACACTTCACGCAGCACACGCAGCGCGCGCACGGTGATGTCCTCGAGGTTGCCGATCGGCGTGGCGACCACGAACAGCGTGCCGGACATGTGGGGGAAGGGTTTATTGTACCATTGACGGATCTGTGTTGGTGGACCAAGCCCGTCCGGTAGAGCCCGGACACACGCGCCGAAACGATGATTGCTTCCGAGCCCCTTCCCCACTTCGTCGACGATCTGCTCGGGTACTTGCACGAGACGCATCCGACGCACGCCACGCTGGATGGCGTGCATGCCCATGACGATCTGCTCGAGGATGTCAGCCGCCACGGCATCGACAGCGAGGCCCACGCTCTCTCCGGCTACCTGCGCCGCCTCGACGAGATCAACCGCGAGGCGCTGACCGGCGTCGAGCGCCTCGAGCACCGCATGCTCACCGCGCACCTGCAGGCGCGGATGTTCGAGCTCGAAGCGATCCGCACCTGGGAGCGCAATCCGCAGTTCTACTCCGATCTCCTGGCGTCGAGCCTCGCGGGCCAGACGCTCTTCACGCACGCGCCGGCCGCCGAGCGGGCGCGCCGCGTGCTGTCGAAGCTGCGCCAGACGCCGCGCCTGATCCAGGCCGCGCGCGACAACATCAAGGACCCGCCCGGCATCTTCGTCAAGGTCGGCATCGAGGCGATGCGCGGGACGCTGAAGTTCATCGACGACGATCTGCCGCGCGCGTTCGCGGACGTGGACGACCTGCACCTGCTGGGCGATCTCGCCGACGCGCAGACGGAAGCGTCGCAGGCCGTCGGCAAATACGTCGAGTACCTCGAAACCGATCTCGCCCCGAAGGCGCGCGCCTCGTTTCGCCTGGGTCGTGACAAGTTCGAGCAGAAGCTCCGCCTGGACGAAGGCGTGACGCTGCCGGTCGACCGGCTGCTCGCGATCGCCACGCGCGAGCTGCAGGCGACACAGGAAGAATTCCGATCGCTGGCCGGCAAGATGAACGGCGGCGACCCGATGGCGGCGTGGGCGAAGACGAAGGAGCAGCACCCCGCGCCGGGACAGCTCGTCGCCACGGGACGCCAACAGCTCGACGAGCTCGCGACGTTTCTGGAGCGCCAGAAGATCATTTCGCTGCCGTCCGGAGAGCCGATCGCGGTGGCGCCGACGCCCGATTTTTACCGTTGGTCGTTCGCCAGCATGTGGACCGCCGGCCCGTTCGAGAGCAAGCCGTCGCGCGCGTACTACTACCTCACCGACGTCGATCCGTCATGGCCGGCCGAGCGTCAGCACGAGCATCTGCGCGACTACAACATCCCGACGCTCTGGTCGATCTCGATTCACGAGGTGTACCCGGGGCACTTTCTGCACTATCAGCACCTGCGCAAGGTCGAGTCGAAAGCGCGCAAGTCGACCATGTTCGCACCGGCCTCCTTCACCGAAGGATGGGCGCACTATTGCGAGCAGATGATGATCGAGGCCGGTTTCGGCCGCCAGGATCCGAGCATCAGGCTCGGACAGCTCGCCGAGGCGCTCATCCGCCTGGTGCGCTTCATCGTCTGCATCAAGCTGCACGCCGAGGACATGTCGGTCGAGCAGGGCGTGCGCTACTTCCGCGACGAGGCGTTCATGGAAGAGGGGAGCGCCAGGCGGGAAGCAGAGCGCGGCGCGTTCGATCCGACGTACCTCGTCTACACCGTCGGCAAGCTGATGCTGCTCAAGCTGCGTCAGGACTACAAGGCGCAACAGGGCAAGTCATTTTCACTGCGATCGTTTCACGACACGCTGCTCGGCCACGGCACGGCGCCGTTCTGGTTCCATCGTCAGCTCATGTTGACTGATGACAGCGGCGACTTGCTGGAATAGCGCTCGAGCACAGGAACGAAGGACCACGTAATGCCGTTGTACGAATACGAGTGTGACGCCTGCGGTCACCGGTTCGAGAAGATTCAGAAGTTTTCCGATCCGCTGGAAGACACGTGTCCGAAATGCGAAGGCCACGTCCACAAGCTGATGTCGTCGCCGGCGATCCAGTTCAAGGGCAGCGGCTTCTACATCACCGACTACCCGAAGGGAGAGAAGGGCTCGGCGCCGAAGTCCGACGGCGGAAAATCGGACAAGGCCGCGAAGGCCGACAAGCCGGCCGCGTCCGGCGACAGCGCATCGAAGAGCGAGAAAAGCGAGAAGAGCAGCTCGTCGAGCGACAGCAGTGCCTCAGCCCCGTCATCGCCGGCGACGCCGGCGGCGAGCTCGACTCCAGCGGCCGCGCCGTCCGCATCGAGCAGCTCGTCGTCGTCGAAGGACTAACGACGGACGTCGAACCACGAACGTCGAACGACAACCTGATCGTCTATGGCCGTACGACCGTGTTCAGATATGCCGAGAATTTCTCGGCGAGATCCGGCCGGCGCAGCGCGAAGTAGACGACGGCTTTGAGGAAGCCCAGCTTGTTCCCCGTGTCGTGGCGCACGCCTTTGACTTCGCAGGCGTAGATCGGCCGCGTCTTGAGGAGCTCGCGCAGTCCGTTGGTCAGCTGGATTTCCCCGGTGCGATCGCTCTTCGTCGCGGCGAGCGCCGGAAAGATGTCGGGCGTCAACACGTAGCGACCGATGATCGCGAGGTCCGACGGCGCTTCATCCCGGGGCGGTTTTTCCACCAGATCGCGCACCTGATAGATGCCGTCGCCGAGCGCAGTGTTCGGCTCGATCGCGATGACGCCGTAGCTGGAGATATCCTCGCGCGGCACCCGTTCGACGGCGAGCACCGGGCCGCCGAGCCGGTCGAAGACGTCGATCAGCTGCTTGATCGCCGGGGGATCCGCGTCGATCACATCGTCGCCGAGGATGACGGCGAACGGCTCGTTACCGACCAGCTCCCGCGTGACCAGCACCGCGTGCCCGAGGCCGAGCGGTTCGCCCTGGCGGACGTAGGCGAAGTTGATCATGTTGGAGATCTTGCGGACCTCGTCGAGCTGCTCGCGCTTGCCGCGCGCCTCGAGAAACGACTCGAGCTCCACCGACACGTCGAAGTGGTCCTCGATCGCGTTCTTGCCGCGGCCGGTGACGAGCAGGATGTTGTCGATGCCGGACGCGACCGCTTCTTCGACGCCGTACTGGATGATCGGCTTGTCTACGAGCGGCAGCATTTCCTTGGGCTGCGCCTTGGTGGCCGGGAGAAATCGGGTGCCGAGACCAGCGGCGGGGAAGACAGCTTTTCGGACGGAAGGCACTGCGGAATCGTAACGTACAATAACTGGCTGAGGTAGCATGCTCGACCCCTCTTACATCCGCGATCACGTCGAAGAGGTCCGTTCCGGTCTGCGCAATCGCGGCGTCGAGGCCGACAAGGTGCTCGAGGAAATCACGACGCTGGAGACGGCGCGCCGGCGGATGATCCCGGAACTCGAAGGATTGAAGCGCGCGCAGAACACGTCGGGCGACGAGATTGCGCGCGCGAAGCGGATGGGGCAGGACACCGCGGCGGTGCAGGAAGCCAACCGCACGCGGGCGCAGCAGATCAAGCAGCTTGGCTTTCAGCTCCACGCGGTCGAGCATCAGTTGAAGGCAGCGATTCTCAACCTGCCGAACCTCCCGCACGCCAGCGTCCCGGTCGGCAAGAACGCGGACGACAACGTCGAGGTGCGGCGAGTGGGGGAGCCTCGCGTGTTCGACTTCACGCCGCAGCCGCACTGGGATCTCGGTCCGGCACTCGGCATCATCGACTTCGAGCGTGGCACGAAGATCGCCGGCGCCCGCTTCACGGTCCTGAGCGGCGCCGGCGCGCGGCTGTCGCGCGCCCTCATCAACTTCATGCTCGACGTCCACACGCGCGAGCATGGGTATCGCGAGGTCGAGCCGCCGTTTCTCGCCAACGCCGCGGCGCTGCAGGGCACCGGTCAGCTGCCGAAGTTCGAGCAGGATCTGTTCAAGATCGCCGGCGACTGGGACCTCTATCTGATTCCGACCGCCGAGGTGCCGCTCACCAATCTTCACAGCGGCGAGATTCTCGACGGCCGCGAGCTGCCGATCCGCACGACGGCCTACACGCCCTGTTTCCGCAGCGAGGCCGGCTCGTACGGTCAGGATGTCCGCGGCTTGATCCGCCAGCATCAGTTCGACAAGGTGGAGCTCGTGAAATTGACGACGCCTGGGCAGTCGTACGACGAGCTGGAAGCGCTGACCGGCAACGCCGAAGAGATCCTGAAGCGGCTCGAACTGCCGTACCGCACGATGCTGTTGTGCACCGGCGACATGGGCTTTGCCGCGGCGAAGACGTACGACATCGAAGTGTGGCTGCCAAGCCAGAAGACCTATCGCGAGATCTCGTCCTGCAGCAACACCGAAGCGTTCCAGGCGCGGCGCGCCAACATCAAGTTCCGGTCAGGCGGCACCGGCAAGGCCGAGTTCGTGCACACCTTGAACGGCTCGGGGCTCGCCGTCGGCCGCACGCTGATTGCGATTCTCGAGAACTACCAGCAGAAGGACGGCACCGTCGTCGTCCCATCCAAGCTGCGTCCGTACATGGACGGCAGGGAAGTGATCTCCAGATAGGAGCCGACGTGCGCGCGTGGATCTGCGTCTCGTTCATCGTTGTCGCCGCGACCGGCGCGGCCGCGCAACCGCCGGCCGCCAAACCTGCGGCGGTGTGCAAGGCCGATGCGGGATGGAACGATCCCGCAAAGCCGCGACACGTGTATGGCAATACGTGGTACGTGGGGACGTGCGGGATCAGCGCGCTGCTGGTGACCTCGGACCGCGGCCACGTTCTGATCGACGGAGCCACCAGGGAGGCGGCGACGCAGATCGAGGCCAGCATCAGCGCGCTCGGTTTCCGGATCAAGGATGTCCGCTTCATCCTCGCCACGCACGCGCACCTCGATCACGCCGGCGGGTTCGCGAAGCTGCAGCACGACTCGGGCGCGGTGATGGTCGCGCGCGGCGCCGACGCGGACGCGATCGAGCGTGGTCGCGGCGATCGCTCGGATCCGCAATATGCGTCGATTGATGGGTTTCCGCCGGTCACGGCTGTGCGCCGGATCACCGACCGCGAGCCGGTGACGCTCGGCCCGCTGTCACTCACCGCGCATGCCACGCCCGGTCATACGCCGGGCAGCACGACGTGGACCTGGGACTCGTGCGAAGCGACGCGGTGCCTGCATCTGGCCTACGTCGACAGCGTCAGCGCGATTTCGGACGATGTCTATCGCTATACAGATGAAACGCTGCACCCGGGCGTCGTCGCCGCTTTCCGTCAGAGCATCGCGACCATCGCCGCGCTGCCGTGCGATGTCCTGCTCACACCGCACCCCACGGTCAGCAACATGTTTGCGCGGATTGGAGCGCAGCCCGGTTCGCCGTTGGTCGATGCGAACGCCTGCCGCGCCCTTGCGGCGGAGGCCGGCCAGAAGCTCGAGGAGCGGATCGCGAAGGAACGCACCACTCCCAGGTAAGGCCGCCCACAAGAGGAAGCGCACAAAAGAAAACGCGGCGCCTCGCTCGCGCGAAACGCCGCGTGGTCATCCGGTCGGTCGATTAGTTCCGCTGCAGCGTTCCCTGATACGGGATGACTTCGCCCGGCCTCACGTCAGCGTCGAACGTCATCGTCCGATATCCCGCGCCGCGGATCTCCACGTGGTGGCGTCCCGCGGTCAGGCCCAGCGGTTCCGTCGTGGCGCCGAACTCGCCCGCTGTGCCCATGTAGGTGCCGTCGACGAACACCGCCGCGCTATCCGGCGTGATCTCGAAGCTGATTCCACCAGGCGCCGACTGTTCGCCGCCGCGCTGCATGCCGATCGCGGGCGCCGATTGACGTTCGGAGTAACCCGAGGGCGGATAACTCGACGCCGGGTAGTTCGACGCCGGAGAGTTCGACGCCGGATAACCGGACGGCGGACCTGCTGAGGCGTACGGCTGTGAGTACCCGTATGGCGCGGGCTCAGCGTAGGCGTAAGGATCGACAGACGGGTAGGCGTAGCCATATGGGCTGTCGTAGTAAGACGGGTACGCCACCGGGTATCCCATCCACAGCCCGAATCCGAGGCTCACGCGCGGACGGAACGAATAGTACGGACGGTAGAACGACGGGCGAACGGCGATGAAGCCGCCTCGGACGTTGCGTCCTCCGCGCAGTAACACACCGCCGCGATAACCGGAATACCCGCGCGTCTGCACGACGACCCGTGAGCCGCCTCGCGAGACAGCGGCTCCACGTGAGCGGCCGCTTTCGCCGCGACGTTGCCCGGCGTGAACGGGCGTTGCCGACAACGCAATCAATGCGACGAATGCAACTGGTGTCAGAACCTTGGTAATAGTCATGACGGTCTAGTGCGCAACAGCCCTGCCACACGTTGGGTCGAATTCAGGCCTGAATCCTCATGACTCCGCGGCGGTCGAGCCTGAATGGGGACAATCCTCCGTACCGTAACGGTCCGCCAGCGGGACAGCGCGCTCTCAAATCAGACGACGAATCGCAGTTGAGCTCGATGGCAGAACCGTTGCAGCGACCCCCTGTAGTAACAGGGGTGATGTATGAAGAACGCGAAATTCACGACGATCGGTTTGACGCTGATGGCGTTCATCGGTGTGGGCGCCACCACATTTGTGAAAGCTGCACAGGGGCAAACAGCAAACGACCGGGCGCGCGTCCAGCCATATGGCGGCTCGCTTGACGCCTGGCAGCACGGCTACGAGCACGCGTACCGCGACGGCGCCGATCAAGGACGTCAGGACCGCGAGAAGAGGATGGCGTATTCCTGGAGGGATAACGACTACTGGGGCGCGCGCGGCTACGAACGGGCTTTCGGCGATCGGAACGAGTACATGGAGGGTTATCGCGAAGGCTACCAGGCCGGGTACGACGATGGGTACTACGGTCTCAAGGGGCAGTACGGCCAGCTCTACGGCCGCCCGCAAGCCGGCCGTCCTGTGCCGCCGGCGAACGATCCCTATGCCGATCGCCAGTTCGGCGCGAGCGACATGGCGTTCGACGCCGGATATCGCGAAGGCGTCACGCTCGGTCAGCAGGATCGCGGGCGAAACGCGCGGTCGAATTTCCGCGGCAACAACATCTACAAGAACGGCGATCTGGGCTACCGCGCGAGCTACGGTGACAGGGAAGCCTATCGGCTGCAGTTCCGCGACGGTCTGGAACGCGGCTATGCCGACAGCTACGGCCGGTCGCAATATGATGGCGTCGGCGGCAACAATCGCGGCTACTCGACGAACGGCTCTGCCATCGGCCGCACCAACCCCGGCGGGCGGACCACCGGGACTGTTGGAACTTCAGCGGGCGGAACGTTCACCGTGCCCGCCAACCGTCAGTGGACGCCGACCGGCATTCGCGTGAATCAGGGCGACGTGCTGCGATTCACGTCAAGCGGTGAAATCCGCTTCACCGGCGACGCCAACGACCGCGCCGGCGTTGCCGGTTCTCCGGCCCACAAGTTCATCTCGGGTGCACCGTTGCCGGCCGCGCTGGCCGGGGCCCTCATCGGCCGGATCGACAACGGCCTGCCGTTCGGGATCGGCGATCAGTCGACCATCACCGCTCCGGCGAGCGGCTTGTTGTATCTGGGAACAAATGACGACAACGTCAGCGACAACGGCGGCCAGTTTCAAGTGACCATATCGTTCCAACGCTGAACGGCACACGACCACGACGCTTGCGAAGGATGTCTTCGCAAGCGTCTTCGCCACCCTCCCCGTATAATTCTCCGCAGCTTCGGTCAGCGATGGACTGTGTCTTCGGTAGTGTCCGCCTTCAGGCGGACCGTAAGGAGAGTGGGTGTGAGCGAGCCCGAGGAAGATTTCGCCGCGATGTTCGAGGCGTCCGTCAAGGCGAAACGCTTCGAGACGGGACAGACGTTGGAGGGCACGATTGTCGCGATTGGGCCCGAGGGGGCGTTCGTCGACGTCGGCGGCAAGGGCGAAGCCACGATTGAGATCGCCGAACTGAAAGACGATGACGGCAATCTCGAGGTCGCAGTGGGCGATCGCATTCAGGCGACGGTGGTGTCAACCGCTGGGGGATTGACGCTCTCCCGGAAGCTCGTCCGAGGAGCGGCAACCCAACGGCAGATCGAGAGCGCGTTCCGTGCCGGTCTCCCCGTCGAAGGGAAGGTCGAGCGGGAGGTTAAAGGCGGCTACGAAGTGCGGATCGCGCGTCAACGCGCGTTCTGCCCCTTCTCGCAGATCGACACCGCCAGGACGGAGCCGTCGACGCACCTCGGGCGCGTCTACGAATTCCGGATCGTCGAGTACACCGAAGGCGGAAAGAACCTCGTCGTCTCGCGGCGCGCGCTGCTCGAGGAGACACAGCGGGAAAGCGCCGCTGAAACCCGGCGATCGATTGTCGCCGGCGCGGTGATGACCGGCCGCGTCACGTCGGTGCGCCCGTTCGGCGCGTTTGTCGATCTGGGCGGCGGCGTGCAGGGTTTGCTGCACGTGTCCGAGATGGGCTGGTCGCGCGTGTCGGATCCCTCCGACCTCGTCAAGCCCGGCGAGGAGATCGTCGTCAAGGTGCTGCGCGTCGACGAGGACAAGCAGAAGATTTCCCTGGGACTGAAGCAGCTCGCGGCGGATCCGTGGTCGCGCGTCGACGCCACGTACGAAGTCGGCCAGGTGCGCCAGGGCCGCATCACGCGCGTGGCGGAGTTTGGTGCGTTCGTCGAGCTCGAGCCGGGCATCGAAGGGTTGGCGCACGCCTCGACGTTCGCGCCGACAGGCCGATCCGAGGGATGGTCCGCCGCGGTTGCGCCGGGCACGACGGGAGCATTCGAAATCCTGAGCATCGATCTCGAGAAAAAGCGGATCGGCGTCGCGTTGCTTCCCGAGGGCTCGGCGCGCGCGGGCGGGGCAGTGACATCGAGGACGGAGATCGTGCCCGGTGCGCGGCTCACGGGGAAGGTGGAGCGTCACGAGAAGTTCGGCGTGTTCGTTTTTCTGTCGCCGGGGAGGACCGGTCTCATTCCGATGAGCGAAACCGGTGTCGCGCGCGAGGGAGACGTCGCCAAGGCATTTCCCGTCGGTGCGGACGTCGAAGTCGCCGTCCTGGAAGTTGATCCGTCGGGCCGCCGCATTCGTCTCAGCGTCAAGGCGATCCACGACGCGCACGAAGCCGAAGAAGTGCGCGAGTACAACGAACGCGATCAGGCAGCCTCGTCTGAGGGGTTCGGCTCGCTCGCCGACAAGCTGCGCGGCGCGCTCGGGCCGCGCGAGAAATGATGTTCGTCTAGTACAAGGACGGGCGGCTTGATCCGCCGAGCAGGGTGGGATCCATCGAGCCGATGATGTGGTGACTGCCGCCGCCCCACGCGAAAGTGAGATTCACCAGCGGGAACCCGCCCGCGCGCAGCGTCAGCCCCACCGCGACGCTCTTGATCAGGTCACCGGACCCCAGACCGACGCCTTCCGCGGTGATCTTGCCCTGCTCGACGAGCAGGTAGGCGCCGATCGGTCCCCAGATGGAGTGTTCGACGCTCTCCTGCAGCGCGAGCAGGTTCGGCCCGCGAAACCGGTAGTCGTCGTACGCGCTGAGGAGACGCTGGCCATTGATGTCGGAGCCGCCCAGCGTCGGCTGAAAATAAAACGGCACCTGGCTGCCGGCGTTTCCCGCCGAGCGGCTGGAGAGCAGGCGGAAGTTGACGGACCCTTCCCGGTTACGCGAGTACGACACCGGAGGACATCCCTTCGATCCCACTGACTGAAAGCACTCGTCAGGCCCGTTCGTGTCCTTTGGCCCGGTGGAGGAGACCGTTCGATAGAGCGGCACTTCGTGCTTCAAGTCGAGCGTCCACCGATGGAACGACGCGTGCGAGTCGGCGCCGGCGGCAAACTGCTGCAAGTCCACCAGGTAGTTCAGGCGCAGACGGTCGTCGAACACAGACGGCTTCAGCCGGATCCCTTCCTCGAACTGGACGAACGAGGGCTGTGACGAGAGGGCCAGTTGGTCGCTCCTGATATTCAGAAACCGGCCGTTCACGGCGCCGATCAACGACGGCCGCAGGTTACTGATCGCGTCGATGCGCGTCAGCGGGTAGATGACGTTGCTGCCGACGATCGTCTGCCGTTCGCTGAACTCATTCTGGCCCGCCGTCGTCGTCAGCGTATCGAGCGAGATCGTTTGCGCGTAGATGTTCCAGATCGGGTATTCCGTGATCGTCACCGACGGTTGTCGCGCAGGCGCCGCGCCACCCGGCCGAACGACGGTGATGCCGGGACGATCGGGAATGTGGATCATCTTCATGTATGCGCCGGCGCGCCACGAGCCGGACGTGGCGATGACGCTGTCCGCATTCCAGCTGATACGCCAGTGCTCGTTCGGCGTGTAGTGTTCCGCAAAGGCGAGACCGAAGCCCATGCCGTTGAGGGGCGCCAGGCTGCCGGCGGCGACATGGAACGGGTCGTCGGTCGCCACGGTCACGACACACCCGAATATCTTCTTCGCGTCGAATCCTCCGCCGCAGCTCTCCTTGAGATCCTCGCCCTCGCGCCGGAGGTCCGATTGGAATCGGCTCTCCTGGGCGGCGGCGGGAGTGGCGAGCAGGGCGAGCAGCAGCAGAGCACAGGCGCGCATGACCATCGCTACCTGGCCTTGCGCCGCCGTGCCGGGCGCTGCGATCGTGCCTTTGTTTTCGCCTTCGCCTTTACCGTTTTAGTTTTCACCGGCACGCGGCGCTTCGGCTTCGGTGCGTACGCCGGGATCGTGTCGCGTGGCGACTCGGCCTGAAGTTTGAGTTCCCGCGTCAGCTTCTCGATCCGTCGCGCGGCCTCGGCCTCGCTTTTCGCCTTCTTGATCTTCTTGAAGCGCGCCGGCACGCGTTCTGCCGCCGGGCGAACGGCCCACTCGAGGTGCTGGAGCTGGTTCTGAAGCAGTGTTCCGGCGGGGCGGCGCGGGTTGTACGCCTTCTTTGGGGGTTTGGGTACGGGAATCAGAGCCATGGGATTAGCCGAGATCGAATTCAGGCGCATCGGTGCGCATCGTGTTGAGCGTCAGGAGATCGAGAAACGTCTCCGCCTGCTTCTCGCGGGGCGAACGGTCGTCGAACTGTCCGAGGAAGAACGACGTGGCCGTCGCAGGAATGGACGCGTGCTCGAAGACGCGATGTGTCCCGACGACGGTGCCGGCCGGGATCCAGGGTGAGACGAGAATCGCCGGCACCCTCACCCCCAGCCGATCGAAGAGAAACGGCTTGCCCGTGCCGGTCGCATCAGGCTGGGCCACGAAGCCGTCCGGAAGACACGATGGTGGCGGCACGTGATCGTAGATCCCGCCGTGCTCGTCGTACACGATCAGCAGCGCAGTGGATTCCCAGAGCGCGGCGTTCTGACGGATGGCGTCGTAGACGGCGGCGATGTACCGTTCGCCTTCCTGCACGTGGTGGTCGGGGTGCTGGTCCGACGCGAGGAGCTGGCCGCCGCCGTCGCCCTCGTGATCGCTGTAGTTCGGCTCGATGAAGGAAAAATCGGGCAGCATGCCGTTGCCGCAGTCGTCGAGGAACTGCTGAAACGTCCCGAAGAACTGCGGCTGGTGCTGCAGCAGGTTGACGACTTCGAGCGACGAGCTCTTGGTATCGAAGTAGTAGACCTTGCCGGTCTTGCCGGCCGATTCCAGCCGCTGGTAAATGCTCTTGAACTTCGCGTTGGTATACAGGATCTCCATGCCGACGTGACCGAACGAGGTCCCGTAATGCGCGAACGCGCGGTTGCACAGTGTCGGGCCGGGAATGGAAGAGAACCAGCCGTTGAAGACCGCGAATTCGGTCGCCAGTGTAGTCAGGACCGGTAATTTGTCCGGCGTGAAGTAGTACATGATCTTGCGCGAGTGCTTCACATCCCGGCGCTGCGCGAAGTAGCTTTTCACGAAACCCTGCATCGTCGGCACGCGGCCGGGTGTCGTGTCGCCGTTGAAGATCTGCAGATCGACGCCGGGAAAATGATGGTCGGGATCGGGATCGAGCTGCCCCTGGAATTCCGCAAGCGGTTCCGCCGGGGCGGCCTTGCCGGTCGTGTCCGGGTTGGATTGCGTCCCGTCGAGTCCGTCGATGCGCGCGTCGGTCGCTTTGAGCGCGCCGAGCATGTGATCGAACGACCGGTTCTCCATCATCAGGACGACGATGTGCTTCAGCTTGTCGAAGCCAAGCGGCATGATGCTGAAGCCTATCTCAAAACGGCGAAAAAAACGCGTCGTCAGTTCCTCAAAAAACTCCACTGTGCGATCCGCAAGGCCCGCCGCTCGTTTCGGCGATCGCGTCGCGACCATGAAGGGGAAAGTGATCAGCCAGCCGGTTGGCTGATGCGGCCAACCAGGCAGTGATTCTTTGCACCGCATCTCGTCCCGGCCGGGGTAGACTCTCCCGTCGCCGTTCAACTCATAGGAGGTCCGATGCTCCGCCGCACGTCTGTTGCCGCCGCATTCGTCTCGGCCGCCGTGGCGTTCACGTCCTCGTGGTACGTCAGCGCGCAGTCCTCCCGCCTGCCAGCGTCACCCACGGTGTCCCGCGCCGCGAGTCCTGCCGCCGCGGCGCTGAACCCGGCGCCCAGCCCGGAAGCTCTCGGCTTCGATTCGCAACGGCTCGCCAAGCTTGACGCCTATATGGCGAAGGTCGTCGCGGACGGGCGCGTCGCGGGCATGTCGACGCTCCTCGCGCGGCACGGTCAGGTCGTGTCCGAGAGGACATACGGCGTCAGGAGCCTGGCCACGGGTGCGCCGATGACGCGCGACACCATCTTCCGCCTCTGCTCCATGTCGAAGCCGATCACCGGCGTCGCGATGATGATGCTGTTCGAGGACGGGAGATGGCAGCTGGACGATCCGATTACCAAGTTCGTGCCGGAGTTCAAGGCGCTGAAGGTCATGACCGGCGCCGATGCCGACGGTCGCCGATCCATCCAGGACATGCAG
>Ga0105248_10001937_pt1 | contig 23003 bp, 35 predicted proteins | sample KBSS34metaG_FD_81524 | JGI IMG/M metagenome (GOLD analysis project Ga0105248, IMG submission 81524) | Switchgrass rhizosphere microbial communities from Kellogg Biological Station, Michigan, USA - KBS S3-4 metaG | ecosystem: Host-associated > Plants > Roots > Rhizosphere > Soil | place...
ATAGGTCGCTTTGACGTATTCAAAATAAGCCGCCGGCGTGACATGCCAATTGGGTTCGTTCATGCACTGAAAGTGCACACACTTGCCCTTTGTCGCGGTCACCACTTTCGTTACGAACTGACCCCAGTTGGCCGGCACCGGATACGGACCAATGCCGATCATCAGCGTTGGCTCAATCCCTCTGGCGACTTGGTCGTTAATGATCGCCATTGCCTCCGGCGTAGGCGCTATACCGGACGTATTGAAATAACTGTAATGAAGGTCGTCACGCGTGACCTTTGCGCCGATGGAAGTCAGCCGCGCATTCGGGTCCGGGGTAATGGTTGAGTGAAAGTTGAGGCCGAATTTTACTGACGCGCTACTTTTGCTTATTGGCGTCGCGACGGTCCACGGTCCTGTCGGGTCAGGCGGAAGCGCTGCATCAGTGGCTGTAATTGAGGTGGCTTGCGTGATCGTAACGGTGCTGCCATCGGCTTTCTTGATGACAGCTTTCATGATAGGTCCACCGCGACATCGTGCTGGGCAGCCATGGCTATTTCATTATTGACCTTGGCTTTGTCGATCTTGGCTTGCAAGGCGGCGATGGTGGCCGCCGAGTCGTCGGTGAAATTAACGGAAACCACGTTTGTGAGGGTAGTCGTCGTGCCGTCCACGTTCACTACGGACAGGTCCATGCGTAACCTCTCTTTAAGAAGAATCCATTTGCTTCACACGGGAGATAAGAAGACAATGTTCTTTTTGCTGCCACCACCACACAAGGAGAACCCATCATGCGTCGCGCACTCTTACTGCTTACCCTGCTGTCATCGCCTGGATACGCCACCGTGTACGAGCTGGACGCCACGTTTCAGCGCGGGAAAGGAGAAACCCTTGTCATTACCGGACTAGTAGACGATGCCCCGCCTATTCAGCCTTGGTCTCCTGGGCTGAACTGGAGCCTAGATGCTTCTTTTTTGGGTGTCCCCTTCCCAAGACAAGTGCATTTCCAGCCAGGGACAGGATGTTATATTCCCCTTATCCAAACCGACCCCGATTGCTACCACGGTAGCCTGACCAGAGAATCGCTTGAATTGGACAGAGGAAGATATTTGTATCTGCACTTATCCCGAGACGATAAGGGAACCTTTGTGAGTGGCACCTATTATCTGGAATATGGCTCATTCGATGATGGCATAACAAGCCCAAACGCTGGCGTAGAGCCCTACTACCACCTTCTATCCGCCACACTGAACCCGACCAACGCAACGCTTGCTCAGATTGTTCCTGAGCCATCCACTTGGATGTTCCTGCTACTGCTGCTTATACCGTTCCACCTCCAGCGTTTGTATAAGTTACGGTCGTAGCGGAAGCGACGTTTAAATCAAAATCACGCCATGCGTTGTTAGCTATCGTGGCGGTGCCGTTGACCGTCACGCCAGTTGCATTGGCGGTATAAGTAATCACCTGCCCGGTTGTGTTGACTACGCGAACGCGCCTCCAATGCCCTCCAGCAGTGTCTACGCTACCGAGCGCCGTGATGATCTGCGGACCGGTAGCGGTAGTATCTGCGACCGCACCCGCAGGGGCTCCGGTTCGCAGCAATGTATCCGCTATGGACTCAGCGGCTGTCAAGCTAACGGAAACTGATGCAGTACTGAGAGTTAATTCTATTGACCGACGATTCAGTGAGATGCTCGCCCAGTTTCCAATTTCAGTATTAAAGATCAACTGAACAGACTGGAAACTTCACAGAGTAATGCTCGCAACGGTCAAATTCAGATTCGTATTGCTGAGCGTGTTCCCATCTTGAATGATGAACGGATTAGCGCTCGCGTTTACAAGCGTAATGACTTGCCCATCGAATCCATTTGGAATAGTAGGAGCTGCAGACAGCGTATAAGCCGCGCCAGTCGTCGTGACAACAATGGCGGTGCATTTCTGCACTTCAGTATCTGATTGCGACAGCGCCTGACTTGCCGCGTCGAGCGTGACTACTAACGTCGTAGAATTTAGCGCCGGAAAGTAAGCGATAGAATCGGCGTTAGAATCCCACGTCCTGGCAGAAGCTGAAGCGCCAGACCTTAGAGTATAGGTAGCGGCCATTTAATAACTCCAAGTCTGCAGCAGCATCGCATCCAAATAAAGGCTACCAGCAGCGGCATCTATCAATTGCAGTTCAAATCTCAACTCAAGGAAAGCCGCCCATTCGGGGGCCAGCCAGGGTTGCTGCTGCGGAAGATTGATAAATCGCCAAGCAGCATCGCTTGGTGTAAATGTAGCAACAGGTAACTCCGCTCCAGGATTCCCACCATCAATATGATAGTTGACCGGATGCGAGACTACGATTTCGTAAGTCGAACTGGCTAAATTTACAGAGGCAGCAGCCAAGTTTAATGCATAGATTTTCACCGTACCCGTAGCTGTGACATTCCCGAAAAACTGCACGCCTGCAGCATCAAACCCTGACGTCGTTGGTCCTCTGTTATAGATTTCTACTGTATCGCCCTTGGCTGCGCCGGGCACGGTCACGGTAGCTAGCAGGCTCCCGTAACTACCAGCAGGTAGCAATACATTATCAAATGTAACTGCCTTTCTATATACGGTCTCTCTGGCCCGCGCCATATCAAGAGATGCTCTCCATCCCGGATTCACATTAAATAAACCAGTACCGCCCGCGCTAATTTTATAGACACAATTGAACACGTATTGCCTGCCTGGGACAACTGGCTTGATAATACTGAACGCTCTACTGCCGACGACTCCGCCGATCAGGCCAACACGAAGACATTGCGTTCCTTCAAATGCGGTAGCATTGGTGACGAATAATCCCATCGTGGATGACGATGTCGTGCTAGTAAGCGGTAAGTTATCCTGCACAATACGGATATCGTCATAGAACACCGTCAACTCTGGATCGGAGTCGTTAAGACCAGCCAATTCGAAGAGCGGGTCATACATATTATTAAATTGTCGAGCTGAGTCAGTATCAGTAATGTCATAGCACAACGTAGATGTTCTGCCGCTTGCTCCGGTGCCTCCGGTCCAACTCCAGTTTTTCATCTTAAAATTAGGCCATGTCAGAACTGGTGTGCCAGCATTATTAAGACGCGGAACTACCAGCACATTAGAAGCCGGCCTCATGTTAATCATGTATGGATTATCTAATATAACGGTCCATCTATCAGTCAGTGAGAAGTATCCGGTTATACCAGATGCGGCGAGGACTCCTGGTTGAATGAAATAGCAGTTAGTTATAGTTAAAGTGCCATTAGTCCCGGTAGACCCGATGCTATTGCCAATGAACCAAGGCTCAAATTCGTATCGCTCTTCGAAATGGCAGTTATCGAAATGCCACCGACCACGAGAAGCCCGGAAGATTGGTACGCCATTACCATATAAATTGCCGCCGTTATTATCAATAGATACGTGAGAAAAGAACCCGTCCCAAGTAGCATTGTCCCCGCCAATGGACGCACCGGCAGGTGTCTGCCCAGTACCATCACTAATAATTCCGCCGATCCAACTGAATCTTTCACCGCTGTTGGAATCTACATCTTCAACCAAAAAGCCCCATTGCTGACAACGTAGACTGTGAACATCTCGAAACTGTACCAAGTAACAATTAGGTCCACGATGTACGATATTTTTCTTAAATTGCCGTACCTGCACATTGCGCAACATAGTGCGACACGAATTCAACCCGAGCACAATACCGTCTTGCGTGTGTAATTCCGACGGGCGTCCATCCGTTTCTAACCGGAAATTTTGCAAAACAGTTGTGTCCTTCTCCTTATCCTGTGACGAGCCAACTATTTGCATAGCGATGGTTGTAGCCGATGTCATCGCGGCGCAATACATCTGTACATCCTGCCCGTCGAATAAGCCAACCTTGTTCGTATTTATCGTTATGCCAGGGTCTCCAATGTGCAGACTCTGCCCCCCGCCAGCAGGTAGAGAGACGTAACCGTAGTCACCATCAGCAAAGGCAGCACACGCAGCGTTAATAAGTGCGCAATTGGCATCAGCAAACGCCGGGTCATTGAAGACAAGTCCAGTTATGGTAGTTGTCCCCCTATTTCCTGAACCACCCCCGCCGCCGCCACCACCGCCAGTAGCGGGGTCGGCACACACGATCACATCAGTCAGCACCAGCGGCGTGACTCCGGCCCCCGCGATGATCAGCGTATAACGACCGCCTGGGACGTAGAACCAGTACAAGCCATTGTCATCGGTAGTGACGGGATTTAACCTGGGCACCGTGCCGGCAGAATCGGCCCACAACGACAACTGCACGTTACCAGGATAGGTTTTGACCGTCACGGAGACGTTACGCAGCGCATCACCGGTTGTGGTCTGCGCAAAATCTTGGTATTTGATGAGCGCCATTGGCTACATCCGCAGCAGGTAGGACATGCCGGTCTGAAAGAACGTCGGCGCACCCGCATCGCCGTAGAACGTGATGGTCTGAGCGGCGCTGCAGATTTCGATAGCAGAGACGTAGTGAGCGCCGATGCCGGGAGTGCCATTCCAACTGCCCTGCACGAACCCGGTTGACGCGACGGCCGAATTGCCGAAGCCGGCGAGCCCGCTAATGGTCGAAGTCGAGTCCAACGCAACCGCAACCGTCGGCGCTACGGTGCTTGCGCCTACGAGCGGACGGTTTGAATGAGTTGCCGAAATTGCGTCCTCGCTTACCGTTCCACCGATCACAAACGAAACGCGCGCCGTTGCATTGCCGTTCGGCGCGCGCGGAGTCGCGGCGTTATAAGGCCACGAGTCGGTCGAGTCGCCAAGCTGCCCAGCAACAGTAACTCGGTTGTACATATTCCAGACGTTGTGGATCGCCTGCCCCCAGTTCGCCGCAACCGTACCGTACGTCCACTCAATTCCGGCCGTGCCGTTCGAGCGCACCGTTCCGACGTAGCGACCGCACTTGATCGCCGGGCCGTTGGTGATCGCCACCGAATTGACCAGCACGCCGTTTTGCATGACCAGCGCGGTTCCGGCGCTGCGCGTAGTCCCGTCCGTCCATGCAGGGCCGCGCGTGAGCGCGAGGGTGCCCGCCGTTGTCGCGCCGAGCGAGGTGTCCCACACGAACATATCGTAATTGGTGTTGTTGGCCACCGCGAGCGGACCGGCACTACCTACGGTCGTGGCAGTGGTAACGTTGCTCAGCTCGGTGAACGTGAATGTCTTCCAGTTCGTGCCGTTGTAGATCGAGATGCGATCTCCGGCATAGGGCGTATAGAAGAACGTGGTGACGCTCGCTACCGTAGAGGTCATCACCGGCACGAGCGTCGTCAGTGTGAGCCGACCGCCAGCACCGGCATTGCCGCCGATCGACGTACCGTCGGGGACCTGGAACAACACACCCATATGATCTTGGAACGTGGCACCGGACAGGTTGTAGATCGAGTACAGACCGCCGAGCCAGTCCTGTACGATCGGGTCAGCCATTAGTCGTTATCCCCGTAGCTGCGATCGCCGTACGTTGGCTTGGGCAATTCGCAGTAACCTTCATCGCAATCTTCGGGCGTGACATAGCCGTCGCTCAGCACGCTGCCGAAGCCGTTCTTGGCTTGCGGCTCATAACCGGGCGGCATCTGATTGCCGTTCGCCTGCGCAGACGACTTGCGCGCAGACTTGGCCGTGGCCCACTTGTCGGCGCCCACGTCCTCGCCGGCCGGAACATCTACCGGTTGCCGCCAATAGAACTTAGGGGTCGCTGGCATATCCGTTCTCCCAAAAAGAAAAGGCCGCCCAAAGGCGGCCCTGATGCAACGCGAACTGCTACTTAGTCTTGCCCGCTGCCCGGATAGCTCAGCGGTACGAGCTTCTTCATCTTCATCTCGGAAATATCAGCGTTCGATTGATCGCCGATATCCATTCCCGGCGGCATTTCATTGCCGGGCGCCGAGGTGCCCTTTTTGTTGATGTAACCGGAAGTCTGAAAGCCAGTGTCGTTCTCAGCCATGCTCGTTGCTCCTTTGTTTAAAATAATCTTGCTGCCAATCACTTTCGCGTGCGCGGGCACGTTCTTAGTGACCACTGCCCCAGCCCCGATCATCGCGCCTCGGCCAATACGCACACCGGGCAAGATCGTCGCGTTTGCCCCGATCGATACAAAGTCTTCCACGATCGTCTGCGGGCGAACAGGTTTAGCGCCGCCCGGCCCTACGTAGGTCGGCGGATACTTATCGTTGGTGAAACACACGTGCGGCCCGATGAACACGTTGTCGTGCAGGATCACGCCCTCGGGCAAGAATGCAAACGCTTGGATGCTACAGTTGCTGCCGATCAGTACACCGTTGCCGATCCACACCGGAGCGTGAATGGTGCAGCCAAAGCCGCACTCGAAATCAAGCAGAACGGAGAGTTCGGGATGCCAGATCGTGCAGAGTAGTCCCTGCTTCACGCATATCCTTTAAGCCAGATTTGAAGTCGTACTTCGCTTTGAAACCCAGCATCCGTTCGGCCTTGCTGCAGTCGTAGACGAAGCGGTCTGGGTCTACCGTGCGCTGCTCTTTGACTTCGATTTCGCCGTCGTAGCCGAACACCTCACAGATCGCGCGTCCGGCATCTTCGGCGCTCAGTTCCTCGCCAGTGCCCACGTTGTAGACTTGATTCCAGCGGTCCCAGCCGGCGGAAAGGGCCGCGACGTTAGCGGCAGCGACATCCAAAATGTACGTAAAGTCGTTGCTCTGCTTGCCGCCGTACAGCGTTGGCGCCAGCCCGCGCTCGATACGCTCCAGAAATCCACCGATCAGTCCGTGCGTGCGCTTATCACGCCCGTACAGGTGCGCGTAGCGCAAGATGATGTGCGGGGTGTGCTCACGCACGTACAGCTCGCCCAGGTACTTGGTGCAGCCATAGACCGAGTTGCCGCACGCGGCGAACGTCTCGTCAATCGGCGGTGCCTGCTTGACCGGCATGTACACCGAGCCGGTCGACGCGTACACCAGCGGGATCGCAAACTTGCGCGCAGCGGCCACGACGTTCTTGGTGCCGATCACGTTGATTTCGTGCGCCAGCTTCGGATCGGCATCGGCATCGGCAAATCGCGCAATCGCCGCGAGGTGCAAGATGCGCGTCGGCCGATGGACCGCGACGAAGTCCAGAAATCGCGCTTCGTCGCGGATGTCCTGCGCATTCATCAGGTCATAGGAAATCCATTCCGTGATTCCCTTCTTCATCAGCAGATCGCAAGTAGCCGAGCCGACGAAGCCGTTTCCGCCCGTAATCAGGTACATCGCACCTCCCCCACGTTGAGCGCGATGTCGACTGCGCGCTCGATATTTTTCAGAGAAAACTTCTCACCGACTTGCGCACGGTAGAACGATGAGTCGTAGCGGCTGACCGGATCGAACTGCGCAGCAGCTTGCGATAAATCCACAAACCGGTTCACCGCTTCGAACTGATCGTCTGCGCCCGGCCAATCGTGAATCACGGGCTTGATGCCCTTGGCCATCGCTTCGATCACGTTGTTCGGATTGCCCTCGCTGATGCTGGTGGATAGGCAGTAGTTCATCTGCTCCCACCACACATCGAGCTGATCGTGCTGCACGTGGCCGTAGATATAGACCTTGCGGCGCATGCGTCTGGCGAGGTGATTCAGATACTCTGCCATGCACGGGTCCTGCACCTCGCCCGCTATGTGCAGCGTATAGTCCTCCGGCAAGCGCGCGAGAATTTGCAGTGCCAGCGGCAGATTCTTTTTCGGATGTACGTGACAGGCCATGCCGATACGCGAGCCGTGAGCGCGGCGTTTAAACGTCCAGCTCTCAGCGTCGGTGCCGTTGTAGATCAGGTGCGTTGGCACCCGGATTTTCTTAAACGCAAAGTATTCCTGCACGCGCTCCCTGATCCAACTATTGACCAGGATGAGTGCGTCCGCCTTGCTCCAATCTATTCGTCCCAGACCGCCGTCGAACAGCTCGTAGCGGCGCAAAAAGAAGATATTGCGCGCGCCTTCGACCGGCTGCGTGTGTCCAGCAGCCCAGCCGTGCAGCACGATATCGGCCTCGCCGGCATTCACCGTCGTGGCAGAGGTCGTGAACTTGCACCCGCGATTGCGAAACGCGTGCGCGAAGTAGGGAACCCAGGCGTTATCCCAGGGGGTTAGCAGCGCGACTTTCATTGCCGCGTCATCACCACAAACGCGTAGGGTCTCTCAGGCTCGCAGTCGAATGTGGTGTACAACTCATAGGACTGCAACAGGAATCCCGATCGCTCAATGAGGTGCAAATCATCGAGCCCGAACCTGTGATCGAATTGGCTGTCGTGGCCGCTAAACACTTCCTCAAGCAATGGCATGTTGATCAGCAACAGACCGCGCTGGGCGGTAACGCGCGCAATCTCGGCATAACCTTGGGCGCGGTCATCTGGATGCACGTGTTCTAGACTGTCCAACGCGATAACGCGCGTATATGCTCCATCGACGCCCGGCAGTTGTCGCACGTCAGCACACACCGCGTTTAGTCCGAACGTCTTGGCATGGCGTACGAACTTTGGCGACACATCGGTCCCTAGGTAGTTCCAGCAATTTCCTATACAAAGCTGCATCGCGGTCGCAGCCAGCCCAGCTCCGATCCCAATCTCTAGAACCGTCTGATTGACCCATGAGGCGTTTTTCAGCAAGCGCCCGGTGATGCGATGCCGCTTCCAAGGGTTATCGCGCAGCGAGCCGTCTTGTGGTGCGTTTTCTTCCGCAACCGTGTCCCAATAAGCCGCTTCGCGTTCGTGCCTAGACGAAGTCTCGATAGAAACTCTCCAACTTGTAGATGTGTTCATTCATCGACCAGTTCTGCCGGCGCTTGATGAGCGCCTTGCGCAAGTCGCGGTGTTCTCGCCAGCGACTGCCAAGCTCCTCCGGTCCCTCAACACTGATGCCAACTCCCTCGCCCACGACAAATGCGGCGCAGTCGGTTGCGTTCATCGCCACCACCGGCACGCCGGCAGCCATGTACTCAAACAGCTTGTTCGGCATGGCTACTTCCCATTCGCGAGTGGGAATGCTGTTGCCCACCAAACCCCAGTCGTGACGGCTGACTGAGTTGAGCAGTTCATCGTAGTAGAGCGGCTTGTGCAGTAACGCACGATCGGCGTAGTGCTTGCGCAGTTTGTCGTCTACGCGCCCAGCGTAAATGTGGAAATCCATGCCCATCGCGGCGGCACGGGTGGCCACATCGGTGTAATCGCAATACGAAAATCCAGTGTTCGCGCCGGTTGTCTCGGTAGGCAAGTTCACCTTGCCTTCATAGACCAGCCCGCCGTGCCAGTCGCGCGCCTTGTAGTTATAGAAGCGCTTAGGCACATAGCTGGGCAAGGTGAGCGCCGGTTGATCGAGCGCAAATTCGTCGCTCACCAGCTTGCGAAAAGCATCACCAGGAAACACTAACCCGTCTGCGAGCTGAAAGTTGTTGCGCTCCTCGCTAGTCTCGCGGATATGCACCTTACCTTGCTCGCGCACGATATTCGCCTCTTCCGGCGTAGAGCGCGCGAGATAGGAATCATGCACATCAAGAATGACGGGAATTTCTGTTACTTCCTTAATCGCCGTCACGAACCACGATGGCTCGTTGTGGCAATGGAATAAGTCAATCCGGCCCGATGCCGCGTAAATGCGGATGGCCTCAATGATCTGCTCGACATCGGTGCACAGCGTAAAGGTTTTATATTGCTCCCAAAATAGCGTGGTCTGCATCGAGATGAGATGCACGCTATGGCCGCGCTCGATCAGCGGAATGGCCATCTTGTGCACGCGAATACAGCCGTGCCCAGAAACCATGACGATATTGAGGGGACGGTTACCCGCCCCCTCGGCACTGCTTGTTACGGCGTGTCCCACTTACCGGTCGAGTCCCAGGTTGGGATGTAATCGACGAAAAAGGCTACCGTGCCGGTGACGGTGGACAGCACGCGCGTACCCTTGGCCGTGGTCGGCGTCGAGGTCTGCACCGTGATGTACTCGCCGGCCTTGCATTGGCGAACCGAGAAGGTCGTGGTCGAACCGATTGCCGCCTGAATCGCTGTGGCATCAGCCACCGCAACGAAGGTGCAGCCGGACGAAGCCGACGCCCCGCGCGTACGGATGCGCCCGTTAATCTGGGGATGCGATCCTGATACGTGCGCGACTGTTCCCATTACGAACGCACCCGCCTTGACCATTTTGATTGGCCCGCGCGGATACCATTTGGCCACATGCGAAATGGTCGTGGCGCCGTGGGTCGCGGTATAAATGGTAAAACCAGTCGCCGTCTCTCCGCCCCACTTCTTGGTGAGACCAAACCACTTACGAGTGATGACGCCGAACCGGGAGTCATCGTAAAAGTTACTCATGATATAGCCTCCTGAATTAGGCCAACGAATCCCATTTGAGAATGCGGGTGTTATTCCGCGCCGAGGAATCGTTGTGCACAATTCCGAATCCACCGAGGTAGTACCACGCTACCCCCTTGGAGCGTCCGAAGTCCGTTGGAATCTTGCCGCGCATTTCTTCTGGTACAGCAACAGCCTCGGCAACAGTGTCATTGCCGAAGAAGAAAATCCAGTCGGACAAACCAAACGTAGTCCAAGTGGTCGGTGCCGTTCCAGCAAATGCTCCGGTCGTATTCAGACCTTTGTAAATATTGGTCTGCTCGACGTAACGGATATTCTCATAGCGCCCGATCTCACCGTTCATGATCAACCGGAAACCAGATTCGGTGTACGTATGAATCGATTCCAAGTTGTTCTTGAACGTGCGCAGCGTCGACGGCCATGCGATCGCGTAGTAATCGTCGGCGATGTACGCCGGGATGTTCCGCTCTTTCATGAAGTCGACGACGAGCTTCGCATGCGTGTTATTGAACGCAGCGGAGTTGGTGCCGGTCGTGGTGCCGTTGGTCGAGAACGTCAAGGTCGTGGCCGACGTGCTTACACCACGCAGCGCGCAGCTATTGAACTGCAGATACGCTTGCTGATCGAACGCCTTGGTCGCGTCGTTCTTCAGCACCTTGTTGATGATCTCGACGACCGGGAACTTCGACAGGTCATCCAGCTTGCCAGAGTACGGCACGCTGTTGCCAAGTTCGCCCATCGTCAACGTGCCCTGCACGATGGTGAAGTTCGTCTCCGGCATCGTGTTCGTTTCTACGAGCACACCGCCGGGCGTCGCTACGTCAGAGAAGACATCCCAAGAAAAGATGTCGCCTTTCTTTCGGCCCTGCTGAGAAGCGTCTTTTACGTCGCAAAATTGTCTAAATTTTACTAACGGCTCCACTGCCGTCCGCAAGACGTTGCTCAACTGGCGCGAGTACATGAATCCGCCTAGCGAATTCACACCCCACACTTGACCAGCCATAATTAAAATGTCCTAAGTTGTTGACCGCGTTTCTTCGCCATGTTGGCGATTACATCGGAAACGTTGTCTTCGGTTTCGTCTTCAACGACTGGGCGCACGTCTTTGACGGCGGCACTCGTTGGCGTGGCCACTGCAGCTTTCTTCTCGCGCTTGCTTTCCAGCGTCTGTGTGGGGGCGGGGCTCGACTTGGTGAGTGAGTTGCGCCAAGTGCGTAGTTCTTCTCCGATCTCTTTGTAGCGCTCACGGTAAGGCCGTTTGTCATTGGCCCGTACCTGACGCTCATCGCGATCGGCGAACATCGCACCGAGGGTGGCATCTGCAAACAAGTCGCTGTACTCGCTTTTGCACCAGTCAGCGGAGCTGCGAAAATCCATGGCATCGTTTACATACGCGCGCAAAGCAGCGTCAGGGACGGTAGCTTTCTGGCGGATTTCCTGTTGCCATTGCTGTGCTGCGAAAGTAGCTTCTTCGTCGGTGCCAGTACGCATCGCCTGCACCATGGCGGCAACGCCCGGATCAAGTTCGGGTGGTTGCTCGACTTGCGTCACGGCGGCCTCTGGGGATGGCCGTGCCCTGCTGTGAACTTCTTTGGCTTCACGAAGCAGTACTGTTGCTTCCTCAAGCCGTTTATCTGCCGTGCCTTTCTTCTGCGCATCGCGCACGAGGTCATCGAAGGTGACGACACGGTCTTCACCGTCGATCTTGACCCGTACTTTTTTCTTGCCGTGCGTCGTGGCCTCGATGTATTCCTCGGGGTCAGCGTGTGCGGCCTCTTCTTTCGGCTCAGGCTCGACCTTGTCGGGCTTGGGCGCTTCCGGCTCATCGTCTGCCGGCGGCTCTTTGACTTCCGGCTTCTCTTCGGTGTCCGGCTGCGCGTCCTGCGCTTGCGGGTCGACCGATTCGGGCGTCAGAGTCGGATCATCAGTTGCTTCACCGAGCAGCATGTCGTGCTCAGTCGTCTTAGCGATCTCGTTCAGGTACTGATTGCGCGGGTTGCGCGTGCTCATCTGTACATCGACGGGATCGGCCACTGGCTTCTCCACGCCCTTACGGGTAGCGGGTTCTGGCATTCGGATTTCCATAAAAGGAACGGGCCGCTTGCAGGTCGAGAGGGAGGAGTTCTCTCATGCAGGTGCGGCCCGTGTTGCCCACCGTCTCACGACGTGAGGCGAACTCAGTTAATAGGGTTGTTTCTTGCCTTTCGGCTTCATCGGCGGCTTGGCCGGTTTCGTCTTGGCTTTCACTTTCTTAGCTTTCGCCATCCTCACGTTCCTCTGTTTGTTGCTGTCTCAGTTGCGTTACGGCCTGCTGTCCGTCGCGGATCAGTCCGGCCAACCATCCTTCGAACTTCTCTGCTCGCCAGATGCGGTTCTGTAGCTCGCGTATCTGGTCCTGCTGCGTCGGATGAATGCTCTTCAGCTCATCCATCGCCTCCTGAGCTTCCTGCTCGGCCAGGGTGAGCATTGCCTGTCCGATGTCGCTGCCCAGAAAATCTTCCACTTGCTTGCCGACCACAGCTTCTGTGAGCAAGCCTTCGTCTAACGCCATGACCATCTATTACGCGGCCCCCGTGGCTGGTTTAGCTTCGATCTTCTTCATCTCGATCGCGTGCTTGATGCGCGTTTCTAACGAGCGCATCGTGATGTCGTCCTGGTGGTGCGCATGGTCTGCCAGCAGGCCGATTTTCTTCACCTGATGGTCGCGCATCTGCATCACCTGGGCGCTGACGGCCTGCTCCTTCTGCGCCTGGAGTTGCCGGTCGGCGATCTCTTGGTTCGTCGCGTTGGTGTCAGCCGCGATCTTGGCCTGCGTGTCGGCGTTGATCGCCGCCACCTTGACCTTGGCATCGTGGTCTAGCGACTTGTTATCGAGCTTGCCCTGCGTCTGTTGCAGCGCCTGCTGAAGCTGCGCAATACGCGGGTCTTCGCCCTCTTGCAGGAAGCGCTCGCCGTCCTGATAGCCGAGGAAGCCGAAGATTTCTTTGCCCACCTCGTTCAAGTTCAGGTTCGGCGGCGGGTTCATCGACACGCTTGCGTACGCCTGTATGCCTTGCAGCAGGCGCTGCAGCTTGGCCATCGGATCGGTAGCGCCCATGCCCACGTTCACATCCAGTGTCAGCTCTTGCATGAGCAGATCATCGGTTACCTGATCGATGCCGAAGCGCTGGAACAGATTGGCGCGATTGGCCGCGATGTTGAGCACGACTTCGTCGGTCTCGTAATGTTGCTCCAGCAGCACGAGCTGGCGCAGCACCGGCTGCACCCACGTTTCTTTGAAGGTGCGCAGCCCGTATTCCGTGAGTTGATTCGAGCCCTGGGCGAGAATGGCCATCCCGCCCACCGTCTCGTTCATTCGTCGATTGCTCTGTACCGATCCTGAGCTGAAGTTGCCGACCAGCTCGTCGAAGTCCAGGTTAATGCGGTCCTGCTCCTGATACGCGCTCGCCGTAATGTCAGGAAAATTAACCTCGCGCACGTCCTTCTCGGGATCATTCGCGAGCGTGACCGAGCCTGGGACATTGCGAACGAGCGAGCGAACATCGACTTGGCTCCCCCTCTTGGCGATCCAGCGCTTGTTGAGCACGAACTTGATGTTGTCCATGCGCTGATTGGCCAGATCGTTGGCCTCGCGCTGCAGCCCGGCGGACAAGTCCGGCACACCGGCCGGGTAAATCTTGTGCGTCTCCAGCACGAAGCAGCCCATCGAAAATGGGCGCTGACCGTGGAAGATCACCTCTTTGAGCGGCACCGGATCGGTCAGCATCTCATCGACACCGAGCGTCCAGAACACATACTCTTTGCCTTTGCGGCGCACGTAGTTCACGTGCACCCAGGCGATGTCGTAGTCCGATATCGGGTTATCGGTATCCTTGGGGTCCTGGCGCTCGTTCTCGCGCGTGATGCGCGTAGAATCGTAGCGGTGCTTGGTTGACGAGCGGATCACCTCGTCGCTCAAGCGCTTCCATTTCGGACGCCCGGTCTTATCGTCGATCGTGTTCATCATCGCCCGGAGGTCGACGATGTAGTAGGGCACCAGATGAATCACGAACGGGCTGGAGTTGATCGGATCATCCCAGTCAGAGCCCCGATCGATGCGCAGATTCTCAATCGGAATCAGCTTGATCACCGGCTTGTCCGACAGCACTTCGACTTCCTCGATGGTGTGCATTTCCGGCTCGCCATTTGCGTCGAGCGCCGCTTGCCCCATCTCATCGACAATCGGCTGTTGCCGGCTGGTCTTGCGCTGGCTATATTCCCAATATTGCGTAGAGGCGCAAACGCCGATGGTCTGCGCGTCTTGAATCGCGCCCATCAGCAGTTGGAACCAGCGGATACTTTTCGTGAGCCGATACTGAATCAGCTCCTTCATCACTGCGGCCGATGCCACCTGCTTCGAATTGTTCGGGTCCACCGCATCGGTGCCGATCACGTCGTTGTTGCTGAAAAACGCGATGGCCGCCGCCGCTTCGTTCTTGCGGATCACGCTGCGTGTCTTTGGGCGATACAGGCGCGAGCGATGGCGATAGGTGTCGGTGTTGTACTTAGAATCGCGTCCGTGCCGGCCCTGGAAGCTCAGCAGCGCGTTTTCCCAGTTCTTGCGGTAATTGGCGTCGACGTACGTCGTCGAGTTGTAGAAGGCGTCCTTCGCTATTTGCAGCCAACCCCCGTCTTCATCGCCCGCAACTACCTTCTTTGGCCTCGCCAATTAACTTCTCCAGGGACGATGGAAGCGCTTCTCAGTACCCTCAAGGTCGGGCATCTGCCCGGTCCATTTACCGCGTGGCAGTCCTGCCCGCTCCAGCAGTTCGCCGGCATAGAACAGCAACTCGCGTTTAAACTCGGAAGACGACGCGATTTTATGCGTCGGGTAGGCCATGCCGTACGGCCCGTAGATCGATGAAAGCGTCAGCTCTTTGATCACGAGCAGGCCGTCGCGCTCGACCACGGACCAGTTGTATGAAGGGTAGGCTATGCACAGCAGTTCGAACGCCTGCTCTGCCAGCGGCATGCCGTCTTCGTCGCTGGCCTGTCCGAGTACGATGTGTGTGTCCGTAACCTTCAGCATTGCCTAATCCTCTTCTGGTAATTCGTCAGGTTCGGTGCACTCTTGCAGCAGCCGCTCGCGATTGGCCTGCCCCATCCAGCGGTAGTTCTCTTGGCTGACGACCTGCTTGATGATGGGCGGCAAATCTTCGTACTCGTAGTCGACTGCAGTCTTAGGTTTGCGAATCATCTCGGAAACGCGAACAAGTTGAACGAAACGGTATTTCCGAAGAGATTATTTTTGTTGCCGGCGTAGTTGTCCGGATTAAACATCATCGGTTCGTGCCGGCTCCAGTTGTACCCCATCTTGTCTAACTCACTCATCAGCGTAGCCACCGAGTGATCGCTATACTCCAAGTAGAGTAACGGCTTGTGCTTGGCGATCGTTCTCGCCGCACCGCGCAGCACGATAAGCTCCGCGCCCTCAACGTCTAAGTGAATGAAATTTGGCTCGATCGATAAGTCATCAATGGCGACCATAGGCACGGCGACTTCGCCATCGCAAATATGCGCTCCCCCCAAATTCTGGGGAGTTGTGTAGTCGAGTCGCGGCAGCGCACTCTCACCAGAGCGCGCGCCCAGTGCGGCGCACAGCGCTTTCCAATTATCTGGACAGTTCGCCGTCAGGTTCTCGCGCAGCAGCTCGTACAGCGGGACTTGCGGTTCGAACGTATAGAACTTGCCCTTCGGCCCGACCAGTTGCGACAGATACACCGCGTGCGAGCCGATGTTGCCGCCGGCATTGATCACCGTGTCGCCGGGCTTGATAAAGTAACGGAACAGCTCACACTCGCGCTCGGAGTACTCGGCGTACCAGCCCAGACTCTGCGCGATCCAAATATCAGTCAGTAGGTATTTCATGCGTCCGTAGCGGCACGCTTTTTCGCGCACGAGCGCGGCTATCTGCTCCTCCACCTTTCCTCCATTCACTCCGGGAACGTAGTGCTCCATGTGTAGCCGCAACGTATGCAGCGCACGACTGTTTTCCTATTTTGTGGGCTGATACGCAGCCAGCGGTGCTGACTCGCGCGACACCTAGTCAACGGTTGCGGCAGGCTCAAGGTCGTGCTCTTCCATGATCAGCGGCGGCTGTACGTCCATGTCATAGAGGCGGCTGGTCGCGTCGATCAAGTCTTTCAGTCCGCCGAACGGGAAGTAGTGCACCTGCTCTAAGAAGTCTTTCTTCACGTCGTACAGATTTCCCGACGCATCTTTCTGCTGAATCGGACGGGCGATGCGATACGGCGAGCCCTCTTGCTGCACGCGCTTCTGTGAGCTGGTCAGGCGCCGGTCGTCGGTGTCGTACGGGATGAAGAAGCGCCCGTTACGAAAGTCAGGTATCAGGCGCTGCACGCGATCGACCTTGCTGCCCGGACCCTCGCGCGGCCACGCCAGCTCCTCGATCGGGAACACGATGCCCTCGATATCCATGCGCTCATGGAAGTAATCGAGGTCTGATTGCGCGCCGATCGACTCGTAGCCCACCTGCACGGTCTGCACGCCGGGCTGATTGAGCCAACGCCGATACAGGCTGCGCATGCCCTCCCAGCGCTCTTTCAGGTCCATGCGATGGTTGAGCCCGTCGAGCAGATATTTATTGCGCGCGTAGTCCACGCCGATCACCGACATCGCTGTCTTGGCGGAATCCTTCTTCACGCTGCGCGCCGGATCGACCATGATGTAGACGTTGACCGTCTCGGGGCGCACCTCAAAGATTTGCAGCCACTCGGTACGGAACAGCGCTTGCTGCCCGGCGATCGGGTTCTGCAGCATCTGGCAGGCGATTACCGCCGGACCTTGATCGCGCTTCTTCGCTTCCCAGACATCGGGCTCAAAGAACACCGGATCGCCCTCGGCGGTGCCGTCAGCCGTAGCCGGGTAGATGCGCGGGATCACGCTCTTGCGATCGAGAATCGCCTGATACGTGTCTGCAAATGAATAGCGCGTGCCGATGTGCCACTTGCGCCCGCCGGCCATTCCGAGGTTATCGGACAGCTCCCACGCAGCGGTCGTCTTGGCGATCTGGTCTGGCGTGTTGACGCTCTCGTGCGTCATCACGTCGTCGTAGATCATCAGCTTGAAGTGCGCACCGGTCGGCTGGCCGTCGACCAGTCCCCAGGCTTCCAGCGTCGCCTCGCGAATGTTGCCTTTGCGGTTGACGCAGATGCCCTTCTCTTCTGACCAGCGCGTCGATTCCTTCTCCGGCTTCTTGAACAGAATGTCCGGGAAGATGCGCTTCAGTACTTCGTTGCTCTCGAATTCTTGCTTGATCTGGCCCCAGAACTTGCGCGCTATCGGGCGCGTATGACTAAAGATAGCAATCGTAATCTCTGGGTCTTTGAGTATTTCCTGGATCGACCCAGCAAACGTGATGATCGTCGATTTGTAATGCTCTCTGGCCCATAGGTCCAGATGCCCGTCCGGATTCCGCTCCACCTCGCGGCAACGAGCCAATAGCCATGGGTGCAGCGCATCCTGCCGCGAACAAGCCCGTACCAGGAGGTAGTAACGATCATTGAGGCACAACCAGCGGATCGCCGCGATGTTGGTGAAGCCTTCGTCGATCTTGTTCCATTCGCGGATGAGTCTGTCGAGCGGCAAGTCCCACAGTTTCACTTCTCTTCAACCACTTCCGCGTCGAACGTCATGCCGCGAATCTTCTGCCCCAGCTCTTCGGCCTTGACCACGAGGTGCTGAATCTCGATCGGTCCGCCATCGGCGCCCGTGATCTCTTTCGTCGACACGTCTTTCCAGTCATCTGGCTGGCGGTTCTTGAGCCAGAAGATCGCCGATGCCGCGTCTGGCGGATAGTGCTCGGTGTACTTGACCTTGGTGACCATGCCGTTCTGGCAGAAAATCTTCTCGGCTTCGTGCTCGTAGCCGCGCGCACGATGGAACAATGCGCTGACGATCTGCTCGTCACGGGCCGCGCGCCCGCCCTCGATCGCCGCCCGGAACTCTGGGAACTTCTTCATCCACGTGGAAATCATGACCAGCGTCGTCTTGAGCGCGATCGCCACGTCCTGCATGGTCCCGCCTACGCGCGTGATGTGATACGCCTTCTCGCAGCCAGCGAGGTTGAGCTTTGTATCGTTAAGGCGTCCCGGAGCACTGCGCGCCGGCAGCTTGAGCTTGTGGCGCGGGGCGCTGCGGATCGGCGGGTTAGCTGGCGGACTAGCCGTGCGTCGGGGCATAGATTCCTGCAAATCCACCGGAGTCGTCGAACGTGCGCGCGGAGAACTCATAAGCGATCTCGGGCTTGCCCCACTGATCGCCCCAGGCTTTCAGCACTTCGTCGCGCCAGTTGTAAAGCGTAAACGTCACTTGGCACAGCGCCGGATTGGTAGCTGCCATGTGGTTGAATCTCCGATCGAATAGGGTGGCTCGCCGCCTGGGGTCAACCGGCGACGAGCCTTTTCACCCGCCGTGAAGGGGCGACGGGTAAAAATAAACCCCGCGCAGTTGCCTGGGCGGGGCGGGAAGGAAGCGACGTAGAGGATAACTACGCCAATTATGCGCGCGAGTCTGGTTTAAACTTTCAGGGTTGTCAAGGGTTTCGATGACAGAAGCTGGTGTAAAAGCGACACAAGCGCCGCTTACGTTAGTTTACCTGCGCGCGCCACCGGAAAAGAATCGGCCCCTCGACAGTCAAAACTTTTCCGCCTGGACAAAAGTAACGGAATTCCAGGATGAAATGTCCTGATTCGGGATAGAAACTGGGTGTAAACTATCGGCGGGCCGCTCTCGGTCTTTTCAACCTAAGGGTTAGATGATCCACGTGGAGCCATCCCATGGATGAGCCGATCTTCCACAGCCTCGACGCCGCCCTGGCGTTCGCCTACCGGATCGAATGGAGCAGCGTCCATCCCACCTCGCAGATGGGCAAACTGCACTTGGTTCGCTGGAAGCCGGACTACACCGTAGCCGAACTGCACGCGCAAGCGCAGATGATCCAGTCGCACGTCAACACCCGGCTGGACAAGCCCGAGCGCGCTTTTATCGAGTGTAAGTACCGGTTCGGGCCGCGCCGGTTTCAGAGCCTAGACGCGGTGGTGACGTACGTATCTGCCCTGACGGGCGGGAATGCCTCTCGGCGCATGGTGCGCGAGCTGTGCCACCGCTTCTACACGGGGCAATTGACCTACGCGGCGATCGCCAAGATCGTCTGCTGCGACGTTAAGACCTTGGATAAATACAACAAACGGGTAATCGCGGCACTTTCGTCTCTGTGCGCGCGGGCGGAGGACCCGCTACTCACCGATTTTCGGGCCGGCGGGCTGATCCCGTAGCCGCCTCGCGCACAGCGTCAAACTGCTTAGCAATTGTATTACGCGCAGATTCGGTAATAACGGCCCAGGCGTCGTAGGCTTCCTCCCTGGTCCTCACCGACCCAATGAGGCAGGCGATGAGGATACCAAATGCGACTTGCACCCCATCGGTCGCCACACATCCGGCCGCATCCAACTGATCGCCAAACCCCTCGGCTATCGCCTTACATTCCTGTGCTGTTTTCATTTTTCTTCCTCCAGTGGCGCCAGCTCTCCGGCTGCGATGCGTTTCCAATCGCGATACCACATGATCACGATCGCCTCCTCTCGATCGCTGCGCGCGATCACGGCGGGGATATCGTCAGGGCGACAGCACGCCGTGCACTGGTGCAGCCACTTGTAGACCACGATCCTGGCATAGCGTTTCATCTCAAGACGCCACGGCTTGGCCGTGATGTCATCGCCGGAGTCGCGCGCCTGCCCGAGATTGCGGCGCACCGCGCGGCCCCAGCTCAGGGTCAGATCGTTCGCGGTTTCCCGCTCAAACGAGTGCCCCTTCGTCCTCTGTGACTTTGACAGTCAGCATCCCCTTTACGTCCGCGTATGCGATCCAGCCGCGTACGTGTCTCCATTTCACATACTTCCCGCCGTTCTCATCGATGCACAACGCCCACGCATCTAGACGATCGGCGATCTCGTTAAAAGTCAGCGCTTCCGCGTCGTTCCAGGTAATGATTTGGCCGCGCACGTCCTCCGCAAAAAGCCCCAGCACGCGCCGCAGCTCATGGTCGAGGTCCTGAGGGTCGCGAAGTCTATGCCGGTTCTGATACCAGACCTTACCGAGCGCGCATCCAGAGGGCTCAAAAATGTTCCAATACTGGCTCCTAATCTGCCTGATCCCACTCGGCCGGCGAATCTCGCTCGCCAACCAACGCAGCACGTCACTGCAGAAAGTTGGGCGAGGGCCTTCGAATTTGCGTACCTCCAACATATCCATGTTTAAACCCCCTTCAAGACTTCGATTGATTGCGAAGAATCTCTTCCTGTTCGGCCGCGATACTCTCTAACATTCTCTTCGCATCGGCACGGATTTCTTCGCGCATATCGCTCACGAGCAATTCTAGTTGCGTGCGCTGTTCGTGCGCGACTTTTCGCCAGCGCTCGGCGCGGTAGCGCACGCGGCAGCCGCTCGACCAAATAAAGAACGCAGTGAACCAAGCGATCGCTTGCGGCCAATCGCCATGACCGGCTGCGGCAGCCATCATCATCAGCAAAATCGCGCCACTGATCACCAGCCCGAAGCGATCGCGATACCAGCGCCACACCAGCAAGACGTTAGTCATCGTAACCCCCGACCGGGTAGAGCACAGCGCACAGCTCGCACTCAGGATCATCGTGCTCCGGATGCCTGCGTTGAACCGCATCGCGTAACGCGTTTAGCTCTCGCTCCAACTGCACCATACGCGTTGACATAAGAAGCTGCCTTCCAACCCAGGTGCGCAATTTCAGAGCGGCGCGCGCTGCACTCTCGGTGCGCGGGGTGTCTGGGAACTTGCCGAACTCTAATTTTTGAACGTGGCCCACGTTGACCCCCTTCATGTAAGGACAACGTTTTCACTATCCGCTCTTTACACCGCGCGCGCAACGGGGCGCTTAAGAAAAATCTACCTTACTAATCGGGATGCCCGCAGCCTTGGCGCGACGCATCATGTCCATTAAACCAGTTCCGTGCTTGAACGCGAGTAACAAGTCAGGTTTCATCGCGATCATTGTTGCATTGCGTTTCGGTGCAACCTTGCGCGCGCCACCGTATGTTCTGTAGTTCCAAGTGCACTCCGCCGTGATGATCGGTATCCTTTTGCGTCGGCACCACTCCGCCGCCAAGCGATCGCCCTTACTACCCCACGGCGCATGTAACAGCTCTGTGATGCCGTAAGTCTCGTGGCACGCCACGATGCCCAGGTAAATCCGGTCGTTGGGTGTGTAATCGCCGCCGTCGACGAGCACCCTCATGACTCTTCCTTTTCTTCGGGCTCGGCGGCGTCAGTTGCGGGTTCGGGTTGCCGCTCGGTTGCAAATGGCCACGCCGGATGCCGCCCACACTGGTTTAAATGCCGCGATAGTTGTGACTTGCTCTCGATAATCATGCCGCATTTCGGGCACGGTACGTCGGTCAATTGGGCACTCCTCTGCGTCTTTGCGCCTGCCATTCCCGCCACAGGCGCTCGAATGTCGCGTCGTCTAAGTCCGGGCGCACACGGCGGGCGACTTTGCGCCACTGCTCTTTGGTGAACCACAGCGTGCGGTTGCGCGCGTGTATGGTCTGTCCCATCAGTGTATCCCCGTGACGCTGATCTTCACCGCGTCTGGGTGCCGCTTCATCAGCAGCAGTAAGTCCTGCAGGTACGAGGACTCATCGGCCAGCATGTCGTCCTCCTTGCGACCGTACATTTTCATCGTCGCGTACATCATCGCGGCGTGCACCATGCCGGCCACAGCGAGACGTTGGTTTAAATCGTCCGGATAATGCAACTCTAAGATCGTTACGATTTCTGTGCAGATTCGCTGAAACAATTCCTCATCCATCACAGCGATTCTCCTTTGTCCTCGCGCTTGATCCGCGAGCTGACGTAGGCGTCCTCATCCGGATGCGCGCGCATGTACATATCGACATAGCTCTTCGCCGACGATTCTACTTGGAACGGCGCGCTCACCGGACTCCATGCTCCGCGCGTACCTTTCTTGCGCGCCACGACGATCCAGCCGACGAACTTAGGCATCGTCATTCACCAGCTCGCGCCACTTCACGCGCGCGGCAGTGCGTGCTTCCAGCAGGCCCGGATGGCGAAAGCGCTCCAGGTGCTCTACGTAATCGAACGCCGCGATCGCGATGTCGCACAGCCACTGCACCTCCATCGGCGGGCAGTGGCCGCCTGGGCGCGATACTTTCGCGCGGATGCGATCGACGTGGTCAGGCGTGGTCACGAATCTTCCATCTCCAGACACTTCACAAATCCTTCTCTCGGGTCGCGCGGACGGCCCTCATGTTCGGCCATCCACTTGTCTTGCGTGTTCCAACCGCTCAGCAACAACACGCTCCAGTTCTCTTTCTCTTCATCGGTCTCACCATCGTCTCGCACGTGGATTGCATCCTTCGGCTCATCGCCCACCATCTGTTCGCGCGGCCACCACAGCACCCTTCCGGCGAAACCTGAGGCGCGATACCACTCGCCCATCGCCATGCGCTCACACTGAATCTGACGCGCGGAGTGCTTCTGCCCCGGCTGTGAACCTGCCTGAACATCCTGCGCACACAACATCAAGACGGCGACTGCTATCAAAGGACGCAACATCGGTATTCCTTTCAACTTG